>Ga0134127_10003363_pt1 | contig 11518 bp, 8 predicted proteins | sample KB31753_FD_96459 | JGI IMG/M metagenome (GOLD analysis project Ga0134127, IMG submission 96459) | Terrestrial soil microbial communities with excess Nitrogen fertilizer from Kellogg Biological Station, Michigan, USA - KB3-175-3 | ecosystem: Environmental > Terrestrial > Soil > Unclassified ...
CTACCGGTGCTCGCGTTCCTGGCCGAATGGGTCATATTGCGGTTTGTACGCGCCACCCCGGCGGGCCACCCATTGCCCGGAGCATCCGAAAAGCAGACGCGGGACGCACGCCTCTGGTGGACCTTCGTCGTCACCCTGTTCGTTCCGGCCGTGCTGGGTACGGTGTGGCTGCTGCGTGTCGCCTTGCACCCCGGCTCCTGGGCTGGCCGCGATTTCACGCTTGCACAGCGCCTTCTGACCGAAGCGCGCGTGCTGGTGGATTACCTGCACTGGACACTTCTGCCCAATCCGACGGTATTGAGCCTCTACCACGACGAGATCGTGATATCGACCGGGCTGCTGACGCCGTGGACCACCTTGGCTGCGATCGTCTCGTTGGCCGCATTGGGCGTACTCGCGGTTTGGCTACGCAATCGCCAACCACTGATTTCACTCGGCATCGGCTGGTTTTTCGCCGCGCAGCTGCTGACCGCGACCATCGTCCCGCTGGAACTGGTCTACGAGCAGCGCATGTACTTCGCGTCGATCGGCGTGTTGCTGGCAGCCGGCACGTGGTTGCTTGGCCTGCGCTGGAGGATCGCATTGCCGATACTGCGCGGGTTTCTGGTCGCCATTGGGTTGCTCTGGTTCGCCTTGGTCACTCACCTGAGAGCGCAGGACTGGTCCAATCCGCTGCGCTTGGCCGTTGCAGAAGCCACCAACCACCCGGATTCGGAACGTGCGGTATACGAGGCCGGCCGCCAATTCCTGATCGCGTCGAACTATCAGCCCGGCAAGGCATTGGACGCGTCCTGGAAATACTTCCTGCAGGCAGCTGCGATTCCGGGGGCGTCCGTGTCGCCCGATCAGGCGCTGATCATGCTCGTCGATCACGGCCAGCAAGGCGACGATGGTGCTTTATGGGACTCGATGGCGCGCAAACTACTCAACCAGCCAACGGGACAGGGGGACATCAACGCGCTGGTTACGCTGACCGCCTGTTACGGCAAAGGCATCTGCAAATTCGATGCCGCGCAGTTGCAGCGCGCCTATCTGGCAGCGCTCTCTCGGCCACACCCCATCGCGCGGCTCAACGGCGCCTATGCGGACTTCCAACGCGACATCCTGCACGACGACATGCTGGCGGCAAAATACCTCAATCTGGCAGTCATCGGCGCACCGAGCGAACCCGCCTACCGCATCGATCTGGCAGCACTCTACGCGCGCGCCGGACAGGCAGCCAAAGCACAGGAACAGATCGACGCACTGAGGCACTTGAACTACGCAGGGCGCCTCGACAAGCAGATCTCGGAGCTTGAGCTGCTCGTCAGACGCAACATTTCCGCCACGACACTGCACCAGTGATTCGCCTCCTCTTGCAGAAACTTCTGACCGTCTGCAGAGCCGGTACTGACCAAGGGCCCCATACCCGGCTTCCCGACCCCACGCCGATACGACTGGTCATTGACCGCGGGAATCGGCAGAGCGCGCGGCCACACGCCAGGATGCCGGCCACCATGCTCCCGTTGTGACGACATGATCCATTCCCTGAAACCGCCTATCGTGCGCCGGTTGCTGTTGCTCGCCCTGCTCATTACTGCCGCCGTCTATTGGTCCGGCCTCTCCGGCAGCTGGCTGTTCGACGACTACCCCAACATCGTGGATAACCCCGGCGTGCAGCCGCATGCGGCCAGCGTGCCCGCACTGGTGCGCGCCGCGCTGTCCTCGCCGGCCAGCGAGTTCAAGCGGCCACTGGTTTCGCTGAGTTTCGCCGCGAACTACCTGGTGAGCGGCTTGAATCCCTGGAGCTGGAAGCTGTTCAACCTTGCAGTGCACCTGTTGAACGGCACGCTCGTGTTCTTGCTCGCAAGAATGTTGCTGCTGGCCGTACCCCACTCCAGCCCTCCCCTGCATACAGGGGAGGGGGATTGGCGACGCGCAGGCATCCTCGCGGCACTGATCGCGGCAGGCTGGATGCTGTTGCCGATCAACCTCACCGCCGTGCTGTATGTAGTGCAGCGCGAGGAAAGCATGGCGAACCTGTTCGTGCTGCTGGGGCTGATTGGGTATGTCGCCGGGCGTCAGCGCATGCTGTGGTGTAGGAGCGCACCCTGTGCGCGAATGCTTTTGGAAAGCGCGCCGCCTCAAGACAGCTCGCAACGCCAATTCGCGCACAGGGCGCGCTCCTACACAGAAGGCGTGTGGGGTGGCTTCTGGCTCTGCGCCGTCAGCCTCGTCATTTCCACCGTCATCGGCCTGCTGGCCAAGGAAACTGCGGCGATGCTGCCGCTGTATGCGTTCCTGGTCGAATGGATCCTGTTTCGCTTCAAGCGCGTATCGCTATCCGTAGGAGCGGGCCCTGGACGTGATAATGCTCCGGATGAGGCGGTGGTCGCGCACAGGGTGCGCTCCTACCGGGAATGGGACGGGCGGATCGCGGGCTTGTTCGTGGTGGTGTTGGCACTGCCGCTGCTGGCGGGATTGATCTGGCTGTTGCCCGGAGTGCTGAATACCGCCAATTGGGCCACGCGCGATTTCACCCTGGGCGAGCGCCTGCTTAGCGAAGCGCGCGTGGTCTGCGATTACATCGGGTGGACGCTGCTGCCCACGCCACAGGTACTGTCCTTCTATCACGACCAGTTCCGCATCTCGACTGGCTTGCTGTCGCCATGGACAACGCTGACCAGCCTGCTTGGAATCACCGCGCTGTTCGTTCTGGTGTTCCGGTTGCGTCGCCGCCAGCCGTTGGTGGCACTGGGGATCGCCTTGTACCTGGGCTGCCACGTGATGACCGGCACCATCATCCCGCTGGAACTGGTTTACGAGCACCGCAACTACTTCGCCAGCTTCGGCGTGCTGCTGGCCGTGGTGCCATGGCTGGCGGCCGTCTCGCCGGGTGCCGTGCAGCCCGCCGTGCACCGACATCGCTGGCGGCTACCCCGGCGCGTGCTGCTGGCCTGCCTGCTGCTGTGGTGGGCCGGATTGACCACGGCTACCGCCTACGCCTGGGGCGACCCGCTGCGGCTGGCTCAAGACTTGGCCGCGCGCGCACCCGACTCGCCCCGCGCCCAGTACGAACTGGGTCGCATCTACATCATCTACTCGCACTACGATCCAGCTTCGCCGTATACGCGGCTGGCCTACGCACCACTGGAAAAAGCAGCGAGCTTCCCAGAGTCCTCGATCCTGCCGCAGCAAGCGTTGATCTTCATGAACTCGCGTATGGGCCTGCCGCTCAAGCCGCAGTGGTGGGACAGCATGATCGCCAAGCTGAAGGCGCGAAAGCCCGGCGTGCAGGACGAAAGCTCGCTGGCCGCACTGGCGCAGTGTGCCAGGGATAGCGCCTGCCCCCTGCCCACTGATCGCATGGTGCAAGCCTTCGGGGCTGCACTGGATCACCCCAAGCCCAGTGCACGACTGCAGGCCACCTACTGCGACTACGCGTGGAACGTGCTCAATGATCACGCGTTGGGGTTGCGAATGATCGAAAGTGCGGTAACGACCGCGCCGAGAGAACCCGCCTACCGCACCACGCTGGTGCGCATGCTGGTAGCACAGGGCCAGTACCCTGAGGCCAAACGGCAGATCCAGGCGTTGCAGACGCTCAATATCGGCGGGCGACTGGATCGCGACATCGCCGAGCTCAAGGCCCGATTACCGGCAAAACCAACGGAATGAGCCACACTTCCGCTGCCGGTGGCGGCAGGGCGATTGCTTCGTAACCAGACCTGCTTGCAGATGGTAGTAATCACGATGAGTCCGATACTTACGGGATGGCCTTGCTGATTTCCCCGCTTCTCTCCTGGCGTCCTGGACGCTACCTGCGCAACAGTGGCCTGTTGTTCGGCTGGCTGTCGCTGCGCGCACTGGCGCAGGCAGCGATGGTGGTGACGCTTTCCCGTCTGCTGGGGGCGACGGACTATGGCCGGTTCGTGACCATCGTGGCAGTGGCCTCCTTCCTGATCCCGTTCGCCGGGCTGGGGCTTTCCGGCCTGCTGCTACGCGATGGCGCACGCAATCCAGCTGCGATCGATCGCATGCTAGGGCAAGCGCTGCGTGTGTGGCTCCACTCCACCATGATCTGCGCCGCTATCGCCTTGGGGTTGGCCTGGATCATGCTGCCGAGAGACGTGCCTTGGCGCGCTGCATCGGTGTTGATCGTGGTGGAGGTAGCGAGTACCTCGCTGACGGATCTGCTGGCGCGTTCCGAGCAGGCACGTCACCGTATCTCCCAATATGGCGCCATCAATGCGGGGCTGCCGTTGACCCGCCTGCTGGCGCTGACCATATATGCCGGGATGATGGAACCCACCCTCAATGGCTGGTTGTGGGTTTATACCGCCGCGGGTATCGCGTATGCCGCAACCACGTATGCACGGCTGCAACCGAATACGCACGCCGACGCCAGCGCGCCGGACTTGAGCATCCGCGAGGGCCTGCCGTTCGCCACCGCGGCACTCGCGTTGCGACTGCAAGTTGAATTCAACAAGCCATTACTGGCGCGCGTCGGCTTCGACCAAGCGGGTTACATGGGAATAGCACAACGAGCGACGGATCTGCTCAGTCTGCCGTTGATGGCCATGCAGGAAGCATTGTGGCCGCGGCTGTATGCCGATAATGAAGGCCATGCGCGATTGCGTAAAGTTTCACTCGCGTTAGTTTCATTGAGTTTACTGATCGGCGCCGCACTCTGGCTTTGCGCGGGACTTGTGCCACGGTTGCTAGGCAAGGACTTCGCACCAGCCATATCCACCATCCGTTGGTTGGCATGGCTGCCGACATTGCAACTGTTGCGAGGTTTCTCAAACTTCCGTGTGGTGGCTGCGCATCATACCAACATTGTGGGTATTTCGTATGTGGTCGGTGCGCTTGCCGCGCTAGGCCTGATGGCCGTGCTGATCCCGCTTTTCGGATTGAAGGGGGCAGTCGCAGCAGCTTACCTCAGTGAAGCGGCGATAATTGTGACCCAGCAATCCATGCTGTTTGCGGGCAGCCCGCATCCCAAAGAACCGAGGACGCGAAGCAATGACAATTGAGGCGTGGCCCAAAAACGGCCTCGAATACCTCGGCAAATGCCCCGTCTGCGGCTACGCCGGACGCACACTGCTGCACGATAGCCTGCATGACCGGCTGTTCGGCGCGCCCGGACTCTGGACGATGTACCGCTGCCACGGCTGCAGGAGCGGTTACCTCGACCCAAGGCCGAACCAAAAGACTATTGCGCTTGCTTACAGGAGTTACGGAACGCATGAGTCGGCCAGTGTGCGGGAGAGAACCGGATTAGCGCGGTTGCGCGTGAAGATGCGCAATGGCTACCTGAACAAGCGCTACGGGTATAATCAGCAACCAGCCTCGACTATCGGTTATTGGGTCATGCAAGCGATGCCCGCTCCGATCCGTAGCGAATGGGATCATTTCGCGAGGAACCTTCCGCAGCCCGGCGGCCAATCGAACTGCCTGCTCGACGTGGGCTGCGGAAACGGGCAATTCCTGATTGCCGCTCGCGACGCCGGATGGGATGTGACCGGCACGGAACCGGACCCCGTCGCGGCAGCGCAGGTTGTCGCCAACGGCATACCCATCCATGTTGGAGCCTACGAATCGGCGACTTTCGCGAAGAGCTCCTTCGACGTCATCACGGCCAACCAAGTGCTGGAGCACGTACACGATCCCCTGGCGTTTGTTCGGAAGATGCATGATTGGCTGCGGCCTGGTGGATTGCTCTGGATCGGTACGCCGAACATCGAATCACCACTACACGAACGATTTGGGAGCGACTACCTTGCCTTGCATCCCCCATACCATCTCGTGGTCCTGAACAAGAACAGCCTCCTCGACTTGATCGAGGCGGCAGGATTGAGCCCGCGGAGCTTCTTCCCCCACGGCATGAATGAATACAACGAATTCAAGAGCAGCGCCGGACTCGCCAAAGGACTTACTGGAAACGAGGTCAACTACGGCGTCAAGAATCTCGGCAAGCGAGAGCTTCTGCTCGGCCTGTATCACGAATTCCGCGCCTGGATTTCGAAGGATTCGTGTAGCGACCTAGTATTGCTCTGTGAGAAACCCGTGGATGGACAACCTGCTGGTTGAAATCGACATGGCGGCTTCAAGCCCCGCGATGACACGTAAGAAAAGCGCCTACAACCACCCCAGAGAAAATCAGATGTCAGTTCGACCTTGGCCAGAAAATGGATTGGAGTACTTGGACAAATGCCCCGTCTGTGGCGACGCCGGGCGCACACTGCTGCACGATGGCCTGCATGACCGCCTGTTCGGTGCGCCCGGGCTTTGGACGATGTACCGATGCAACCATTGCAGGGTCGGCTACCTTGACCCGAGGCCAACCCTGGAAACCGTCGGGCTGGCCTACACCAACTATGTGACCCACGATCCTCAGAGGCCCGCGCCCACGCAGGCTATCAAGTTGGCGCGACTCAAGATAAGAAATGGTTACCTCAACCGGAAATTCGGCTATCACGAATCACCTGCATGGAGCCTCGGGTATTGGATCATGCGCATGATGCCTTTCCCGATCCGCGGAGAATGGGATCATCGTGCGAGGCATCTACCAATTCCCAAGACTGGGGCGAACCACCTACTTGACGTTGGCTGCGGCAACGGTGACTTTCTTCGCGATGCGCGCAGCGCTGGCTGGGATGTGCAGGGCACAGACCTCGACCCTGTCGCCGTGGGAATCGCCCGCAGGTCGGGCATCCAGATCTGGCAGGGACGATACGACACTGCGCCGCTTGAGCCTGACTCCTTTGATGTAATCACAACACATCAAGTCATTGAGCATGTGCCCGATCCACTAGCCTTCATCCGCACGCTTTCCGGTTGGCTGAAGCCTGGCGGGCTGCTATGGATCGGCACGCCAAACCTCGACTGCCCGATTCATGAAAAATACGGTGAGTTCTACGGCAACTTGCACCCGCCGCAGCATATGGTTGTTTTCAACCAGAAGAGCCTCGTCAACCTGGTCCATTCAGCGGGCCTCCACAAGCAGAAATTCCTGAAACGCGGACTTCATGACTACAACCAGACGCTTGGCAGTGCCGCACTGGCGCGTGGACTCACTGGCGAAGTCGTATACAAGGGGGTAAGAAATGCACCACTCAGAGATCGCCTTCTCGGGTTGATCAACGAACTGCGCGCGTGGGCAGATCCCACAGCATGCAGCGATTTTGTGCTGATCTGCGAGAAACCTCGTCAATGAATAGACCCAGTAGAGGAATCTACGCCGCGATCCTCGCTTTCGGCAACCGGACATCACCGCTCGTCAAAGTACTGGACGCATTGGAGCGGAGCGCGATCGACCGCATTGTGGTCGTCGCCGCTTGCGTCTCCATGGACACGCTGTCCGAACTCACAGACCGCCAGTCGCGCGCGCCAGGCAAGTATCTCGTCCATAGCGCCACTGATAATCTGGGTTCGGCTGGCGGTTACGCCGAAGCCTGCAAGCTCTGCCTGGATCAACCCGATTGCCGCTGGATCTGGCTGCTTGATGACGACAACCTGCCCGACACCGATGCCTTAGCTGTCTTACTCTCGCGCATTGAGCAAGCACCCCCTGGGTCGAAATCTGTCGCGTTAGCCTGTTTTCGTCCTGCCCTGCCCGAACTGGGCGTGCCCGATATTCGACTGTGGCGCACCCCTCCGCACATGGGTGGTTGCGCCGGCTTTCACGTGTACAACCTGGTCGACAGCCTGCGTCAAAGGCCATCTCTGCCCGCGGCCGGTGATGAAGTGTCGGTATTCTGGGCAGTGTATGGTGGCCTTCTGGTGCCTCGTGAAATCATCGAAGCCTGCGGCCTGCCGAGAGAGGATTTTTTCCTGTACTGCGACGATCTGGAATGGACTTCACGTATCAGCTCAGCCGGCTTTGAAATCCACCTACTGCGTCGGGCTATCGTTCACGACCTGCAACCACCATGGAATGCGTCTGGCAAATACGCCAGCAATCTCGCACGGCGTATTTGCGAATTACCGGCGGCGCGCGTTTACTACGAAATGCGCAACCGCAATTGGCTCTCCTTGAACCGCTTCGCCGGTGCTCGCTGGCTGTACACACTGAACCGCGCCAGCTATATCGCATTGATGTTCTTCATGTGCGTGCGCTTCCGACGCATGGATCGCTTCCGCCTGATGAAGCGAGCATTGGGCGATGCGGAAACGGGGCACCTTGGCAAAATCTACATAGCCGAGTGAGCACGACCGAGCTCTTTCGCAAGCCTTGATCCCGCGCGTAACGCGTGCAGCGGCGTTAAGCTGCGGAAGCGCAGGCTTCGCGCCAAGGCGCGCGCACCAAGCCACACTCCACGCAGCATGATGACCATCATCCGATCAAGGTGTCTTTCCGACAACTTACTCGCGATGATCCATTGGGCCGCCACCACCCGTGTTTCGTAGAACTGCGAACCCATGCGGCTGCTGGCCGAGCCTTCGTGATGCACGAGCAGCTTTGGCACATGCACCATCGCGCCGTTGCGTCGTGACAATCTGGCACCCAACTCAATGTCCTCCCCATACATGAAGAAGTCCTCGTCGAACAATGTCGCCCCCGACTTCGGAAGATTCACCAGCAGGCAGCATCCACTGGCATAGGGGAAGGAGCCAGGCAAACGGCGGTCCGTGATCAGGCCAGTCAAGCGATGGTAGTAGACCGTGCCGCGTACCCAGCCGCCATGATCGATGTCAGGGTACAGGACTTCGGCATTCGGACTCGCCTCCAGCGCATCCCGGAACACTCGGAGCGCATCCGGCAGCAGGGTTGCATCGTTGTTGATCAACAGCACTGGACTGTCCGGGAATTCAACAGCCAGCGTTTCCAGGCCCCGGTTGACGCCCGCGGCGAAGCCAAGATTCCTATTCGCCGTGACAATCCGGCATCGCCGTTCGCTACCCATCAAGCGTTCGAGTTCTGCGGCACTCGCCTCGCCATCCGCGCTGTTGTCCCAGACGAGTACGTGCGAAACCCCGCCTTCAAGCAGAGAGCGCAAGCAGTTGAAGGTCCGTGATGCATCACGGTAGTGCAAGGTCAAGCCGACGATGACACCGTTGCTCATGGATTGGCCTCACCCAAGATGCTTGCGCGGAGTGCGGTGAACGTTATCCGGTTGGCCAGCACGGCACCGTAAAATTCGCTCGCACGGCTGGCCATCACGCCACGCAGCGCCTCGTCATCGGCGAGCCTGGCAATTTCGGCGGCAAGGGCTTCGGCATCTGCAGCCGTGACGGCCGTGAACGGCATCTGCCCGAACCTTGCTGCGGCTCGCTCCAACCACGCGGTTCGTGCGGTGATTATCGGGCGCCCCATGCTTGCATAGGCATAGACCTTGTATGGACACACGCGCTGCGTCTTTGGACCGCCCCCGAACACGCCAAGGCAGATGTCGGCTTGCCTGATGCAGAACGCAAGTTGTGCCGGCGTCTTCCACTCCCGCTCCCATGTCATGTTGGCCGCTCCGGCACGCAGAGCCGACTCCAGGATTTCTGCCTGCTGCCCAGTACCAACGATGGTAAACTGAATGTCCTGCCGCCCCGCCAAGAGCTTGGCCGCATCGACGATCGTCGAGATTCCGTGCAGCGGTATCAATGTGCCGACGAACAGGACGTTGCATGCCCCACGGTGGACAGGTAGCGGCGAAAGCGTGAACTCGCGCTCGTTGGTCGCGAGCGGAACAGCGATGAACAGCTCGCGCGGAAGGCGAAACAGCGACGCGTAGAATTCTGCATTCTGGTCAGTGTCCACTATCACGGCATCTGCAATGCCATATGCCCGTCGTTCGATGCGCCACAGTATCCTGGCCCGCCAATCGGCTGGTCGAAGCAGGCCGCGATCATTTACCACCGTATCGAACAGTGAGATGAATGCGTCTGCCACTATGCGCCGTGGCCGCAAGCCGCGCGGCACCAGCGACCATGCGAAGAGCAGTATCGGCGCAGGATAGGGCACGTATGCGCGCACCGGTCGAGGACGCATTGCCAGCCCCTTTGCGATGACGCGCGCATGAGCCGATACAAACTTCCACGCCTTCGACAGCAGGCCGCCACGGGCGCGCATTGCGCCGCCTTCCCGAGGAAGCAGCGGGATGTTGATTTCGTTGACGTCGAAGTGCCGTCGAAGTCCTTGCATCGAATGAAGCGTGTTCGGGTAGGCTTCGCTTGCGGTATGAACGCCAATCACGGCCAATTTTGGCAGCGTACTCGCCGCCGCTGATTCAGCGCGCACGACGCACATCCACCATCACGCCATCCCTGATACCGCGCAATAAGGCGCCAATCTTGGTGAAACGGCCTGTCTCGAACAACAGTATTCCGACAGCCTCCGCAATGACGCGTGCAAATTGCCGCAACGACCACAGCGGATGACGGTACGCATGCAGGCGCACGGTCCAGAGGGCATTTCGCGCGATGAAATACTTCCGCGAGGCCGGGTGGGCGGAAGACAGCGCACGTGCCCAGCGAACACCAGCGACAGGCGCTCCGATGGCATGACGCATCAACGGTTCCCGTGTCACGAAGACACCAGCACCATGATCCGCTGCGCGCAGGCAGAATTCATGATCCACCGAATCGATGAAAAAGTCCTCGCGGAACCCATCGATGGCAAGCGCGAAGCCCACCGGTAACAACATCCCGGAAGTGATCAATGTGGTCCTGCGGACTGGCGCGGATCTTTGCGAGCCCACGTGGTGCGCCAAGCGCCTCCGATGGACATCAACGTAGTTTGCTCCCAGCAAAAGCCTGCATGTTTTCAACGCACGCACAGAGGCAAGCATGGCTTCAGCAAAGCCTTCCACCGGCTCGGAATCCTGATCAAAGGTTACCGCCCACGCATAGCCCGCCGCGTGCGCATCCCGCAAGCCACGGTTCAGCGCGGCGGCAATCCCGACGTTGTGGTCGTTTTGCAAAACCCTGATCTTGTCGTCTTCCCGAATCCGCAACGAACTGGAAGCATTGTCGATGACGAACACACGGCGAAATTCGGTGGACAAGCGATCCAATCGATCCGGAAACTCCGCGTCCGGCTGAAATGTGACCACGATCGCGCAGACGCTGTCCAAGGTCGGAGGATGGACTGTTCGCCATGGATCCGGCTCCGCACCATGTGTTGGACTCGATCCCGACATGTGAAGCTCAGGTCAGCCGCCTGTACGTCAGCGCCGTGATCTGCTCGGACACCAGCCCGATCAGGAACACGATCACGGCTGCGCTCCATAGCAAGGTGCTGCCGTTGGTGAGGCGCCCATCGTGCGCGAAGGTCCATGCGTAGTTCGCGCAACCGAGCAGGAAGAATGTCGCCGCCGCCGGCACGAACAGCTTGAGCGGCGAATACAGCGTGGCGATCTTGAAGATGATCAGCAGGAAGCGCACGCCGTCCTTGATCGGTTTGATATGACTCTTGCCCACGCGCTGCGCGGCCTTGATCGGCAGGTAGGCCACCGGGTAAGCGCTGCGGAAGAACGCCATGGTGCTGGTGGTGGGGTAGCTGAAGCCGTTGGGCAGCAGATGCAGGAATTCGCGGAACTTTTCC
>Ga0134127_10003367_pt1 | contig 11515 bp, 11 predicted proteins | sample KB31753_FD_96459 | JGI IMG/M metagenome (GOLD analysis project Ga0134127, IMG submission 96459) | Terrestrial soil microbial communities with excess Nitrogen fertilizer from Kellogg Biological Station, Michigan, USA - KB3-175-3 | ecosystem: Environmental > Terrestrial > Soil > Unclassified ...
CAAGGTCGCGGTCATCAACCCGCTCCGCGAGCCGGGGCTCGAACGCTACTGGGTGCCGTCCTCGCCGGAGAGCGCGGTGTTCGGGACGAACATCACCGACGAGTTCTTCGCGCCGCACACCGGCGGCGACGTCGCGTTCCTCAACGGCGTGCTCAAAGCGCTCATCGAGCACGGTGGCGTCGACGCCGGCTTCGTCCGCGATCACACGATCGGCTTCGACGAGCTGCGCCGCTCACTTTCGCGCACATCGTTCGCCAACCTCGCCCGATGGAGCGGCGCATCCATCGACGACATGCGCCGTTTCGCGGAGATGTACGCGAAGGCGGAGACAACCGTGTTCGTCTGGTCGATGGGTATGACACAGCACGCCTGCGGCACGGACAACGTCCTCGCGCTCATCAACGTCGCGCTCGCGCGCGGGAACGTCGGCCGCCCGGGCGCTGGGCTCATGCCGGTGCGCGGACACTCCGGCGTGCAGGGCGGCGCGGAGATGGGCGCGTACGCGACGGTCTTCCCTGGCGGCGTGCCGATCGCGCCCGAGTCCGCGCGCGAGCTCGAGCGCGCATACGGCTTCCCGATCCGAGGCGAGCGCGGGCTCTCCGCCGCCGAGATGGTCGAAGCCGCTGGCCGCGGCGCGATCGACGTCCTCTATTCAAGTGGTGGCAACTTCCTCGAGACCCTGCCCGACCCTGATGCCGTGCGCAGCGCTCTCGGGCGCGTGCCCCTCCGCGTCCATCAGGACATCGTCGTGTCGTCGCAGATGCTCGTCGACGGCGACGACGTCGTGCTGCTTCCGGCGAGGACGCGGTACGAGCAGCCCGGCGGCGGCACCGAGACGACGACCGAGCGGCGTGTCCTGTTCAGCCCCGAGATCCCCGGGCCGCGCGTCGGCGAGGCGCGGGCGGAGTGGGAGATCTTCGTCGACCTCGCCCGCCGCGTCGATCCGCAGAACGCGCGCATGGTCACGTTCTCGACCGCGCAGCAGATCCGCGACGAGATCGCGCGCGTCGTCCGCTTCTACGACGGCATCCAGCACTTCACCAAGAGTGGCGACCAGATCCAGTGGGGTGGGGAACGCCTTTGCGACGGCTGGCGCTTTCCGACGCCCGACGGCCGCGCGCACTTCGTCCCGGTCGCGCCGCAGGAGCTCGCGGTCGCCGACGGGCGGTTCCTTCTATCGACGCGGCGCGGCAAGCAGTTCAACACGATGGTGTTCAAGGAGCGCGACCCGCTGACCGGCGCATCGCGCGACGCCCTGTTCATGTCGAGCGACGACGTGCGCGACCTCGGCCTTCACGACGGCGACGCCGTCAGCGTGCGATCGGACACCGGCGAGGTCCCCGCGCGCGTGCACGTCGCGCCCATCCGACCGCGAAACGTGCAGATGTTCTTCCCCGAGGCGAACCCGCTCATCGCCGCCGGTCGCCGCGACGAGGTCGCGCTCGTTCCCGACTACAACGCCGTCGTCGAGGTGCGCCGCGCGTGAGTGACGTCACCGGCGTCCTGCTGGCGGGCGGCGCCTCGCGGCGCTTTCCGCCGAACAAGCTCCTCCATACCTATGAAGGTGGGCCGCTCTTCTGGCGTCCGCTGCGTGCGCTCGCGACGGCCTGTGGCGAGATCGTTCTCGTACTCGCGACCGGCGCGGCCGAGCCGCAGCTGCCTCTGCTCGGGACCTCCGTCCGCGTCGTCCGTGATCCCGCAGCGGATCAGGGGCCGCTCGTCGCCCTCGCCTCGGCTCTTAAAGGAGTGACGACGGAGTGGGCGCTGCTCGTCGGCGGCGACATGCCCGACATCAAGCCCGCGCTGCTGCGCGCGATGTCGGAGCGGGCTCGCGCGAGCACCGCCGACGTGGTCGCGCTCGCCGATAAGGACGAGGCGTGGCCGATGCCCGCGCTCTTCCGCGTCTCAGTCGCCCGTCCCGCGGCCGCGCGGCTCGTCGAGGACGGCGAGCGGCGTCTGCGTTCGATCGTGAGCGACCTCAACACTGAACGGCTCGACGAGCAGTGGTGGTCGCAGCACGACCCCTCTGGCTCGTGGCGACGCGATATCGACCGTCCCAGCGATATCCGCTAGCCTCTCGCGCGGTGGAAGGGCTGTATCCCTGGGTCGTGCTCGTGCATGTGATCGCCGCGTTCACCTTCGCGCTCGCGCACGGCGTTTCGGCAGGCGTGGCGCTCAAGCTGCGCGGCGAGCGCGAGCTCCCGCGCGTGCAGGCACTGCTCGACCTCTCGCAGGTCGCGACCGGCGGGATGTACGGGTCGATTGTCGTGCTGCTCATCGCGGGGATCGCGGCTGCCTTCATTGCCGGGCTGTGGGGCAAGGGCTGGATCTGGGCAGCGATCGTCTTGCTGGTGCTGCTGTTCGCCGCGATGTACGCGCGTGCTTCGACCTGGTTCGGCCAGGTGCGGCGCGCCGCTGGTCAGCCGTACTTCGTGATGGGAAAGGGCGCGAAGCCGGCGGAGCAGCCCGATGCTGCGATGCTCGCGACGCTGACAGCCTCGAGTCGTCCGATGGAGATCACGGCGATCGGCTACCTCGGCTTAGTGCTGATCTTGTGGCTGATGGTGATGAAGCCCTTCTAGCCGTCGGGATCCCGGCGCGAGCTAGGCCGAAGCTTCCTGCTCCTCGCTGTCCGGTATCTGCATCTGGTCGAATGCGGCGACAGCGTCCTCGATCACTTGGCCGCTCACTTCTTCGGAGAGCTTGTAGCGCACGATGTTGCCGTTGCGCGCCGGAATCACAACGCCGATGTCGCGGAGCACCTTGAGGTGCTGGCTCGTCGCTGAGCGGCTCCGGTTGATGACGTGGGCGAGGTCGCCGGCCGCCAGCGTGGTCTCGCGTAGCGCGCGGACGATCTTCACGCGGGTCGGATCACAGAGCGCCTCAAGGAGCTCCTTCATCTTCCGCTCGTTGTGTGGCGTCAGCAGGCTCTTCTCAGCGGCCTTGACCGCCGCGGGATCCAAAGGTCGTTCAGGAACGCCGTCTTGCATGCTTGCTCTCCTGACGTGAGGGAGTCAGGTCGTTCGACATGCAACTGCCGTACCGCGGAATGTGCTCAGGCGCATTGCGCGATCCCGAGGGCGTTGGCGTTCGCGCTTTTCGGGCCAATCCGAAGCCTCGAGGCCGTCGTCCAATCGCAATTTCTCCCCAAGAAGACCGAGATTCGGAGCGACGAAGGGCATCCTGGGAACGCCCGTACACTCGCCACGTACTGGCGCCAGAGGGTCCCATTGAAGCTTGAGCTTTACGACTTCCGCAACGCGCTGCCGATTGTTGAGCAGTCGTATGCGACGGTGTGGCGCGAATTTCAGCAACAGCTCGAATCCATTTCAGCCAATGACATCAGCGAGCTCCATCGCGGATTTGTGCGCGCTGCCGTTGACAAGAAGCGCCGCCCACAGGCTGGAGCCCAGACGGCCATCAATCAGCTAATCGACAGGAGGCTCGGGGCGAATGGCTGGCGCAAGCAGCCTCCGCTCTATGTCGGAGGTGATCGCCGCGGGCATGAACTTGCCGGATGGAAGATGGATTTCAAGAAGGAACGCGTGGGGGTCGAGATCGCGTTCAATCATCAAGAGGCAATTCCCTGGATCTTCACGCGCCTGAACCTCGCCGGAGAGTCGAAGGAGGTATTGGCCGATTCCAGAATTCAGGTTGGCATCGCGGCGTTTGCTGCCCAGAGCCTGAAGGCATGGGGACGCATGGATGCGACGGTCGGCACATTCGGTCAGGCGAAGCTCTGGCTCGAGAAGATGCGGCCGGTCATGCCCGTGCCGATTGTCGTCGTCGGCCTCAGTGCCGCGGACCCTGATGGAACGCCGTGGCCTCTATCCGACGCGTTCCGTGGCACCTTGAAGGGCCGTGCCTATGGCAAGGAGATCGAGCTTCCTGAGTGGCTCATCGCCGAACGCCTTCCCGAGGACGACGCAAGCTCCTAGCGATGGTCTTAGCGGCGCGGTTCGCACCACCGACTCCTTCAATCTCATGTGCCCAGAACTCCAGCACGCTCCAACCCTCTGCTTCGAGCAGCCGGCGTTTCTGGCGGTCACGCTGTCTGTTGCGGCGGAACTTCGCCGCCCAAAAAGCCCGATTTGCCTGCGGCAGCGGGAGTGCGCACTCCGCGCAGCGGTGCCAGAAGCAGCCGTGAACGAATACGGCGAGGTTTTGGCGGCTGAATACGACGTCCGGCCGGACGCCCGCAACTCGGAGATTGGTCCGATATCCGCGCATCCCCGCGCGCCACAACTGCCCGCGAAGAGTGAGCTCCGGGCTCGTGTCGCGCCCTCGGTTCGCCCGCATCACACCGCGCGTGGCAAGTGACGACGGGGCGGGGTTCCGGGGGTCGGTCGCCATTAGTCGAATGATCATCGATTCTACGAAGCCGGCCGACTCTCGAAATCCAAACCGATGCGGCCTAGAATGAGCGCCACAGGCTACTGGCGCGTGCTCCCGCGGCAGGTACCTCCTGAGCGAGATGGAGGCCTCTTGACTGCTCAAAGGCAGGGTCGCGTCGCGGAGATGTTTGCAGGTGTCGGCGGGTTCCGTCTGGCCCTAGAAGGCGAATCACCGCGTCGGGCAAAGGCGGCGTCCTGGAAGGTCGTCTGGAGCAACCAGTGGGAACCAGGCACCAAGAAGCAGCACGCCTCTGATTGCTACGTTAGGCACTTCGGCGCCGATGGACACAGCAACGAGGACATCGCTGTCGTCCTCGAAGAGATGAAACGGGGAAAGCGCAAGGTCCCGAAGATCGACCTACTCGTTGGTGGTTTCCCCTGCCAGGACTACTCAGTCGCGCGGGTATTGAGCCAAGCGGCCGGTCTAGAGGGCAAGAAGGGCGTCCTGTGGTGGGAGATCCATCGTTTCTTAGAGCTTGCGAGACCTAGGTTCATCTTCCTTGAGAATGTCGATCGTTTGTTGAAATCACCGGCTGGTCAGCGCGGTCGCGACTTTGCAATCATGCTGCACGGACTGGCCAACCTGGGTTACTTAGTCGAGTGGCGGGTTGTGAATGCTGCGGACTACGGCTTTCCGCAGCGCCGGCGCCGGACATTCATTGTCGGAGAGTTGTGGAAGCGCAAACAGTTGCCGTTCAGCGATGCGGTCTCGTGGCTGGTCAAGGATGGTGTTATCGCGAGGGCGCTTCCCGCGGACGTGCGAAGTCGAGGTAGTCAGCTTCCATTGGGGTTTGCCATGAGCACGCCAAGCCTCGAGCTCCCGGAAGACCTGCTCTCGTTGAGCGAGCGCTTCAGCGCGGAGTTTCAGAACGCCGGCATCATGCACGACAGGCGTGTCTGGACGGCACGCGTCGAGTCGCGATTTTCAGGTGAGCGCCACGCTCTCGCCGATGTTCTTCAGGACGAAGCCGATGTCCCCAGCGAGTACTTCGTGCCGCGCCAACAATTGCGGGACTGGCAATACTTGAAAGGGGCCAAGCGGGAACCGCGAACCGTTGCGCGGAACGGTTTCAAGTACTTCTACGCAGAAGGAGCGGTGCAGTTCCCGGATCTGCCGGAAGAGGCATCGCGGACAATTCTCACGGGTGAGGGTGGCTCGTCGCCGTCGCGCTTCAAGCATGTCGTCAAGACTCCCAGTGGTCGCTACCGTCGACTGACGCCAATCGAACTCGAACGCCTCAATGGCTTTCCCGACGGATGGACGGACACAGGAATGCCAGACACCCGACGCGCCTTCTGTATGGGCAACGCGCTTGTCGTTGGTCTGGTCAGGCTCGTTGCTGAAGAATTAGCCCGTCGGCGGTCAGGCGTAACGGCGCGCATTGTCCGCAAAGCAGTCTGAGCGAACTACAAGCACCGACCCTTTAGGACTTCGCTTCGTCCTCATCCTCCTGCTCATCAGCCTGGGCGAGTATCTTCCGAAGTTGCCGCACTGCGATTGCCTTGGTGGCCGCGTTGCCGATAACGGCCATCTGGCCGCCGCGTAGCCAGTCGAGTTGCATTCGATTGCCACCCGGCATCTCGATGCTTGCGTAACTCAGTGGTTCCATCATCTTGACCATGTTGTCGGCCGTGTAGCTTGCGCCCATGTTGAGATCGCAGCGCCGGATGACGAACGGAAAAACGCCCAACATGATTTCGAATCCAACCGTTTTGCAGAGGTTGTACTTGCGGTTGTCTCCCCACGCCTCCGGCCACGTCGCCTTTATCGCGCTGAAATAGTTCTTGAAGATTTGCGTCCGCTGTGCTGAGTTCTTACCTGCCAGCACCCCGCCCTCGAGATGCGGCGAGATGAGTCGATTCATAGCTGAGTTCTTGATCCACGTGCCCTTGTCCTGATCCATCATCTTGATCTTGCCTCGGAGGGGCGAGTTCTGGTCCCCATTCAGTGGAATGAGAACGTCCATAACGGCGGTCTCGTCCGCTGTGGCGTCCTTGATCTGGTAGTAGAGGGACAAGAGATTCACATCGCTCACGGGCACTTGCTTGCTGTTGATATCCGCGAACACCTTTCCTCTTAACGAGTCATCCGCGCCGTGCAGCGCCACGACAGGTAGGTCGAACGCCCGACCGTCGCTGTATTTGAAGCCTTCGAGACGATGCTGACCGTCGAGGATGTACGCAAACTTGCCCTCCTCCGAAGGGAAATGGAGAGTCTCGACGCCTTTCTTTCCGGTCTTCCTCACCTCGACCTCGTCCGTCAAGCTCACGACGATCGCATTAGGAAGAACGGCATTGTCTTGCTTGATGTATTCGCCGATCTTCTTGGCGCGGCGGACGTCCACAAGTCGTTGAATCTCCTCCGGATCGTCCTTAGAGCGCGGAGTCACGTAAGAAATCCGACGGAGCCGATCGCTGCCCATCACGAAGCAATAGAGGAGCTGACCGTTCTGTTCCATAACGACGGCGTCTATCGCAAATCCAGCCACGGCGGCGTCACCTCTCTCTTGTTGGACTTCTTGAGATTGTGTTCGGCACACAGGAACTGGAGGTTCTTACGCAACGACGTGCCGCCCTTGGACGCGGGCACGATGTGGTCCACGTGAAGCTTGACGTCAGGAGGCGCGCGATGACATAGGACGCACTCCCACGGCACCTGCCAAAGCAGCTTCAAGTATTCCTCGTAGTGGATTGGGTCCCGATAATGCCGTCGAATCTCATCCTTTACCCTCTGAAACAGAAGATTCTGATCGTGCGCGCTCCAGCGTCTGCCGGTCTTTTCCCTGAGTAGCAGAGCGAAGGCCTTCCGCGCATCCAGCCGATTGAAGAATTCGTCACTCAGACGTGGTTCTCTGGCGATTACGGCGACGAGGTGCTCGTTCAATATCCACTCCACGAAACTCATGAATGACTCCGGCTCTAATCCCAACGAGTCCAGTAGAACGGCATCTCGTCCGATGGCGGTCGCCATGTCAGGCCGTTCCCTCGATGATCGTGCTAACGAAGTCACGGTTCAGCCAGAAGGACTTACGCACGACAAAGCCCGATGACGGCGCGGGCTCCACGTCATCCTTGTCGCGTGCCTTAGGTCTCAGATGGATGAACCGCGTGCTCGACTCCGCAGGAATTCGTCTTGCCTGTCCTCCACTGATCATCGAGCGAAACATTTCCCACTCCGTCCCGATGCCGCTGAGTTGATCTTCATCCGGAGACCAGAACCGGAGTCCCGTGAAAACGCTGCGCCCTTGGGGTGTCTCCCGCACGGGAGCGGTGACGCGCAGTACTAACAGGCGCCGGAGGTACCGTCTCAGTGTTGCCCGCGCCCAGTTCTCTTCAGACAGCTCATGGTTTCGGAACGCTGGAAACGACATGGATTCGAATGGCCTGCCACCCGCTGGCGCCCGGACCGTTTTGACCTCAATGCCCCGGCTATCGAAGTCCGCAAGGTTTCCACTTGGGGTTGCGTGCGCTGCAAGCTCCCGCAGCACCATCGCCGTGTAGTGCTTCGCTACGGTCGGGCGCACGCCGACGAGCGTGCCAATCTCGGCCACCGTCTTGCCTCGAAACTTCCCAAGGCGATCCGCGACGAGGCTCTCAAACGGTCGATCTACCTGGCCCTCCACCTCATCCCTGCTCGAGACTCTAGGTCATCAAGTCGAGCAGTTCTAATCTCTCGCTTATACTTTCAAGCGCGGTCCAGGTGGCTCAGCCACGACGTGACCGGGAGGTATTGATGTCTGAGCGAGTGTCATCGCAAGCGACTACACGTCAGCAGGGCCTCGTAATGATCCGCCGAGCACTACGCGCCCGGGGTGATCAAGCAATCGAGGTCGATTACCACGGCGAAGTCTTCATAGTCGGGCCCCACTCCATGCTGCTGCGTCCCAAAACGACCTCCGCAGACGCCGGCTGGATGTGGGCCGAAGGCACGCCGGCCTCGCGCGAGCATTTCTACGCGCTGGTCGACGTCGAGAACGACCGGGACGTTTGGATTGTGCCGACGGACTTTGTCCGCGGAGCGGTGCAGGGTCGTCATCAGGTGTGGCACTCGGGCAGTCCCCGCTCCCGTTCACTCGAGCAGGAGATGCGCGTTCTTGATAGGTGGACCGTTGATCCATATCGAAATGGGTGGTCCAACATTGGGTTGCCAACGAATGCCACCGGAGATCAGGCAATTCTGGCAGCGTTGCGTCCAGGCACAATCTACCGCCGAAGTGAATTGAGCGAACTCGGTGTGCTCGGTGATGAGCAAAAAGGCATTAGCTATCCCGCGAATGGCGAGCACGTAATCTTGTTCAGCCAGGGCCGGCGCGGCAATGACTACGGGTACGAGGATCGCTGGGTTGACGGACTTTTCGAGTTTTACGGCGAGTGGCGAGGCGCAGGAGACATGCAGTTGGAGCGCGGCAACCTCTCGATAGTTCAGCGGCCTCGTGAGCTTTACCTATTTGAATACGTGGACGGATCGAAGCACCGGTACGTCGGCCGGTTCGCGTACGTAGACCACGAGGAACGTCCCGTCGAGCGCACTGGATCACAAGTGAAAGCGATCGTCTTCAAACTCCGTCCACTCGACTAGGAGGGCCGTCTGCGTCGCGCGGCGACAGGCGCTCGGGCTAATCGGTGACTTGACTAAATGTCGAAAGCAGACGCGCATGCGTTATTGGAAGAACTCCAGGCTCTCTCACATCCTGAATACTCCGTAGCCTGGCTCACCAACAGCCGCGTGCCGGGCGGCTCCAATGCCAAGTCCAAGCACGGCACGTGTGTCTGTTGGGTCGATGATTCCGTCGTCCCAGAGTCTCGAGGTCGAAAAGTACGGCGATCCTTGTGATTCGTACTGCTCCCGAATCCGCGATCTGAACTGCTCGCGTTCGCTTTCCGTGCCGAAAGTGCCAACCATGGACAGCACAGTCGCCGCTTGATCGCCGCCCATCACACTGATACGAGCGTTCGGCCACATCCACAACTGCCGAGGCTGATAGGCGCGGCCGTTCATCCCGTAGTTCCCGGCGCCGAAGCTGCCGCCGATGATCACCGTGAACTTCGGCACGACGCTGCAGGCAACCGCAGTAACCATCTTCGCTCCGTCCTTCGCGATGCCGCCAGCCTCGTACTCCTTGCCAACCATAAAACCGGCGATGTTTTGCAGGAAGATGAGCGGGATGCTCCGCTGATTGCAGAGCTGAATGAAGTGCGCGGCCTTCAATGCGGACTCGCTGAAGAGCACGCCGTTGTTCGCCACGATGCCGACGCGGAATCCGTCGATCCGGGCGAATCCGGTCACGATCGTCGTTCCGTAAAGCGCCTTGAACTCATGGAAGCGCGAACCGTCCACGAGGCGCGCGATCACCTCGTGCACGTCGTACTGCGTCCGGATGTCGCCCGGGATGATCGCATAGAGATCGCGCGGGTCGTACGCAGGCGGCTCCGGATTCGCCCGATCTTCGCCCCAGAGGATTGGGCGGTCGAACTGGGCGACCATGTCGCGCACGATGTCGAGCGCATGACGATCGTCGAGCGCGAGATGATCCGCGACCCCTGATACACGCGTGTGGACGTCGGCGCCGCCGAGCTCCTCGGGCGTCACGTCGACTCCGGTCGCCGCCTTAACCAGGGGCGGGCCGCCGATGAAGATCGTGCCTTGTCCTTTAACGATTACGGTCTCGTCGCTCATCGCGGGCACGTATGCACCACCGGCGGTACACGAGCCCATAACGGCTGCCAGCTGGGGGATCTTGAGAGCAGAGAGCCGAGCCTGGTTATAGAAGATGCGGCCGAAGTGGTCGCGGTCGGGAAAGACTTCGTCCTGCCGCGGCAGGAAGGCGCCACCCGAGTCGACTAGATAGATGCACGGAAGATGGTTCTCGAGCGCGATCTCCTGCGCGCGCAGGTGCTTCTTGACGGTGAGCGGGTAATAGGAGCCACCCTTGACCGTCGCGTCGTTCGCGACGATCACGCACTCGGTCCCGCTGACGCGGCCGATGCCGGTGATGATCCCGGCGCCGGGTGCCTCGTCGTCGTACATCCCGTTCGCCGCAAGGGCGCCGATCTCGAGGAACGGACTGCCTGCATCGAGCAGCGTCTCGACCCGCTGGCGGGGGAGCAGCTTGCCCGCGGCGAGGTGGCGATCGCGTGAGCGCGCCGGGCCACCTTCGCGAACCTTGGCGAGCTTCGAGTGCAGCTCGTCAACGAGCGAGGTCATGGTCTCGCGGTTCGCCTTGGCCTCAGGAGAGGATGCGTCGAACGCGGTCGGGATCAGCGTCATGCGGCTCGGATGCTAGGCGGCTCCGCCGCAGGGCGCTCATCGGTACGCTGTCCGCATCGACGACCCGGGGATCCGTGACGCGCTGGCGAAAAGCTTCCTCTCACGGCTGCCACGCGCCGCGCTCCATGAGCTCTTAAAGGATGCGACGACAGAGGAGGCCCCGGCTGGCGCGCTCACCTATAGACCGGGCGCGGCGGATCCGCGCGCATCGCTCGTTGTCTTGGGACTCTTCCGCGTGTACTACGAGTCGTCCGATGGTCGGCAGGTCACGATCCGCTACGCCCGACCGGGGGATGTGCTCGGGATCGTCGCCGCGGCGGGCGGACCGGCGCCGGTGCACACGCAGGCGCTCACCGACTCGACGCGGCTCGTCATGGACATGGACACGCTGCGCTCGCTCGCGCAGCGCGATCCCGAAGTCGCGTGGGGGATGGTCCAGGAGCTCTCGCGCACGGTCTATTCGCTGTGGAATCAGCTCGCCGACACGGCGTTCGCGTCGGTGCCGCAGCGCGTCGCGCGTCATCTGCTCGAGCTTGCGGCGGCGCAACAGGAATCCGGCGCGCCGCTCGTGGCGCGCGTGAGCCAGACGGAACTCGCGGATCTCGTCGGCTCGGTGCGTGAGGTTGTGGCGCGCGCGCTTCGCGAGCTGCGCGACGACCATATCGTCGTAGTAGCCCGGTCGGGCATCACAGTGTTAGATGCGTCTCGATTAGCCGAAAAGGCGTGGTCTTCGTGACCTAGGTCACTGTCCGAGCAAGCGGGCGGCCTCGACAATGAGCTCACCAACTGGAGGTCCCGCTGCTTTACGCGTTGTCATTCCGCGATTTCCGCCTGTTCTGGATCGGGCTCTCCG
>Ga0134127_10003368_pt1 | contig 11514 bp, 10 predicted proteins | sample KB31753_FD_96459 | JGI IMG/M metagenome (GOLD analysis project Ga0134127, IMG submission 96459) | Terrestrial soil microbial communities with excess Nitrogen fertilizer from Kellogg Biological Station, Michigan, USA - KB3-175-3 | ecosystem: Environmental > Terrestrial > Soil > Unclassified ...
CTTCATCACTTTCTATATCTAGCCATTGATAAGGTATGCCATTTCTGGCTAAAAATTCTTTTATCTCATGGCATCTCGGTGACCATTTTTCCGATATAACTTTAATACCATCAAACGCTGGACGGTATGAAGACATCCAGTCATCAAGAATATCGTTTAGAGAAGGGTAAAGATATAATTCAGGTGGTTTACAAGGTTTGGTTAAATAAAAATCTACTTTTACTTTATTGATTGACTGCATAATTGCATCTGTATCACCATAATCGGTGAGTAACACTCGCCTTGCCTCTGGAAAAATATCTATAGTTTTTACCAAGAATTCCACACCAGTCATTTGAGGCATTCTCTGGTCAACTATAAATAATGCTATAACTTCATTGCGTAACTTTAACTGTTCTATTATTTTAAGAGCCTGAGGGCCAGAATCGGCTAAAAGTATGTGAAAAAAATTATTGTATTGCTTCTTTAAATCACGTTCAATGGTTTTTAACATATGGGGATCATCATCCACTATCAGGATTACAGGTTTCGTATCACATTTCACTTGTTCCTATAAGAAATGTGTAAAAACTATGATAAGAAGCTTTTTAAGGATTTTCTTTATGACATAATTATAATCCTATAAGACAGGATGCTAAGATAAATAATATAATGGAAAGGATAGATATTTCATTATGTAGACATTTTGCACAAGTAAACCAGAGGATAAAACCAAGGACCCCAAATGACTATGAGGAATGCTTACAAATAGGTTCTTGATGGGTTCATTTGCGTTTATGTTTAAGATGTGGACATGTAGGCTGTTGTGATTCATCTCCTAATAAGCATGCGACAAAACATTTTCACAAAACAAAGCATCCCATAGTAAAATCGTTCGAACAAGGCGAAAACTGGGAATGGTGTTATGTTGATGAGGTATTAGTTGAATAAGAATTATCCAACTAATATTAATATCACCATGCAGGTTATCATTCTTAAGGTTCTAGTGCATCAAGTGAAGGGGACCCGTATAGTCGCTTTTGAATGAGATTTAAAAGGTACTGCAAAAAGTAGTATCAAATAGATATAATTGCAGCAAGATCGACTGATAGAATAAATGCTTCTATATTATAAATGAGAGAATAGAACATAGTCAAGAAAAGTTACTAGAACAATATATACTGCTTTGAGATTTCATAGAATGATGCAAATGCAAAATTCAACAGTGAATAAACAATGCATGACATTTGCATATGCCTAATAGGGTTGACCAAATTTTGGCTCTATTCTACTGGGCGTAAAAGATTATTACAATTGCAATATATCATACCAATTGATCGTTGTTGTTATTATACCAGATAAGACTAACAAACTTTTCCTTAATATTTTTAATACAAATATACTTAAAACACAAATAAATTGATTGTTATACAACAATTTCACTGCAGGATCCTAAATATATTGACACCACCGCATTAAAGAACTAAAGATTACTCTTTTCTATTTGCAGAATAGATATCAATTTTAATAATATATAACTAAACCCATATCATCATAAATTATCGAAATATCATATAAAATACATCATCTTTTTTATTGTATATACCAAACATGACTAGAGTAGAATGGAGTTAGGCAGATATATTTACATCTTATCAATCTCGTTAAATAGTAAATATAATCATCCTCTCCTCTTTTTTGCATTTAGAAACAGAATTAGTCAATTTCATTTATTATATATTATTAAATATAGAAACAAGATATATTCAATTAAAGTTACTGAAGGCGCCAACACAAAAAAATTCTGTTGGTTTGAGTTTGAAAAACTTATTATAGATCAAGATTTTAAAACATAACGATATCTTGCCAAGTAACAACGGAATTACACAATTCCAATAGTTATAAATCAAAGCGATTTTAAAAAAAATTATCTATGACATCTTCTTCTTTTATTATTGCATTACTTATAATTATTTAAATCAATCCTATAATAATCTAACTTGTCTGGATCATATTTCTTCACTATGTGTATAGATTCTCCTTTGTTTATTTTATCTGTTATTACTTTGCGAGGCAAATAACCTGTAACAAAATTATAGCCTCTTTTTTTTGCCTCTAAAAGAAAATTCATTCTAAGAAGATGGCCACCGCCAGAACCCCAATATCCAATTCTTATACCAATACATTCCATATACGCAGTATTTTTTTTACCATAACTTTCATCCAAGGTTCCATATCTAAACCCATACTTTTCTATTGGACCCCCTTTTACATAGCCAATAATAGATTCTTTTTTACAAATATCATTATAGTCAATAATGTCAATTATTTTTTCTTTTCTTTCTTTGTCGATTTTGATTTTTTGTTTTGAGTATTGTCTTTTCTCTTTCATCCTAAGTGTGATTAAAATTGTATTAGGATCAGAAAGAGAAGATATAAAATGTTGTTGACCTCTTTTCAGTGGAAGTGGTATTTTGCTATATATATCAAGGATACAACTTTTCAATTGGAGATATTGATTAGAAAGATTGTTGCTATTATCAATATCTTCTAATTTACAAATAAATTCAATTTCCTTTTTTAATACCAAATGCCTTATTCTCTTTTCTTTTTCATACAATTTTTTAAAAGATGAAATATTATTGAAAAAATTATTTTTTAAAATAGGAGATATTGCTTCTAAAACAAATTGAAGCATCTCATTTTCTTGATTTTTTAAAGATTCAAAATATTTTACAGACTCTTGGTTAATAACAGAAGGATGCCAGCCCAATGCAAGAGCATTAGTTGTAGCTAGCCTAATAGCATATTGAAAATTACCCAAAGTATATCCAGCAATACGTTCACAAATTGATAAAAACCAACCAAATTGCAGGTAATGATTTAATCTCTTTTCCTTATTTTGATAACCATCCGAGTAACAATTACTTAAAAGTAACTCTTCAATTCTTCTTATAGTATGTTCAGCTATCTTACCTTTGAAAGGATATGCAGTTCTATATATGATAGCAATTACAACATTAATATCAATTCCTGCAATATCGACAAATTTCTTTATCTTTAGATCATTTCGTAAAAACTTCTCGATACTTTTCTCATTTGGTTTATCAAACTTTTTTGATGGGTCATAATCATGGAAAAGAGCAGAAACAAAGAGATATTTTATATCTTCCTTTGAAAAAAAGAAATTGTTATCTTTATTTTGTTTGATATGACCATTAGCTGCAAGAAGCGTAAAATAAGTTGCCTCAAGTTCATGTTCTATATTATGATAACCATAGTAGTCTTTTCCAAGCCCCTTCTTCGAAAATTCTGATACTGCATGTCTTACTATATCTTTAATCCATCTTTTTTCTAATTTCATTTCAGTTGCAAGATGAATTATATTGTTCTTTAGTTCTGATTCTTCAGTTAATCCAAGGTTATACTTTATCCACCATGGAAATAATTTAATTCGCTGATACAGTTCAAATAACCAAAAAGTAGATTTTCCAATAGGATCTTCAATTTCATTCGAAAAGTATCTATCATAAATTGCGTTATTCAATCCCTTTCCAAGTTTCTTGTAAAAAGATAGCCATAAATTTATCAATAAGTTCTCCTATAGTTTTATATAATTATATAAGCATTAAATATTTTATTGATGATTGTCTAACTAAATATATATACTTAATTGTTATTAATAATGGTAAAGAAACAGGATATATAAATCATCTTTTAAGATTTTTCGAATGGTGCTAAATATGCAAGAGATCCATTGTATATGCTATGTTGCATTTCTCATTTAAGGATTTATGTAAAAGATACTCTAGCGATGAAAAAAAATTCAAATCAATAATTACCAAGAAAAGATAAATCATTTGATGCTGAATTAATTTATATGAGTTCAAGTAACAATGATGATAATAAGAAATCGTCAAACCTAACAACCTTAAAAGTTGCCGAAGCAGAACAACGCGATGTTGGAAGAAAGATAGCTCGTGTAGATCCAGAAATAGCAAGACGTTTAAATATTACAAGCGGTGATGCACTAGAACTATCTTCTTTGGGGAGAAAAACCACCGTTTTAAACTGGCCTGCAAAAGAAAGTGATAGAGACAAAGGGTTGATAAGAATTGATGGTTTAATCAGAAATAGGCTTGATGTCGGAATCAACGATCTAATAGAGATAAAAGTAGTTGAATCAAAGAATGCCAAAAGCATAACTTTTGCTCCTATAGAACCTCTGAGAATTATGGGAGCTGAAGAGTTTTTATCTGAATATTTAAACGGGACATTGATGACTAAAGGTGATACAATTCCTATTAATGTAATGGGAAGAAGAATAGATTTGGTAGTCATAAATACAAATCCTTCAGGTCCTGTTATTATAAACAATTCAACTGAGATAATAGTTTCAGAAGAAAGCTCAAAGGCTGTACAAATCTCTCAGGGTAATGATGGACAATCATCAATAACCTACGAAGATATTGGTGGACTTGGAGATGCTGTTTCTCGTGTTAGAGAGATGATTGAGCTTCCCCTGCGTCATCCAGAGCTTTTCAAAAGACTAGGTGTTGAAGCTCCTAAAGGTGTGTTATTACATGGTCCACCAGGCACTGGAAAGACTTTGCTTGCAAAAGCAGTAGCTAATGAAACTAACTCGAGCTTTTATACAATAGGCGGACCTGAAATAATGAGCAAATATCATGGAGAATCAGAAGAAAGACTTCGAAATGTATTTGAACAAGCAGAAAAAAATGCACCATCCATTATTTTTATAGATGAGATAGACTCTATTGCACCAAAAAGAGAAGAGGTAACAGGAGAGGTTGAAAGGAGAATTGTAGCTCAACTACTTTCTTTAATGGATGGCATGAAATCAAGAGGAAAGGTAGTAGTAATAGCAGCTACAAACAGAGTTGATGCTATAGACCCTGCTTTAAGAAGGCCTGGACGGTTTGATAGAGAGATAGAAATTGGAGTTCCAAATAGAGATGGTCGGTTGGAAGTTTTACAGATTCATACAAGAGGAATGCCTTTGGATAAGGATGTCAATCTAGAGAAGTTAGCAGACATTTCACATGGTTTTGTGGGCGCTGATTTGCAGGCCCTAGCCAAAGAATCTGCAATAAGAGCGCTGCGAAGAGTATTACCAGATATAGATTTGTCAAGCCAAAGTATACCTCTTGAAACCTTAAGGAAAATCATTGTAAAAATGTCTGATTTTATGGACGTAATTAAAGAAATGGAGCCTTCTGCAATGAGAGAGGTATTTGTAGAAGTTCCAGATATAAAATGGGATGATATTGGCGGTCTTTCTTCAATAAAACAAGAGCTGCAAGAAGCAGTAGAATGGCCTTTAAAATACAGCAGAGTATTCACTTATGCAGATGCAACACCACCTAAAGGTATTTTGCTTTATGGCCCTCCAGGAACAGGTAAAACGCTTATGGCTAAAGCTGCTGCTAATGAAAGTGAAGCTAATTTTATCAGTATAAAGGGGCCTGAGCTTTTATCAAAATGGGTTGGTGAATCTGAAAAAGGAGTAAGAGAAGTATTTAGAAAATCAAGACAGGCAGCACCCTGCATTATCTTTTTTGATGAACTTGATGCAATAGCTCCCACTAGGGGAGGAAATCATGGCGATTCTCACGTTACAGAGAGGGTCATCAGTCAATTTCTAACAGAAATGGATGGCCTTGAGATTTTGACAAACGTTGTAGTTATAGGCGCAACAAATAGACCTGATATAATAGACCCGGCCTTATTGAGGCCAGGACGATTTGATAGAATTCTTTACGTTCCTCCACCTGATAGAGATTCTAGATTGCAAATTCTGAAAATACATGCAAAAAGAAAGCCTTTAGCTGAAGATGTTAGTATAGAGCAACTTGCTGATAAAACCGATGGATATACTGGTGCTGACCTTGCATCCTTGTCATCAGCAGCAGTAATGCTTTCTTTAAGGGAGCACATAAAAAAGTATCCAGATCCAAAGGAAGCAGAAAAATATAATCAAGACCTAAAAATAACTATGAAGCATTTTGAAGAAGCCATGAAAAAGATACGTCCATTATCAAAGCAGGAGCTTGATATGTATAAAAATGTAGCAACACAGTTTGGCAGGCCACAGAGTATATAAAAACAATATAGTAATTTATCCCAGATAAAGGATTTTATATATTTATCAATTGATATAGTTTCACAGAAAAAAACAATACTTCCTTCATAAAGATAGAGAAAAATGTCTCCAATATCTCCGGTAAGCATAAAATAACTCCGGATTCAGCTATTATGTCTCCGGAATTATTGGTTTTTGTGCTTAAATCTCTATTTCCTTCCGGAGATAACTTGTTTGAAACCGGAGATAAACTTTCACTTTCCGGAGATAGATTGTGCTCACCGAAGTTACCGGAGTCAAATTCAATGTACTCTTGGAGAAGAAGGTAAAACTAACGATGATATAAAAGAGAATCCATTAAATCTACATCATGTATCTGTCATTAACAGTGTAAAGTCATTAGATAAAGCGGCATAAAAATATTATAATACACAGTGTATTAATAGGTAATGTTATATCCAGTAATTAAATGCGAATGGGGTAGCAAAAAAGTTGTAGAGCCAATGGATAATGTAATATTATAATATTAATAAAAGTTGTATAAAAAATTTATAAAATTTTTATGCTCTTTTTTAAAGTGCTGTAAAATACTTAATAATGTATTACAATTTACAGTATAATATAAAATACTTTAATTTTTAAATTATATAAAAACGGTTTTTCATATATACAAAATATTAAAATGAGATTGAAAATCGTTAATTGAAGGATCGTTAATTGCTGCTCTAATAACAATTACTTCATATAATGCAATTTTTGCACAAGAATCATCAAGTTCTAATGCAACCGGAACTCCACATGTACAATCAGGGATCTTCTAATAGTAGTTGTTACTATACTTATCATACAGGATCTGACAGGAATTATATCCCTATGCTATTCGACGTCAAGTAATCCTTCATTAGTTGTAGAATAAATCAAATATTTTCATATAATTTTATTATTGTATTATAATATTAATCATTGATATCTTATATCCGCGAAATACCGTCATTGTTATCTATTCTTGTATTCAATCTGTTAATTATATGTGCTAGTTCCTGTATCTTTAATTGTTGTTCTATTATATGGTTATTATGAAATTTGACTTGCTCATCAAGATCTATTAGGTTATTATGATTTTGCAATAGATCCGTTATATCCTGTTTGTTTAGTCCTTCTTTCTTTATTCTGTGATACAGATGCAATAAAAGAGGAAAGTCTTTCTTAAGTTCTCTGTATATAGTTACAAGATTATTCATTCTCAAAAGACAAAGATAGTCGCTATAGAAATCTAAAACTGCACTAGATTTTATATCAAGTTCTATATCTACATCTGCAAGTGGTTTTCTATATTTGAACATCTGAAAAGCTTGAGCATATGGTGACAAAGACTTTCTTTTTTGTTTTTCTTGCTCTGCTTCCTGTTTTTCTTGCTCCCTTTCAAAAAGATCTTCGTTTCCTGTTAGTTTATGTTGAATCTTTCCAATATCTTTTAGAGAAATATGTGCCTGTTTTGCAATTTCTTGTTGTTTTTCCCTCTTGGGTTAGTTTAATAACAAGTTGTTCTTTTTCTTTTCTACTTAAGAGCACTTGAATACAGCATTACATATTATAATCAAGTAATAACTAAAATATCTTGATTCTCTTGATTCCTTGATGTTTAATGTCTTGCAAATCCTCGTTATTCATATACGTTTTACAATACTTCATATTATGCATCATATGATTAAGATTTTAACGAATTTTTTATCATTGAGAAATACATGAAAATTACATCTTCAAATAGCGCATTAACTAGCAAATACTTGTTTATTTTTTAAAATATATACATTTTGGTTATTTAAGTATAAACTAGATCACAGTTTATTTACCTGCATGAATTTAGGCATCATTAAATAACAATATCTGAATTTTTATATCATTGTTCTATAGTTTTATGAATATATCATAATATTTTACCATATTATAGGATCTATTTTTATATCTTATTGTTAACTATTATACTTGAAGGCAAAGACAATACAATATGATAAAAATATAAAAGAATTCACAGTAGTAGAATATACTCAAAATCTAACTTACGATACACCTATTCAAAATCAACAAAAATGTTTCTTGATGTGTAATAGTTGTTTTTGGATGGCATCAACATTACAGCATTATCATCATCATTCTTCAAACAATCACTTCACTATCTTCAAAGAATGTCCAAATTGCGAAAACAAAATAGATAGATTTTCTATTCCTACTGATTTAAATTGACATAGCTAAATGGAAATGACCTTTTTATTTGGTAATAAAAGTTCTCCTAAATTGAAAGCATCTATTATAGAACCACTTTTATTACTTTGTATAAACGGCATTTCCATTTATGAGCTGCCAACTGAAATACAGGGGATGTCACTACTTCCATGTAAGACACTAAAAAAGTATTTGTTTTATCTAATTAGTTGTGAACTTTTATCTTATAGTGGTAAAAGACAAATTTATGTGACGGAAGATGGAGGACTTGATCTATTGTATAAAATTCATCAAGAAAAACAAAACACATTGGCAACTAGTGAAGATATTACAATTACAATAGAGTGATAGTATTGATATTTGATTTACTTAATCAGGTATAATAATAGAGATAAAAAATATATCATGCATTTTTTATATGTGTCATATTACTGAAATAGTATTAACTACAATTCGTGTTTTTGATATGTATGTTGTTTACAGACCCATTTAGATTTCCAAACGGTTTCCACCGAACTCGATATCTACATTAGTAACGATCTTTGTGAGTACTTTAACTAATAATTTTTCCGAAAGTTTTTTCTACTAACGAGCATTGACTATAATATCATCTGCTATAACTCATTTAAACAATATTATAGATACTTTGATATTCATATTATGTAATATAATATCATAATTCAAAATTAAATTGTTAATCTTTTAAATATAGATAACATGTTTTTGCAATATACCACGACGATACTCTAATTTTTCATGATAATTGAATAATATTTGTTCTATAATAGCAAACTTTCAACACTAGTATATTCCTATGATAATTAAAGTATATAATATTTGTATTTTAGATAATTTAAATCATAAATATTATATAATATATTACAAAATTTATAAAATTCAAATAAAATTACTATTTTATAGATATATTTTATATATCTGTATATCTATATGTATATATGCCCTACTCTTCTAGCGAAACTGATAAACGTGATAGGGAATATGAAGAGGGTGCAGCTGGAACCAATCTAAAAAGAAAAAGTGATCCATTAAAAGAATACCTTGACGAGGAACCAATGACTCCTGCAAAAATTATTACTCATGATCCTACTGCTGTACATAGAGATCCAAAAGATCAGCATATAACTACTCCCGGCGATACAGGCGTAACTTCAGAAAAAGCAATGGAGCAATATCGCAAACATGGTATGACAAAAATCGATATTTAATCTGTAATATAAAAAATCCATATATTAGTTAAACCTTCTTCATGTTCTCTGCCTATTTTTTTAGTTATATTCAAAATACCTATACCCAAATTTATTACTTGAACTGCGAAATAAGAATAAATTTATGTAAATAATAATACATTTTAAATCTATTTTATATCATATTATTTAACTACTTGTAGAAGGCTATTTGCAAATGTGTTCTAATTTAATGATTTTGATTTTCAAGATATTGTATATAATTATTTTACCATTTTATGATTATATCATAAATCATTATCCTACTATAGGATCTACTTTTATAATTCTTATTGTTGACTATTACAATTGAAGACAAATACAATACATATCAACAATCAATATTTAAGACAGGGTTTAGTAGCAGAATATGCTCAAGACCTCGCTAATTATGAGTCTATTGAAAAACTGCAACAGCAACAAAACTATTTTCTAATCTGTGAAAGTTGTTTTTGGATGGCATCAACTTTGAGCGATCTTAAATCAAGCAATAACTCTCTGCCCATCCACTATACAAGGTGCCCTCTCTGTAACAATAAAATAGACCAATTTGATATTCCCTCTGTTTTAAACTGATCTATCAAAGGAAATGACTTTAAGCCATGTTAAAACATCTCCTAAATTAAAAGCATCTATAATAGAGCCTATTTTATTACTTGGTGTAAACGGGATTTCCATTTATGAGCTGCCAGTTGAAATAAACAGAATGTCACCACCATTTTCATGCAAGACCCTAAAAAGGTATTTGTTTTATCTAGTTAGTTATGGACTTGTATCATATAATGGTCAAAGGCAAATCTATAAAACTGAAGATCGAGGACTTGATCTATTGTATAAAATTCATCAAGAAAAACAAAACACATTGGCAACTAGTGAAGATATTACAATTACGATAGAGTAATTGGATTAGTATTTAATATATGGGCTCCAGAAAAACCATCCAGTTAAGTAAAATCTATTTTATAGTTATTATTGTTTGATTTTGGCAGTTGTTATCTTTTCATGTATTCTCTATTGTGGCAGCATTATATACACACATGCTGAACCGCACATAATACAAGGTATTTTATTGCCAGTTTGCTGTCCACTATGATGATAAATCACTTTTCTTGCATTTTCTGGGTCTATTGAGAGGTTTATCTGTTTTTCCAAATAAAGTGATCTTCCTGCCTCTGTCATTTTTTATCCATTCTATTGCCTTGTCTCTCATCTTTACCAAGTCTCCGGCATGATCTGCTATTTTTATTGCAACAATCCCTCCTTTAATTTATCTTTATTTGGTAATCTAAAATTTTTTGCAGATGTTAGATAACATAATAAATCAACTCCTTTTAATGCAGATGTTGCAGATCCAATAGCAATTGCAATATGATCATAACCTGATGCTATGTCTGTAACCAAAGTACAAGTACATAATAAGGAACATCCCATATCAAAGATTTAGCCAGTCAGACTTTTGTAGAAATCTCATTTATGGAACATGTTCTGGGCTTTCAACCATTACTTGTACATCATTTTCATATGCAATGTTGGTTAATCGAGAAACATTTTATCAATCATTTACTTGATATTCTTAAACTCTTTCCATCCGGTATTATCATTATCATTCCATTTTTCAAAGAATATTACATCTTGCAAATCAAGCCTATTTAACCACTTTGATTCCTCCAGGTCAGGCATTTCATTGAATTTGTCTACATATCCCAAACACAAATATGCTATCGGTTTTATATTGCAAGGTAAATTCAATATTTCAGTTAAATCGGAATTATTTATTATGCTAACCCAGCCAACACCTATATCTTCAACTCTTGCAGCCAGCCAAAGATTTTGAATTGCGCAGCAAACACTATAAACACCTGCCTCTTCAATTGTCATTCTTCCAATTACAAATGGTCCAAATCTACTGTGATCATAGGTTACACATATGTTTAAATCAGATTCCATAATTCCTTCCAATTTTAA
>Ga0134127_10003369_pt1 | contig 11513 bp, 11 predicted proteins | sample KB31753_FD_96459 | JGI IMG/M metagenome (GOLD analysis project Ga0134127, IMG submission 96459) | Terrestrial soil microbial communities with excess Nitrogen fertilizer from Kellogg Biological Station, Michigan, USA - KB3-175-3 | ecosystem: Environmental > Terrestrial > Soil > Unclassified ...
AATAATTCAATGATCCGATGATTCAATGATTCAAGGTTCTCTTCTCATCAAAGAAAAGGCCATTGGGCAAAGAAGACGAGGTTGGGAGAACAATTTAAAATCATTCCATGAGTGTTCCCCAACGCGGTACATCGAATCCCGAAGAACTAGAAGTAGCTCCCGGACGAGAGCGTGAAAACCTGGAAGGCTGGATCCCGCAGCTGGCCAGCGACGAAGAGGTCCGGCTTGCGCTGGAGAAGGCGTTTGACTACCGCGGCGACGTCAGCATCACGCTGAAGGATGGCAAAAAAATCGAGGGCTACATTTTCGATCGCCGCACAGGAAAGACGCTCGCTGACTCGGCGGTGCGGCTCTATCCCAAGAGCGGTAATGAGAAGATCTCAATTCCTTATGCCGAGATTGCGGCGCTCGCGTTCACCGGCAAAGACACTGCTGCCGGCAAGAGTTGGGAAGCATGGATGCAGCGCTATCGCGAGAAGAAAGCCGCCGGCGAGAAGAACATCGGGTTACATCCGGAAGAACTGGATTAGAACGAGCAAAACAGCAGCATCAGCGACGCGCCGTTCCGGCACGAGGAGCCCGCCCCATAGAACGTTTTCGTACCGGTTTGGATTTGCCCTTCTTATGCTGATACATGAGGCCGTCGGCACGCTTCAGAAGGGTTTCGACCTCTTCCTCCTGCGAGTTGTCGCTGACGACAACACCCATGCTGAGCGACAAGGGATAGCCGCGAGGTGGGGAATTCCGCTCGCGTTCGCTGAGTCTTTCTTCAATTCTTCGAGCGATCTGTCCTTCGTCGGCTTCCGCAACGAAGATGGCGAATTCATCGCCACCAAGGCGCGCCAGGATGTCAGACTCGCGAAAACATTCGCGTAACAAGCTGGCGGTGTCGCGCAAGGCGCGATCACCTTCGAGATGGCCGAAGCTGTCATTGATTTCCTTCAGATCGTCGAGGTCAATAAAGGCGATTGAAAATGGCTCGCGGTTGCGATTGGCGAGCTTGACCCGGTGAGCTGCGAGCGCCAGAAATCCCTTTCGGTTGTAAAGGCCCGTCAGATCGTCCGTGAGTGAAATGTTCTCCAGGATCTGATTCGACCGCGCTAATTCAGCCGCCTTTTCCGCCAGTGCCTGCTCCGCTATCTTTCGAGCGGCAATGTCCCGCTCCAGTTGAAGATTTACGCGCACAAGTTCGGCCGAACGCTGAGCTAACAGCAACTCAAGGTGCTCTTTGTAATTTTGCAGTTCCTGCTCTGCTCGTCTACGCTGGGTCATGTCCTGGGAGATACCCATCGTGCCCAGGACGCGGCCCGTGGCGTCGATCCAAGGCAGCTTGGTCGTGAGCACCCAGGTTTCAGTGCCGTCCGGCCAGGTTTCTTTTTCTTCTTTGTTCAGAATCGGAACTCCGGACCGGATGATCTCCTGCTCATCGTCGAAGGCTTGCTTGGCATGCTCGTCGCTGAACATGTCGAAGTCGGTTTTGCCAATCGCCAAATCCGGGTCTGCTAGACCAAATTTTTCGGCCTGAGACCTGCTTATCCGAACGAACCGACTCTCGCGATCCTTGAAGTACACGCTCGCAGGAACGTGTTCCAAAAATGCGCGCACCAAGTCCTCGTTGGTGTGTAGGGGCGTATTCATCTCGGGAACGCGTTCGATTTGGGCCTTTTTTAGCGCCACGAGCCTATCGTATTCCCCTGAGGAGAAGCCACATCGGTTACCTGCACACGAAGATAACTATTGGTAACCGCGCGCGTTGCAGAAGAGCGGGAGTTATTGTAAGGCGTTGCTTGATGAAGCATCTAGGAAAATCCGCGTGGAAACAGAGCAGCTCGCAAAATCGTTTCTCCCGTGTTCCCGGTAACCCCAATTTTAGGATGTCCATAGTTCCAACCACCCCATCGGTTTTTCGCATCTCCATATCTGCAAATTCGATGGCGGAGGCCGAGGATGAGACTACGTAAAGAAAATATTTTGTGGAACGTTCTGCTCGGGACAGGTGTGTACCTGCTCGATTCAGTGCGGGGCCGCTTGACCGATGTGATGGATGACTTCAGCGGAGTCGCCCGCGACACGTACGGTGAAGCTTCCCGGCGCGTGAGCCGAGCTTCGGACGTAATCCGCGGCGAAGATCACCGCGGCATGAGCACGGCTGCCGCACTGCTGATCGGCGTAGGAGTCGGAGTGGGAGTGGGAATGCTGTTGGCCCCGGCCAGCGGTGAAGAAACACGCAGCAATCTTTCCAACAAAGTCCACGAATTCAGCGATCGCATGCGGGACAAGTTTTCTTCGGGAGAAGAACCCTCGACCGGAACCTACGGCGCGTAGATTCAGAACTGAATCCAGAGTGACGCGAACGGGAACTTAAACCACGAAGGACACAAGGTACACGAAGGAGCTGAAAGCTTCGTGTACCTGTGTGTCGTTTGTGGTCTGACCCCACAACCCTGATCGGCAGTGCTAATTATTTCAGCGCTTCATCTCCCGGCATGGGATGAGAAACCTCGTCTGCGGATGGCACCAATACCCGGTAGATGTGGTCGGGAACGAAGGTCTTCCAGTGATGGGATGCCTTTGCGTACCCCACAATCCCGCAGAACACAACGGCTACAGCAGCCGCCATCAACCAAGCGGGCAGCGGCTTCCGGCGGACCACGTTGGGCGCATGCATGGCCAGCGCACCTTGCGCGGGGCAGATAGCCACACATTCCATGCACCCGGTGCATTCGGCGGACTTGATGGTGATCAGCTTGTCTACAGGCAGATTCGCCGGGCATGCTTTCGCGCACTTTCCACAGTCAATGCAGGCGGAAGGAGTGCGGCGAATGTGCAAAGGACTGAGCAGGGAAGCGAATCCCAAAAGCGCGCCATAAGGGCAAAGATATCGGCACCAGAAGTTCTTTACCAGGATGGAGCCGAGTACCAGGATTCCGATAACGATCAGGCCAGTGCGATCCAGGTGGCGGAAGAAGTTCAGCATCTTCACGTCGGCGATGAGCCCATAAGGGCTGTGCATAAACCCGCCCAGCGCACGCGTCGACATTGACGACACCGCGTAAACGAAGAATCCCAGCAGCAGGTACTTCAGCCCGCGCAGGGGGATCTCCACCCATTTGGTGATCACGAAATTGCGGCGGAAAATCTTGCGGCCCAAGGTGGCCAGCATCTCTGACAGAGTGCCGATTGGGCATAGCCAACTGCAGAACGCCTTGCGAAGCAGGAAAGCCATGGTCACAAACGTGATCAGCAGGAACATCGCCGCGGGATGGACAGGCGGCACATTGCCGGTCAGAAGCCAGTACTTTAAGTTCATCATGCCTGCGATGGGCAGCCAACCTTCAACTCCCGGTGGACGGCTGGTCATCAGGTGCGTACCACCCTCAAATTGCCGGACCCAGAAATAGAAGAGCGTCCCTAAGTAAAGGTTCAGGGCAAGGAAAACGCCCTGGAATAAGTGCCTGAGTTGTTGGGAGTAGTCGCGGTCCTGGCGGCGCACCAGTTTCTTTTTCGGCATTGGCCGCGGAACTCGATTTATGAGAGGAGGTTCAACCATTGTTGCCATGGTTCGACGCTAACAGCGGCCCGGAGGACCTGGATGTGATTTAAGTCACAGGCGCGTGTTTGAGACCGGTTCGGGGAATCTGTAGGCGTTTCAGGGCGTTGGCCACACCGGAATCGGGGCCGAGATTTGGAGAGAAACTCGGTCGTCCCCCCGGGACTCGAAGCATTTGTTCCCCTTTACCCAGGACTGCCAGCTCGGTCGCCCCTGCGGGGCTGGAATTGAGGTCTCATCCCACCTGCCCTTAGTCGGAGTCGAGTTTCGTAACAGCCTCTTACGCCTCGTCGGCCTGTAGTCTTTCGAGGCTGATGGGGCTGAATTTCATTGCCACCGCGACCGATTTCTCCGCAACCTCTACCTTGTCAGATAATGGCTCAGCTTTCCCGGGAAACATCTTTGCACTCACCCGAATTCAACTTGTTGAATGCAGTTCTGCTGTTCGCCGCGGCACTGCTTGCCGGCGCCTTGAATGCAGTGGCCGGGGGCGGGAGTTTCATTGCATTTCCGGCGTTGCTTTTCACTGGGGTACCTCCTATCCCCGCGAATGCCACAAATACGGTTGCGCTGTGGACCGGGCTAGTCTGCAGTGGCGGCGCATTCCGCCGGCATATCAATGTGCCCTGGCTGGTTCTCACAGTCTTGACTGCATCCAGCATTGCGGGCGGGATTTTGGGCGCCCTGCTCCTGCTGCACACCCCGGCTCACACCTTTATGCGCGTGCTGCCCTGGTTGATGCTGGCGGCGACTCTGCTTTTTATCTTCGGGCGCTACGTGGTTCGTCCACGAGAAACTCAGGTCGTCCATGACACTGGAATGACAGCCCTGTTGCTGGCGACAGGATTCCAATTTCTGGTCGCGATCTACGGCGGATATTTTGGCGGCGGGATGGGGATCGTCATCCTCGCTATGCTCACCGCCTTCGGCATGGTCGATATCCATCAGATGAATGCGCTCAAAATCGTGCTGAGTACCGCCACGAATGGGGTTGCGGTGGCGATCTTTGTCGCGTCGCACGCTGTGTACTGGCGGCAAGCGCTGGTGATGATCGTTGGCGCGGCGCTCGGCGGCTTCTTTGGCGCTCATTACTCGCTGCGCCTTCCGCAAAAGGTGGTGCGTTGGTTTGTGATCGGCGTCGGATCAAGTGTGACTGTCTATTTCTTTGCGCGCTCCTACTGGCTCGGCGGGTAACCGGAGTCTCCCGACAAGGGTCACCGCAGTAATGTTTTTGAGCGCCTCCCTCGCAGTTCCAATCCATTGTAAGTGACTGAATCCACAGTAGATCAGCAGTAGGCTCGGGTCCCCGCGCCGGGAATCTCCACAAGGCAAATTTGAAAAAGACCCAAAAGTGGAAGATTCCCGTTACCTGAGTACCGTTTTCCCTTTTCGGGTTCCTCGGAATAATCGCCACAGGTCATGAACTTCCGAATCACTGACTGAGCCTTCGCTGAGATTGGGGCCAGCAAAACGGAAGCACCTATCGAGGGGGATCGATGAGAACAGGAACTTTCGTGCGAGTCGCCGTGGTTGCCATGGCGATGCTCTTCGCAGTATCGGTGGCATCGGCGCAGTTGAACTCCGGCGCGCAGACGATTGCCTTGAATGCCAACCTGGCAGAATCGCTCACGCTGAGCCTTTCGGCTAACTCCGTCAACTTCACTTTGAGCGCGGGCAGCGCTACCAACGCGGGCAGCGCGAACATTACAGCTACGACCAAGTGGGTCCTGAAGCCGGGACGTACTGCGGTTGGCGTTTACGCCTATTTCGCCAGCGCTAGCGCGGCCCTGACGGGTACGGCCAGTGGCTCGACCATTCCTTCTTCCGCTTTCAGCATCACTGACACTGGCGCGGGCAGCGGCGGCGCGGGTACCTCCGGCGCACTGAGCAACACCGTGGCCTTCGGCGTGGCCAACTCTGGCTTGCAGATGGCCAACGTTTCCATCACGGGCGCGAACAAGAACGCCAGCCGTACCGATCAGATGGCGTTCAACATCGACCTGAGTGGCGGTACCTTGCCGCAACTTCCGGCTGACACCTACACCGGGACGCTGAACATTCAGGCCCAGGCGACTCCGTAATTTCATCGCGATGATTGGCAGCTGAGGGTGGGTGCTGGGGCTCCCACCCTTGAGCTGTTCGGGGAATGAATCGGAAACGAGCGATGAAACTAAGACCACAATTCGGAGCAAGGCTAGCCACGATGGCGCTCGCCGTCCTTGTGCTGGCCGCCGGCGCACACGCGCAGGTGGTGAACTCCGGCGCCAGCACCATCAGCCTGAACGCGGTGCTGAACGACTCGATAACGGTTTCGCTTTCGTCCCATGCAGTCAACTTTACTTTGACCCAAGGCAGCGGCAGCAACCCCGGCAGCACGTCAATCACAGCGACGACAACATGGTTGCTGCGTCCGAATGTCGGCAGCCTGAAGCTGTACGCGTCCTTCGCAAGCTCAACGTCAGCCTTAACGGATGGCGCCGGTAACAACATTCCGTCAGCAGATTTTCAGATTTCCGACAACGGCGGCGCATTCAATGCGCTGACTAACACGGTACCGTTTGGCGGTGCCAATGCCGGACTGCAGCTTTCTTCGACGCCGATCCTGGGCAACAACAAATCCGGAAGCCGAACCGACAACATGAATTTCAACATCAACCTGGTTCCGCTGCCGAACTTGCCGGCGGGCACTTACACGGGGACGTTAACGATCCAGGCGCAAGCGATCTGATTCAGCAGGTGGGTGAAGTATGAAAACGGGATTTCTCACGGCGGCGTGCCGGCCTCTGGCCAGCGCGCTACTTGTATTGGTGCTGGGTGTAGCTGCGTCCGCCCAAACGGTGCGGCCGGTGATCAATGAACTGGTCGGCAACCCAGTGAAAGGGCGCGTCGAATATGTGAACGACAGCCTGACGCCGCTGAACGTGGTGCTCGAGGCTAAAAGTTTCACGGTCGCGGAGTCGGGAGAGATCAGCTATCGGCCGCTGGACCCAGGTGTTCACGTGAAGTTCTCGGCAACCAGCTTCCGCATTCAGCCGCAGCAAACGTATTACGTTTTTTATGAGGCGACGTCGCCTCAAGTTCCGGCGTGGTTCGTGATTTACGCCAACTTCACCGGATTTGCGTTTCGTACGGCGCAGGGAATGAATGTGCGCTTGCAGTTGCCGCACACGGTCTACCTGCTGCCCAAGCAGTCGGTGGACAAGTCGGAACTGCATGTCATTCGCGCCGATCTGGACGCAACCCAGAACAAGGTGACGATCGAAGTCGAGAACACTGGCGCGAACTTCGGGCGGATCCTGCAGACCCACTTGCTGTACTCGAAAAAGAAGCAGGAGGCGCCGGGCTTTCCGGTTTTTCCGCATAGCAAGCGGATTCTGGAAGTTCCGCTGGAGCAAAAGGCCGAAGGCGAGAACGTTCCAGTAGAGGTCTCTTTGGAGTTGGAGAAGTTCAAGCTGGAGCAGAAACTCGAGCGCCACAACTCCACGGAGGCGGTCTCGGCCGCGGCAACGTCCACGGTGGTTCCCGCGGGCTCACGAGGGGGCGACAAGCCTTAGATGTGATGAGCCGGCGGACCCAATGCGCGCTTCTGTTTATGGTCGCCTTGATCACAGCGGGCGCTAGTGCGCAGGTTTTCCGGGTCCAGGGCGGAACGTCGACTATGTTGGACGCCCAAGGCGGCTCGGTCGAGTTCAAAGCTCCCAATTATGACGGCTCGTTCGGTCTTGGCTACTACAACGGCCAGGTAATGTTTGGCGGCGAGACCCGCTACAAATACCACGATTACACCGTACTCGCCGGGGATGACTCGGTCCGGTTTGACCTTCCTACCGATGTTTTTGACCACAGTCATTACTTCTCCGCTCGCGGCGCGGGCATTACCACTTCCGACCATGACCGCAGCATGTATGCCTTCGCAGGTACGACTTCCACCTGGCTTGGTACAGGATTTTTCAACGCTGCGACGAGTGACAGTCCAGTAGCAATTCTCTTCTATCAGCGTAAGCTGAGCGACAACGTGCGGTTCTTCTCGCGCAACATCCTGTCGAACCGGCAGACGTTCTTGCAGGGGCTGGAGTGGAGTCCGGAGAAGTGGGCGCATGCATCGGTCACTAGCGGCGTGGGTTCGAACCAAAAATACGGTGCGGCGACGTTTGACGCTGAGACCGACAAGCTCGCCTTCAAGACCAGTTACGTCGTAACCGGAGATATGTTTCGCCGCGTGACCGTCATCAGCCCGATGAGTTCCGAGGTGAACAAAGGCAACGTGCAGATGCTGTATAAGCCGGACGAGCACATCAGCATCACCACCGGACATGAAAACGTCCTGGAACCGGTCACGGTGGGCGCGCCCATGCAGGCGGCTTCAATCGAACAGATCTCGACCGACGTGCACATACAGCGCTTCTACTTCGGCACGGGCCTGTTTACGTCGCGGGCCTCGATCGGCAACTCGCGCGGGAAAAATCTTTACGTGCGCCGCAGGATTGGACGCCGCTTCGACGTGAGCACGAATTACTTCAATAGCCATTCGGCGAACGGGTTCACTACAACCATTCTTTCGGGAGGGGTGCGCGAGAACTTCTCGTCGCGATTCAGCCTGCTGCAACTTATCTCGCGGACGGCTGGCCAGACGACATACGCATTCGGCGGAGACTACATCAGCAATCGTCTCATGCTAAGCGTCAACTATCAGAATGTTTACTTGCCATTCCGTCCTAATAATCCGTTTGAGCAGGCGCTAGCGTTGAATGCGTCATTTCGCGTGAGCGGACCACTGCAAATCACAGCAGCTTCAAACGTCGCACCTGACGGGCACTTGCGTTATTCGATTGGGGCGAGCACGTTCTTGTATCGCACGCGTGGGCTGGTGATGAACGCCAATTCGCCGGACTCGTTTTCGATCTCGAAGTATGTGATCCAAGGATTGGTGCTTGATGATCAAGGCGCGCCCGTTGAGGGTGCAGCGCTGCACATCGGCAAGCAGGTCGCGTACACGGACAGCTCAGGACACTTCATGCTGCGCTTCTCCAAGCGCGGATCGTTCCCGTTGAGCCTGGCGCCGGAGGAGTTCATGACCAACGGCGTGTACCAGGTAGTCTCAGCGCCGACTCAGGTGAATGCGGAATCAGAAGACAACGCTACGGATGTGCAGGTTGTGGTTCGCAGAGTCCCGCCACCGCAAGCAAAGCTGTACAACCAGTAGCCGCGTTGTTTATCCGGACACTTTGTTGCTGCGCAGGGAGTCCACCATCTCTTTGGCTTCTTCTAAGCTGCAACCGTATAGTTTCCGCGCGGTATAGATGGCGTTAACGGTCTGACCGCGGGCGGCGAGTTCTCGAAGTTGTTCCTGCTGAGCATCGCGACTGAGAGATTGCAGGTGCGCGAAATCGTGGGTGAGAGACACGGTATCGGAGATGACCGTGTAGGGGCGCAGCGCTTCCAAGAAAGCCTTCGCGCGAGGGATCACGTTCCAGCGAATGCGCAGGAACGGGGGCGCAGTCATGGTGACGGGATAATCCTGGTACAGAGTCGAGCTACTGCCGCCGTACCAGCGCTTGACCACGGGAGCGCTTTCGCCGCTTTCGGCATTTAATGCGCTCACCAGAGCAGAGGTGTTGCCCGGAATTTCGAGTTCGACGTAACGGAGAAACTGGGTATTGGTCTGTCCCGGCTTCGCGGGGTCAGGCACCTCAACGCGTTCTTTCAGCAGGTGCGCCGAGGCGATTTCCCCAAACGAGAGGAACACGACCGAGGGATCGTCGGGCGGCAGTTCGTAATTCAGATACGAACGGTATTGGATGAACACTCCGGTGTCGTTCATCCGCACCAGCCAATTAGAGGGATGGAAGCGAGCGGTGACGTATCGCTTCGTCCCCAGCACGAATAGCAGCAGAAGTACGCCAAAGAAATATCCGATAACGAATTTGGCGGTGTAAGCGTAGTAAAACGACGCAACCATCCCGGCAATTTCAACCAGCCAAAGAATGAGACCGAGTATTCGCGAGTGGCGGAAGACGCGGTCGCTGGGGCCGATCTCGACATCCTGAAGTCGCAACAGGCGCATAGGTGCTCCGGTAAACGACAGCAGTTTACCCGGTTGAGGCTTTACCGCGGGAGTGCTTTTTCTTGCATGCGGGGTCTCTTAAGAACCACAACTTTCACCACAAAGGACACGGAGGTACACGAAGGACAATTACAGAAGTAGGCGGGAATAATCGGACCGCCACAAAACTGTCGGCAATTATGGTGAAATAACGGCGATGCCCAGTGAACGCGTGCAACAGCAGATCGAGAAGCTGCGGGAAGAAATTCGCCATCACGAATACCGTTACTACGTTCTGGACGATCCTGAGATCACAGATGCGCAGTTTGATGCGCTGATGAATGCGCTGAAGACGCTCGAGAAGGAGCATCCGGAGTTGATCACGCCGGACTCGCCGACGCAGCGGGTTGGCGGCAAGCCGCGCGAGGGATTCGTCAAAGTTCCACACTCCGTTCCGATGCTGTCGCTCGATAACGCGTACAGCGAAGAGGAGTTGCGCAATTGGGAGCGGCGGGTGCATGAACTGAGCGGGCGCAAGAGCGTCGAGTTTGTCTGCGAACTCAAGCTGGATGGCATGTCGCTGGCTCTGCGTTATGAAGCCGGAAGGCTGACGCGTGGAATTACGCGTGGAGATGGCACCACAGGTGAAGATGTCACCAGCAACGTGCGCACGGTTCGCTCAGTGCCGCTGTCGGTTGCGCTAGAGAAACTCAGGAAGGCGGGACTGCCTGCCGGTTTCGAAGTGCGCGGCGAAATGCTAATGCCGATCGCGTCCTTCAAGCGGATGAACGAAGAACGAGAGAAGCACGGGTTGTCAGTATTTGCGAATCCAAGGAATGCGACGGCAGGAACGGTGCGGCAGTTGGAGCCCAGCATCACGGCACAGCGGCGGCTGGATTTCTTTGCGTACATCCTGATTGCCTCCCAAGAATCTGGAGGCACGGGCGCCCCTGCCCGTGCGGCCACTTTTTTCGACAATCAGTGGGACACGCTGAATGCTCTCGATGCGGCGGGTTTCAAGGTGAATCCGCGGCGAGCGCTGGCGAAGAATTTTGACGAACTTTGGGAGTTCATCGGCCAGTGGGAAGAGAAGCGCGAGACGCTGCCCTACGAAATCGACGGCGTCGTGATCAAGGTCAACGACTTTGGACTGCAACGGCAACTCGGTTTCACCGGCAAAGCACCGCGTTGGGCTATCGCGTATAAGTACGCCGCGCGCGCGGGGATCACCCTGATTGAGGACATCCTGGTGCAGGTTGGCCGGACGGGGAAACTCACGCCGGTGGCCGCATTGAAGCCTGTGCCGATCGGTGGCACCACTGTGAGCCGGGCCACGCTGCACAACATGGATGAGATTGAGCGACTCGGCGTGAAAATTGGCGACTGGGTCGAGGTCGAGCGGGGCGGCGATGTCATCCCAAAGGTCACGCGCCTGGTAGACGACAAAGATCACCCTCGCGGACATAAGTCGTTTCATATGCCGGAGAAGTGCCCGGTGTGCGGTGGGAATATCGCGCGAACCCAAGGCGAGGTGGATTACCGGTGCGTGAATCAGAAATGCCCCGCGAAGTTGCGCGAGACTATTCTGCACTTCGCTTCGCGCGGCGTGATGAACATCGACGGCATGGGCGATGCGCTGGTCACGCAACTGACCGAGCGCGGCTTGGTAAAGGACATCGCCGACAGTTACAAGGTGACCAAGGCCGATCTGCTCAGCCTGGAGCGCATGGGCGACAAGTCGGCACAGAACGTCTTGAATGAAATCGAGCGCTCCAAGCAGTTGCCGCTGGAACGCGTGATCTTTGGTCTAGGAATTCGTTTTGTTGGAGAGCGCACGGCGCAGTTCCTCGCCGAGCATTTCGGCGACATGAATACGCTGATGAATGCTGGTGAAGAGGAACTGCAGCAGGTCGAAGAAGT
>Ga0134127_10003371_pt1 | contig 11511 bp, 7 predicted proteins | sample KB31753_FD_96459 | JGI IMG/M metagenome (GOLD analysis project Ga0134127, IMG submission 96459) | Terrestrial soil microbial communities with excess Nitrogen fertilizer from Kellogg Biological Station, Michigan, USA - KB3-175-3 | ecosystem: Environmental > Terrestrial > Soil > Unclassified ...
CGGATGCGGATGCGGAATCGAACGGCGATGAAAATTCCTGTCCCGGCACCCAGTGTTGCCAGCCCGACGCTGCGCCGACGATGACAAAGGCGACTGCGGAGATCAGCAGCACGGCCCCTGCGCCGCCCACCGCGAGCGCAGCCGTCGAGACGCGGGCCCTTTTTGCCAACCACTGGCTGAACAGCCAGCTCGCCAGCGAGGCGGCGAGCGTCAGCAGCGTGATGATGAGTACTGCAATGGCCATGAAGGATGCAGATCCGAGCGCCGCTGCCAGCGTGCGCGTCGGAGCCCGTGCCGTCAATTCCGCTACGCGCCGGGTTGCCGAGTACCGCTGGGCGAAAAAAGGGTTTTTCAACGGCGCGCGAGTGCTTCACAATTCGCGCAATGACCTCGCGTGACAGCAAACCGGGCGCTTCGGCAGCGCGCGGCGCCACGGCCGGACCAGTGTACGAGCAGCCGCTCAACGAGCGGATGCGAACCTTCCTGCGCCTGGACTTTCTCTACCAGCAGGCGCTCTTCCATGAAGAGCGCGAAGACGCGTGGTCGACGCGCGCGGCCGTCGGCTCGTTGCTGGAAATTCTTGCAATTACCGCGCGCGGCGACGTCCGCAGCGAAGTGCTCAAGGAGCTCGAGCGGCAGATGAGCGTGATGGCCGACTACCAGGCGAAGCCCGGCGTCGACACCGGCCGGCTGCGCGCAGTGCTGTCGAACCTCGAGCGACTGCGCACGGAGCTGAACGCCGCGGGCGCGCTGTTCATGCAGAAGCTGCGCGATTCGGAGTTCCTCAACGCCATCAAACATCGCAGCACGATTCCCGGCGGCACCTGCGAGTTCGACCTGCCCGACTATCGCCACTGGCTGGACCAGCCGTTCTCGGTGCGCTCGGGCAACTATGGCGAATGGATGGTGACGATCCGGCCGCTGTGCGACGCCGTCATCGAATTGTTGTGGCTGACGCGCGAGTCCGGCCGCCCGCGACCGGAGACGGCAGTCGGCGGCAACTTCCAGCTCGCATTCGAGCGCGACAATCCCAGCCAGCTGCTGCGTATCGGGCTGCCCGCGGGCACGGACCTGTTCCCCGAGGTGAGCGGCGGCCAGCATCGCTGCAGCATCCGCTTCCTGCGCTGGACGGATCCAGGCGCGCGCCCCGCGCAGGCGCCAGAAGACGTGAAATTCCAACTCACCGTCTGCACGTGAGCACGACCGTTCAATGTCCGACCTGCGACCGGGTCGTGCAGTGGAACGCCAGCTCGCCGTGGCGGCCATTCTGCAGCGAGCGCTGCAAGCTGATCGATCTCGGCGCGTGGGCGTCGGAGCAGCACGCGATCCCGGGGAATGAGATCGAGGCGGAAGACAAGCCGAAGACAGAGGATGAAGAGTCGGGCTGAAGCCCGACCTGCAGGTCCCCAATCACAGGCTATCAGCCAGCCGCGCTCCGCTCTCCATGTGCAGCGTCTTCACCAGGAACGCCCACTGGTCGGCGTAGTCCTCGATCTGCATCCACACGGGCTTGCCGGCGCCATGACCGGCGCGCGTCTCGACTCGCAGCAGCACCGGATTCGAACAACCCTGCGCTTGCTGTAGTTGCGCGGCGAACTTGTAGCTGTGCCAGGGCACGACACGGTCGTCGCGATCCGCCGTGGTGACGAGCGTCGGCGGATAGCACGTTCCCGAACGGACGTTGTGCAGGGGTGAGTACGCGTACAGCGCGTGGAACTCCGCCTCGTTCTCGCTCAATCCGTAATCGCTGGACCACTGCCGCGCGTTGGAGCTGGGCATGTGATAGCGGAGCATATCGAGCACACCGACGGCCGGCAGCGCGGCACCGAACAGGTCGGGACGCTGCGTGAGCACTGCGCCGACGAGCAGGCCGCCATTGCTGCGGCCGCGGATCGCGAGCTTCGACGGCGACGTGTACTTCTCGTCGATCAGCCACTGCGCGGCTGCGATGAAATCGTCGAACACATTCTGCTTCTGCAGCTTCGTGCCGGCGCGGTGCCAGGCCTCGCCGTACTCGGAGCCGCCGCGCAGATTGGCGACAGCGAAAGCGCCGCCCATCTCCAGCCACACCAAGACGGGTACGCTGAAGTCCGGCTGCTGCGCGGCATTGAAGCCGCCGTAGCCGTACAGCATCACCGGCGTCTGCCCGTTCTTGACGAGGCCGCGCTTGCTCGTGATGAACATCGGCACGCGAGTGCCGTCCTTGCTGCGATAGAAGACCTGTTCAGTGACGAACGTGTTTCGGTCGAACGCGACCTGTGGCGCGCGGAAGACGCTGACCTCGCCGCTTGCGACGTCCAGGCGCGAGATCGAAGCCGGCGTCAAGTAATCGGTGTAGGAGAAGAACGTCTCGCCGTCCTTCACGTCGCCGAAGAACCCACCGGCGCGGCCGAATCCCGGCAGCTGCACGTCGTAGAGCGGCTTGCCGTTCAGGTCCATCGCACGCACGACGGAATGCGCATCCTGCAGGTATTGCGCGAAGAAGCGCCCGCCGACGATCGTGGCCTCGACCATGGCGTATTGATTCGCCGGGATCACGGCGCGCCAGTTCTGGCGAGCGGCCGACGTCGCCGGGACCGAAATGACCTGATAGTTCGGCGCCTCTGCGCTGGTGCGCACGTAGAACGTGTCGTCGATCTCCGCGACGAAGTCATAGTTCGCCTCGAACGTGTCGAACAATCGCACGACCTCGCTGGACGGCGCGCCGTCCGATCCGAGCGTGCGATAGTAGATGCCGCTCGACTGCGAGCCGTCGCTCAACGAGATGACCAGGTAGCGGAAGTCGTCCGAGATCTGCACGAACGGATTGCGCGTCGGATGGTCGACGACCTTGAACACGCGCTCGTCGGCTTCCTGCGCGGTGCCCAGCTTGTGCCAATAGACCTCGCGCTGCTTGCTGTCGTCGCCCGAGCCGTCGGCGCGCAACGGATAGCGCGCGTAATAGACCGTGCGCGAATCGGCAGTCCAGTTGACCAGCGCGAACTTCATGAAGCGCAGCACGTCCGGCAGATCGGCGCCGGTCGCGACGTCGCGGAAACGCCAGGTCCGCCAATCGGTGCCGCCGTCCGACAAGCTGTATGCGAGCAGCTTGCCGTCGGGGCTCGGCACGATCTCGGCGAGTGCGATCGTCGCGTCCTTGCTGAGCGTATTCGGATCGAGCAGCACGCGCGGCGGACCGCGCAAGGTGTCCGCTACATACAGCACGCTCTGGTTTTGCAAGCCGTCGTTGCGCGAATAGAAGTAACGACCGCCCCGCTGCAGCGGCAGGTCGTAGCGCTCGTAGTTCCACAACTCCGTCAATCGCTTCTTGATCGCCTCGCGCGCCGGGATCCCTTCCAGATAAGGCTGCGCGAGCGCGTTCTCGGCGCCGACCCACTCGCGCACGCGGGTATCGCTGGTCTGCTCGAGCCAGCGATACGGATCCGCAACGCGCGTGCCGTAGTAATCGTCGACTTGCGCGACACGTTCGGCTGCCGGATACGCCAAGTTGGGCTGCGCGGCGCCGTGACGCGTCGAGTCGGCGCCGCATGCCGCGAGCAGCAGCAGCGCGGGGAGCGCGAGAGCCTTCTTCATGAGAACCTCTGGCGACCGAGAGAACGAGGCGCCTAGTTTAGTGTCATCATCGTGGCGAAAGAATCGGCAGCACTCCATCATGCGGTATACAACAGCACTCCTCCTCTCCCTCATGGCAATTCATGCAACTGCCGCGCCGTTGACCGTCGAGCGCATCTTCGGCGCACCCGACCTGAGCGGCCCGCGCCTGCGCGAGCCGAAATTCTCGCCGGACGGGCGCTATGTCACCTACCTGCAGGCCAAGCAGGACAACAAGGACCAGCTGGATCTGTGGGCGTTCGATACCCAGACCGGCAAGTCGCGGCTGCTGGTCGATTCGCGCGCGCTGGTCAGCGGCGAAGAGCAGCTGTCCGCGGAAGAGGAAGCCCGCCGCGAACGGCAGCGCACGGCATCGCTGCGAGGGATCGTCGAGTACCAGTTCACCGCTGACGGACGGCGACTGTTGATTCCGCTCGGCGGCGATCTGTACTTGTACGAGTTGAACGCGCGCGAGAATCCCGTCACGCGCCTGACCAATAGCGCCAGCGCCGAGACCGATGCGCGCTTCTCGCCCGGCGGGCGTTACGTGAGCTTCATTCGCGATCAGAACCTGTACGCGATCGACCTGCGGACGCGGCAGGAACGCGCGTTGACGACCGACGGCGCCGGGCTGGTCGCCAACGGCGTCGCGGAGTTCGTCGCGCAGGAGGAGATGGATCGCGACACCGGCTACTGGTGGTCGCCGGACGATTCGCACGTCGCCTTCACACGCATCGACGATGCGCCGGTCCAGGAAGTCGAGCGCTTCGAGATCAATGCCGACGGCGCCCGCATGTATCGGCAGCGCTATCCGGCGGCGGGCACGCCCAATACCCGCGTCGAGTTGAAAGTGATGGAGCTCGCGTCCGGCAAAGTCACGCCGGTCGAGCTGCAGCTCGGCGACGGTTATCTCGCGCGGGTCGACTGGTTCCCGGACTCGAAGCATCTGGCGGCCCAGCGCCAGACGCGCGACCAGAAGCGGCTCGATCTGCTGAAAGTGGACGCAGCAAGCGGCGCTGCGCAGGTGCTGTTCACGGAGACGAGCCCGCACTGGATCGAGCTGAACAACGACCTGCACTTTCTCAAGAGCCGGCCGGCGTTCATCTGGAGCTCGCGGCGTACCGGCTACAAGCATCTGTACCTGTATGACCTCGACGGAAACCTCCTGCGTCCGCTGACGGCCGGCGAATGGATGGTGGTCGGTGCCGGCGTCGAGAGCGGGCTGGTCGGCGTGGATGAGAAGCGCGGCAACGTCTACTTCCTCGCGAACGCGGCGTCTACGCTGGAGCGCCAGCTCTACGTCGCCGCGCTCGACACTCGCACTCCGGAAGCCCCGCAGCGACTCTCGCGCGAAGCCGGCTGGCACGAGGTGAAGCTGCTGCCGGAAGGGCGCGGCTACCTCGATTCGTATTCGTCGCCAGATCACCCGCCGAGCTCGAGCCTGCACAAGCTCGACGGCTCGCTGCAGCATTGGCTGATCCGCAATGAGCTCGACGCGACCCATCCGTATCACGAATTTCTTGCCGCTGACGTCAAGGAAGAGTTCGGCTCGATCGCGGCGGAAGACGGCCAGCAGCTGAATTACCGGCTGACGAAGCCTGCCGGGTTGCAGCCCGGCAAACGCTATCCGGTCGTCGTCGACGTCTACGGCGGGCCGCACAACCAGTACGTTCAGAAGGTGTGGATGGGCGGCGGCTACTTCCGCGAGATTCTCGCGCAACACGGCTATGTGGTGTTCACGCTCGACAATCGCGGCTCGGGTTTCCGCGGCAACGCGTTCGAGACGGCGCTCGCGCAGCGCTTCGGCAAAGTCGAGATAGCCGATCAACTGCGCGGCGTGGAATTCCTGAAGACGCTGGAGTTCGTCGATCCGCAGCGCATCGGCATCATGGGCTGGAGTTACGGCGGCTTCATGACGCTGAAGGCCCTCACGACCACCAATGCGTTCAAAGCTGGCGTCGCGGGCGCACCGGTGACCGACTGGCGGCTCTACGACACGCACTACACCGAGCGCTATCTCGGCTTGCCGAGCGTCAACGCCAGCGGCTACGAGGCGAGCGGAGTATTGCCGAATGCCGGCGCGCTGCAGAGCAAGCTGTTGCTGGTGCACGGCATGGCGGACGACAACGTGCTGTTCACCAACAGCACGATGATGATGCAGGCGCTGCAAGCGAAGGCGAAACCGTTCGACGTGATGACGTATCCGGGCAGCAAGCACGGATTGGTGCGCATGCCCCAGCAGGGCCGTCACTTCTACGAGATGGTGCTGCGCTTCTTCGATCGCGAGCTGTAATCGCGCAGCGCCGGGATCATCGGCAGATCCGCTTCGAGCAAGCCCACGCGCTGCAGGTCTTCGATCGCGGCCCAGCGCAGCACCGGCGCATCGAGCGGCTGCGGCTCGCCGCTGTAGCGAACGACGACCCACAGATCGAGCAAGACGCGGCGATGCGGATATTGGTGCTCGTAAGCGATGAGCGGCGCCGCGTCGTGGACTTCGATACCGAGCTCCTCGCGCAGCTCGCGAACGAGCGTGTCACGCGGTTGCTCGCCGGGCTCGCGCTTGCCGCCCGGAAATTCCCAACCTCCAGCCATGTGCTTGCCCACGGGACGCTGCGCGATGAGCACGCGACCCGCGGAATCGAACAAGGCGCCGGCGACCACGTGAATCAGGCGTTGTTATCCTTCTTTCGCCAACGCGCCGTGACAATGCTTGTACTTCTTCCCTGAGCCGCACGGACACGGCTCGTTGCGGCCGACCTTCTTGGTCTCGCGTACGAACTGTGCGACCGGCTCAGCCGAGGCACGCGCCTGCGGCTCTGCCACCGGTCCTTGCGGTGCTGGCGCCGTGATCTGCTCCGGCGCAGCGTGCTGGAACTGCATCGCGCGCGCCAGGCGCCGCTGCCGCTCTTCCTCTTCGGCATCGATCTCGGCTTGCGTGCGCAGCTGCATGCGCGACAGCACGGACACCGTGTCGTGCTTGATGCGATCGAGCATCGCGGTGAACAGCTCGAACGCTTCGCGCTTGTACTCCTGCTTCGGATTCTTCTGCGCGTAGCTGCGCAGATGGATGCCCTGGCGCAGGTAGTCCATTGCGGCCAGGTGCTCGCGCCAATGCGAATCCAGCTGATGCAGCATGATCGACTTCTCGATCGGCCGCACCAGCTCCGCGCCGTACATCTGCACCTTGGCCTCGTACGCGCGATCCACTTCCTCGAATATCTTCTGGCGCAGGCCATCCTCGGCCATATTGTCGTCGGCCTCCAGCCAGCTCTTGGGCTCGGTGCGCACTGCGAAGTCGCGCTCGATCGCCTGAACCAGGCCGTCCAGGTCCCACATTTCTTCCGGGCTCTTCGGCGGCACGAAACGGTCGATGATCGTGTTCACGACCTCGTGACGGATGCCGGCGACCGCATCGGCCACGTCCTCCGCGCCCATCAGCTCGGTGCGCTGCTGGTAGATGACCTTGCGCTGATCGTTGGCGACATCGTCGTATTCGAGCAGGTTCTTGCGGGCGTCGAAGTTGTGCGCCTCGACCTTGCGCTGCGCGCGCTCGATCTGCTTCGAGAGCATGCGGCTCTCGATCACCTCGCCTTCCTTCATGCCGGCCGTCTGCAGCCAGCGCTTGGTGCGCTCGGGGTCGCCGAAGATGCGCATCAGGTTGTCTTCGAGCGAGAGATAGAAGCGGCTCGAGCCCGGATCGCCCTGGCGTCCGGAACGGCCGCGCAGCTGGTTGTCGATACGCCGCGACTCGTGGCGCTCGGTGCCCACGATGTGCAGGCCGCCGGAGGCGATTACCGCGTCGTGGCGCTTCTGCCATTCCTCGCGCGCGTGCTTGCGTGCGGCCTCGTCGGCGGGATCGATCTGATGCAGCTCCACCTCGAGGTTGCCGCCGAGCACGATGTCCGTACCACGGCCTGCCATGTTGGTGGCGATCGTCACGGCGCCGGGGCGACCGGCCTGCGCGACGATGTGCGCCTCGCGCTCGTGCTGCTTGGCGTTCAGCACCTGGTGCTCGATCTTCTGCTTCTGCAGCAGGCCCGACAGGAATTCGGAGGTTTCGACCGAGGTCGTGCCGACCAGCGCCGGCTGACCGCGCCGCACGCAGTCGTTGATGTCCTCGATGATCGCGGCGAACTTGTCGTTGGCCGACAGGTAGACGAAGTCCGAATGATCCTGGCGGACCATCGGCCGGTGCGTCGGGATCACCGCCACCTCGAGCCCGTAGATCTGCTGGAACTCGAACGCCTCGGTGTCGGCGGTGCCGGTCATGCCCGACAGCTTCGCGTACATGCGGAAGTAGTTCTGGAACGTGATCGAGGCGACCGTCTGGTTCTCCTCGCGCACGCGCACGCCTTCCTTCGCTTCGACCGCCTGGTGCAGGCCGTCCGACCAGCGCCGGCCCGGCATCGTGCGGCCGGTGAACTCGTCGACGATGATCACTTCGCCGTTGCGGACCAGATACTCGACGTCGCGGTGATAGAGCGCGTGCGCGCGCAGCGCCGCGTTCAAGTGATGCATGAGGCGGATGTTCGCGGCGTCGTACAGACTCTCGCCCGGCTGCAACAACCCGGCCTCGGTGATCAATTCCTCGGCGCGCTCGTGCCCGGTGTCCGACAGATGCACCTGGCGAGTCTTCTCATCCGCCCAGTAGTCACCCTCGCCTTCCTCGCTCGCCTGCCGCTTCAGCCGCGGCGCGAGCTGATTGATGCGCACGTACAGCTCGGTGCTCTCCTCCGCCGGACCGGAGATGATCAGCGGCGTGCGCGCTTCGTCGATCAGGATCGAGTCGACTTCGTCGACGATCGCGTAGGCGAGAGCGCGTTGCGTGCGGTCGGGGAGCCGGAACGCGAGGTTGTCGCGCAGGTAGTCGAAACCGAACTCGTTGTTGGTGCCGTACGTGATGTCGCACGCATAGGCCGCGCGCTTCTCGTCGGGATTCTGGCCGCTCTTGATCACGCCGACCGTCAGGCCGAGGAAGCGGTAGATCGGAGCCATCCAGTCCGCGTCGCGCTGGGCCAGGTACTCGTTGACCGTGACGACGTGCACGCCCTTGGCGGGCAGCGCGTTCAGGTAGGCCGGCAGAGTCGCGACCAGCGTCTTGCCTTCGCCGGTCCGCATTTCGGAGATCTTGCCCTGGTGCAGCACCATGCCGCCGATCAGCTGCACGTCGAAGTGCCGCATCCCCAGAGTGCGGCGCGACGCCTCGCGCACGGCAGCGAACGCTTCGGGCAACAGCTTTTCGAGGTCTTCGCCGCCGGCCAGCCGCTGGCGGAACTCGGCGGTCTTGCCCTGGAGCTGCTCGTCGCTCAGCGCCTTGAACGACTCCTCCAGCGCGTTCGTACGGGCGACGCTCCTGTTATAGCCATTCAAAAGCCGCTGATTGCGGCTGCCGAACAGCTGGGCAAGCCAATTGGCCACGGACGAAACTCCGAGTGGACGGGGAAATAAGCCGGTTATTGTACACGCGGCCCGGATTTCAACCGGTCGGGAAGGAAAAAAGCCGTCGGTCGGTCCTGGGCCCGACTCTTCTATTGCTTATCGCTGCACGAAGCTCATCGGATCCACGGCCCGGCCCTGCTTCAGCACTTCGAAGTGCAGGTGCGGACCGGTCGAGCGGCCGGTCGAGCCGATCTGCGCGATCGGCTGGCCCTTCTGGACGGTGTCGCCGAGCTGCACGAGCAAGCGCTGGTTGTGCGCGTAGCGCGTCACGTAGCCGTTGCCGTGGTTGATCTCGACGCACTTGCCGTAACCGAAGCGCTCCCGCGAATACGTCACGACGCCCGAGGCGACAGCGACCACTTCGGAGCCGGCCGGCCCGGCGAAATCGAGGCCGCGATGAAAGGCGCTGCGGCCGGTGAACGGATCGGCGCGGTGGCCGAAGTAAGAGGAGATCCAGCCCTGCATCACCGGGCGGCCGCCCGGCACGATCTGGCGGCTGAGGTTGCGCGTCGAGATCAGGCTCTCGAGCACCGCCAGCTGCCGCTCGCGATCTTTGATCTGATTCGCGAGGTCATCGAGCATCTGCGTCAGCTCGGGTGCCGCGGCGACTGCGCCTTCGACGACACCCTCGGGACCGCCGACGGCCGGCTCGGTTTCGAAATCGAATTCGCCCTTGTCGAGCTTTGCCATCTCGGTGAGACGGCGGCCGAGCGCATCGAGGCGGATCACGTGCGCGTTCATCTGGCCGACGCGGCCCGCGAGCGCATCGAGGCGATCCTGCAGCTCGCGCCGCGTGGCGAGCACTTGCGCGCGCTGCTCTTCGAGCTTCGCGCCCCACTCGACGACTTGCTGGCCCGGATCGTGGATCGTGCCGCTGCGACCGAGTTGCATGCCGGCGAACAACACACCGGAGAGCACCGCGAGCACCGCGACGATAGTCACCGTCATGGCAAGAGGACGGCCGAGCTCGATCTGGCGGGCCCGCCCATGCCTCTTGGAGAAGACGATGACATTCATGCGTTCGAGCCTCTTGTCGGCCGTCGATAATCTCTGTACATCACAGCGCCTTCACTCGCAGCGGCCGATCTAGCAACGACCGGCAACCGCCGCGAGTTCATTCGCCACAAGCGTTGGACGTAGAACCGACAAGTTCGTGTTGTACATCCTGGCAACCCCGCTATCGTGATCGAACGAACGATCCTTAGACCGGTGGCTTTGCGTCCCCGCCTTTCGGACGGGTTTGCCCTGAGCAGTGCGTGCTTTCCAGCGGGAATATGCAGAATCATCTGACGAAAGATCAAGCAGACAGGCCTCACATAACGATGCTTTCAGTTTATGTCTGACCGCTTCAAACACGTCGCACAGGACCTCGGCGGGCTGTTCGCAGACCTGGAACGGCGTGTGCAGGCCACGATCGATTTAACCGCGCAGGTGCGTACTGCTCTGCAGGGCGCCGAGAAAGACCACGTAGTTTCAGTCAGTTGCCATGACGAGACGCTGGTCGTGCTGGCCGATTCCGCGGCTTGGTGCCCGCGTATTCGATATGCCCAGCAACAAGTGCTCGACGCACTCCGCGCCAGCGGTGAGACGCGGTTCACAAAATTGAAGGTCAAGGTCGGAAGGAGAAGCGGTTAACGATTGCGATGAGTTAGCAGAAAAGTCACGCGGGCACCATTGCGGCCGCGGGTATGTAGGAGATCGGCGAGTCCTTCACGTCGTCGAAGGTGACCTCTTCCCACGCAGTCGGTGTATTGATCAGGGTACGTAGGAGTTTGTTGTTGAGCGCGTGCCCCGACTTGTGGCCGCTGAACTCACCGATGAGGCTGCGGCCCAGCAGGTACAGATCGCCGATCGCATCGAGGATCTTGTGCTTGACGAACTCGTCCTCGTAACGCAGCCCGTCCTCGTTCAGCACCCGGTAGTCGTCCAGCACGATCGCGTTGTCCATCGTGCCGCCGAGCGCGAGGTTCTTCGAGCGCAGAAATTCCAGGTCGCGCATGAAGCCGAAAGTGCGCGCGCGGCTGATCTCTTTCAGGAACGAGGTGGTCGAGAAATCCATCGAGGCGCTCTGCGCCCGCTTCTTGAAGATCGGGTGATTGAACTCGATCTCGAAATTCACCTTGAAACCGTTGTACGGATCGAAGCGCGCCCACTTGTCGTCGTCGTCCACCTGGATCGGCTGGAGCACGCGTACGAAGCGTTTCGCTGCCGGCTGCTCTTCGATCCCGGCCGACTGCAACAGGAACACGAACGGGCCGGCGCGGCCGTCCATGATCGGCACTTCTTCCGCCGAAAGATCCACGTAGGCGTTGTCGAGGCCGAGCCCCGCGAACGCCGAGAGCAGGTGCTCGATCGTGGAAACGCGCACGTTGTCGCGCACCAGCGTCGTACCGAGCATCGTGTCGCCCACGTTCTCGGCGTACGCGCGGATATCCACGGGTTCGTCGAGGTCGGTGCGACGAAACACCACGCCGGTGTCGA
>Ga0134127_10003373_pt1 | contig 11508 bp, 7 predicted proteins | sample KB31753_FD_96459 | JGI IMG/M metagenome (GOLD analysis project Ga0134127, IMG submission 96459) | Terrestrial soil microbial communities with excess Nitrogen fertilizer from Kellogg Biological Station, Michigan, USA - KB3-175-3 | ecosystem: Environmental > Terrestrial > Soil > Unclassified ...
ATTGCCAGCCAGATCTTCTACGCCGGACGGAACCTGTTGGCCTTCAAGGTGGAGATAGTGTCCTTCGTCGCCTTCTTCGTGGCCATCGTGCTCAGTCCGCTGGCGGTGTTCTCGCCCAAGCTCGCGCGCGCGAAGCGGCAGGGGATGGCCGACTACGGCACGCTGGCCAGTCGCTATGTGGGCGAGTTCGAGAACAAGTGGGTGGGGGCCGGGGCGTCCACGAGCGAGCCGCTCCTGGGGAGCGCCGACATCCAGTCGCTCGCCGACCTCGGGAACAGCTACGCCGTCGTTCAGGAGATGCGGCTGGTGCCGTTCGGAGTCAAAGACATGACCAGGCTCGCGGCGGGCGCCGCGGCGCCGCTCCTGCCGCTCGCCCTCACGATCTTTTCGCTCGAGGAGCTCGTGACCTGGTTGATCAAGGTGCTTCTGTGACGGCCTAGCGCCGGAGCAGCGCGTCCGGAATGTCCACGAGCACGAGGTCGAGGCTCTGGCCGCCGGTCAGGCGGCCGGACTGGATCAGGACCCGCTTGCCGTCGGGACTGAAGATCGGATGCGCATGGTCGGGAAGCATCTTGTGATCGGTGGTGAGGAGGATGCGCTCGCCGCTAAGCCGGTCGATCAGGTAGACGTTGCCCAGGAAGGAATCGGCCACCGCCCACCGCCCGTCGGGCGAGCCGTTGGCGTGCCAGAAGCCGCCGGTGCCGCCCCCGCCCATGTCCTCCTCGATCTGGCCCAGGATGGTCATCTGGTTCGTGCGGAGGTTGACGACGGCGACGCCGGTCGGCCGCTCCCGCAGGTACGGCAGGTGGCCCATGAGGTCGAACATGACCTCGTCCTTGCCGGAGAAGGTCTCGTGCGTCACCCACTCGTCGGGTGACTCGGCGTAGAGCGGGCGGTTGCCGGTGCCGTCGGCGCGCACGACCCACATCCGCTGCGGCGCGTCGCCCGTGGTCTCGTGGCAATACAGGATCTCGCCGGGCACCCAGGGATTCGTCTGCAGGTGCCCGAGGCGGAACGGCACGTCGATCACGGTCCGCATCTCCCCCGTCGCGAGGTCGACGCTGCGGATGGAGCTTTCGCCCTTTCCCGCGGCCTCGAAGCGCCGGCGCGCCGCCCCCCGGTCCTCGGTGGGATCCGTGTTGCGTTTGTCGATCTCGCGGCGGCCGGCCAGGGGCGCGCTCACGATGACGCCGAAGTAGGCGTGACTCTCGTCGGGATCCACGGCGAGGGCGCCGGCCCGCAGATCGTCGGGCAGCGTGGCCACCACGCGCTCGTAGGCCGCGGGGTCCTTCGGCTTCCCCGCCATCGCGTCCGCGATCAATGGATCGAGGCGCACCTCCACGATCCGGTGCGCACGCAGGAGGTAGAGCGTGTTCGTCTTGCGGGACAGGGACAGGGTGCTCGTGTTGGTGGCGCCCTCCGTCACCTGGACGATGTCCCCCGTCTGGGCGTCGAGGAGGAACGCCTGCGGACCGCTGTCGCCGCGGCTCGAGCGGAGCAGGATCCATCGGCCGTCCGCGGTCCACGTGGGATCCGTCTGGTACGGCTTCGAGTCGTTCGCGGGATCCGTGGTGAGGAAGGTGAGGGTCGCGCCGGTCACGGCATCGCGGACGACGCGCTTCTCGGGCGGCAGCCGCCGGCCCACGTTCGAGCCCTCGGCGTAGACCGTGGGCGGTGCGAGCGCGGCCAGGGCCACGAGGGCGGCCACGCGAAGGCGCATCACTCGTCCGAGTCGGGCGGTTCCGTGTCGACGACGACGTCGGTGGTGGACGTCGTGTGGACCTCCGGAACCTGGCTCGCTCGAGGTGGGATGACGCGGGGGGTCCCCGTGGCGCGATCCTGCCCCGCCGCCTTCGCGAATTCCGTCGCCAGCGAAGCGATGTCCGGCCGCTGGCGTGGATCCTTGCGCAGGGTGGACATCACGATCTGATCGATCTCGGGCGCGATCTCCGGATCCAGGTCCCGCAGCCGCGGCGGGTTGCGGTGGAGGTGCATCATGACGAGGGCCATCAGCTCGACGTCGGCGGGAAACGGAAGCCGCCCCGCGAGCATCTGGTAGAGCATCACGCCCACGCTGTACACGTCGGCCGCGCCGTCGATCGGATCGCCGCGGAATCGCTCCGGCGCCATGTAGGCGGGCGTACCGAGGACGCCGCCATCGACGGTGAGGTTCCCGCTCCGCGCGTCTTCGTCCACCATCTTCGCGATCCCGAAATCGAGCACCTTCACCGTCTCGCCCCGTGCGCTGCGTCGCAGGAAGACGTTCGCGGGCTTGATGTCCCGATGCACGATCCCGGCCGCGTGCGCTTCGGCCAGGGCGGAGCACAGCGGAGAGACGATCTCCGCGCAACGCCCCGCCGCGAAGCGGCCGACGTGCTTCATCTCCTCGTGCAGGCTGTGGCCCTCCAGCAGTTCCATCACCAGGAAGGCGGCGCCGCCGCCGGTCACGCCGAAGTCGGTGACGGCGACGGCGTTGGGATGCTTCACCCGGCAGGCGGCGATGCCCTCGCGCTGGAAGCGCGCCAGCGAATCGGGGGCGCTTCGGGCGGTGAGGACCTTGACCGCGACGTCGTGCGCGAGGTCCAGGTGACGGGCGCGATAGACCGAGCCGAAGGCGCCGGAGCCGATCAGCGACTCCAGGCGATATTTGCCGGCCAGGACCGTGCCCGGGCCGGTCTCCGCGGTCGAAGGGGACACGGCCGCGGGCGCCGACACGGCGCGCAGCCGAAGCTGGGCCTCCACCCGCGCGAACACGACCGGGAAGTCGAGCGGCTTGACGACGTAGTCGTTGGCTCCCGCCTCCAGCGCCTCCACCATGTCGGTGCTGTCGCTGCGCGCGGTGGCCATCAGGATCGGGAGCTGCAGCCCCGTGCGGGTCTTGCGGACCTCGCGGAGCACGTCCAGGCCGGAGAGGCCCGGCATCTCGATGTCGAGCAGGACGAGGTCGAGCGGTTCGGCCGCGATCAGGGCGAGGGCGCTCGCCCCGTCCTCCGCCTTGAGGACACGATATCCTTTCTTCTCCAGGCGGCGGGAGAGCATGTCGCGGTTCGCCTCGTTGTCGTCGACGACGAGGAGGCTGGGAGTGGCGGCACTGGGGGAGGTTGGCGCCATGCGTTCTCTTCGAATCGGTGGGTGGCGAACGAGGCTATACCCCTGCCCAGGCAAGGTCAACGGTGACCGCGCGCGGGTCGCGGTGGCCGCCCTCCTGACTCTCGCGTCCGGGACGTGGTTACGCGGCGCGGAGCCCGGCCCCGCCGCCTATGACGTCCGCGCGTTCGGAGCCCGCGGAGACGGCACCACCATCGACACCGACGCCATCAACAAGGCCATCGACGCCGCGGCCGCCGCCGGCGGCGGGACCGTCCACTTCCCCGCCGGCACCTACGCCAGCTTCTCCGTCCGGCTGAAGAGCCACGTGATCCTCTCCCTCGGCGCGGGCGCCACCCTGCTGGCCGCCGATCCCGCCTCCGGCCAGGGGCGCTACGACGCCCCGGAGCCGAACGAGCACGACCTCTACCAGGACTTCGGCCACAGCCACTGGCAGAACAGCCTCATCTGGGGAATCGGAGTCGAAGACGTCGGCATCGTGGGTCCGGGGCGCATCGACGGCAAGGGGCTCACCCGTCGTGGGCCGGGGGCGCGCTGGAAGCAGAAGACGGGCGACCGGCCGCTGAGCATGGCCGCGGCGCCGGCGGCCAACGTCGCCGACGACCCCGAGGCCGCCGCTCGCTCGCAGATGGAGGGCCTCGGCAACAAGGCGATCGCGCTGAAGCTGTCCCGGCACGTCGTCCTGCGCGATTTCTCGATCCTCCAGGGCGGCCACTTCGCCGTCCTGGCCACCGGCGTGGACGACCTCACCATCGACAACGTGAAGATCGACACCAACCGCGACGGCCTCGACATCGATGCCTGCCGGGACGTGCGCATCTCCAACACCAGCGTCAACGCGCCCAACGACGACGCCATCGTGCTGAAGAGCACCTACGCGCTCGGCTACAGGCGCGCGACCGAAAACGTCACCATCACGAACTGCCAGGTCACGGGCTACGACCTCGGGACCTTCTTCGGCGGGGCCTACGGGCGCACGCAGGAGCAGGCGCCGGATCGCGACGGCGTGACCGGCCGCATCAAGCTCGGCACGGAGTCGAACGGCGGCTTCAAGAACATCACGATCTCCAACTGCGTGTTCGACCGCTCGCGCGGCCTGGCCCTGGAGACGGTGGACGGCGGCGACATCGAGGACGTCGCGATCAGCAACATCACCATGCGCGACATCACGACCGCGCCCCTCTTCTTCCGGATCGGCAACCGCGGGCGCGGCCCCGGTGGTCCCGCGCCGGGCGCCCTGCGCCGCGTGGCCATCAGCAACCTCGTCGCCTACGACGTCGAGCCCCGATTCGCCTCCATCATCGCGGGACTGCCCGGCCATCCCGTCGAGGACGTGCAGATCAGCAACGTGCGCATCGTGTACAAAGGCGGAGGCACGGCGGAAGATGCGGCGCGGGTGCCCCCGGAGAACGAGACGGCCTATCCGGAGCCGAGCATGTTCGGAACGTTGCCCGCCTACGGCCTGTTCGTCCGCCACGCGAAGAACATCGCCCTCCGCGACGTCGAGGTCTCGTTCCTCGGCCGCGAGCAGCGCCCCGCCGTCGCGCTCCACGATGTGGACGGGATCCGGTTCGACGGCCTGCGTGCGGCGCGGACGGCCGGGGTCCCCCTGTTCACGCTGCGCGACGTCCGGGGTTTCACGGTCCTCGGCAGTCCGGGACTACCTGACACGCGCCGCGAGACGGTGAAGGTCGAGTCCCTCCCGTAGCGCCCTGGAGAAGGCATGCCCGAGGTCAAGACGTCCGCCGGCGATCCGTTACCCCCGCACTGCCGCCCGATCGAAGTCCACGTCGCGGAGCTGAAGCAGCTCTTCAACGCGATCGATCCCTCGCCCTTTCGCGAGCGGGACCTCGATCCGAACGCGGAGGAGTTCATCGTCGAGTGGGGGCGCGAGCTGGGGCGCGATGCTCCGCTCGCTCTCGTCGTCCATCTGGACCGGCCGGCGGGTCTTCCGGAGGAGCCCGCCATACTGCGTGACGCGGTCCGCGAGTTCTTCGCCGTCCGCGCCGAGACCACGAGGCGCCGCCTGCGCCTCCTCTTCCGCGTCGGCCGTACGAGCCTCCTGATCGGCATCGTCTTCGTGGCCGTCACCGTCGCCGCCGGAGACCTCATCGCCAAGGCACTTCAGGGGCAACACCTCGGCGAGATCATCAAGGAGAGCCTGCTCATCGGCGGCTGGGTCGCGATGTGGCGGCCCCTCGAGGTCTTCCTGTACGACTGGTGGCCGATCCGGCAGGAGGCGCAGCTCTACGATCGCCTCAGCGCGATGCCCGTCCGCATCGTCTACAAGGACGACACGAAACCGGACGCCTGGCGGTCGGATTGGCCGGCGGTGGCGCCCGCGGTCAGGACAGGAACGCCTTAGACGAGCCGGCGGGCAATGATCGCGAACACCGGCAGCGCGATTTGAAGGTGAGGACTGTCACCGTGCGCGGAAGCACTGCCGCTGCTACGAGATTCGGTCATCGGTCCGTGTCGGGCCGCCCGCAATGATCCCTCGGCCGTGGGCGCCCTCCACCTCGTCCGTCAATGGCTAGACCATTCTCCGGCCACGAGATCCTGCCTCTCGATGCCCCTGGCGGCCGACGGGGTATACAAGATTCGAACTCGCCGGCATGGACGTCGGCTCTCGGATTGTCATGGCGGCGTCGTATGGGTACTGGTATATTCGCTCGCCCTCTTGACCAGGAGCGGAATGATCGAGTGCGAGACCAAAATAGGGCTGTTCCTCCTGACCCGGGAAAGCAGCCATCAGCTCGCCTCGCAACGCGCCGCCGAGGAGGCCGCGGCTCGGCATGGCGTGCCGATCGAGGTCTCGTTCGCCGATAACCTGGCCGTCCAGCAGGCGCAGAACATCGTGCAGTTCAGCCACGCCAACTCCAAGGGGCGGACGTGCGTGATCCTCATGCCCATGGCCGACATCGAGTCATCGCCGGACGCGCTCGATGCACACCCCTTGCACAAGCTGGCGCGGCGGGTGGCCGCTCGTGGCATCGGCTGGATCCTCCTCAACCGTGACGGCCGCGGGCAGGTCGCGGCGCTCCACAAGGAGTTTCCCGCCATCCCCGTAGCCCTGGTCACCCCCGACCAGCACGAGTTCGGACGCGTTCAAGGCCGGCAGTTTCGCGCGCTCTTGCCTCGAGGCGGCCGGATCCTCTACGTGCTCGGCGACACCGTCGCCTCTTCCGCCCGCGACCGGCGGAAGGGGATGCGCGAGATCATGGGCAGCGACTCCGCGTTTTCGATCGAGGAGGTGGACGGCCTGTGGTCCCGCAAGGAGTCGCGTGAGGTGGTCGCGAAGCGGCTCTCGCACGCGAGCCACCGCGGGGATTGGCCGCACCTGATCGGTTGCCAGAACGACGCGATGGCCATGGGCGCGCGCGACGCCCTCGCCGACGCCGCCCGGCTCTACAAGGCTCCGTCGCTGCTGGAGGTGCCCGTCACGGGGGGCGACGGACTGCCCGACGAAGGTCAGAAATGGGTCAAGGAGCGGAAGCTCGCGGCGACGGTCGTCGCTCCCCTCACCACGGCGGTGGCCGTCGACTCCGTCGTGCGCTCGTGGCGCACGGGCGTGCCCATGCCGCTCCTGACCAAGCTCGATGTCGCGTCGCTTCCCGCGGTCGAGGCGCTCCGGCCCGCCCTCAGGCAGCCCCAGATCGCCTGAGCGTGGTCCGCTACGGCGGCCCCCCGACGGCCGTGCTATAAGCGTAGGCCTCGAGGTCACGAGATGACCAGAGTGGGCGCCCTCGGCGTGTTGTGCGTCGTCTTGTCTTCACCGCCCGCCCGGCCCGCTTCCGACGAGGCGTCACCGCAGCCACCCCCGCCGGGAAGCGCCGCCGCGTCCAGCTTCCCCTCGCGGGTGGACCTCATCACCGTCGACACCGTGGTCGTGGATGCGAAAGGCAACCCTGTCCCGGGCCTCACCCGTGACGACTTCACGATCGAGGAAGACGGCGAGGTCCGCGAGGTGGTGGCCTTCGAGGCGGTGGGAATGCCGCACGCGCCCGAGGAGTCGGAAAAGGCCGCTCCGCGACCGACGCAGGTCGTGACCAACGTGGGGCCGGCGCCAGCCGCGGGAACGACGTTCCTGCTCGTCTTCGACGACATCCACCTCGGGAGCATCAGCGCGTCCACCGCGCGCACGACCCTGGAACGTTTCCTGCGGGAATCGGCCGGCGACGGCGATCGCGTCCTGATCGTCTCCACCGGCACCGGCGCCGCCTGGAGCGGCACGCTGCCGGCCGATCGCGGCGATCTCCTCGCCTTCGTGGCCACGCTTCAGGCCCGTCTCATGGAGCACGGGCCCATGACGGAGCACGATGCGCTGCGCATTGCCGCCTATTCGGATGAGGTCGTCCTGCAGCGCGTGATCGGGCGCTATCTCAACCAGGGCGTGTGCGCGGGGCCGCCTTTCCCCTGCGACAGGTTCGTGAAGGCGGACGCCGCCGCCAACGATGCGCGATGGCACCGTTTGCGACACGCCTCTCTCGGCGTCATGCAGCGGGCGGTCGAGAGCCTCGGCGGCTTGCGCGGGCGGAAGAGCGTCACCCTGGTGACCGAGGGATTCATCCATGACCAGGACGACGACGCCTACCGCGGCCTCGTGGGGGCGGCGCAGCGCGTGAATGCCGCCATCTACTTCGTGGACGTGCGCGGCCTGCAGGCGCTGACCGAATCGGCGTCCGCCGCGGCCGCGCGCGACGTCGGATTGAACAGCCCCGCCGCGGGCGCCCTCGCCGCCCCGGGCGCCGTCGCCAGCGCAACCCAGGCGATGTTCCAGTCTTCGATGGAGCGATCCCAGCGCTACACGACGATCGGCGTCGAGACCATGGCCGACGACACCGGCGGCTTCGTCGTCCAGAACACGAACGACCTGGACGGCGGCCTCGCGCGCGCGGCCAGGGAGTCGCGACAGTACTATCTGCTCGGCTACGCCCCCGCCACGGTGAAGGCTCCGGGCGCCTTCCGGAAGATCAAGGTCCGCGTCGCCCGCGAGGGTCTCACCGTCCGCGCCCGCAGGGGATACTACGCTCCCCGCCTCGAGAGCCCGGGGACGGCGTCGCGCACCGCCGGCCCGGCGGAGACGCCGATCACCCCGGTGTTCGAGGTCCAGGACGACGTGCCCCTGCGCCTCGCGACGTACGTGATCGGCTCGACCGGAGGATCGAAGGCGCGCGTGGTGGCGGTCGCGGAGATCGACACCTCGGGGCTGGCTTTCGAAGACCGTGCCGGACGGCGGGTCGCCACCCTCGAGGCCAGGCTGGAAGCCGTCCCCCGGGAAGGGGGCGAGCGGCCCGTCCACACCTCCACCCTCGAAGTGGACGCCCCCGGCGCGGGTCCGACTCCGGGCGGAGCCTGGAAATCCCTGCGGCGGGAGTTCGAGCTGCCGGCCGGCGTCTTTCACGTGCGCGCTTCCGTCCGCGACGCGGCCAGCGGGCAGGCAGGCGTCGTCACCCAGCGGCTCGAGGTCGGCGATCCATCGCGGTTCGGCGTCTCGACGCCGATCCTGTCGGACAGCGTGGCTTCAGCGGCGGACGGCGCGGCGTCGATGCCGGCACCGGTGGCGCACCTCCATTTCACCGCGCAGCGTCCGCTCGTGTACGCGGTCGAGGCCTGGGGCGCGTCCAAGGATCCGGCCAGCGGCGCCCCCCGCGTCGCCCTCCGCTTCGTCCTCCGGGACGTGGCCAGCCGGATCCTCGCCGAGTCGCCGCCCACGGAGGTCCCGCCCGCGCGCGACGGCCGCGTGCAGCAGCTCATCTCGATTCCGATCCAGCAGCTCACGGCCGGCCAATACGAGGCGGCGGTCACGCTGGAAGACCGTGTGGCGGGCCAGAGCGAGGAGCGCCGGACGACGTTCGTCGTGGACGACGCGGTGCCCGCGAGCCCGAGCGTTCCAGCGGCCAGCGGGCCGGCGACGCCCCCCCCGGCCGACGTCGTTCCCCTTCTCGCCCGCGCCGGCCTTTACGTCGTCGAATACGGGAAGACATTCAGCGACATCGTGGCGCAGGAGGACTATCGGCAGGAGTATTGGAACGGCCTGGTGCGCCAGCGCCGGGACTCGCGCGCGGACCTCGTCTTCGTCACGCTCCCGGGAGCCCTCTCCTGGGCGACCTTCCGCGACGTGTACGAGGTGGACGGCAACAAGGTGCGGGACCGCAGCACCCGGCTCGAAAGGCTCTTCGCCGGGCCCGCCGCCGACGCGGGGGCGAGCCGCGCCCGCGCGATCCTCGCCGAAAGCTCCCGCTTCAATCTCGGGCCCGTGGTGCGCAGCGTCAACATCCCGACGCTCGCCCTGCTCTTCCTCGATCCGGCCAACCAAGGCCGCTTCCGCTTCGAGCGAAAGGGCCGGCGCATGGTCGGCGGGGTGGAGACGGTCGAGCTCGAGCTGGTAGAGCGCGTGCGACCCACGCTCGTGCGTGGGGGTGGCAAGGACGACGCGCCCGTCAAGGGGCGCGTGGCCATCGACCCCGACAGCGGCGCCGTGCTGCGGACCGACGTCGAGTACGACTTCGGCTCCGACTCCAGGGACGCCCGGCGCCAGAAACGAGCGCGCATCGTCACCGAATACGCACGTGACGCGAAGCTGGGAGTGCTCGTGCCCGTGGAGATGAGCGAGAGCTACGAGCTCCCGTGGGAGGCGGCCGGCGGGTCCACCATTCTCGACGACGTCCGGGACTCGACGGGCAGCGTCACCATCAAGGCCACGGCGCGATACGCGGGCTATCGCCGGTTCCAGGTCACCACGGACGAGGCATTCAAGTAGGATCAAGACGCCATCACGGAGGTCCCGCGCGCATGAAGCTCTCCCCCGCCGCCCTGGCCGTCGCTGTCGTCGTTTTCACCGGCTCCGGTGTGGGCGCACAGGAGCTGGCCTCCCGCCTGTTCCTGGCCGCCGATCGCGACCGGGACCGCGGCCTCACGCGAGCCGAGCTCGAAGCCACGCTCGAAAGCTGGGCCGGCGTGGCTTCCGACGCGTTTCCGGAGGCCGTCGAGAGCGCATTGCCCCGCCTGCCCCAGAACCAGACGCCGAAGCCGGAGGACGTGGCGGCCATGGTGGCGGCGCTGCCGGACAAGGCGCCCGCGAAGCCGCGCGCCCCCCGCCGCGTGCTCGTGCTCGGAAGGGCCGCCGGCTACGTGCACTCGTCGATCCCGCTGGCCGCGCGGACCATCGAGGAGATGGGCAAGAAGACAGGCGCGTGGTCCACCACCATCACCTACGACGCCGCCGACATCAACGAGAAGAACCTCGCGCAATACGACGCCATCTTCCTGGCCAGCACCACCGGCGAGTTCCTGGACGATCCGAAGGACGCGGCCGCCACCGCGGCCCGCCGGAAGGCGCTGCTCGATTTCGTGCGCGGCGGGAAGGGCCTGGCCGGCATCCACGCCGCCAGCGACTCGTATCATCGCGACGCGCCGGCGCCCGGCGCTCCCCGGCCCTCTTTCGGGGCGGGAGCGACGCTGGCCAAGACGCTCGTGGCCCAGGGCGACAAGGACGGGGACGGCCGTCTCACTCAACCCGAGCTGCGCGCGGTCGCGGACGCCTGGTACGACAAGCTCGATCCCGAGAAGGCGGGACGGGTGGACCAGAGCGGATTTCCGGAGCGCTTCAAGGCTGTTCTGCCTCCGCCCGCGCCGAGCTCGCCCCAGCTGCTGGGCCCCACCGGCTTCCCCGTGCAGGCGCGCGCGACGCAGCTCGGTCCCGACACCCAGGTCGGCACCTGGCCCGAGTTCAACCGGATCATCGGGGGCTTCTTCAAGTTCCACTGGAACGACGGCCAGACCATCACGGTCAAGATCGACGAGCCCGACCACCCGCTCAACGCACCCTTCAAGGGGCACACTCCGTTCCGCATCGTCGACGAGACCTACACCCTGGGCCGCGACACCTACTCGCGCACGAACCTCCGCGTGCTGACGAGCATCGACTACGCGGCCATGAGCGCCGAGGACAAGGCCAAGGAGCAGTACCCTCGTCCCGACGGCGACTACGCCCTGAGCTGGATCCGTCACGAGGGCAAGGGGCGGTTCTTCTACGAGGCGCACGGCCACAACGAGAAGGTGTACGCGAACCAGACGCTCCTCGCGCATCTTCTTTATGGGATGCAGTACGTCCTGGGGGACCTGCCCGCGGACGACCGCCCCAGCCGATAGCCGGGATCAGAAGGCGGAGTCCAGGGCCACACGGAACTGTGAGGCCTTGGACCAAGGTCCAATTCCCACTCGCGCGCGGGGGCGCGAACAATCGGATCCGCCCATGCGCCCTCCGCAGGCGTTGCACGCGCGAACCCTCAGCGCGCTCGTCGTCCTCCTGGCCTCCGTCTACGGCTGCGCCGACGGAGGCCGCTCCGTCATCCTGATCGCGGACGCGGGCAACGGGCGCATCGTCCAGATGGACGA
>Ga0134127_10003375_pt1 | contig 11500 bp, 10 predicted proteins | sample KB31753_FD_96459 | JGI IMG/M metagenome (GOLD analysis project Ga0134127, IMG submission 96459) | Terrestrial soil microbial communities with excess Nitrogen fertilizer from Kellogg Biological Station, Michigan, USA - KB3-175-3 | ecosystem: Environmental > Terrestrial > Soil > Unclassified ...
TGCTCGGCTTGCCCTTCATCGTGCCGGCCAACTGGTCGCCCTTCATCCCGCCCAACACCGGCCATTTCGGTGAGTTCGGCTGGAGCGGCATCCTCACTGGCGCGGGCAAGATCTTCTTCGCCTACATCGGGTTCGACGCGGTCTCGACCGCGGCCCAGGAAGCCAAGAACCCGCAGCGCGACGTGCCGCGTGGGATCCTCGGAAGCCTCGTCGCGTGCACGATCCTCTACGTGCTGTTCGCCGCCGTGCTGACGGGGGTCGTGCACTACACCGAGCTCAACACGCCGGCGCCGGTCGCCTCGCTCGTCGACAAGATCCAGATGCCGTTCATGGGCCCGGCGATGAAGCTCGGCGCGATCGCAGGGCTCACGTCGGTGATGCTGGTGATGCTCTACAGCCAGGCGCGCATCTTCTGGATCATGGCAACCGACGGCCTGCTGCCGAAGGCGTTCAGCGCTCTGCACCCGAAGTTCCGCACGCCCTACCTGAGCTCGGCGCTCACCGGGATCATCGTGGCGATCACGGGCGGCCTCTTCCCGATCGGCACGCTCGGCGACATGGTCAGCATCGGGACGCTGTTCGCCTTCGTGCTGGTGTGCGCCGGTGTTTTGGTGCTGCGGAAGACCAAGCCGGATCTGAAGCGGCCGTTCCGCACGCCGTTCGTGCCTGTCGTGCCGATCCTGGGGATGCTCTCCTGCCTCGGCCTGATGTCGGGCCTGGGCCTCCACACCTGGGAGCGCCTGTTCATCTGGCTCGCGATCGGCCTCGTGATCTACTTCGCGTACGGCCGCTTCCACAGCAAAGCGCGACTCGCGGCGTGAGGCGGAGGTCAGTCGCACAACGGTGAGCGGCGGCGGCGCCGCCCATGATCGAGAACCTGGGACTGCTGTTCTCGCTGTACTGGCGGCCGCGTCGGACGATGGGTCGGATCCTGGACGAAGGCAGCCTGCTCTTCGGAGCCGCGGCCGTGCTGGTCGTCAGCCTGCTGCTGGTCCTGGCCCTCTTCCTGCCGGTGTGGGCAACGCTCGAAGCGCGGGCGGCGCTGTCCGACTCGACGAGGCAGCCTGCGACGACGACCTCGCTGGCGCCGGCGGGCTCGCTCGAGGACGCGACCGCCGAAGGCGCGCCGCCACGCGACTACCGCACGTTCGTGGCCCAGGCCTTTTTCGGATCGATGCTGAGCTCGCTCTTCTTCTTCCTGCTGCTGATCGTCTTCCTGTACGCCCCCGCGTGCATCCTGGCCGCCACGCTGCTCGCCCCGATCGGCAGCTTTGGCGTGGCCTTCCGGCGGGACTACGGTGCCCTGCTCGCCTGCGCGCTCTTCTCGTGGAGCGCCGCCCTGCTGCCGTTCGCCCTCGCGAACCTGGCGATTCCGCGCGTGCCGCTCCAGCTTCGCCTGCTGTTGATTCTCGCGGGACTCGCGGTGTTCCTGTTCTTCATGGTGCTCGCGGCCAGCGCGGTCTTTGGCGTGGGACCGAGCGTAGGGCTCGGAGTCGCGCTCATGGGGGGCCTGGGTCTGCTCCTCGCCCCCTTCGGGCCGCTCATGGCCTCTCCCTTCCTGCTCTACATCGTGTTCCAGCTGCTGCGTGGCGACATCGCGGACGTGCAGGCGATCTTCGGACGCCGCCGAAGCTTCAAGCGGCACCTGCAGGCAGCCACCCTGAACCCGCGGGATGCCGAAGCGCACTACCAGCTCGGCCTCCTGTACCTGCAGCGGCGCGAGCTCGAGGAGGCGAAGGCGCGCTTCCAGAAGGCGGTGGAGATCGACTCGCGCGAGCTGGACGCTCACTACCAGCTCGGAGCCCTGGCGCGCCGGGAGGGGCGATTCGAGGACGCGATCCGGCATCTCGAGGACGTCATCCGACAGGACGAGACGCACGCGCGCCACGAGGTGTGGCGCGAGATCGGCGCGACCTACGTCGCTTCGGGGTCCTGGCAGAACGCCCGCTGGGCGCTCGAGAAGTTCACGGCGCAGCGGTCCCACGATCCCGAAGGGCTCCTGCTGCTGGGCCGCGCCCAGAGCGCCCTCGGCGAAAGGGACCTCGCGCTCGAGACGCTTCGCCTTTGCATCGAGTCGGTCGAAACGATGCCGGCCTTCCGCCGCGCCGAGGTGCGCCGCTTCGCGAAGGAAGCCCGCAAGCTCCTGGCCGCGCGCTAGTGGGCCACGCCGGCTAGCTCTCGACCGGCGGCTTCTTCTCTTCCTTCTTCTTGTCGATCTCGCTCTCGACCTCGACGAGGTTCGTGACGCTGAAGGCGAGCGTGCCGCGGGCGATGTGGCCGACGGCCGCCTGCTCGACCCGGGAGCTGACCAGGCCCACGAGCGTCACGCGGCCGCGGTCGACGAAGACGCGCACCGGTGGGTCGACCAGGTTGGCGTAGCGCTCGAACAGCGGGTCCGTGTAGATCCGGGTGAAGACCTGTGCCCGCAGCTCGACGTCGTTCCCCGAGAAGCCCTGCACGCGCAGGTTGTTGACCACGTCCCTGATGCCGTCGACGCGCGTCAGGCGGCCCTCGATCTCGCCGCGCTTCCAGGGGCTCTCGACCCAGCCAGCCAGGCTCACGACGCCGTCGCGCACCTCGACGCCGACCGCGTCGAAGGGCCCGTAGCGCTCCCAGCGCAGCACGGCCTTCTCGACGTCGACGCGGATGTCCTTGTCGGCGCGGGGCGTCTCCGGGACGACGCGCAGCAGGTTCACGACGCTCTTGACGTCCTTGCGCGCCAGGCGGTCGGCTTCCCGCACGTCGGCCCAGCGCAGCACGAAGCCGTTCAGCCGCGCCACGCCGCTCTCGACGTCGACCTTGATGTCCGCGCGCTTGTCGAAGCCGGCCTTCAGCAGCCGATCCTCGATGCGGCGCGCGAGCTGGGCGTCGGTCGCGGCCGCGGCCGGGGTCGCGAGCGCGGCGAGCACGGCTGCGGCGAGCGCCGCCCGCGCCCTCCTCCAAGCCCTCATTGGACCCCCTCCTGCATCGATTATAGCCGCCCGGTTCCGGGCCGGCAGCGCTCGTGAGACGATCGAAGCTTCGACACGCGAAGGAGAGCCGGGATGGGACGGATGGTGGACCTGTGCGGCGAGGTGGCGGCGGCGGCGGACGAGGGGCCCGAGGGCCTGGTGCTGTCGGCCGAGGCCTGGGACAAGCTCCGCGCCGAGTACTCGGACGAGGACATCGAGGACGCGCTCGCGTTCGTGAAGGACTCGCTGCTTCAGTCGGAGCTGATCGAGGCCACCGACAGCCTGAGCGCGCGGCTCGTCGAGCTGCTCGGTAGCTGGGGCGACCCGAAGGCGTGGGCGGCGGCGGCCTCCGGGCACGCGAGCGTCCCGCTCGACGTGATCGGCCAGCTCGCGCGGCGCGTCGACCGCGTCGAGGAGATCCTCGAGACCTACCGCGACGACAAGGGCCCCGACCGCAAGGGCTTCGACGAGCTGCGCCGGCGGCTGATGGACCACGGGATCGAGACCGAGATGGAAGCGGGCCGCGCCGAGGACGACACCGGCGACTAGGCGGCTGCTACACTCGGCCTCGATGAATCAGCACGCCCGGCGGTTCCCGATCCTCGCCTGCGTCCTCGCCGCCTCGTCCGCCGCAGCGGGCGAGCGGTTCGAGATCGCCGGCCACGCGGGCTTCACCTTCCCGTTCTACAGCCAGAGCTTCCACTACGATCCCGGGGCCGTCTCCGTCCCGATCCCCGGCGTGAGCGTCCAGCAGAGCGGCGACTTCGAGCTGCGCGCGTCGGGCGGGCCTGCGTTCGCCGGCGCCGTCACGCTCTACGCGACGAGCGGGCTCGGCTTCGAGTTCCGCGTCGACCACGCCGACATCACGATCGACACGCAGGGCGGCAGCTACGCCGTCCGCGTCGGGCTGCCGGCGCCCTTCGACCCCGTCGTGGCCAACCTGAACCTCACCCAGGGCACCGCGGACCTCAAGGCGCTGACGCCGCTCTCGTTCAACCTGAAGCTGCGCACCGGCGGAAGCGTCCGCTTCACGGCCTCGGGCGGCCCGAGCCGGCTCGGCGACATCGAGATGAACCTCAGCCAGTCGGTCGGCCTCGGCGTGATCGGCTTCGACTTCGTCGCCGGCAGCGCGCAGATCGCGACGATCGGGCTGCGGGCGACGGCGACCGGTGGCACCGGCAGCTCCTGGGGCGCGAACCTCGGGCTCGGGCTCGAGATCCCGATCGGCGAGCACGGCGCGTTCCTGATCGAAGGCCGCGGGTTCTACTTCCCCAAGCGCACCGTCGAGTGGGCTCCCGTGGTCGACCGGCCGCTCACCCAGATCGAGCAGCTGCTGCTGCAGCGGCTGCAGGAGCGGCTCGACCCGGTCGAGTTCGAGCCGTGGTGGGTGCAGACGACGATCGGCTTCGCGGTCCGCTTCTAGGTCGCGATGCGCTCCCGCACCGCAGGGTCGCTCGTCGCCCTCCTGGCCGCGGCCGCGCTGCTGCTGCCGGCCGCGCGGGCCGAAGCGCCCCGCCCGGTCCCGGAGCCCCTGCCGCCGCCCGCGGGCAAGGACGCGCCGGGGCTGCCGCCGCTGCCCGAGGCCTCGCCGCGCAACGCCAGCTACGCGATCGAGGCGCGGCTCGACCCGGACGCGCACCGGATCACGGGCGTGCTGGTGCTCGACTGGCGCAACACCAGCGACCAGCCGCTCTCGAGCTTCCCGTTCCACCTCTACTGGAACGCGTTCCGCAACAACCTCTCGACGACGGCGCGCGGCGAGGGGCGGCGCGCGCCCGACGCCGCGAAGCGCGACGACCGCAGCTTCGGCTGGACGGAGGTCAAGAGCATCCGCCTGCTCGGCGAGCCCGACGAAGACCTGCTGCCGACGCTGCGCTACCTGAACGAGGACGGCAACGCCGACGACCGCACCGTGATGGAGGTGCGCAGCGCCCGAACGATCGCGCCCGGCGCGAGCGGCCGCTTCCGCATCGAGTGGCAGTCGCTCGTGCCCCACGGAACGGTGGGCCGCGCCGGCTGGATCCACGACTACAACTTCGTCGTCCAGTGGTTCCCGAAGATCGGCGTGTTCTCGAAGGGCCAGTGGAACGCCCACCCCTTCTATCCCTGGACCGAGTTCTTCGCGGACTACGGCGTCTACGACGTGAAGCTCACGCTGCCGAGCGGCTTCGTGGTGGGCGCCACCGGCCGGCAGGAGTCGAAGACCGACAATCCCGACGGCACGGCGACCTTCCGCTTCGTGCAGGAGGACGTCCACGACTTCGCCTGGACCGCGAGCCGGCGCTTCCTCGAGCGGCGCACGCGCTTCGAGGAGCCGGGCTATCCGCCCGTCGACGTCCGCCTGCTGCTGCAGCCCGAGCACGCGCATCTCGGCGACCGCTATCTCGAGGCGGCGAAGATCGCGCTCAGGACCTACGGCACGTGGTCGGCCCCCTATCCCTACGCGCAGGTCACCGTGGTGGACCCGGCCTTCAACTCCGCCTCGGGCGGGATGGAGTACCCGACGCTCTTCACCGGCGGCGCGTCGTGGCTGTCGCCCGAGGAGCTGCAGAGCCCCGAGGGGGTCACGATCCACGAGGCCGGCCACCAGTTCTGGTACGGGCTCGTGGGGAACAACGAGTTCGAGGAGGCCTGGCTCGACGAAGGCTTCAACACCTACATGACGTCGAAGGCCGCCGCCCACTCGCTCGGGCCCGAGAGCTGGGGCCGCCGCTTCTTCGGCTTCGACCAGGGCCGCGGGGCCCGCGTCGGCCTTCCGTTCGTGGCGCCGGGCGTGCGGATCGCCCGCGGCAGCGAGTACCTCGCCGGCCTGCGCCAGGGCGGCGAGGCGGACGTGATGGCCAGGAAGGCCTGGACCTACCGCGACGCGGGGTCCTACACGCTCAACTCCTACGGCAAGCCGGCGCTCGTGATGCAGACGCTCGAGGGGCTGCTCGGCGAGGAGACGATGGTGAAGGTGCTCCGCACCTACGCGCGCCGCTATCGCTTCGCCCACCCCACGACCGAGGACTTCCTGGCCACTGTGGACGAGGTGACCGGCGGGGGCTGGCGCTGGTACTTCGACGAGACGTTCTTCTCGTCCGGCCTTTGCGACTACGCGGTCGAGGTGAAGAGCGAGCCCGTGCGCAAGGCCGCCGGCTATTTCCCCGGCCCGGGGGGCGAGCTCGTGCTGACGCCCGCCCAGAAAGACAAGCAGCGCGAAAAGCCCGGACCGGGCGAACGCTACGAGTCGCGCGTCACGATCCTGCGCAAGGGCGAGGTGCGGATGCCGGTCGAGCTGCGCGTCGAGTTCGCCGACGGGCGCGTGGCGAACGAGACGTGGAACGGACGCGACCGCTGGTACCGCCTGAGCTACGAGGGCGCGAAGGTCGTGCGCGCCGTCGTCGACCCGGGCCGCAAGATCGCGATCGACGTCGAGCCCGCCAACAACGAGTGGCTGGACGACGAGCGTCCGGCTCGTCGCGCGGCGGCGAAGTGGGCCGCGCGCTACCTGTTCTGGCTCCAGAACCTGCTGGAGCTGCACACGGTCGTGGGCTGACGGCGATGCTGCGCTCGCTGCGCGACGGCTGCCGGTCGCTCGGGCTCGACTGGGGCCTGGTCCTGCTCGTGCTCGCCTCGAACCTGGCGTTCGCGCTGGTGCTGGCGGTGCCGCTGGCCGTGCAGCTCGAGAACGACCTCGAGCACAAGGGCGCGTCGAGCGCGATGATGTACGGCTTCGACTACGACTGGTGGAGCGCCTGGTCCGAGCAGCAGCACGGCCCCGAGAGCGCGCTCAGCCCCGAGATCGTCGGCACCGGCTTCATGCTCAAGAACCTGGAGCTGCTGCTCAAGGGCTGGCTGCCGCTCGGGCTCTTCGCGCGCGCCGGCAGCGGGGCGCCGCCGGTCGACGCAGTGACGCTCGGGCTCGGCGCCCTCTACCTGGCGCTCCAGTCCTTCCTGAGCGGCGGCCTCGTCTCCGTCTTCCGCAGGCCGCGCGGCGGCTGGACCCTGCGCGGGCTCGTCCACGCCTGCGGCTTCTACTTCGGGCGCATGGCCCGGCTGAGCCTGCTGGCGCTCGCCGCGGCGGCCCTGCTCTTCGCGCTCAACGCCCCGTTCGCGGCGGCCGTGGACCGCGTCGGGCGCGAGGCCGTGTCCGGCCGGACGGCCACGCTGCTCGTGCTGGGGCGCTACGCGCTGCTGCTCGTCGCGCTGCTGCTGCTGCACATGGTCGTGTCGCACGCGCGGGTGCTCGTGGTGCGCGAGGAGCGGCTGTCGGTCGTGCTCGCGGCGCTCTCGAGCCTCGCCTTCTGCACCCGGCGCTTTGCGTCCGCCTTCGGCCAGTACGTCGCGATCGCCGCCCTGGGCGGCGTGCTGCTCGCCCTGTTCGGGCTCGTCGACTCCTGGCTGGTGGTCGTCGGCTACAAGACCCAGCTGGTGGCGCTCGTGCTGTTCGAGTCGTTCATGGCGGCTCGGGTTGCGCTGCGGCTGTGGCTGCTGGCCGCGCAGGTCGAGCTGCAGCGGGAGCCCGGGCGCTCCGCCGGCCTGCCGTGAGCGTCGACGCCTCCGCGTTCCGCCGTACCCTGGGTCAGTTCGCGAGCGGCGTGACCGTGGTGACGACGCGCGACGCTGCCGGCCACCCGCTCGGCCTCACGGTGAGCGCCTTCAGCTCGGTGAGCCTCGAGCCGCCGCTCGTGCTGGTGTGCATCGACCACCGCTCGGACGCCAACCGCGGCGTGCGCGAGAGCGGCTGGTTCGCGATCAGCGTGCTCGGCGAGGGACAGGAGGACGTCTCGCGACGCTTCGCGCAGCTCGGCGCCTCCAAGCTCGCGGGATTCGCCTTCCTGGAGGGCGGCCACGGCCTTCCGCTCGTGCCCGGCGCGATCGCGCACCTCGAGTGCCGGGTCCGCTCCTTCCACGACGAGGGGGACCACGCCGTCTGGGTGGGCGAGGTGAGCCGGGTCGCGGTCGAGCCCGGGCCGCCGCTCCTGCACTACGCCGGGCGCTACCGGGGGCTCGCTCCGGCGGCGGACGCTGGCAAGCCCGGCAGCGATCGGTTATAAAGACGAGTCGAAAGACCACCCTTCCCAAGACAAGACCCGAGAACCAAAGAGCGCGGAAAGGAGCAGAAGGGACGCCCGCCTTCAAAGCCAATGGCCGAGAACGTGTTGATGCCCGAGATGAGCTGGACCGAGGTGGAGCACAGCCTCAAGGACCGACCGATCGCGCTGCTGCCGGTCGGCAACACCGAGGCGCACGGTCCGCACCTGCCGATCGCAACGGACACCGTCATCGCCATCGAGATGGCGCGGCGCACGGCAGTCAAGCTCAAGGGCCGAGGGCTTTCCGCCCTGATCGCGCCGCCGGTGACGTTCTGCGTCTCGGAGCTGGGGACGGCATTCCCGGGCACGGTCAGCCTGCCGCCCGACACCGCGGTGGCGCTCGTGCGCGACGTCTGCGCCTCGCTCTCCAAGCAGTTCCGGGCGGTGGCGCTCGTCAACATCAACCAGGAACCCGCCAACCTCGAGGCGCTGAAGCGCGCCGCCGAGGAGGCCAAGAAGGCCGGGGCGTCGGTCTGCTTCACCGAGTTCCAGAAGAAGCGCTGGGTGGACCGGCTGGGCGCGGCGTTCAGCGCCGGCGACCACGCCGGCAGCTTCGAGACCTCGCTGATGCTCGCCTGCGCGAGCGCGTCGGTGCGCGAGAAGGAGCGCATCAGCGTGGCGCCGATGGACGGGCTCGCCGGCGCGCTCAAGAAGGGCGCGAAGTCCTTCGCCGACGCCGGCGGCGAGGACGCCTACTTCGGCGATCCGACCGCCGCGAGCGTCGAGGAGGGCGAAGCCCACTTCACGACGCTCGCCGACATCCTCACCCTCTCGATCATGGAGCACCTGGGGAGCAAGGCCTAACGCTCCCGGGGGGTTAGGGGGGCTGGCAAGGCCCCCTTTGCTCAGCCCTGGCCGTCTAGCTGTGGTTCGTCCCTGCTGCCCGTTTCCAGCTGTTCGTTACTCTCCAACAACCAGGGCAAGAGAGCGACGATCGACAACGGGGCTGTTTCTTCCTTCCTTGTTCTGGGGGGCTTCGCCCCCCAGACCCCCCGTGACCGATGCTTCCCTGGGACGGCCTACTTCTTCGCGGGGCCCGGGAACAGGTGCAGGTTCATGTTCTCGGCGGCGATGTCGGTGAGGTCGACGATCGCGGCGGCGTTCACGCCGATCGCGATCGCGATCGCCTCGGAGACCTCCTCGCGGCTGGCGCCGAACTTGAGCGCCTTCTTGATGTGCCCCTCGAGGCAGCCCTGGCACTTCGCCGCCAGGCTCGCGCCGATCGCGACGAGCTCCTTGGTCTTGCGGTCGAGGACCGAGGGCTTGTAGGTCTCCTTGTAGAACTGGAAGTAGATCTCGCGGAAGCGCGGCTCGACCATCGTGTAGGAGGTCGGCTGGGGGCGCGCCCGGCCCTCGTCGTCTTCCGGGAACGGCTGGTGGTGGTGCTCGTTCGAGTCGTCGTTCACTTTGCCTGCCTCGTCTCGCGGGCGGAGTCGCCCGGCTGGTGGGTCGCCACGAGCGTGGTCGCGCCGTTCTCGGCGGACTTCAGGACCACGGCGGCGGCCTCGGTGTAGGCCGCGGTTCCGTCGCGCCAGGCGCCGCCGTGGCTCTTGCCCGGAACCACGAGCACCTCGGCGGTGTCCCCCACCGCGGCCTTCAGCTCGAACGCGATCTCCTTCGGCATCCGCCAGTCCTCGGAGTTCGCCACGAACAGCGCCGGGCGGCCCTTGAGGTGCCCGGCGGCCGCCACGATGTCCACCTGGGCGGGATCGAAGCCGCCGCGGCGGCCCATCCAGTAGAGCGCGAGGTCCGCGCCGGGCCAGGTCGGCACGAGGCGCAGCCACCAGCGGAAGCGGCGGACGAAGCCGAGGTGATGGCGGACCGTGTCGTCGAGCGAGCGGTAGCTGCTGTCGCAGATCACGCCGGCGACTTCCGGGTCCTCGGCGGCGGCCATCACGACCGACGCGCCTCCGAGCGACACGCCCCACTCGACGACCGGCCCCGGCGAGCGCTCGCGCGCGAAGCGCGCCGCGGCCTTCACGTCCTCCTTCTCCTTGGCGCCGAAGGTGGTCGCCTCGCCGCCGCTCGCACCGTGGTGGCGCAGGTCCATGAGGATGGCGTTCCAGCCGGCGCCGTGCACGAAGGGCGCGCGCTTCACCATCTCGATGCGCGAGCGGTTCAGCCCGTGGACCATCACGACCGTGCCCTTCGGCTGCTCGGCGGGAACCCACCACGCCTTGAGCTCCGTCCCGTCCGCGGACTTGAACGCCACGTCCTCGAACGCGAGCTGGAAGGAAGCGGGGGTGAGGTCGGCGTTCTCCTTGTCGGGGAACTGGAAGCGCCGCGTCGCGGCCATGCCGCCCAGCCAGTAGGGCGCCACGACGAAAGTGACGAGGACGTAGGCGAGCGCGACGAGCGCCGCGAGGCCGCCCAGGATCCGCTTCAGCCAGAGCCCCATCGTTGCTCGCGCTCCTCCGTGGAACGCCATCATAGACTGGAAGCGGAAAACGAAAAGGCGGGGGAACGCTCGGCTCGACACAACGGCCGCGATCCGTGAGCCTCTCTGGGGGCAGTTGATCGGCTCCGGCGCGCCGTCACCTCGTCGACAGCTCTGCGTTCCCCCGTCCTATTCCTTTGTACGCTGCTTCGGCCGCGTAGTTTCGGTCGAAGTCGTGAAAGGTTGTCACCGTCGGAACATCTCGATATTCAGCGTCGCGTCGCAGGCCCAGGTCTCCCGGCGCGCCCATTCTTCTGAATACTCCGCGGGCACCCAGACGCCCGGTTCGCCCGCGCGGCGGCCGAAGAGCGCCGGGACGAAGTCGCGCTCGCGCTCGCCGGCGCAGATCGCTGCGAGCGGTCCCGCACGCTCCGCGGCAAGCGCCAGTGCGGCGCGCGCGTCGGCACGCAACTCCCCCGCCCTGAACCACGCGTGTACGCGTACGCCGAGCAGGAGCGCCGCCGCCAGCGCGATCACGGCACGCGCGCTGCGCCCCGGCGCACGCCGCCTGCCTGGCTCGCCGAAGGCCAGTGGCGCGAGCGAGGCGCAGGCGAGCGCGAACGCGAACCAGGCGACCTCGGCCGCGCGGACCGAATGGACGACGCTCGTCGCCTCTCGCACCGACAAGGCTCGCGCGAGCGGCGCGAGGCCCGGAGCGGCGAAGACGAGCGCCACTCCGAAGGTCGCGAGCAGTCGGGCCGGGCGACGCGGCCGTGGAGAGGCGAGGATGCCGAAGCCCGCGCACGCCAGCGCTGTCGCGAGAGCGAGCGCGGGCTGGGCCAGCGCTCCTGCCGCGAGCAACAGCCCGGCGGCAACCGCCGACGATCGCGAGGAGTGCCCGGCCGCGAGCGCGGCCGCCGGCAGCAGGAACGCGAGCGCGACGAGCGCTTCTCCCTCTCCCCACACGGTGAGGAACGCCGGCCAGGGCGCGGCCGCGAGGCCCACGAGCGTGCCGACCGCGGCGGCCTCGGGGCTCGTCCACGTCGCGTGCAGCGAGAAGAGGCCGACGACGAGCAGCGCCGCCGCCGCCGCCA
>Ga0134127_10003376_pt1 | contig 11499 bp, 7 predicted proteins | sample KB31753_FD_96459 | JGI IMG/M metagenome (GOLD analysis project Ga0134127, IMG submission 96459) | Terrestrial soil microbial communities with excess Nitrogen fertilizer from Kellogg Biological Station, Michigan, USA - KB3-175-3 | ecosystem: Environmental > Terrestrial > Soil > Unclassified ...
CGATCACCTGGATCTTCTCGTTCATCTTCTTGAGATAGCGCCCGGCGCCGGAGATCGTGCCGCCCGTGCCCATGCCGGCCACGAAGTGCGTGATGCGCCCGCGCGTCTGTTCCCACAGCTCCGGCCCCGTGGTCTTGAAGTGCGCGTCCGGGTTTGCGGGGTTGTGGTACTGGTTCATGAGCACGGCGCCCGGCCGCTCGGTCGAGATGCGTTTGGCGACGTTGTAGTAGCTGTCGGGATGCTCGGGCGCCACGGCCGTGGGGCTCAGGTGGACTTCGGCGCCAAAGGCCTTGAGCAGGTTCACCTTCTCGCTCGAAACCTTGTCCGGCATGCAGAACGCGGCGCGGTAGCCCTTCACCGCCGCGACCATCGCCAGCCCGAGACCGGTGTTGCCGGATGTGCACTCGACGATCGTGCCGCCGGGCCTGAGTGTCCCGGCCTTTTCGGCGGCCTCGACCATCGCCATGCCGATGCGGTCCTTCACGCTGCCGCCGGGGTTGAACGTCTCCATCTTGGCGAGCACGGGGCAGGGCAGGTCGCGCGCCACGGCGCGCAGGCGGACCAGCGGGGTCTTCCCGACGGTGTCGAGAATGGATTCGAAGTAATGCACGCCCTCGAGGACGTTGCTCAATGGCACGCTCCGGTTGGGGATGGATCGGGTCAGGAGCGGCCGGCGCGCCCCGGTGTGTTCGGGGGCCGCATGCTCTGGGCCGCGAACGAAGGTAGGAGCGCGACCGGGAGATGGCAAGCGCGCCGCGCGCGGCGAGCGGCGCACGCGGAGACTCGTGCTGCTGCCGTGAGCCCGGGAAGGAAGCACCGCGCTGAACCTCCGCGTGGGGGCCGCCCGCGATTACGAAAAAGCCCCCGCGCCGACTTCAGCGCGGGGGCCCCGGTCGCTCCCTGAGGGGAGACGCTTGAGACTCTGGACTAGTGCCCTGACTTCATCGAAGAATTCGCCGGCTTCGGCGGCAGCGGCGGCATGTTCGCGGGCGTCTTGTGCACGATGTGCGGCTCGTAGATCGCGAAGTCGAACGTCGGGCTCGTGGTCGCGTTGTGGCACGTGCGGCACGTCGTCTCGGTGATCTTCTGCGGCGACGAGGGCAACGCCTCGTGCTGCGTGCCCATGCCGTGGCAGTTCTCGCACTGCACGTTGCCGAGCTTCGGCGCGTCGTCGGCGGTCTGGAAGCCACCCGCCTGCTTGTAACCCACAACGTGGCAGGTCACGCACTCGGGCGTGGATTCTTTCTTCTGGTCGACCAATGTCTGCCACGCCTTCGCGTGACCCGTCTTGGTCCACTGCGCGTACTCGGGCATGTGGCAGCGCTGGCACACGTAGGAGCCCACGAAGTGGTCGACGGGCTGCTTCGCCGCCTGGCCTTCGCCACCGGTCTGCGTCGCGGACTGCACCGCGCGCTCCTTCTCGAGCTTGCGCATCTTGTCGTTGAACGCGTCGTTGAAGCTCTTCGTCAGCTGCAGGACTTCGGGCTTCTCCCCCACCTCGGGGCCGAGCACGAACACGTCGTTCTCGCCGATCTGCATCTTCTTCGCCGCGTCCAGCGTGATGATCGTGCGGCCCATGTTCTGGCCCTGCTCGCCGCCGTAGCACGCGACCGTGTTCTTGATCATGCGGCCCTTCTGCAGCACGGGCACGTTGCGACCGCAGATCACGGCGTCGACGCCGTCCACCGCCGTCACCAGGTCCTCGCTCTCGACCTTGCCGAGCTGCGAGAGCAGCACGATCACGGTGGCGCCCTTCTTCTTCATCTCGGGGATCACGCGCGCCGCCGCCTTCGCCGGCTCCTCGAGCGTGAGCGAATCGCGCGCCGGACCGAGGTCGACTTTGTCACTGGTGAGCGCAAAGACGCCGGTCGTCACCGCGCCCTTCTTGATGATCAAATACGGCGGCAGCAGCGTCTTCTTGGTCTGCTTGTCCCAGACGTTCGCGTTCGTCATCGGCAGGCGCGAGCGCTTGAGCTGGGCCAGCAGCCAGCCGCGGCCGTACTTCAGCTCCTTCTCGCTCATGCCCACGGCGTCGGTGCCCAACAGCACCATGCCGTCCATGAGGAACCACGCCTTGTCGCGGTACAGGCTGTCGGACTCTTCCGGGAAGAATCCGCCGTTGTCCACGAGCAGCACCTGTCCGTATTGCGTCTTCAGGCTGTCGACGAAACTCGCCCGCCGGGCGAGACCCCCTTTGGGGGTGTGTCAACCACAGGGCTCGTTCTTGCCCTTGACGTCGGTCGTGGACAGGATGATCAGCTTGCCGGGCTCGAGCACCTTGGCCGGTGCGGCGGCGCCCAGCATGACCGCGGCGAGTCCCAGGGCCACGGCGGCGGCGACGAGCCGCAGGGTGAGCGACTTCATGGTGTCGGCAGTCTCCTGGTCGGGTGACGCCCGGGGCCGGCGGGGGTTGGCAAGACAGCCTGGCGAACCGGGAAAGAAGTGAGTGTAGGCAGCGTCTTTCCGGGGGTCAATTCAAGTCCTCGTGAGGCCTTCCGCCCGGACCCGTGTCGAGCCTTCTTCAGAAGGCGAAAAATCACGGGTCCGGGCGAGGCGCAACGTCACGGCGTCCCGGGCGCGGCCGCGGCCGCCGGCGTGGCGTTCTTCACGTATCGGTCGATCCAGTCGAGCGCTCGAGCCCAGTAATCGAGCACGGTCTCCTTCGCCGCCGGGCCGTGGTCCTCGTAGGGGTACTCGACGAGCTGGGTGGTCTTGCCCAGGCCGTTCAGCGCGTCGAACAGCCTCTGGCTCTGGATCGGATTCGTGCCCACGTTCGTGTCGTCCTGGTTGTGCATCAGCAGCAGCGGTGCGTCGATCTGGTTGGCGTAGAGGAACGGGGACATGCCCAGGTAGGTGTCCCGCGCCTCCCACAGGTTGCGCGTCTCCATCTGGAACGTGAACGGCGTCAGCGTGCGGTTGTAGGCGCCGTCGCTCGCCCACCCGGCGCGGAACAGCTTCGTGTGCGCCAGGCAGTTCACGGTCGAGAACGCGCCGTACGAGTGCCCGGCCACCGCGATCCGGTCGCGGTCGGTGAAGCCGCGTTTCACGCACTCGTCCACCGCCGCCTTCGCCGAACGCTGGAGCTCGGCGACGTACTGGTCGTTCGTCCCCACGATGGCGAGATCCGGCCTCACCACCGCGTAGCCCTGCGTCACCAGCACGTCCGGGTTGAGCGGGCTCTGCGACGGGAAACGGAGCGTCGACGTTCGATTCTGGGACGCCGCGGCCGCCGAACGGAAGTCGTTCGGGTAGATCCAGAACAGCGTCGGCAGCGGCGCCGAGCCCGGCTTCCAGTCCGCCGGCAGCACGACCTCGGCGTTCAGCTCCACGCCGTCGTCACGCTTGAACTTGAACTGCTGCCGCGTGGTGCCCGACAGCGCCTCGAGCGGGTTCTTGAACGCGCTGATCGCCGTGGCCTTGCTCGAGCCCGACTTGCGCAGGTACCAGTTCGGCGGCTCGGTCGCCGTCTGCGCCAGCGTGATGTAGCGCTTGGCGTCCGCGGTGAGCAGCGAGACCGGCGCCTCCAGGCGCTTGAGGTCGCTCTGGAACAGGCGCGTGGGCTGGCCGCCGGTGAACGCGCAGCGATCGAGGAACGGCCGCGCCCCGTCCGCCTGGAAGCCGTCGCCCATGCGGTAGAAGCCCTTGCCGTCGGGCGTGACCCAGGCGAAGAAGTTGTGGTGATCGTACTTGTAAACGACGCGGCCCGGATCGTCGTACGCGCCCTCGGTGGAGCGGTAGACCAGCGTGTTCAGCTTCGACGGCTGCTTCGCGTCCAGCCAGCTCTGTCGCATCAGGCGCCGCGGCTCGTAGGCTTCGTAGACGATCAGGCGTGCGCCGTCCGCGCCGAAGCCCAAGCCGTCGATCGGGAACTCCGTGCGGGCCACCTCGGTCGGCGGCTGCGTGAACGGCGCGTCGAAACGCATGATGCGATCGGCGCCGGGGGGCGGCAGCGACGTGTCGCGCACCGCGGCCTGCGGATTGGCGCCCGGCTTGTCTTCCCACGAGGCGCACCAGAGTGTTTTCGCATCCGGCGCCCAGGTGAAGTCGCGGATGCCGAGCTGCGAGACGCTCGCGATCGCGCTGCGGTCGTTCAGCGGCACGTCGCCGAGCGGGACGATCGACTTGTCGCCGACCTTGAGCAGCTCGACCTTCCGCGGGAACAGGTAATAGGGGAAGCCGACCGGCGCCGGCAGCGCGTAGCGGGAGACCACGATCCAGTTGTCGTCGGGCGACATCTGGCATTCCAGCACCGCGACCGGCTCGCCGAGCTTCACCATCTGCCCCGCGTCGACGGGCACCCACGCGAGCTGTGCGGTCGCGATCGCGGCGAAGCGCGCCTGATCCTCGGACGAGCGGAGCACGTCGCGAGCCGTGCGCTGCGGCGTGGCCCGGCCGGCGCTCTTGCGCACCGCCGGACCGTCCGGCACGGGTGAGGACTCGATGTTCGGGCTCGCACCATCGACGACCAGCGAGACGAACATGCCCTTGTCGTCGTTCGACCACTCGACCAGGTTGCTCACCGAGTGGAGCCGGACGCCCTCGAGCTTGCGCGCGGCGCCGGTGGCCGCATCGACGATCCACAGCTCGCCGCCGCCTTTGGCGAACGCGACGCAGGCAACGCGATCGCCCTTGTTGGACCACTTGACGGCGCCGAGCTGCACTCCCGCGGGCAGCTTCGCGCGCACCTGCGAACCGTCTTTCACATTGTAGAAGGTCAAGCCGGCCGCCGCGTTCTTGAGCCCATTTCGGTTCGCCCACATCTCGGGAAGCACTTCCAGGCCCGCGAGCTTCAGCACCGGCTCCGCGAGCACGCTGATCGGGATCAGAGAGCGCAGATCCGGGACCGCGAGCCAGGCGCCATCGGGCGAGGCGTTGGGCGCGCCTCGCGGCAGCCGCGGCGCGGTGAGCAGGTCCGCGACCACAGGCGGCGGCGTGCGGTAGTTGAAGTCGTCGGATGAACCCGGCGTCGTGGCTGCGCGCGCGGCAGGGGCCACGGCAGCCATGGGCGCAGCGAGCAGCGCGGGGACTAGCAAGAGAAAGGCGCGAAGACGCATGGGGGACTCCTCGGGACGAGCAGGGCTCAGGGGAGCGTGGACTGCCTGGCGCGCTGACTCTAGCGCCGCGCGCCACGGCGCTGCCAGCGCTTCTGACACCCAAGGGCCTGCAGCCCGGGGCAGAGTCCGATACCCTCGCCCTCCATGGCCACCCGCCCCTACGAGACGCTGACCGAAGCCGAGTGGAAGCAGGTCGACCGCATCCACGAGATGCTGGACGACGGCGAGCTGGACGACGCGCGCCGGGCGCTGGACGAGCTGCTGCGCCGGCGTCCGGACCATCCCGACCTCCGCATCGAGGACGCCACGATCAAGCTGGAAGCGAACCAGCCGCAGCAGGCGCTCGCCGCGCTCGCCGGCGCCGAGCGCTCCGCCGACCCCGCGCGCTTCTTCTTCCTGCGCGCAATGGCGCACCACGAGCTGTCGCGCTTCGCCGAGGCCGAGGCCGACGCGCTGCGCGCGCTGGTGGTGCACCCGGGCGATCCGGCGGCGCACGACCTCCTGTCGCGTTCTCGCGACCACCTGGGTGACGCCGAGGGCGCCGCCGAGGCCTCCGAGGTCGCAGCCGAGCTGGACCCCGAGAACTATCCCGAGCCGCTCGAGATGACGGACATCGAGTTCGACGCGTTGGTCGAGAAGGCGATCTCCGATCTTCCCGAAAGGATCCGCGAGAAGCTCGACGAGCTGCCCGTGCTGGTGCAGCCGCTGCCGAGCACCGAGATGCTCACCGAGGTGGACCCGCCGCTGTCACCCGATCTATTGGGCCTGTTCGTGGGGCGTCACATCTTCGCGCAGTCGCACTTGGCAGTGCCCGGCGCACCCGGCGCGATCTTTCTTTTTCGCAAGAATCTCTTGCGTGCCTCCAGCGACGCTGACGAGCTGGCGCGCGAAGTGCGCGTGACCGTGCAGCACGAGGTCGGGCATCTCATGGGGCTGGACGAGGACGAGCTGGAGGACTGGGGGCTGGCGTAGCAGACCAGCTGACATCATCGCACCGCACCAGGCTGGCGTGAGCGACCGCCTAGTGAACCGCTCGACGCTTCTCCTCCATGAATCCCGCTCCGAACGTGCGCTCCGCCTCGAACTGGTTGTGCGCCCGACAGCGCAGGCGCAGGTTCGCGACGGTCGTCTGGCCGCCGCGTGCAACGGGGAGCTCGTGGTCGTATTCGAGAAACCTGCGTTCTTTGCACCGATGACCTTCGTCGCTGACGTACGTGCAGCGGCCGTCGTCGCGCTTGCGGACCTCACGTTTGATGGCGGCGGGGATGTGACGCGGGTTCTTCGATGACCTCCTGACCGCCCGCGGCTTGTCGGTGGCGGCGAACTTGAGCTTCTCCTGCTTCGCGATGAGCTCGTCCAGCGCACGTTCGAGGAGCTGAGGGATGTCGCCGCTCGGAACGGCGTGACCGAGGAGCTCCTGCGCGCGCATGAGTTTGTCGTGCATCTCCTGCGAGATCGTGAGGCGCAGCTCGAAGCGCCCGGGAGACAGCGGCGCGACGCGGCGCTGCGGTGCCGCAGGCAGCGCGGGTGGGGCAGGCGTGGGCATTTCGGGCGGGGCGGTTACCCGTCCCGGGACGGGTAGCCCTTCCGTGTTCGCAACGGCTTGCGCGGGAGCGTTCATCGGGGCGGGCACGTCACTTCTTGCCGGTGGCACCTCCGGCGACATTTCGGGCGCGGTCAGTGGAAGCAGGGTCGTGGGAACATCGGCCTTCGGGAACCGTTCGGCGATCAACAGCTCCACTTGAGCACGAGTCTTGTCGAGTGCAGCCGTGAGCAGCGACTCCGCCTGATCGGTTTCCAGTAAGTTGCGAAGGAGTGCCACGGTCGAGATCGACAGGCTGCCGTCCGCTATCGCAGGGACGATGAGCGGGAAGCGTCTCGCTGCTCGAGCGGTCAGGATGCGCTTGTAGGCCACGTCTTCGGACATGCGCAGCTTCTCGACGCAGTACCGATACATCGACGAGTAGCCCTCGTCCCGAAACGCCTTACACCGATCCACTTCGGCGATGAGCGCGAGCATCTCGGCGGTAGTCGCACGGTCCCGCATGACGACGTCGGCGAGCTTCTGGAGCAGTGCGCGACCTGCCAGGTGCGAGCGCGAATTGGAGAGCATCGCGAGACTCCGCGGGGGCGGATGGTCGCGGGGGCGCGGCATGGTCTCACGCGACATGCGGCCGTTGTGTCCCGGACCTGCAATTTCCCCATTGGAGGGGACTCTGACATCTACGCGACGCTCTTCCAGCCCGGCGGCGGCCTGAAACGCCGCGGCGCGCCCACGCCCCTACTGGATCGTGACCGTCCCGTGCTCCATGTCCATGCCGCACGCGTAGTGCAGCGTGCCGGGGCTCGCGCCGGTGAGGTCGATGCGCACCGGCGTGTTGAGTGGCAGGTCATACTTCTTGCCGGTCTCGGTGAAGATCGCCTCGGTGGCGCACGTGGCGTTCGACTTGCGCGTGATCACCAGCACGGCGGCATGGCCCTTCTTCACGGTGACGTTTTCTGGCTCGAACCCATTGTCGGTCACGGCCACTTGGATCTCGGACGGACCCGAAGCGCCGCAGCCGGCGAGCAGCGCGAGAGCGACAAGCATCAGAAGCGGGCGCATCTTGGTCTCCAGGCAAGTGTTCTCGAGAGTTCTTCTTGGAAGTGGGAAGAAACGCCAGTATTCACTCGAAGCTTCGCAACCGCAACGACGACGTGACGACCGACACACTGGAGAGCGCCATCGCCAGCGACGCCAGCATCGGGTGCAGCGCGCCCTCCCAACCGAACAGCGGCCCGATCGGCCCGCCCGCGGAGAGCAGCGGCACGAGCACGCCCGCGGCCACGGGAATCAGCACGACGTTGTAAGCAAAGGCCCAAAAGAGATTCTCCCGGATCACCTGCATCGTGCGGCGCGCGAGCCGCAGCGCGTCGGGCACCGCGGTGAGGTCGCCGCGCAGCAGCGTGAACGCGCTCGCCTCCATCGCCACGTCGGTGCCGCTCGCCATCGCCAGGCCCACGTCGGCGCGCGCGAGCGCGGGCGCGTCGTTCAGGCCATCGCCCACCATGGCGACGCGTCTCCCTTCGCGCTGCAGGCGCTCGATGGCCGCAGACTTCCCGCTCGGGAGCACCGCGGCCATCACGCGCTCGCGCGCGATGCCCACGGCGGCGGCCACCGCGGCGGCGGCCTCGGCGTTGTCGCCCGTGATCATGTGGATCTTCAAGCCCTGTCCGGTGAGCGTGCGCACCACGCCGGCCGCTTCCGGCCGCACCGTGTCCGAGAGCCCGAGCAGGCCGAGCAGCTCGCCCCCCTCGGCGACCCCGACCACGGTGCGGCCCGCGCGCTCGAGCCGCGTGCGCTCGGCGGCGAGCGGCGCCTCGGCGACGCCGTACTCCTCGAGCATGGCCGCGCTCCCGGCGGCGATCGCGTGGCCGCCGGCGAGCGCATAGACCCCACGGCCGGGCGTCACGCCGAAGTCCTCGACCGGTCGCGACGAAGCCCCGCGCTCGCGGGCGCCGCGCACGATCGCGAGCGCCAGCGCGTGCTCGCTCTGCGCCTCGGCCGTGGCGGCAGCCTCGAGCAGCCGCCGCTCGCTCACGCCCGGCGCGACGACGATGTCGGAGAGCTGCGGCGCGCCCAGCGTGAGCGTGCCGGTCTTGTCGAACACGATCGTGTCCACGCGCTCGGCGCGCTCGATCGCCCCGGCGTCGCGCGCGAGCAGGCCCAACTGCGCGCCGCGGCCGGTCGCGACCACGAGCGCGGTCGGCGTGGCGAGGCCGAGCGCACACGGACAGGCCACGATCAGCACCGCGACGAGCTTCAGCAGCGCCGGCGCGAGCGCGCCGCCTGCGATCCACCACACGACGAACGCCAGCAGCGCGACGCCGATCACCGCGGGCACGAACACGGCCGCGATCCGGTCCGCGAGGCGCTGGACGTCGGCCTTCGTCGTCTGCGCGCGCTCCACCTGCGCGACGACTTGCATGAGAAGCGACTCAGCGCCCACGCGCTCGGCGACCATGCGAAATGCGCCCGTGCCGTTGAGCGTGCCGCCGGTGACTTCATCTCCTGGACCCACATCCATCGGCAATGGCTCACCGGTGACGAGCGCGCGGTTGATGCTCGAGCGTCCGTCGCGCACGCGCCCGTCCACGGGCACGCGCTCGCCCGGACGAACCACGAGGACGTCACCCACGTGAACCTCATCGAGCGGGACGGACTCTTCTGCGGAACCCCGCATGCGCACGGCCATGCGCGGCCGCAGCTCGAGCAATGCCCGCATCGCGCGTGACGTGCCGCTCCGCGCGCGCGATTCGAGCAGCCGGCCGAGCAGGATCAGCGCCACGATCGTCACCGACGTATCGAAGTAGACGTCGGGCATGCCCATGCCCATGTGTTGCGTCAACGCGAACGGCGCCGCGAACAGCGAGAACGTGGAGTACGCGAACGCCGCCAGCGTCCCCAGGCCCACGAGCGTGTCCATGTCCGGCGCGCGCCGGACCACGCCCCGCCACAGGCCGCGCAGGAACGGCCAGGCTGCCAGGAATTGCACCGGCAGTGCGAGCACGAATTGCGCGAACGCCTGCTGCCACGGCGTGCCGGGCAGGACGCCGGGCCAGAGCATGCCGACGTGCGCGATCACGAACACCGCGCCGCCGCAGCTCGCCGCGAGCAGGAAGCGGTTGCGGACCGCGCGCTCCTCGCGCGCGCGCTCGGCACCCTCGCGATCGTCGGCCACCGGGCTCGTGACCGGGAAGGCGTCGTAGCCGGTCTCCCGCACCGCCGCCGCGAGCCGCGCGGCCATCTCGCCCGACGCTTCGGTCGACGCCGCGCCAGCGGCGTCGAATGTAACGTCGGCCTCGGCGCGCTGCGTGGCGAGGTTCACGCGCGCGGCGATCACGCCCGGCACGCCGGCGAGCGCGCCCTCCACGCGCGCGACGCACGACGCGCAGTGCATGCCCGAGATCCGCAGCCGGAGCGTCTCCACGGCGGGTGCGGGCTCGCTCTCGCGACGCACGGCGGTGACCGGCACGAACGCGCTGCTCATCGCTCGGCCGCCTCGTGCGTGGCCGGCGTGGGCAGGGGTCGCTCCGCGCGCCGCCACTGGTTCCAACGCCACCACGTGTAGACCACGGGAATGATCTCCAGCGTCAGGAACGCCGAGGTGAAGAGCCCGCCCACCATCGGGGCCGCCACGCGCTTCATCACGTCGGCGCCGGCGCCCTGCGACCACAACAGCGGCACCAGGCCGATCATCATCGTCGCCACGGTCATGAGTTTCGGCCGCACGCGCTGCACGGAGCCCTCGAGTGTGGCCTCGACGATGTCGTCGAAGCCGCGGATGCGTCCCTCGGCGAGTGCCCTGCGATAGGCCACGTCACAGTAGACCACCATCACCACGCCGGTTTGGGTGGCGAGGCCCACGAGCGCGATCAGGCCCACCCACACCGCGGTGGAGAGATGGTAGCCGAGCAGCGTCAGCAGCCACACGCTGCCCACGAGCGCGAACGGCACGGAGGCGAGCACGATCAGCGCCGGGGCCAGCCGCCCGAAGTTCGCGTAGAGCAGCATCAGCACGAGCAGCAGCGTGAGCGGCACCACCAGCCGCATGCGCGATTGCATCTCTTGAAGCAGCTCGTACTGCCCGGTCCACTTGAGGAAGTACCCAGAAGGCAGCTTCACCTCGCGCGCCACGGCGCGCTTCGCGTCGTCGACGTAGCTGCCGATGTCGCGGCGCGAGGCATCCATGTCCACGTAGACGTAGCCCACGAGCATGCCGGCCTCGTCGCGGATCATGGGCGGCCCGCTCGCCACGTGCACGTCGGCCACCTGGCCGAGTGGCACGTGCGCGCCGCCGGTGACGCCCCAGCGGTCCACGCCCACGGCCGGGGCGGGACCCGCGCCGGGCTCGCGCGTCATCGGCGCCTGATTCGCGCCCATGCTCCCGGCGCGCCGCGACATGCCGCCGGAGGCCGGCATCGGGTCTGAGTCGGACACCCCGTTGCTCGCCAGGAGCGGGTCCCCCGCGAGCGCGCCGCCCGCCCCCATCTCGGTGCCCGCACGGCCGCCGCGATGGATCGGCACCAGCACCTCGCGCAGCCGTTCCACGTCCTGGCGCAGGTTCGAGGGGTAGCGCACGTTGATCGTGTAGCGCTCGCGGCCCTCCACCGTGACCTCGATCGGCTCGCCGCCGATCGCGGCCTCGATCACGTCCTGGACGTCACCCAGCGTGAGCCCATACCGCGCGAGCGCCTCGCGGTCCGGCACGATGTCCACGTAGAGCCCGCCCGTGTTCCGGTCGGCGTACACGCTGCGCGTGTGCGGCACGGCGGCGAGCGTGTGCTCCAGCTCGACGCCGATGCGCTCGATCTCGTTCAGGTCCGGACCGAAGATCTTCACCCCGATCGGCGTGCGCACGCCGGTCGAGAGCATGTCGATGCGCGTCTTGATCGGCATCGTCCA
>Ga0134127_10003379_pt1 | contig 11496 bp, 5 predicted proteins | sample KB31753_FD_96459 | JGI IMG/M metagenome (GOLD analysis project Ga0134127, IMG submission 96459) | Terrestrial soil microbial communities with excess Nitrogen fertilizer from Kellogg Biological Station, Michigan, USA - KB3-175-3 | ecosystem: Environmental > Terrestrial > Soil > Unclassified ...
CGGCGCACGGGTTTGAGATGACGGATTACCCGCACTGGCCGTTTGAAGTGTCGCAGATCGATCATGGTGATCGCGCACTGCGAGAGCTGTTTGGCGTTGCGTACTATCCGGGGCTCGTGGTTGAAGGTGAGCCCGCTGTGGCGGATCGACAACCGTTTGTCCCCGCTGTGTTCGGCGACATCTTCGATGTGTTGACTGCGGCTGACGTTCAGGATCCGAGATCGAAGCTGCAAACACTGTTGCCGTCGTATCGCGCGGTTGTTGTTGGTGGGAGGATCGACTGGTCCAATGAGTGGATCGCAAGGCTGAACGACTATGTGCGAAACGGCGGCACAGTCGTACTCAACGCGGCGCAGATCAAGAAGCTTCCGGAGCAGTTTCTAGGCGTGCGGTTGCTCAACGACACCGGCGAAGCTCACAACGCTAATTGCCTCGCACCGGGTGACGAAGCCGAAGATCTTAAAGGCCAAATATTTCGTTATGAAAAGGTGGAGCTCAAAGGCGCTACGGCACTTATGACTGTGCCGAGTGGCGGTCCCATCGTCACCGTCAATAAAGTCGGGAAGGGAAGCGTCGTGTTTGTGGCGGTCGCGGATCTGCTGGGTGAAGACGAGCGCATGACGCCGTTCGCGGCGCACACGCTCGCTCACGTGTTTGCGGATGCCGCGCCTTTGAAGGTCACGGGCGACGTCGAATATCTGATCAATCGCACTGCGAATGGTTGGGTGGTGACGTTGCTGAATAACAACGGTGTCTTCAAGCCACAGCAGGGGATGGCGCAGGTCGATCGGAGTGCTTACGTGACGGCGACGATTTCTTTACCGCAGATGAAGAGTGCTACGGAGTGGATCAGCGAATCGGTTTTGAAGGCCGACAATGGGAAGACCACCCTTCAAATCCCACCGGGTGGCCTTGCCATCGTCGAAATACATTAACGGCGGATAACGCAGATCTTAAATCCCGATTTAATTCCGCGTTTATCCGCGTTACGGTTTCTTGCCTTTGCCCTTACCGCCTCCTGGTGAAGCAGGTGGTCCCCCCTTTGGCGGACGTTCGTGTTTTGGCTGTGCCTTCACTTGAGGTTGCTTGGGCTCTCCGACACGCTCACCCCTTGGCTGCTGCTGTTTCACAGGTCCCGCTGCACGTTCAGCCTGAGGCGCACTCGAACGTTCGATCCGCTGCTGCTGTCCGCGTGGTTGTTGCTGCGATCGCTGTTCCTGCTGTTGCACTGGCGCCGGCGCTCGCGCTGCCTGTTGCCCGCCTCCTCCACGACGCTCATCGCGCATCTTCAACTTCTGTCCCTTCGCATGCTCCGGCGCATTGTTCACACGCATCGTCTTCTCGATGTCGGGCCGGAACGGCGGTGCTACCGGCTTCGTGCTCGTTACTACTGGGGTGTCGTTGAGCTTTTTCGCGATTCCCGGCGGGACATCGATCTTGCCGCGACCCCATGCGGAGTGCACCACGGCATTCCGCAATGGCGTCACCAGCAATGGATCCAAAACCGGATTCACCGACGCGAGCATGTTTCGATCAGCCTTCCGCGCGCGCCTCCAATCGACGCCACGCGTGAAGTCGTCGACGCTCACGACAGTCACTGCTCCCGGCACGTTGAGGTTCACAACACGCTGGTACAGATTATCGCGCGTCAGGTAATTAGGCTCCCACGTGCTGTTGTAATAGTGCGGCACGTAAACGTCGCCTGGACCAAGTGGCACCCAACCAATCTGGTTTTGGTCAAACGGAATAAACGCCACCAGTGCGGGCGAGTAGACGGGCTCGACATTCGTGCGATCCGGCACCCAGTACCAGCGATCGCCAACAAACGCCCAGCGCCCGTAGTGATAAGGCGCGTAACCCCACGGCTCACTCGAAACCCACGTTGGACCATACGGGTAATCGGTGTACCAGTAACCCGTCTGATAAGGCATCCATCCGGAGTCGACGCGCGGCGCCCACGCATTACCGTAGCCGTCGAGATTGCGCCAGTCGCCGTAGTAATCGAGATCAGAGAGGCCGGGAATGTATGAGTTCACGTACTGGTAACTGACGGTGCGACGATAAGGATCGAAATAATAAGGATCGTTGAGATAAGCGTTGTAATCGCGATAGCGACCGTCGTAATACTGCGGGTACTGATAACCGTAGTAGTCGTCAACGAGATAACCGGCATCGCCCCCGTTAATCTGAGAAAGGACCACATCCGCGGCGGTCGTGCCGGCGAGTGTGAGCAATTCACCTTTGCTGATCTGCCCGCTGCCGCCGAGTCCGACGACTTGCGCGAGACCGCTCAGCACGGAAACGAGCACTTGCCCCTTGTCGATGCCGACGTTGTAAAGTCCTGGTTGCTGAAAATCCACTGCGCCATACGGCGTCGCGACTTCAAACAAATCGCCCGAGTTGAGATACCCCACGTCGAAAACCGCGGAGCCATCACGCAACGCGAGCTGAGTGCGTCGATCCTCGAGCGAAAGCACGTCGAGCGACGTGTTTGGATTGAGCCGCGCAAAGTTGCGCCCGGTGAACGCCAAACTCGCACGCGAGTTGTCTCGCGTGTAAATGCGATCGCCGATCGAGAATGGTTGGTTCTCAGTTGCGGGAATCCAGTCGTCAGTCTGCGTGCTGCCTGCGTCGCTGTTGTCGAGCGCGACCTCACCTTCGACGCGCTGAATACGCGCTGCATTGGGCACCGCCTTCGCCGACGCGGTTTGTTCGTGCTTCATCCATAAACCGACACCGACACCTGCCAGGACGGCACACACCACCGCCACGATCGTGAGGTGTGGCCACACTTTTATTTCCTTCATACATGCCCCCTCAAAGTTGGTTTTTCACGTGGAATTCGGCAAGCACCATGCCAGATCACGGTTCAGACGGATTTTGCTGGGGATCCGTCCTTAACTCCGTGTAATCCGGGGGCCAAATATCTAACCCAAATGGTTGATCCCTGCATGAAATCGTCTCGGAAACCTACATAGATGCACTGCAAATCTCTCGATTTTTCGCGTGGAATAGCAGTTGCCAAATAGCCAAAAGTCGACCTCTCTCCCGGTTTCAGTACTGAAAGGAACAACGAAGAACGTGAAATACTTAAAGCAACTCGGATTATCTCTGGCGATGGGCACGCTGGTACTGGGAGCGAGTAACGTCGCCAATGCGCAGGGACGACGGGGTCGTGGTGAGGAGCGACGGCAGGAAAACCAGGCTGCACGCGAACAACGACAGGAAGAACGACAAAACCGTCGGACTGAACAACAAGCACAACAACAGCAACAACCGCAACGCTCCGAACAGCGACGCCAGGAACAACAGCAGAACAGTCAGGAACGACAACAGCGCTGGGAGCAGCAGCGGCAACAACAACAGCAACAAAGTCAGGAACGTCAGCAGCGCTGGGAACAGCAGCGCCAGCAGCAACAGCAACAGAGTCAGGAACGACAGCAGCGTTGGGAACAGCAGCGCCAGCAGCAACGTAACGAGCAACAGCGACAACAGCAGACCCAGCAGTCTCGCGAACGCGAAGATCGTTGGCAACAGCAACGACAGGAACAGATCCGCCAGTCGCAGGAACGCGAAGGCCGGTGGCAGCGAGATCGCCAGCAGCAGCAACAGAACCGTGACTGGGAATCGCAGCGACAGCGCCAGCAACAGCAACAACAACAACTGGAACAGCAACGTCGCCAGCAGTCAGATCGCGATCGCGATCGAAACTGGAATGGCCGCCGCGATGACAACCGCGACCGTGATAACAACCGTGACCGTAATAACAACTGGCGCCAGCGCAACTGGCAGCAGGAACAGCAACAGCGCGCCGAACGTTATCGTCAGGACTGGCAGCGACGCCAGAGCTACCTGAACCAGCGGCAGCGCTTGCTCGAGCAGCAACGACGCTTGAACCAGTTGCGTTACCAGCAACGTTATCTCGAACAACTGCGTCGCGATCAGTTGCGATTGCAGCAGTGGCGTTACAACGACTATGGTCCGTACAACTACCGCTATCGCAGAGGTGGTTCCTACTACGAGACCAACCGTTATGGCGCAGAGATGTTGCAGCGCGCGATCAATGACGGTTACCGCCAGGGCTTCGACGCCGGGCAGGCCGACCGCGAGGACGGTTATCGCTTCAGTGCTGAAGAAGCTTATGGTTACCAGGATGCGAGCTACGGGTACGACGGCTACTACGTCGATCTGGGCGAGTATCAGTACTACTTCCGTGAAGGGTTCAGGCGTGGTTATGAGGACGGTTACTACAGCCGTTCACAATACGGCCGTTACTCGAATGGAGGGTACAGCATTCTCGGTACGATCCTCGAGCAGATCCTCGGGCTGCAATTGTTGAACTAACAAACCTGGGCCACGGATTATCCGTGTAATCCGTGGCTCATTTCTCAAAACTTCAGGGTGAATGCTTTGCGGCGGATGTTCTTGACGCACGCGGTGTCGAGGCCTTTGGTTATTCCGCGTTCGATGAATTCCACGATCAAATTGTCGATGCAGTCCACGCCTTCGAGTCCATTGAATCCGTGCGCACCGTGCGGCACCACGACGTGAAGACTGTTGGTCAGAGTCTTCGCGACGCGTTCACCATTCGAGGGCGGCGTAACCGGATCCCACTCACCAGTCAAAATCAAAACCGGTACATCTGATTTAACAGGTTGCGAGTAATCACGTTCGATGTCCGCACGCGGCCAGAGCGCGCAGGCTTCACGTTGCTGGCGCAATCGATAATCGCCGAGGAAAGTGTTCGCAGCCATCCGTTCTCCTTCGCCGGGTTTAATCCACGGCAGATCCTCGGCACAGGTGATTGAAAGATACATGCCGTTACTGCCGGAGCCGACGAGGTTCGCGCGATAGCCTATTGCGAGGTTCGTCAACGGCACGTAATTGCCCTGCGAAGCAAGATGCAACGCGAGCGGAACACGGCCCGCAGGCACGGGTGAGTAAAGCAGGTAACGAATCGCTTCTGCCGCCAGATCGCGTGAGAGTTGTACTTTGACGGGCTCCTTCGACTTTGGGTGTTTAATCTCAACTTCCACTGGGCCTTTGATTAATTGTTCCAGTACAGCTTTCGCTTCGTTTTTGATATTCGGGAACGCTTCGCTGCACACCTTGTCGGCGAGACACTCTGATAAAACTCCCTGGAGCGCACGCTCCGTCTGCACTGGAAAATCACTGGGCATGAAGTGGTCTGTCGGCGAGACGCCGTGGAGAATTGCCGCGCGAACGTGACGTGGATGTCGCTTCAAATAAGTGAGCGCGGCGCGCGTGCCGTACGAGCCGCCGAAGAGGTTCAGACGTTCGTAACCGAGTGCTGCTCTGACTTCGTCCATATCGTCGGCAGCGATTGTAGTTATGTAGAGTTTCAGGTCCGAGTTGGTTTCGAGTTGTTCGCGACACTTGCGAACTTCTTCGAGAGGGAAGAAGTATCCGAGAAAAGTTTTTAGATCCGCCTGATCGTAAAACTTGCAGTTGAGCGGGTGCGAGCCGCCGGTCCCGCGCTGATCGACGAAGAGCATGTCTCGATGCGCGAGTATCTGCGGAAATGCCTGGGCGATGCCAGACGCATCATCAGTGGCGGCACTGCCGGGGCCACCGGCGAAGTAGACGAAAGGATCGGGTTCGCGTTTTTCGCTCGTTGCTTGCAGAACGACGATCTTGAGAGTGATCTTCCGGCCTTTCTTCGTGGCACGGTTTTCGAAAACTTCGTAGGCGCCGCACTTGGCTTTACCGGGAAAGCCCCGGATTTGGCAGTCGTTAAGAACGACTTTGGATCCATTTTGTCGGACCGCGCTGGCGGATTGGAGAGTGAGAAATAGAAAAATGGCGATGAAAGAGAGTGTTTTAGTCATTGGAATGCGTAACCGCTAAGTTAATTTTTTACAGAATGACAGGATTTCCGGGATTTACAAGATTTTATTTGTTCGCCTTGTGACTTTTTGCAGCCCACTTTACGCGTTTTAGGTGTAAACCCTATGATTCCCGGAACCCAGATGAGTTCTGTCGACCCAGAACAGCTGCTGCTGCACTACCGCATCATCAACAAGGTAGGTGAAGGCGGGATGGGCCAGGTCTATCGTGCGGAAGACACGAAGCTCGGACGTTACGTCGCTCTCAAGCTGCTCACGCCTGACGCAACTCGCGACCAGAGTGCCAAGCGACGTCTGCTTGCCGAGGCGCAGTCCGCTTCAGTCCTGAATCATCCCAACATCGTCACGATTCACGCGATCGAAGAAATTGACGGCATCGACTTCATCGTGATGGAGTTCGTTGAAGGCGAGACGTTGACTGCGCACCTCGCAAACAACGGCGCCTTACCCTTGCCGTCACTGCTCGACATCGGTATCCAAATAGCCGACGCGCTCGAGACCGCGCACTCCGTCGGACTAATCCATCGCGACGTCAAACCAGCCAACATTCTGATCACTCCGAAAGGGGTCGCGAAAGTTACAGACTTCGGACTCGCGAAAATGGTCCGTCTCAGCACTGACGAGATCGATCGCGAAGCCCTCACGCTTGCAGCGAATTTAACTGGACCCGGAATCGTTCTCGGCACCGCTGCTTACATGTCGCCCGAACAGACTCGCGGTGAGACACTCGACGCTCGTTCAGAGATCTTCTCTCTCGGTAGTCTGCTTTACGAATGCGCGACGCGAATGCGCGCGTTTAGTGGTCCCAGCGTGCTTGCGATCATGCACGCGATTGCCGCGGTAGATCCGCCTCCGCCGAGCAAACTCCGTCCCGAGCTGCCGCGTGAATTCGATATGATCATCGAGCGCGCACTCGCGAAAGACAAAACGCATCGCTACCGGTCGGCCAGCGAGATGGCGGACGCGCTCCGCAGTCTCCGTTCATCGATCACCGGAACGTGGGCCGGGATTCCGATTGTTTACGATTCCGATTTGATCGATCGCGCGTTTCCATCGTTTGTTGGTCGCGAAACGGAGATCCAGAAGTTGGAAGGTCTGCTGAAGCAAGCGATCGAAGGCACTGGTCGCATCGTTTTCATAACGGGGGAGCCAGGCATCGGTAAAACTTCGCTCTCCGACGAGTTTCTGCGTCGCGCGAGAAAACAGCAGGTCGGTATCCTGATCTCTCGTGGACGTTGCGTCGAACAGTACGGCACAGGGGAAGCTTACCTGCCGTTTCTCGATGCGATGGGCGAGCTGCTTCAGGGGCCGGGTCGTGAACGTATTGCCGCCATCATGCGCACTTACGCGCCAACGTGGTGCATGGAGCTTCCGACTGCATTTGCCTCGAGTGGTTCGCTGGAGAAGTTACAACAGGAAACGATCGGCGCGACTAAGGAACGCATGATGCGCGAGCTGGGCGACGCGCTGAGCATGCTCGCGTCCGCGTCACCGGTGGTCCTGTTGTTGGAAGACTTGCACTGGGCCGATCCCTCAAGCGTCGATCTATTGCGTCATCTCTCGCAGCGCATCAGCACGCAGCGTTTGCTGATTGCCGGAACGTTTCGGCCTGAAGATGTGGAACGCAGCGGTCACCCGCTCAAGAGTTACAAAGCGGAGATGCAGGTCCACAATCTCTGCGACGAAGTCGCGCTGGGCTCGTGGAATCGACAACACATCGCCGAGTACGTCGATGCCACGTTCTCGCCAAACGATTTTCCCGCAGATCTCACAGCACTCGTTCACGAGAAGACAGAAGGTCACCCGCTCTTTGTCGCTAACCTTTTGCAGTTTCTCGGCGAGCGTGGCGATCTGGCGAAGACCAACGGGCGCTGGTCGCTGGCGCGGCCACTCTCGGAGATGGATCTTGCGGCGCCCGAAAGCGTGCGCGCGATGATCAGCAAGAAGATCGACGCGCTCGAGCCTGAGGAACGACGCGCGCTTCAGTATGCCAGTGTCGAAGGCACGGAGTTCCTCTCGAGCGTCACGGCGAAATTGCTCGGCGTTGACGAGATAGATCTCGAAGAGTCACTCGCACGGATCGGGAAAAGTCATCGCCTGATTGAAACACTCGGCGAGGAGGAGCTACCGGACGGAACCCTCGCGACGCGATATCGTTTCTCACACGCGCTTTACCAGAACTTTCTGTACGGAGATCTGGTAAACAAGCGGCGTGTATTGCTGCACCAGCAGGCGGGCGAGCAGTTGCTGCGCTACTACGGCAAGCGTGCGCCGCAGATCGCGACTCAACTCGCCATACACTTCGAGCAGGGCAGAGACTTTCCACGCGCGGTGGAGTATCTGATTCACGCCGGCGACCATGCGGCGAAGCTTTACGGTTACGCGGAAGCCGAGCGGCACTACTCACGTGCTCTCAATCTCGCGCAGAAACTGCCTGACGAAGAAAAGACGGAGCGCCTGTCAACGCTCTACCACAAACGAGGCACGGTGAATCACGCGTTGAGCGATTTCACGCAGGCCGCGAAAGATTTTGCGAGCATGCTCGAACAGGCGCGCGTGCTGGATTCGCTTGAGTTGCAGTCGACTGCGCTCAACGCGTTGACGATGTCGCTCTTCTTCTCACATCGACTCGACGAGACAGTCGCGCGTGCAAGCGAAGCGCTCGAACTTGCCGAACAGGCCGGGAGCGACAAGCTGCGCGTCGAGACGATGTTTCTCATCGGGCTCAAACATCTTTGTTACGGCGAGCTACAGCAAGCGAAGACTTTACTCGACGACGTAGTCGCGACCTCGCGAAAGCTCAACCACAAACCCGGTCTGCTGAGTGGATTGACATGGCGCGCGTGTCTGCATTTCTTCCAGTCGGAATACGAGCCTGCAGTGGTGATGACGAAAGAAGCGTTGAAACTCGCTTCAGAGTTACGTGACGGGTTTTTGATGCTGACGTCGATGTTCTTCCTAGGATTGTCACAGGGGAACCAGGGCAAGATGTCTGCTTCCCTCGAAACGCTGAATGACGCACTCAAGAAAGCGCAGCGCAACGGCGATCTTTTCTGGCACCCGCGTTTTCCGAACTGCATCGGCTGGATTTATCGCGAACTGTACGACTTCGAGTCCGCGAAAAAACACAACGAAGAGGGAATTGAAGTCTCGCGGCGCCACCACGTTCTCGAAGCAGAAGCGAACTCGCTAATCAATCGAGGCATCGACCACACACACGACGGCGACCACGAGAAAACCGCGGTGGCGTTCCATGAGGTTAGAGACATCTTCGAGCGCGATGCGTGGTTTCGCTGGCGCTACAACATTCGTCTCGAGGCCGCGATGGCTGAGCACTGGCTGCGGCAGAATGATCTTGAGAAAGCGCGCGAGTACGTTGACCGGCTGATGGCGACGGCGACTGAGCATGAGGTACACAAGTACATCGCTGTCGCTCACAACTTAATGGCTAGAGTTTCTATAAGGGCCGGCGATCTGGCGGCGGCGGAGAAGCATTTCGATGCTGCTCTCGCTGAGCTAAGTGATTACCCGGCGCCGTTAGTTGCGTGGCGTGTTCATGCGGGCCGGGCGCGATTGAAGTCGAAGATGGGCGATGCGGCTGGAGCGGAAGAGGCGGCTGCGCGTGCCTCCGAGGTGATCAACTTCATCGCCTCGAACGTGAAGGACGAAAACCTCCGCAACACATTTCTCAGCGCTATGTCTGACAAATTAAAATGATCCGCGTTTATCCGCGGCTAAAATATTCCTTAGAACTCACGAATTCCGGAGACGTTCGAGCCGGACCCAATCGCGTTGCTCAGCGCCGCCGAATCATATTGTATTCTCGAATTACCGCCACCGTTCGTTATGAACGTCGGGGCTGTGAAGCCTCCAGCGGCGCGATTGAACGCCGCTATAGTGATCCCACCATAGATGTCGCCGTTGCCGCCACCCTCACGAATTATCCTGCCCTCACCGAGTACGAGTATGATGCCTCTGAAATCGGTGTTACCTCGCATCGTCAAGGTGCCAGTCACGACAAGAACTCCAGAGCCGCTCGTCAGCGTGCAATCACCATCGACAAACGTGAACATGCCGTTGTTGATCGAGTCGGCGACGGTCGTGGCCGAACCACTCCCGGGTTTGAAATACCGGCCGGTCGACTGCGCTTTGCTCTGCAAACCGTTGAGATAAGCGCGCGCTCTGTCAGCACTGTCAAGAAACGATGGTGTGTCGACTGTACCAGCCGTAGTTTCATCATCTCCAAGGATACCGATTTCAGGATCGACAACCGTGTCGTGTTTCACAATACCCGCATCGACATCGTCCTTGTCGCACTGTGATACAGCGAAAGCAGGACGCTGCGGTTCCAAGCCAGCGTGATCTATACCTGAATACCATTTCGCGCCACTGCTACCCGAGTCGAACGACAACGCCGTACAATCATCAGAGCCTTTGACCGTGAAACCCGCAGGTGATTCAAACTCGAAATTCGCTTTACTAAGCATCAACTCGAGACGTTTCTCGGCGCCTTGTGGCCCAAAGCCGTAAGACTTGAGCAACAATCGTTTCGGATCGGGAGAAGTCACCTTAGCCGGAATGCTCGTGGCCCCCGGCGATGACGTGTAAGCCAGATCGAGCACCTTCGCGCCACCGGCGAGATTGAGTGCATACTTCGTTCCATCGGCTTTAACGTAAGCTTTGTCAAACGTGACTTTTACGGTCGTCGCAGCACTATCCACTTCACCCTGGAACGTTCCTTCAAGGTATGTCGTTGCCGCCCAGGGAAGAGTCTGCGTGATCGTGATTTCAAAACCAGTCTTCGGTATCACAACATCATCCGCGGTGCTGCTGACTGGTCGTTCAATGACGAAACTGCCGAGCGCTGAGTCGAGTGTCAGCGGGAAACTATTTGGATCGGGAGTCAATGTTGTTGCTCCCTGACCTTCGTAACGGATGGTCACTTCATCTGTTCCGCCCACAGTTCCGAACGTCTTTTGAAACGTCTTGCCTGCATCGCCGCTGTCGATGGCCGCAGAGGTTTGGAATTCGACGATGTGACTATTTGGATCCATGTTCTCGACAGTTACGCGGTAACCGCCAGTCACTGTTCCGATGTTAACGGGCACGAGGCTCGCGGGATCTGCCGGGTTGTTGTAGGGGAGCCAACCAGCAAGGCGCAGCCCGCCGGGATGGCCGCCATTCGAGATGCTCGGGATAATCGCAGTGCGGAAACTCATCCGATCATCGTCATTTACCAAAGGCTTTGTGTTGCCACGCAGCGCGTTGAGTGCGGACTGCATTCCCGATTCGGCTATGTAATAGGCCTGCATCTCCGCGGTCGAGCCGACCGAGTTGTTTGCCGACATCATCGTCGTCATGATCAATGCGCCGCCGGCGCCAAGAAGAAGCACGGAGGCCAGCAACATCGTTACGAGCGCTGCGCCTCGTTCGCCGGCGCGGTTATTAGCATTCATTTTTGAATGGCGTTTCATGGCGGGTATAAGGCTCCTTCAGTAAACGATTGAGTTGCGCAGGACTACGTCGGACGTGAGTTGAACTTGCGAGGGGGGCTGATAACCGTCTGAGTTCGGATTGCCAACCGCAGGCAGCGTCACGCCAACGGCGATCACGACAAACTTCGCTGCAC
>Ga0134127_10003383_pt1 | contig 11479 bp, 11 predicted proteins | sample KB31753_FD_96459 | JGI IMG/M metagenome (GOLD analysis project Ga0134127, IMG submission 96459) | Terrestrial soil microbial communities with excess Nitrogen fertilizer from Kellogg Biological Station, Michigan, USA - KB3-175-3 | ecosystem: Environmental > Terrestrial > Soil > Unclassified ...
AGCCCGTTGCGACTCGTCTCGCGTCACGCAGTCTCGCTGGGATTCGTCATTCCGATGGCCCACATGCAGAAGATGAAGACTGTGCCCGGCGTCAAGGAAGTGATGCCGTTCAGCTGGTTTGGCGGCATCTACAAAGACGAAAGGAACTTTTTCGCGAATTTCGCCGTGGATGCCCGCAAGCTGAGGGAAGTGGTCCCGGAAGTAAAAATGTCGGACGCCGACTGGCAAGCTTTCATCAACGATCGACAAGGAGCGATCGTCGGGGCAAAGCTGGTGAAGCTTTACGGTTTTACGCCCGGACAACGCGTCACGTTGAAGAGTCCGATCTACAACCAGAGTGTCGAGTTCATCATTCGTGGTGTTTACACCGGAAGCGACGAGAAGACCCTCTACTTCCATTACGACTATATCAACGAGCTGGTGCCCGAGTGGGCCAAGGACCAGGCCAGCACTTTCAGCATTCTTGTCAACACGCCCGAAGACGTGCCACGCGTGGGCCAGGCAATCGACTCCCTGTTCGCCAACACCGATGCGCCGACGAAGACCGAAAGCGAGCGCGAGTTTGCGTTGAGCTTTCAGACGATGATGGGCGGAGTGAAACAGTTTCTCTACGGCATCATGGGCGCGATCACGTTTTCACTCCTGCTCGTGATGGGCAACACTATGGCGATGACCGTGCGCGAGCGGACGAAGGAGGTCGGCACGTTGAAAGCGATCGGTTTTCAGCGCGGCACAATCACGGCGCTCTTTCTTGGTGAGGCGCTGACAGTCGCGTGCATTGGCGCGGCGATCGGGATTGGTGCGGCGTCGTTGATTTTCCGTTCCGTAGATCTGAGTCTCTACATTCCGAACTTCATCTCCTTTGTGCCGACGAAGGAAACGTTAATCGCCGCGTTTGTCCTCTCGATTCTGGTTGGATTGGTCAGCGTGATCTATTCGGCTTATCGCGTCTCAGGTCTGACGATCGCCGAAGCTTTGCGGAGCACTGAATAAGATGGCACTACCGCTCAAGTACAACATCCGAAACATCGTCGTCAGAAAAGGCAGCACGCTCGCGACTGCGTTCACGATCGGATTGACGGTGGCCGTGTTCCTGATGGTGATGGCGCTCGCGCGCGGGATCGATCTGACGCTCTCGAGCAGTGGCGAACCGCTGAATCTCATCGTCCTGCGTGAGGGCAGCACAGCCGAGTTGAACAGTTCGCTCACGCGCGAGAACTTCAACGATTTGATGTATCTCGACGGCGTCGAGCGCGAAGCCGATAAACCGCTTGCGGCGGGCGAGCTCGTCACGTTGATCTACAAAGCTCGCAAAGGGATGAGCCAGGGTTCGAATGTGACGGTGCGCGGTGTTGGTCCAATGTCGTTCAAGTTGCGCTCCGGATTTCAGACGGTTGCGGGCAGGCTGTTCCAACCAGGGATGACGGAAGCCGTGGTGTCGAAACGCATTGCGGAAAGATTTCAGGGACTCGACGTCGGCGATCGCTTTCGCATTCAAACGACTGATTACACGGTTGTCGGTTTGTTTGACTCGGCGGGCAAGGCTTTCGAGTCGGAGATCTGGGTTGATATCAATTCGCTCGCCAGCACGACCAAGCGCGACGGCTACTCGTCGGCGTTGCTGCGCGTGAAGGATCAGAATGCTTTGTCTGCGCTCAGCAAGCGAATTACTGACGATCCCAAGCTTCATTTGAAAGCCGTGTCCGAACGCACTTTCTACGAGGACCAGCAAGGCACTGCGTCCGGCGCGCTGAAAGGGTTGGCGGTGTTCATCTCGTTCATCATGGCTGTGGGCGCGGGTTTTGCCGGTATGAACACGATGTACGCGGCGGTGGCGCGACGCACGAAAGAGATCGGAACGCTGCGGGTGCTCGGGTTTAGCCGCATCAGTATTTTGATCGCGTTCCTGTTGGAATCAGTGGCGATCGCGTTGATCGGCGCCGTGATCGGGATCATCTTGGCGTTGCCGTTGAATTTCGTTTCGACCGGCACGTCGAACTGGGTGACGTTTAGTGAGATCGCGTTCAACTTCCGAGTGACGTATGACTTGATGCTATCCGCGCTGCTCTTTGGCGGTGTAATCGGATTGATAGGGTCGTTGTTGCCGTCGATACGCGCTTCACGCTTCAAGATCGTCGATGCGTTGAGGGCATAGCTCATCCACAGATTACACAGAAATATAAAGAAGTCTGCGTAATCTGTGGAAAAAGGTTTTATGGCGACCAACACGAAATCAAATGACGATCTAAACAAGCGACTGCGGAGCTTGAAGATCGATCGTGGGCCGGCGCCGTCGCCTGCCGCGGGCAATCGCGCGCCCAAGCTTTTACTGCTCGGCATCGCGGTGCTGCTGGCGCTCGTCGCACTCGGTTACGTGTTTCTTTTTTCGGGTACGAAGACGATCTCGGTCGCCGCAGTTCGCGTCGAGGAAGGTGGGGCATCGGCAGGCGAGAGTGTGTTGTCGGCGTCGGGTTACGTCGTGGCCCATCACAAGATCGCCGTCGGTGCGAAAGTGATGGGACGCGTCTCCTGGATCGGCGTCGAGAAAGGCAACATCGTTCAGGAAGGACAAGTGCTCGTTCGTCTCGAAGACAGCGAGTTTCGCGCGCAAGTCAACCAGGCGCAGGCGAATCTCGCCGCCGCCCAAGCGCGACTCGATCGTCTGCGCACGGGCTCACGTCCCGAAGAGAAGTTGAAAGACAAAGCCGCCGTCCTGCAAGCCGAAGCAAACTTGAAGAACGCCGAAGCTGAATACCAGCGCACCGAATCACTTTATCGCTCCGGCGTCTCTTCGAAAGCGGAATACGATCGCGCCCTCGCGAACCGCGACAGCGCCGCAGCGATGCTCCAGGCTGCGCGACAGTCGAGCGCGATGACTGACATTGGACCACGCAAGGAAGAAATTCGTGCGGCCGAAGCAGAAGTGCAGCAAATGCGCGCGGCGCTCGACTACGCGAACACCCAACTGGCTGCCACTGAGATCAAAGCGCCTGTTACCGGAACAGTCTTACAGCGGATCGTCGAGCGTGGGGAGATGGTGAGCCCGTCTGCTTTCGGCGGCTCCGGCGCACGCACTTCAGTTGTCGATCTCGCCGATCTAACTGATTTACAAGTCGAGCTCGACATCAGCCAAACTGACTTCGCGCGCTTGAAGCCACAGCAGCGGGCCGAGATTATTCCCGAAGCGTTTCCGAATCTTCGCTTCACCGGTTTCATCGAAGAGATCGCGCCCGAAGCAAACCGCGCGAAGTCGACGGTCCAGATCAAAGTCAAAGTCGAGAATCCGAACGAGCAGTTGCGACCGGAGATGAATGCGCGCGTTAACTTCCTCGCTGACAAAGTCTCAACCACAGAGAACAAATCGATCGCGCGCGTACTCGTTCCGAAAACGGCAGTCGTGAAAAAAGACAACAGCTCGTTTGTGTTCGTCGTCAAGGGCAATAGGGTCGAGCAACGAACGATCCGCACTGGCGAAGAATCGGGTGATGCTTACGTCGTGCTTGATGGATTGAGTGGCAACGAGTCCGTCGCAGTCGCCGGCGTCGATAAGTTACGCGACGGCGATCGAGTTAAGATTCAATAACTTGCTTCTCTGTGCAACCTCTATGTTCTCTGTGTCTCTGTGGTTTGACCGAGCAGACAACCACGGAGACACAGAGAACACAGAGGCTACACAGAGAAGAGAGGGTAAAAATCATGTCTGATGTGATAGTGCGAGTGCGCAACGTGAGTAAACGTTTCAATCGTGATGGCTTTGAAGTCGTGGCTTTGGACGACGTCGATCTCGAATTGCACCAAGGAGACTTTCTGGCGCTGATGGGGCCGAGCGGCTCCGGTAAGTCGACGCTCTTGAATCTTTTGGCGGGAATCGATCGCCCGACTAACGGCGACGTCGAAGTCATGGGAACGCAACTGACGCGCATGACCGAGAGCCAGCTCGCAGTTTGGCGCAACACGCACATCGGCTACATCTTTCAGACTTTCAATCTCGTGCCCGTGTTGACCGCATACGAGAACGTCGAGCTGCCCTTGCTGTTGACGAGGCTGTCGAAGTCAGAACGACGAAAGAACGTCGAGACCGCACTCGATCTCGTCGGCTTGAGCGACCGCATGCATCATCAACCAAAACAACTCTCGGGCGGACAGGAGCAGCGCGTCGCCATCGCACGCGCGATCGTCACCGACCCTGATCTGATCCTGGCGGACGAGCCGACCGGCAACCTCGACGCACGCTCCGGCGAAGAGATCCTGCAAATCCTTTCAACTCTGAATCACGAGTTGAAGAAAACAATCATGCTGGTGACGCACGACCCACACGCAGCCAGTTTCGCCTCCGAGCAAATGCATTTGGAGAAGGGCGTGCTGACGGCACTCGAACCAGTGGCCTCGAAACAAGTGACAGTCTAAACAACTCTTCGCGTGGCTTTGCACAAAAAGTCTCTGCACATTGATTTCTCTGTGCAACCTCTGTGTCTCTGTGGTGTGTTTTTGCTCGGAATTCATCAACCACAGAGAACACAGAGACTACCGTTTTCATGGTTTTACAAAAGTTATCCCGCTTACGGTTCAATAATCACTTTCCCAGTTTAGTGACGGATCGAACTCGCCTGTCTCATAAAACGTCCGCGCCGCCTCCAAAGCCTGTGGCAGTGGAACAAACATTCTTTCCTCATATTCACCATCCTGGCCACCCACAAAAACCATTCGCTTGTTCGTCGAACCGTCCGGATCGACAAGGCTCCAAAAGTCCGAGTTGTCCTTGGTGGCGTTGACCATATACAAGTCTTCCCAACTGCCAGCAACGATCATGTAATGGTCACTCTCAGGACGTTCAGAAAGGATGACAATAGTTCTACTCTTGCCGTCAAGGTCGGTAATTGCCTCGGTTACCTGGGACCAGGTCGGATTAGTAATGGCGCGATCACCACTGCGGCGATCCGCCCACTCGTCAGTCTCTAGAAGTTTGGTGAACATTTCAATCAGGTTTGACTACAGTTGTCCCCGCCGGTGTGATCTTATCGCACCACTGCATGGAGTGTTGCTCCTTATAATGAAGTGTTGAAGATGGGTGCTCGCTGGCGAGCAGTTGTGTCTGAGCGCCCACCCTAAAGTGCGAATTCACTCAGTTTTCCAGCTTTTTTCCCGGCACATTGCTTGCGACTGGAACTCACACCCATAAGTTTGCGCGCACACCAGGAGTCCGGTTATGAGTTGGAAACACTGGTTGGTTATCGCTCTCGTGCTGGTTTTAACGACTTCCGCTGAGACATTCGGGCAGGCCCCCAAAAACCAAACGCGTTCCCCTCGCATTCTGACGAACCGCGACGTCTTGTCGATGGTTCACAAGGGCATGAAGTCTGACCTCATCGTCGCGACAATTCTCACGTCGCCATGCAACTTCGACGTCTTTCCCCCGGTGCTCGACGATCTGAAGCGACGCGGCGTGCCGGAGAACGTTTTACAAGTGATGTCGGTGGTTCCGAACGGACCGCCAAATCTTCCTGAAGCTGGTCAGCCGAATGCATCGCCGATCAAAACCGTAAAGCTGCCACAAGGCACCGCGGTGTTTGTTGAGACGCTTTATCCCGTGTCTTCCGCAGACTTCAAGATCAACAACACGATCGCGTTCGCGGTAGTAAAACCTGTTTTCGTCGACGACGCCCTGGTCATCCCGCGCGGTACAATCGCGCGCGCAAAAATTGTGCGCGTGAGGAAAGCGGGTATTATGGGTCGCGGTGGTGCGCTGACTTTCCAGATGGAACACATCGTCGGGATGGACGGTACGAAGATCCCGGTGCAACTAACTGCCGCTGCCGAAGGTGACAATCGCACGGGCGTGCTTGCAGTTGGCGCGGCGGCCTCCGCGGCACTCATCTTCCCCTACACCGCGCCGGCCGCAATCGTGTGGGGCTTCAAAAAAGGCGACGACGCTGTAGTGCGCGGTAGTAAACAGTTTGCCGCAGTGATAAAGAATGATATCGAGGTAGCCGGCCTCGTGCCAGAGAAGGACCGTGTGGTCTATCATTACGCGGAAGCACTGAAGGCGAAGGCGAACAACCCTTCGACGCAAACAAGCTTTCCGCGTTTGCCGGTGCGTCACTAGTTGTTAAGAGAAGACGTTTGACATCAGCTCGATAAACCCTGTCAGAGGAGCACTCCCGACCGATGCGATTTGACTGGATGACCATCGTAGCCATTCTTGTCGTTGTTGTCGCAATTGGCTACCTGATATTGAAGCGCCGCAGTAGGGCGTAGCGTCAGCAACAGAGTCCGTGATAGAGCAGTTGCTCGCTTAGTGCTCATCATTGTCGATTTCCAGGCGACGATCAGTGCAGCGGCGGTGCTGTGTCCAGCACAAATCATATAGTCTCTGCGAGAATAGGAACGGCTCCAGCCGGCGTTCTCGACCCACTTTGCATTGCGGATGCGAGCGTGGCGTAAACGTTGCTCCAGGCTAATTCAACGTCAGGTGTGAAGGCCTCACCCAACCCTTTCCGCAGCGTCCACATTCTGAGCACACTTATCAGAACCGAACAAGGTGATTTGCTTGCCTTACGAGCAGCTCGGGCACGCCGAACGGTGCATTGCTGGTCCACTATTTTGACGGCCGCTCATTACCAGGGTGAAGTTTGTTTACAGACTACGGAGCACGTACGAGAAAGACATCCCAAGCCCAGCGTCCTAACTGTGCACCCTTGGTGTTCTCGACCTTTGCTCTATACCGGAACTGATTTCCATACCGGTCAGTCTTCGGTGAGCTCTTGTACTCAAGTTCGAGCGTTGCTATTCCGCGCGAAAGCAGTGTGTGAAGTTCGGTAGGCTCAGAGATACCGTTGTGATCTGCATCTTGCCACAAACGTAGCGACGGAAAGACAGCGTCAAGGGAACTTATACGACTATCTCCATTGCCTCCGTTCTCAGGCTTGTCAAACTCCGCAAGCGCGAGAAAGCCATTCCTTGATTCGCCCGCTGGAGGTTGAGGCTGTAGCGTGTAATTGCCAAACAACTCAGCACCGTTATCAATAATTCCGTTAGCATTTCGATCTAAGCTCAACCACACGTCGTCACAATTGTAGGTTGTCCAGGAAATGCGCTCAGCGATGCCGTCGGCATCAATATCGAAGTTAATTCCGCCCGCAGTGTCCGTAAGATCGAAACCATCTCCCGTTATGTCGATGAGGATTGGACTAGTATCTCCGACGTAAAAGCATATACCGTTCTGATAATCCGGAATAGCATATGGACCGCAATCCAATTGAAATTCTGGTGTCGGTGTAGAAGCCGGCGTGGCGTAGGCTGGGTCGCTATTAATTGCAGAATCATCACACCTCGTAATCGGGGCTGCCACTCCTGAGAAAAGCCCAAGCCGCATGATCGTACTGCCTGGCGCACAATTATTTCCTTCGTCAATCCCATGAGCATGACCACCTTCGTGTCGCGCTACTTCCCTCACATATTCTGGCGCTAAAGCAGGATTACCGTTACGGATGTTCCCGTTGAAAGTCATCTCCATCCACACAACGTTACCGGAATTCAGATGTACATTAAGCGTGGCTACTGCAGTTTGACTAACGGTTGGGTTAAAGTGCACCAAGATCGTGTTTGCTGTTCCTGGCGGTGGAGGCGTTGCGGTCAGATTCACATTGAACGTTAAACCTGAACTATTGTTTCTACCATTCCAATCCTCCAATCCTTGTTCGATTTTCTGCCTCTCCGTTTCAGTAAACCCTCCTGGACCGCTACCATCCACATAAATATTAACTGTTGCGTTTTGAGGAAACCGCGGAACCGCCGGTGGATAAGTCGGCGGTTCACAACAATCGACATCGGTTGCACTATCTGTGTTAATTAAGATGGTGGTGTAAAGCGCAAGGGTGAGAACTACGAGAAGCAGTAGTCTTATGTTGAGCGTGTGACTTTTTTTCATCGGTTCCCCTTGAGGTGTTAGGGGTTTGCAGCCATCGCCGATAGAAGGTCAGTAATGAAATCATCTTTCGATTTGTCCTTGTATGTCGAAATAGGATGTCCAGGTACCGTCTTATCTAGAGGAAGTATTTGATTGTCACGTATTTCATATCCTGTGAGGATAAACAGATCCTCGTCGAGCGCTCCCCCTATAGGGAACTCGTGAGTTAGAAACAAGATGTAACTCCGTCCAACATGAGGGAGATCCTGGTGATTAACTTGCGACACGACTACTTTTCCTGAGAAGAGTCTTACACGACCTCCTAATCGTTGCGTGGTAATTGAATCGCCAGGTTTTAGAGGGGCTTTCTTATCATTCTTAATGACCTGATCCACGTCGATAGTGAACTCTGAGTAGAGGCTTGTGAGATCCTCAGAAAGAAAAGCTTCACTGTGAGTTACTTTACCGAGTATTACGGCAGCACTCCTGGATACTGGTAATGCTGGTAATCCAACGTCCCATTCATTAATCACATATATCTGTTCACTTAGTTCTCCTATGGGCTGGGAGTTTTTATTATTGTATTTCTTACTCTTGATCAGTCTCTTCAGTTCCTCGGTTGGATTGACGGGCTTTCTATTGGCATAGTCTAGGAGTGGAAACTGGTTTACATCGACTGTTTCTGCTTTCTTTCGTTGCATCTGACCCTTGATCACGATCAGCATGGATAGAGGAAGAGTTATAGCTAGAACTATGACGACCTGTTTATGAAATCGCATAGAGAGACCTCCGCTCTTGTGAAGACTGGGGCTGCGAAGTGCGAGAGAACAAATCGAGGACTTGGCACTTCGAAATGCTCAAATCTATACGCCCGCACTGAGTAAGAAGTCAATATTCATCAGAGACTATTTATCAGAAGGGAGCGCGATCCGCAGCACCGGCTTGCCATTAATGTTCTGTAGCGGAAAGTAAACACGATGCGTGCTCGGATCGACTGCCACGCTGTGAGCATTAAGAGTAAACATAGCAGCGGTCGATGTCGCGATGCGCAATACTGGAGTTGAGCAGAGATGAAGGTGATTTCTATGCTGGGACTGGTCGTGATGATTGGCGCATTGATTGGCCTTTATGAGATCGGCGTGCTCTTCACGGCCCAGCCCATCGCTATTGCTCTTCAGCTAATGGCAGTCGCATTGATGGTATGGGCCCGCGTAACCTTTGGACGTCGAAGCTTTCATGCCGCCGCGAATCCGACGGCGGGTGGGCTGGTCACGACAGGCCCTTACCGAATCATACGACATCCGATTTACACCGCAGCATCTCTCTTTGGTTGGGGGTCAATCGTCGTACACCTCTCTTTGGCAAGCGTCGCGTTGGGAATACTGTTGCTACTCGGTGCGCTAGTGCGAATGATATGTGAGGAACAATTAGTGAAGCAGAAGTACCCGGAATATATCGAATATGCGAAGGTCACGAAACGGATGGTTCCGTACCTGTTCTAATTTTGCGTTGTGTGTATGCTATGGGCATGTGGAAATATATTTTGGCCACGATTCTGTTGGTAATCGGGATTCTGGAGATAGTCCTGGCGCTCCACGGAGGCTTACGTGAAGCGTTGATGCAGACGAGTCCTTTACGTTTAAAGCAAGCTGAATCTCCGGCGTTCTTGTTAGCCGGAATCTCTGCGTTAGTGATGGGAGTCGGAATTCTCGTCTATGGATTATTCGGGTGAGCGTTGCACATCCGTTACCGCCCACATTCCGACTCACCGGTATCGTTGCTCGATAACATTTAGATGGTGCTTTACATGGCCAATCAAGAAGTAGCCGATGGCGCGCGCCGTCATTGGATGGGTGACGATATTGCACAGCCGCTTACTTTGAGCATCGCTCAGATTCTCATATAGAAGTTGCGTCGACGAGCGCACAGCTTTGAATTCCGCGAGCAGACTTGGTAGCGACCTCTGCGAAACATCAACGTTGCCGGCATACAACCGTTCGTCCATTCTGTAGTGCGGAGACTCATCGCCTCTGGCGGCAACTAGTCCGCGATAAGAAAAGACTCGCTCAGTGTCGATTATGTGCATGAACACTTCCTTGATCGTCCACTTATCCGCGGCATATTTGTAGTCCAGTCTGTTGTCTGGCATCGCTTCAAAATAGTTGATCGTCTCGATTGTGTTCTGCTTCAGCAAAGACAAATAATCACCCTGCGGCACCAAGTCGAAATACTCTTGATACCCTGTTGCGTATTCGCCTGCTAATGGTTTTTGCATGTGTCCGCTCCGCACCGCTTTGTTCTTAATGATTTTGCTCACGCTGACGACGGTGAATACCTGCGCAAATTCTATAAGGATCTAGGCGCGGAAATTCAAGCTTTTGACTGGTCGACAAAGGTTACCGTTCATTGACCGGCAGTTTTTATAGAGCAGGTTACTGTGTGTTGTTAAGCTGATGAACCAGCATGAGCGGTGGTGAGTAAGCACAGAACCGAGCGCGGTAGCGCCGGGTCAAACTCCGTTTACTGGCGTGTTTATTGTGGTTGACCCGGCGCTACCGCGCTCGGTTCTGTGCCTGGCCACACCGTCCATGCTGGTCATCAGCTTAACAACACACAATTCGAGACTTGGAGCGGTAGCTGCCGCGTTACTGAGAATGAAATAATCAGTTAACTGGAGTATTCACTTAAATGCGGCTGGGTCCGGGAACTGCTCGCTGGCGAGCAGTTGTTATCTCAGCGCACACTCCCAAATTTGCTAAACAGCCGAATATTTAGGCTTTTTTCGGCACAATGGTTGACTCGAACTTCTCAAGGCCGTAGTGTGCCTTGTAAATCATTGCCCCTTGAAGAATAGGACAATCTTTCCAAAGAGCTTCGCAATCATCGGCGCTAGTTGCGTCGTGCTGCTGGCGGCAATCTACGCTCACATCACGATCAGTAAAAATCCGGACTATGCGGGTTCACTGGCAATTCTCGATCGTGTTTTTGATCTCGCGTTGGCCGGCAGTCTTGGTGTACTGACGTTTTCCATCGGGTCGCGTCTCAGCAAAGTTCTGCAACTGAAACTGATGAGCGTCGCGGAGGAATTGTCGTTCTCGATATTTTTGGGAACCGGTGCGCTGGGACTGTCGATTTTAGCTCTCGGACTACTCGGGCTCCTCAAACCCTTACCGGTGGCACTACTGATTCTGTCGCTTCTCATTGCGCTGCGATCAGAGCTTACGAGGTTTGTCGAAGTAATCAGGAAAGGTCTGATTGCGGCCACCAGCACTCGTGAACGTGCGATATTGTCAGGGTTCTACTTACTCATAGTCCTGGTACTCATCATCCGAGCGAGTACCCCACCGTGGGCCGTAGACGAAGTCATCTATCACTTGCCCGCTACGAAATCGTTCGTCGAACAAGGACGCATCTATCCGCTCTATCACCAGCCGCTCGGCAACATGCCGTTCCTGATCCACATGATCTACGCTGTTTGCCTGCTGGCGCACAGCGACATCGCGGCAAAACTCTTCAGCCTGTTACTTACGCTGGTTACGTCGATCGCGCTGTACGGATTCTGCATTCGTTTTC
>Ga0134127_10003384_pt1 | contig 11478 bp, 12 predicted proteins | sample KB31753_FD_96459 | JGI IMG/M metagenome (GOLD analysis project Ga0134127, IMG submission 96459) | Terrestrial soil microbial communities with excess Nitrogen fertilizer from Kellogg Biological Station, Michigan, USA - KB3-175-3 | ecosystem: Environmental > Terrestrial > Soil > Unclassified ...
CTGAGTCCACGGGCTTGTTCCGGTGACATGTAGGGAGCCGTGCCCATCACGATTCCCTGCTCCGTTTGAAACATCGTGGACGCTTCAGAAATGATTGGCTTGAACTCCGTCAACTTTGCCAGTCCGAAGTCGAGCACTTTCACGACGCCGTCGGCGCGCACCATGATGTTTTCCGGTTTGATGTCGCGATGCACGATGCCGGCGTCGTGTGCAGCGAGCAATGCTGCCGCCACACTCGTTGCGATGTTCAGAGCTTCCGCGATCGACGGCGGTGCACTGCTAATGTGCCGGCGCAAAGTCTGGCCTTCGATGAATTCAAAGGCAATGAAATGCAAATCGTCTATATGGCCGATCTCGTAGATGGTGATGATGTTTGGGTGACTGAGCGCTGATGCTGCTTTCGCTTCCAGTTGAAACCGGCGGACTCGCTCGAGATCTTTCGTGAAGTGCGTCGGTAGAGCTTTGAGTGCGACTTTGCGGCCGAGGCGCGTGTCTTCCGCAAGATAGATGTAGCCCATGCCTCCTGAGCCGAGGCGATCAAGAATCTGGTAATGACCGATCGTCTGACCGGGAAGTAGATCACTTTGCGTGAGGGATCCGGCCAGCAGCTTGTACGCTGGCGATTCGATGAAGTCGCCGGACCGCGTGTGTGAATCGATCAGGGCTTCGACTTCAGCACGCAGGCCCTCATCGCCCGCGCACGCTTCGTCGAGAAAGGCATCTCGCTCGGAAGGATCATGCTCCAGCGCCGACTCGAGTAGAGCTTTGATTTGCTGCCACCGTTCGGGAGTCATTTTGCGAGTTCACGATAGAGCCAGGCTTTGGCGGTGCTCCATTCTCGTTTGATCGTGGCAGGCGAGACGTGCATGACTTCCGCAGCCTCTTCGACCGTCAGACCACCAAAGAACCGGAGCTCGACGATCCGGCTCTGCTGTGGATCGAGCAACGCCAGCTCTGTCAGGGCTTCGTCCAAAGCAACCACTTCTGACGCTTTCTGCTGCGAAACTACCAACGCCTCATCAAGCTCCAGCTTGCCGGCGCCGCCACCGCGTTTTGCGCACGCGTGGCTGCGTGCGTGATCGACGAGAATCGTGCGCATCAGTTGTGCGGCAATGCCGAAGAAGTGCGCACGATTCTGCCATTGAATGTTTTTGCGATTGACCAGCCGGACAAATGCCTCGTTCACGAGGGCGGTGGTCTGGAGGGTATGGCCCGCGCGTTCGGAGCTCATGTAGTGATGGGCCAAACGCCGTAATTCCCGTTCAACCACGGGCATCAGTTTGTCGAGTGCGCCACGGTTGCCGTTGCTCCAGTCAATAAGCAACTGCGTGAGTTCGTGGGTTTCTTCCAGCATCTGCAACATCGCTCCTGTCAGGTCGCGAATTCTATCGCGAGGCGGCCCGCGCCTCAAAAAAATTTCGTGGCGGTCTGAGCCGCTTTTGCCGGAATTCTCGCTTACAGGACGAGGAGGGCAGCATGACCAATTATGTCTTTATCGAATCGCGAGACCCGTTTGACTCACGCGACACCCACTTTGTCGAAGAGACAGCGATAGCAGTAAAGGAGCGCGGCCACGAGGTAACAGTGTTTCTGGTCCAAAACGGCGTACTCGCGGCGCGCGAACGCGCCGGCAGGCTGGGCCGTTTGGCGGAAGCCGGCGTGACGCTGCTGGCCGATGACGTCTCACTGCGCGAACGCGGCATTCGACCCGAAGAACTCGCGCCGGGTGTCCACGAATCAGCGATCGACCAGCTTGTGGACGCAATCGCCCGCGAAAACACGAAAACGATGTGGCACTAACCCCTCTTTAGAGGAGAAGCTATGAAAAATCGAACTCTAACTCTCGCACTGATGGACCCACCATACGAGTCCGCCAATTCCACTACCGCGCTGCGAATCATTTCAGCGGCACTAGCAAAAGGCATCAACGTCAACGTGTTTGCTTATGAAGGCGCTGTTTGCCTGCCACTGAAGGACCAGGCGCCACATGCCAATCCTGTCAAAGGGACGACGGTTGAAGACGAAGAACATCCGACCACAAAGGCGTTCGTCAGTTCACTGCTTGCACTCGGCAAAGACAAGCCGCTCCTCACGTGGGTCAACTGCGGACTCTGCGTTGATGAGCGTGGTGCAGCGAACGTCGTTGAAGGAGTCAGGCGTGGAAGTCCCGCTGATTTCTTCAAGATGGCGACCGAGTCAACTAACACACTGGTTATCCCAACCAAATGAACAAGGAAGGACGTTATGAAGATTCTAAACATCGTCGAAACAGCTTACCGGGCGACACTCGAAGAACAGGACGACACGATTCTGTGGCTGAGCGGCGCCTTGAAGAACTCAGGCGCCGACCTCGGCGTGATGCTGCGCGCGAACGCCGTGAACTACCTCGTGCCGCAGGAGTGCCCGCCAGTAAAAATCGGGACGACTGGAATCAATCACCCCGCACAGCCCAACGACGACATCATGCGGTTACAAGACAAAGGCGTCCCTATCTTTGCAATTCGCGAGGATCTTGAAGACCGTGGAATAAATTTATCGAGCTGCATCGCGAGTGTGCGTCTCATCCGGCGCAGCGACGTAGCGCTCCTGCTCGACGACTACGATCAAGTTTGGCACTGGTGATAACAACTATCTAAACCCGACAAGGAGAACTCAAATGAAAGTGTTTCTTATTTCGATATTGATGCTGACACTCATCGGCACTACGCTTGGAGCACCAACACCCAAACAAGAACTCTCGGCGCAAAACCTTGCCGACCTCGCAGCCGCTAGACAAGCTACCGCAAGGTTTCATCGCGTCGAGCAAGCGGAAGCCGAAGGGTACATTAACCTCAACTTCTGTGAAGCGGGCGAGGGCTGCCACTGGCTGAAGCCGTCGCTACTCGATGGTGAGTTTGATTTGACGCAACCGGAAATTCTTCTCTATGTGCCGGACAGAGATGGATGGCGACTGGTGGGCGTGGAATACGCAGTGCCGTTGACTCTCTCTCCCGGCGTTGCGCCGGAGGGTTTCGCCGGTAGCGCAGACACCTGGAGGGAAGACAGCGAAGGCGTCGGGCTGTGGGAGCTGACAGTTTGGCTATGGCTACACAATCCGAACGGCATGTTTGAGCAACACAATCCCCGCGCAGAGTAATGACCAGCCACAGATGAATCCGTGTTCATCTGTGGCTGATTCAATTGGAGAACACAACAATGATAATCGGCGTCGTAATCCTCTCGTTTTTTCTGTCGCTGGACCAACAACTCCATGACGTACTGGCCCGGCATGGATTCACCGGACGGATCGGATCCACCTTAGAACAGCGACTGGGCCGCAAGCTCGACAATCAACTCGTAGATCTCGGCCGATTGCTCTTCTTCGACACTGTCGGTGGCTTGAACAACGACAACAACTGCTCCGGTTGTCACTCGCCGACTCACGGGTTTGGAGACACGCAATCGATCGCCATCGGCATTGATAACAACGGCGTCGTTGGTCCTGATCGCACCGGGCCACGAAATCAACGCCGTACGCCGATGGTCATCAACACAGCATTCTTCCCAAACCTGATGTGGAATTCGCGCTTCGCTGCTCTCTCGCACGATCCGTTCGACAACAGCGCGGGCTTCCAGTTTCCGTTGCCTGAGGGCGTAACGCTCTCTTACCAGCCGCACTTGCTGGTGGCCCAGGCTTTCATTCCGCCCACTGAACGCGTCGAGGTCGCAGGCTTCACCTTTCCGGGTGACAACCTGGATATTCGCAACGAGGTGCTGCGACGAATCAATAACGTCGCTGAGTACCGTAAGCGCTTTGGCAGGATCTTTCCTTCGGTTCACGACGGCGGACCGATCACGTTTGACATGTTTGGACTCGCGATCGCTGAATTCGAGTTCTCGCTGGTCTTTGCCGATGCACCCGTTGATGAGTTTGCACGGGGACAGAAGAATGCTTTGACGGACGATCAAAAGCGAGGTGCTTTACTCTTCTTTGGTCGCGCGCGTTGCGTGGAGTGTCACCAGGTGTCGGGCGCATCCAATGAGATGTTCAGCGATTTTTCGCAGCACGTAATCGGCGTTCCGCAGGTTGCACCGGCTGCGGGGAACGTAGCGTTCGATGGTTTCGCGCAGAACGAAGATTTCGGACTGGAGCAAGTTACCGGCAACCTGGCGGACCGTTACAAGTTTCGCACGTCGCCACTTCGCAACGTGGCGCTGCAACCGGCCTTCTTTCACAATGGCGCGTTTACAAGATTGGAAGATGCGATACGACATCATCTCGACGTCTTTACATCGGCGCGCAGCTACAATCCTCAGTCGGCAGGTATCGATAGTGACCTCGCCGGACCGGTGGGGCCGATCGAACCAGTGTTGGCCCGAATCGATCCGATTCTGGTCACGCCGGTCACGCTTTCGCAAGACGAGTTTCAGCAGCTCGTGGATTTCGTTCGCAATGGACTGCTTGATAGAAGAGCGAAACCTGAGTTGTTGAGGAAACAGATCCCGAAATCAGTTCCCAGCGGCTTTCCTGTTTTGAAGTTTCAGTAGACTTGTCGTGCCACGGTCGTGGTCTTAGTATCCTGATCGTCTGTCATGCGTTTATATTAGGATCAGCCGCGAAAAGGCACAAAATGCATATAAGAAGAAAATCCATTTCCGCGACGTTGTACGCGATTGTAGTGACGATTGTGTTGCTGGAGATGATCTCCGTTCCGGGTGCAACAGCACAAAGCACGAGGCCGCTGAGCCGGATATTGTTCGACGACTTCAGCTATATCAACCAGCAACAACTCAAAAAGAACGGCTGGATCGTTCGCACTGTTCCCGGGTGGCCCGGAGTGCCTGGCGCAACGTGGTCGGAGGCAAACGTGACGCTCCTCAAAGATCCGAAGAACCCGAAGAACCGGATCCTGCGCATGACCTCTTCAACGGACGGAACTCCCGCGAACACTACGCAGACGCAGATCTGTCACCAGCGCAAATACCTCGAAGGCACGTACGCCGCTCGTGTTCGTTTTTCCGATACTCCTGTCTCGGGACCTGATGGCGATCAGCTCGTTCAAAGCTTTTACACCATCAGTCCTTTGAAGGCCCCGATGGATCTCGACTACAGCGAGCTCGATTGGGAATACTTGCCAAACGGCGGTTGGGGAATTGATGGTCCAACGCTCTACTCAACGACGTGGGAGACTTTCAGCCCCGAGCCAAACTGGAAGAAAGATAACGTGTTCAAAACAACGAATGGCAACCAGGGCGGCTGGCATACGCTGGTTACTCAGGTCGTCGGCGGCAAGGTCACGTATTTCATCGACGGCAAATTATTTGTCGAGCATGGCGGTGAGTATTATCCCGAAGACACGATGTCGATAAATTTCAATCTCTGGTTCATCCGCGACGGAATGATCAGCGCCAAACAGATGCGGAAATACCAGGAAGATATTGATTGGGTCTACTTTCACGCTGACGCGCCCTTAACGCCTGAACACGTTGAAGCGGCAGTCGCTGACTTCCGCCGGCAATCGATCAAGTTCCTCGACAGAGTGCCGCCAAAAGTGCCGGCACTCGAGTCGCCATGCAATTTCTGATTAAGCCTCGCTACGGTTCTTCATGGCGCCACGGATGTTCAGAAACGCGAGGCAGAGCTGTAGGAAGATAAGCGCGTAGGCATGATCGTGCACGCCCCAAACGATCCACATCACGTTGCTCAAGAGGAACAGCCAGAACCCCCAGTTGCGCTTGAACTTTTTCTGAGAGGCAACCATCCATGCGGCGATGACCGTGACCACCATCGCGGGCCATTGGATCGCGTCAAGTATGTCCATTGATCTGTGTCATAGGTGAAGATCTGTGGCTAACTAAGATCTGCTCTTCCAACGGGTGAACGCAGTTGTCACAGGTGCCGCAGCGTTCCTCTTCCATCTCTTCGCCAAAGTATTGATGCAACAACCGCCAGCGACACATCGCGCTCTGCCCATACTGCATCATTCGTTCCAGCTTCTCTTTGTCTTTCTCAGTCTTCTCTTCAGACAATCGAGAAAGCTTTTCTAACTCGGCGCGCTTCACATCCGTGCGCATTAAACGAAAGTGATTGCCGCGCAATTCCTTCACGAGATCCAATTCTTTCAGCAGCGACAGAACAACTCGCACTTTCCCATCCGCGACTGTATTCACATGTTCCTGCAAAGTTGAAAGCACGACAGGAGTTTCAGACGCGACGAGTGTTTCCAGCGATTGATAAACGGCCAGAATGTCGTCGAACTTCGGATGCTTACCACCGAGGAAGAACTGTTGCGTGCGTCGATCGCCCAGTTGATAGAAAAGAGAGCAGAGTGCCGCTTCACCATCACGCCCTGCACGACCTGCTTCCTGATAGTAGGCTTCGAGCGAGCCAGGCATTTGATAATGGACGACGAAACGGATGTCAGGCTTGTCGATGCCCATTCCAAAAGCATTCGTCGCCACAATTGCTTTCAGCTCGCCGGCCATAAACGCTTCCTGGTTCTGCTTTCGATCGCTCGCCTTCATGCGCCCGTGATACTTCTCGATCTTAAAGTCAAAACTCTTGAGCCAGTCGGTTAGTGTTTCGACAGTTTTGACGGTTGCGGCATAGATAATTCCGGTGCCGTCATGCTCGCGAAGCACGCGCACCAAATCTTCGTGCTTCTCACGTTCGTTTGTAACTCGCTTCACTTCAAGATGAAGGTTCGGCCGGTAAATGCCCGTCCTGACAATGCGAAGCTTTCCGATGTCCAACTGCTTTTCGATGTCTGCTGTGACTTCGGGAGTGGCGGTGGCAGTCAACGCCAACACAGGTGGCGAACCGAGCGTTTTCACTGCTGCTCCGAGTGACAGGTAAGCGGGCCGGAAGTCGTGTCCCCATTCTGAAATGCAGTGTGCTTCATCGATCACGACGAAGTTGATCGTTTGTTTTCGCAAGTCAGCGAGGAATTCCGGTGTTGTGAGTCGTTCCGGCGTAACGAAGATAAAATCGCTGTTCTCAGTCTTGATCTGCTCGAGGTTTTCCTGGTGCTCGCGTGTGGTGAGTGCGCTGTTCAGTTGTGAAGCTTCGAGGCCTGCATCTTCCAGCTTGTCGACCTGGTCTTTCATCAGCGAGATGAGCGGCGACACGACCACGGTTGTGCCGGGCAGATGCAATGTCGGTAGCTGGTAACAGAGCGACTTCCCTGCTCCGGTCGGCATGATCGCGAGCGTGTTGTCACCCTCGAGAACCGAACGCATGACTTCCGCCTGACCGGGACGAAGTTTATCGAGATTGAAGACGTCGCGCAGCGTGCGTTTCATCTTCGTCAATTCGCGTGTGACTTTAGGGACAAGAGCGCTCATATTTTTTGACCGGCTGCATTCATTCGGAACAGATGCAACCGGTCTTGAGGCTCTTGGCAAGGGGAGTGCCAGTAGACAAACTACTGTCACTTGCTGTTCTCTGTCGCGCCTTTCTCTGATCGACTGGCCTCCTTCTTATGTCGAAGCCACTCATCGATGCTCTCGCGGATGAACTCGCCCATATCCTCAAACTCTCGCGCCGACTTCTCCCAGAACTCCCGGAACTTATTCGAATCGAACGCAAATGCATGCACGCGTCCGAAGCCCTTCCCGCCTCCGATCTCGTCTTCGTAATACGCTCCGAGCTGCCGCGAAGCCATCGCCACTACTGCCAACGAACTGCCCGCCGGCAACGGCTCAAATATCGCACCAAGACCAGGATCCATCTCTTTTAACCGCGCGAGCACGCGGTTGTACTGGTCAGTGCAGTATGCCGCAGCATCTTCTTTACCGCCGCTCGTCCATTCAAACTGCATTGACATGCGCCATGTGCGTCGCAGCACATTGATCAACTTGTATAACTCTTTCTGTCTCTCCATTGTTACTCCTCGTTAGTTAGTCCTTTCAACCTTCGCCTTCAACAGTTTCTTGCCGTGATGAATTCTCCACTTCACCGTCGAGAGTGGAACTCCCATAAACGCGGCGATGCGATCGAGCGGCATCTCGTCGAGAAAGCGCAACCGCAAGGGCATCGCGTACTCCGCTGGAAGAGAATCAAGCGCCTGTATCATTGCCTCGTCACGTTCTTTATCCGCGAGCGGCGTTGCCAGTGCTTCGATCTTTTCGAGCAATGCCTCATCCAAAGCCACTCGTTTACTGGTGTGCGACGTTTCGCTTTTACTGAAGCGCAACGCTCGATTGCGTGTTATGGCGGACAGCCATGCACCAAACTTGCGCGGCTCTTCGATCGACGGCAACGCCTTGAAAGCTAGCAGTAGCGAGTCTTGCGCCACATCCTCCGCGTGATCGGCGCCCACGATTGTTCGAGCCAATCTCACAACCGCGGGCCTGAAACGCATTACCAGCTCTTCGAACGCCTCCAAATTGCCGAGAATCGCCGCGACCACAAGCAGCTCGTCAGGCGATTCAGACGGACTCATCGCTACTCCGGGTCTCGATCAAAACGTCGTTCATGGTTATAGAGACATGTTACGAGCAAAAAGTTAGACTGGTTTGTAATAAATCGAGCCGAATATTGGACGCGCTCAATGTTTCAACGATAAAATTCCCGCAGTTCTAGGTCAGTCTTCTCAGTCAACCCCCTTTTCAACTCCGAGGAGCAAGGTGCGCAGTTCGCTGAAAGCTTACATTCTGGGATTTGTTGCACTCGCGGCCGCGGTACTCTTGCGTTGGCTGCTCGATCCCGTGATGGGGGATACGCTCCCTCTGGTCACTCTTTTCGGCGCTGTTGCCGCCGCGGTGTGGCTTGGCGGGTATCGCTTAGCGATCCCGGTTGCGCTGCTCGGCTACGTCGCTTGCCATTACTTGTTCATTCCGCCGCGAAGTCATCTCGATTTCGGGCGTGCAGCGGATGTGGTCGGGTTGGTGGCTTACCTTTTCACGTGTGCACTTATTACCGTCATTGGCGAAGCGGCGCGCCGGGGACAGACACGCGTGAACCAGCAACGCGAAGTTTTCAGGGTGACCCTCCGAAGTATCGGTGACGCAGTGATCACGACCGATATCGAAGGCCACATCACCTACATCAACGGAGTAGGTGAGTCGTTAACAGGCTGGTCACACGACGACGCATTGCATCAGTCGCTGGAGCGCGTGTTTCACATCGTCAATGAAGCCACGCGCTTGCCCGTAGAGAATCCAGCCACGAGAGCATTGCGCGAGGGCGTGGTCGTCGGGCTGGCAAACCACACAATCCTCATCAAGAAAGACGGCACTGAATGTCCCATCGACGATAGTGCGGCGCCGATTCGCAATGAGGAGGGACACGTATCGGGATGCGTACTGATCTTTCGCGACGTCACAGCGCAGCGTTTAGCTGAGCGCGATAAAGCCAACCAACTCCACACTGCCCGCCTGCTGGCATCGATCGTCGAATCCTCGAACGACGCGATCATACGCAAGTCACTCGACGGCATTATCCAGAGTTGGAACGAAGCCGCTGAACAACTTTTCGGTTACACAGCCGAACAGGCGGTCGGTAAACACATCTCGCTTGTGATTCCGCCTGACCGTCTAACTGAAGAGAATGAAATCATCGCCGGCTTAAAATCGGGAAAACGACTCGAGCACTATGAAACCGAGCGACTGCGTAGCGACGGCCAACGCATCGTGGTTTCGCTAACCATTTCGCCGATCAGGGATGAGTCAGGAAATGTAATCGGAGCGTCGAAGATCGTACGTGACGTTACCGATCGCAAACGTGCCGAAACCGACCGGCAGATGTTCGTCACGCTCGTTGAAAACAGCACTGACTTTATCGGCATTTGCGATCTCGATGGTATTCCCTTCTTCGTCAATCGCGCTGGATTGAGTATGGTCGGTTTGGAGAGCATTGATGAAGCCCGGAGCACGCCTGTAAAGGAATTCTTCTTTCCCGAAGATCAGGCGAAGCTCATGGACGAGTTTTTTCCGGGGGTGCTGGAAAAGGGTAATGGCGAGATCGAAGTCCGCTTTCGTCATTTCAAAACCGGCGAGGCTCGATGGATGGCGTACAAGGTGTTGGCGCTAACAAACAGCGCGGGCCAACCCATCGCGTTTGCGACCGTCAGCCAGGACATCACCGAACGCAAACGACTTGAAGACAACCTGCGAAGATTAGCAGCGGATCTGTCAGACGCGGATCGCCGTAAAAATGAGTTTCTGGCAACACTCGCTCATGAGCTCAGAAATCCACTCGCTCCGATGAGCAACATGCTCGAAGTCGTGAAGCGCGCGAATGGTGACGGCGAAGTTCTCAAACGCGCACACGAAACGCTCGAGCGCCAGTTGGGCCAGATGATCCGGCTGGTGGACGATCTTCTCGATCTGAATCGTATCACTCACGATCGTCTCGAACTGCGCCGGAGTGAAGTCGAGCTATCGTCTGTGATTCAACAAGCGGTGGAAGTCGCGCGTCCTCTCGTCGATTCGGCCGGTCATCACTTGACTGTCGAACTGCCCGACGAACCGATTTATCTCAACGCCGACCGCGCGCGATTGGCCCAGGTGTTTGGCAACCTGCTCAATAACAGTTGCAAATATACGAGACCGGAAGGGACCGTGTCGCTGAGTGCGAAGCGAGTAGGTGACGAAGTAGTAGTGACGGTAAAGGACAACGGCGCGGGAATACCGCAGGACAAGTTAGACAGTATTTTCGACATGTTCATGCAGATCGATGGGACGTCCGCCCAGTCGCAGGGCGGACTGGGTATCGGACTCACGTTGGTAAAACGTTTGACAGAGATGCACGGCGGATCGATCGAAGCGCGCAGTGCGGGCGAGGGGCGAGGAAGTGAGTTCATTGTGCATCTGCCAATTCTCAATCGACCGGCAGTAGAAGCGAATGCCGGTCGAGACGCTGAGTCAGGTTCGAAGCCACAGCGCCGGGTTCTTGTTGTTGACGACAACCGCGACTCTGCTGATTCGCTCGCGATGCTGCTGGAGCTCACGGGCAACAAAACATACATGGCCCATGATGGTGTTGAAGCATTCCAGGCAATTGAAAAGCACCGCCCGGAAGTGGTGTTGCTTGACATCGGATTGCCGGAACTGGACGGACATGAAGTGTGCCGGCGCGTCCGCGAGCGACCGTGGGGCAAGGACATCGTGATGATTGCCCTCACGGGCTGGGGCCAGGAAGACGACCGCCGCAAGTCTGAGCAGGCTGGTTTTAACGGGCACCTCGTGAAGCCGGTGGATTACGACAAGCTGCTGGAGTTGCTCGAGTCGCTGACGACGAAGGTGCGGTCAGAAGTTTGAATCAACTGTGAAGGAGAAACGTTCCCCTAATGGCATCAAGTGAAGTCGAGGATTTTTACGAAGTGCTTCAGGTCAGTGACGCCGCTGAACCAGAGACGATCAATCGTGTCTATCGCATGCTTGCGCAGCGTTATCACCCTGACAATCGCGAGACGGGAAATGAAGCTCGTTTCCGCGCGATCACCGAGGCTTACCAAGCACTCTCAAACCCGGAGAAGCGCGCACAATACGACGCCA
>Ga0134127_10003385_pt1 | contig 11475 bp, 10 predicted proteins | sample KB31753_FD_96459 | JGI IMG/M metagenome (GOLD analysis project Ga0134127, IMG submission 96459) | Terrestrial soil microbial communities with excess Nitrogen fertilizer from Kellogg Biological Station, Michigan, USA - KB3-175-3 | ecosystem: Environmental > Terrestrial > Soil > Unclassified ...
AGCGGCGTCACCGACGCCCAGCCCGCGTGCACCGCCGCGATGTCCGTGCCCTCGTCCTCCGCCCACACCGGCGGGCCCGCGCCGATCCAGTAGTAGGGCCGTCCGCGGGGATCCACCTCGCGAATCGCCTTCGCGCTATACACGCGCTGACCCAGCCGCGTCATCCGGATCCCCTGCGGCCGCGCCGGCGGCACGTTCACGTTCAGGAGCGTCTGCGCCGGCAGCCCCTCCACCAGGAGCCGCGTGGCCACCGCCCGCGCCACCTCTCCCGCCGCGTCGAACCCCCCTCCCGCATCGGGCTCGGCCTGCGACACCGCCATGGAGCGCACACCCAGGAGCGTTCCCTCCATCGCCGCCGACACCGTCCCCGAGTACGTGACGTCGTCGCCCAGGTTCGCGCCGTGGTTGATGCCCGACACCACCAGCACCGGCGGCTCCGGCAACAGGCCCAGCACGCCGAGGTTCACGCAATCCGAGGGCGTCCCGTTCACGGAGAAGCGCCGCTCACCGAGCGTCTCCACGCGGAGCGGCCGATGAAGCGTGAGCGCATGCCCCACCGCGCTCTGCTCGCGATCGGGAGCGATCACGTACACCTCGCCGAGCGGCTCGAGTGCCGCCGCCAGCGCGGCCAGCCCCGGCGCGTGCACCCCGTCATCGTTGGTGACGAGGATCACGCCCGCCATCGCGCCCCCTCAAACACAAAAGGGCAGATCCGAGAATCTGCCCTCGGGTTCCCATGAAAATGGTCGGGGCGACTGGATTTGAACCAGCGACCCCTTGACCCCCAGTCAAGTGCGCTACCGGGCTGCGCCACGCCCCGACCCACGGTGCATTGTACGGATAGGCGACGGGGAACTCAAGGCGGACGCTCACTTTCGCTCGGGGCTCAGGCGGTTGCGGAGCGCCCGGAGACGCTCCCGCGTGCGCCGGAGGGTCTCCTCGAGGGTCATCCCCTTGAGGCCGAGGTCCATCTGATGCGTGCCGCGCGCCTCGGCGAGGAGGCGCTTGCGCGCGCCCTCCAGAGTGAGGCGCTCGGTGTAGAGCAGATACTTGATCCGGAGCACGAGCTCCAGATCTCGCTTCCGATACAGCCGCTGCCCCGCCGGGTTCTTCTTCGGCCGGAGGAGCTTGAACTCCGACTCCCAGTATCGGAGCACGTAGGCCGGAACCTCCGTGATCGACTCCACCTCGCCAATCCGGTAGTACAGCTTGTCTGGGATCGTCTGGTCCACGCGTCCCCCGGGGGCTAGTGGTTGAGCCGCAGCTTGAGCCCCTTGCTCGGCTTGAACGTGAGCACCTTGCGCGCGGTGATCTCGATGCTGTCGCCCGTCTGCGGGTTGCGCCCGCGACGAGACGCCTTCCGGCGAATCCGGAAGTGTCCGAAGCCGACGATCTTGACGTCCTCGCCCCGCTCGAAGCAGTTGAAGATGATGTCGAACAGCGTCTCGACCACTGACGCCGACTGTCGCTTCGACAGGCCATGCGCCGCCACCGCGTTGATCAGGTCGTTCTTGGTCAGCGCCGTCACCTCCCCTCGACCGTCACGGATTCTTTCAGCCATTGCACGTAGGCGGGCGCCCCCGCGTCCACCGGCAGCGCCAGCACCTCGGGCACCGTATACGAATGCAGCTCGTGCACCCGACGCTCGAGCGCGGGATACCGCGCGCCGTCGGTCTTGATCACCAGCAGGCACTCCGCCGCCTCCTCGCGCCGGCCCTCCCAGCGATAGATCGACGTGAGACCGGGCAACACGTTCACGCAGGCGGCGAGGCGCTCGTCCACCAGGGCGCGGCCCAGCGTGAGGGCGTCTTCCCGGGAGGGTGCCGTCACCAGCACCACGTGCGGGCCGGTCACTTCGGCGCGCCCTGGGTGACGAAGCCGGCGATGCCCTTGGCGGCGAGCTCCTTCTTGCCCGACTGCGCCTCGGCGGGCGTGGTGTAACCGCCCACGCGCACCAGGTGGATCGTCCTGCCTCCGCTCGCGGGCGCGGAGACCGCGCGACGGATGCGCACCTCCAGCCCGTCCGCGGCCAGCCGGCGCGACAGGGTCACCGCGTCCTTGAGATCGAGGTCCGGCCGCACCACCACGCCGCCGGTCACCGCCTGTGCCGTCCCGCTGCCCTTGAGGGCGGCCGTCACCGCGTCCACGCTCGAGCCGGTGACGAACACCTCGTGACGACTCACCGCGGCCGTGGCGCCGCCGCGCGCGACCTGCGCCACTTCCACCGAGAAGCGGCTCGCGCGGAGCTCCTGGGCCAGCCGCTCGGCATTGCCCGCGTTCTCGAAGAGTCCCACCTGCACCCAGTACCTCTCGCTCCCGTCGAGAGGCTTGGCCGGCGCGGATGGCGGCGGGGCCGTCGCCTTGGCCACCACCATCGGCGCCTTCGCGGGTGGCTTGGGCGCGGGTGTGTCTTTCACGACGGGCTTGGCCTTGGCGACCGGCATGTCCTTGGGGGCGGACGAAACCGCGGACTTCGCGGAGGGCTCCGTCCGGGGCGTTGGCGCCGCCGACCTGGCCGCCTCTTTTCGGGGCGGTTCCTTCGCCGCGGGTATCTCCTTCGTGGGGGGCATCTCCTTCGCGGCGGAAGCCTGCTTCGTCGAGTCCGCGTCCTTCGGCGCCGGCGGCTCCTTCATCTCCGGCGCCTCCTTGGCAACGGGCGCCGGGCTCGTGACCACCGCGGGAGCGGGCGCCGGTGCGGTCTCCGTTCGCGTGGGCGGAGTAGGCGCGGGGCGTGACAGTTGCGCGTCGAGCTTCGCGGTGCGCTCCGGCGAGTCGGTGTCCAGCCACTGCAGTATGTACGGGACCGCGATCACGGTCACGACCGCGAGCGCGGTGAGCACGAGCAGCGCGCGCAGCCAGCCCGCGGCCAGGAGGCGCTGCGTTGCCGAGCGTTCGTCCCCGTCGTCCGCGAGATAGTCGTCGTCTGGATCCCGGGCCATGGCGCTAGCGGTCCTCAGCGAGAATTTGTCAACGGCTGCGCCATCTTAGCACAGCGCCTTTCCGCGCCAAGCGATTAAACCGCGGGCCGATCGGTTCCCGGTCAGCGCCGGCTGCCGCCCAGGGAGCGCCGGGGACCGGGCCTGGCGGCACTCTTCCCGCTCTTCCGGAACAGGAGCCGGATCGGCGAGCCCGCGAAGGGATGCGCATGCCGAAGGGAGTTGATGAGGTAGCGCTCGTAGGAGAAGTGGATGTTCTCGGGCAGGTTCACACGCAACGCGAACGTGGGGGGCGACACCGCGACCTGAAGCGCCGCCTGGATGCGCAGCGGCACGCCGTGGGCGGACATGGGCCGCCGGTCGAGCGCTTCGCGGAACAGCGCGAGGAGATCGCCCGGCGCCACGCGTCGCTGCGCTTCCGCGGCCACCCGATTCACCGTATCGAAGAGCTCGGGGAGCCCGGCGGAGCGCAGCGCGGAGATGAAGCAGATCGGCGCGTAGTCGAGGAAGGGCAACCGATCGTGGATCTGGCCGGTCACATCGCCGCGGCTCACCATGCCCGGCGGCACGAGGTCCCACTTGTTGACCGCGATCACCAGCGCGCGCCCCGCGTCGTGGGCGTAGCCCGCGATGTGCGCGTCCTGGGCGGTGACGCCCTCCGTCGCATCGAGCACGAGCACCGCCACCTGACAGCGCTCGAGGCTCTTGAGCGCCATCACCACCGAGAGCTTCTCGAGCGCCTCGGACACCTTGCCCTTGCGGCGGATCCCGGCGGTGTCGATGAGGACATAGGGATGGCCGCGGTAGATCAGCGGCGTGTCCACGCTGTCCCGCGTGGTGCCGGGGGCGGAGTGGACCAGCACGCGGGGCTGGCCGAGCACCGCGTTGACGAGGGACGACTTGCCGACATTGGGCCGTCCCACGATGGCCACCCGCACGCCGTCGATCCCGGGCTCCGCCACCGGCACCGGGGCCGCGTCCCGGACGGCCTCGAGCATCTCGGCCACGCCGCGGCCATGCTCCGCGGATACCGGCATCACGGTCTTGAAGCCGAGCCGGTAGACGTCGCCCAGCGCGGCCTCCTGGACGGCGCCGTCCACCTTGTTCACCGCCACCACCACCGGGCGGCCGCTCCGGCGGAGGATGCCCCCGATCTCGGTGTCCACCGGGGTCAAGCCCTCCCGCCCGTCCACGGTGAAGACGATGAGATCGGCCTCCTCGATGGCGAGCATGATCTGCGCGCGCATCGCGGACATGAGGTCATCGGTGGTCGCCGGCTCGAACCCGCCGGTGTCCACCACGGTGGCCTGCCAGCGCTCGAAGGTCACGGTGCCGTACAGCCGGTCGCGCGTGACGCCGGGGACGTCGCGGACGAGCGACTGCCGGCGGCCCACGAGGCGGTTGAAGAGGGTGGACTTGCCCACGTTGGGGCGGCCCACGATGGCGATGATGGGGTGAATCATGCCGGCGCCCCGCCGAGCAGGCTCGCCAGGAGCGCGCGCGCGGTGGGCTCCACGGGCGTGACCGGCACTCCCAGCGCCGAGGAGAGGTCGGCGGGAGTGAGGTCGTCGAGGAAGACCCCGGCGCCGTCGCGGAGCGCCACCGCTGGCACGAGCACCTCCGCGCCGAGCGCCGAGCGGGCCAGCGCGGCCTGGATATCGGCGCCGGTGAGCAAGCCCGCCACGCCGATGCTGCCGCCGAACCATCGATTGGCGACCGGGACCACGCGGGCGCCGAGCCCCTCCACCTCGAGGGCGCCGAGCAGCCGCCGCAGGCGCGGCGCGTACATCTCGCCCGTGACCACGGTGACCGTGCGGGGATGGGCGAGCCGGACGGGCGCGCGCCGGCGCGCGCGCGCCCAGCCGTCCTCGAAGCGGCGCACGAGCCCGATCCCGTCCTCCGCCACCGGGAAGCCCTCGTAGACGGAGGCCGCCGGCAGGGGAAGTCCGGCCTGGAGATAGAGCTCGTCCCCGCCCCAGACGAAACGGGTGCCCAGCCGCGCGCGCATCTCGGCCTGCCAGCCCGCGAGCGTCCGCACCAGCTCGCGGGCCTCGTCCACGGTGAGGGTGCGGAGGCGCGGGAGACGCTCGCGATGCGCGGTGAGGCCCACCGGCACCACCGCCGTCGTGGCGACCGCCGGGTGGAGCGCGGCGAGCTCGCGGATGGACCGCTCGAGCTGCGGCCCGTCGTTCCAGCCCGGGCAGAGCACGATCTGCGCGTGCATGCGGATCCCGCCGCGCGCCAGCCGCGCCATGATCGGCATGAGGTCCCGCTTCACCCGCGGCTCGCCCAGCAGCCGGTGGCGGAGCTCGGGATCGGTGGCATGCACCGAGATGTACAGCGGCGACAGCCGCTGCGTCTCGATCCGCCGGAGCTCCGACTCCTCGAGGTCGGTCAGCGTGATGTAGTTGCCGTGCAGGAACGAGAGCCGGAAATCGTCGTCCTTCACGTAGAGGCTCTTGCGCATCCCGCGCGGGAGCTGGTGGATGAAGCAGAACACGCACTTGTTGGCGCAGGTGGAGATCTCGCCCGGGGTGGGGCCGAGCAGCTCGAGGCCGAGATCGGCGCCCCGCCGCACCACGGTGAGGCCGGTGGTCTGCCCCTCGCGCTCCACCGCGCAGGTCAGTCGCGCCTCCCCCGCGTTGAAGTGGAAATCGATGACGTCGCGCACGCGCTCGCCGTTGATGGCGGTGATGCGATCGCCCGGGCGCAAGCCCGCGCGGCCGGCCGCGCCGTCCCGCGCCACCGCCCCCACCACCACGCCGTCCTCGTCCCCGCCCCGCCGCGGCGCCATGTCAGCTCCCCCCCGCCACGCCGGCGGGCGGATTGAGCTGCTTGAGCCCCTGCATGAGGTACTGGAGCCCGGACACGATGGTGAACGCCGCCGCGAGCCAGGCGAAGATGCGGGGAATCATCTGCCCGGTCATGAAGTAGGCGAAGAGCATGGCCGACACGACGGTGCCCATCTGGAACACGGTGGACATCTTCCCGATCCAGGTGGGGGCGGGATGCACGGTGCCGCCCGCCACGTGGATGACCAGCACGCCCACCGACAGGATGAGGTCACGGCTCACCACCACCGCGGTGATCCAGAACGGCACCACCTTGAGATAGGTGAGGGTGACGAACGCGGAGGTGAGGAGCAGCTTGTCGGCGACGGGGTCGAGGAAGGCGCCCAGCCGGGACTGGCTGCCGCGCCGCCGCGCGATGTAGCCGTCGAGGAGGTCGGTGAAGCTCGCCAGGCAGAACACCACGAAGGCCTCCCCCACCCGCCGGTACACGAGCAAGGTGACGAAGACCGGGATCAGGAAGATCCGCAGGATGGTGAGCCAGTTGGCGAGTCCCATGGACGGTCCGGCGCTCAGCCCTCGAGCCGGTAGGGCGCGAGCTGGGTGGCGAGGCGTCGCGGCACCTCGACCTCGACGCGGATGCCCTCGGGCAGATCCGCGCGCTCGAGTACCCGGCCGCGGTCGTAGCAGAGGGCGAGCGCGGGCCCGTCGCGGTACGGAATGATGAGGCGCATCCGCTCCACGCGGGGACGGAAGGTCAGGTCGATGCGCTCGAGCAGGGTGTTCACGCCCTGCCCGGTGCGCGCGGAGATGGCCACGCCGTTGAAGCGCGCGACCAGATGGCCGAGCGCGGCGTCGGCTTCCAGACGGTCCACCTTGTTCAGGGCCACGATGGTGGGCCGATCGGCCAGGCCCAGCTCGTCGAGGAGGCTATCCACCGCCGTCATCTGCTCGTCCACGCCGGGATGGCTCGCGTCCACCACGTGAACGAGGAGGTCCGCCTCCGCCAGCTCTTCCAGCGTGGCCTTGAAGGCGGCCACCAGCTGGTGCGGAAGCTTGCGGATGAAGCCCACGGTGTCGGTGAGGATGAAGGGCGCGTGGCTCGGCCCCGAGACCAGCCGCGCCGCGGGATCGAGCGTGACGAAGAGCTGGTCCGCGGCCACCCGGCCCGCGCCGGTGAGCTGGTTGAGCAGCGTGGTCTTGCCCGCATTGGTATAGCCGACGAGCGCGACCACGGGGTAGCCGGTGGCCGTGCGCCGGTCGCGCACGAGCCGGCGATGCACCCGCACCCGCTTGAGCTCCTCGCGGATCTTCTCGATGCGGTGGCGAATCATCCGGCGGTCGGACTCGAGCTGCGTCTCGCCCGGTCCCCGTGTCCCGATGCCGCCGCCCAGGCGCTCGAGATGCTTCCACTGGCGCACCAGGCGGGGCAGCAGATAGGAGAGCTGGGCCAGCTCCACCTGGAGCTTGCCCTCCATGGTGCGCGCCCGCTGGGCGAAGATGTCGAGGATGAGCGCGGTGCGGTCGATGACCTTGAGCCCCAGCGTCCCGCCGAGGTTGCGCTCCTGAATGGGCGACAGCGCGTCGTCGGAGATCATGAGGTTGGCGCCCTGCTGCTTCGACCAGTCGCGCATCTCCTCGACCTTGCCCTTGCCGAAGTAGAGCGCGGGCGAGGGCGCGCGCCGGTCCTGGGTCATGCGCCCGATCACCTCGGCTCCGGCCGACTCCGCCAGCCGGCCCAGCTCGTCCAGGGACTCGTCCACCTCGAAGCGCGCCTGCTTGGGCAACCGCAGCGCGGTCAGGACTGCCTTTTCCCGCGTGCTCACTCCGCCACTCCCTCCTCGCGTGCCAGGATCTCCACCGCCCGCGCCGTGCCGTCCGGCCCGCCCACCGCGTCCACGTCCAGCCAGCGCACCTCGGGATCGCGCGCGAACCAGGTCATCTGGCGCTTGGCGTAGCGGGTGGTGTCCCGGATCATCAGCCGAGTCGCCTCGGCCTCGGTCATGTCGCCCCGGAGTACCGCGGAGAACTGCCGATAGCCAATGCCCCCCATGGCGGGAAGCGCTTCATCATACCCTGCTTCGAGGAGCCCCTGCACCTCGCTCATCATCCCACGGGCCACCATGGCGCGCACCCGATCCGCGATCCGACGGCCCAGCGCCTCGCGCGACTGCCGGAGGCCGACCATCAGCAGTCGGAATGGGGGGACCGCCGAGCTCCAGTCGGCGGGCTCGGGCCCGGGACCGCCCAGCGTGAGGACCTCGAGCGCGCGGACGAGCCGGACCCGATCGCGCGGGTGCAGGCGTGCCGCCGCCGCGGGATCCCGCTCGGCCAGTCGCCGGTGGAGCGCCTCGGATCCCTGCGCGGCGGCGATCGCCTCGAGCTCGACGCGGAGCGCGGGATCCGCCGGTGGCGCCGGGTGCAGGCCCTTGAGCAGGGCGCGGACATACAGGCCGGTGCCGCCCACCACCACCGGCAGCCGTCCCCGCGCCCGGATGCGCGCGATGGCCTCGAGGGCATCCCGGCGGAAGCGCGCCGCGTGATAGCGCTCGGGCGGGTCTACCACGTCGATCAGGTGATGCGGCAGCGCCGCGCGCTCGTCCGCGCTGGGCTTGCCGGTGCCGATGTCCATGCCGCGATACACCTGCCGGGAGTCCGCGCTCACCGCCTCCAGCGGCAGGCGGGCGGCGAGGCGCACGGCCACGTCGGTCTTCCCTATGGCGGTGGGGCCGACGAGGACGAGGAGCGGCGGGTGTTCGCCCGCGGCTTCGGCTCGCCCGCCTCGCTCCGCTCGGCGAACTGCATTCTTCATATTGCTCGTCTCGCCTGCGGCTCGCCTCGTACTACCACGTTCTGCGCAATTCCTTCCGAATCTCGCGAAGCGAAAGCCGAGAGACGATGGGGCGCCCGTGGGGACAGAAGTAAGGCGTGCGCGTGGCGGAGAGATCGGTCAGGAGCCGCCGCATCTCCTCGCGCTCCAGCGGCGCCGGGGCCTTGATGGCGGCGCGGCAGGCGATGAAGGCCAGGGCCCGGTCGAGCTGGGGGGCGGTGCCCTCCTTGCCGGGGCTGGCCAGCTCCTCCAGCATGCGCGTCACCAGCCGCCGGGGCTCGCGCCGGGCGAGGAGCGCGGGCACCGCGCGAACCAGACAGGTGGCGCCGCTCCAGCCCTCCAGCGCGAAGCCGAGTCGCTCGAGCGTGGGCGCCCATTCGGCGAGCAGCTCCCGCTGGCCGGGCGGCAGCTCCAGCGTCTCCGGGAAGAGCAGGTCCTGGGAGGCGAGCGGCGCCGCCGCCAGATCCGCCTCCAGCCGCTCGAAGAGCACGCGCTCGTGGGCCACGTGCTGGTCCACGAAGAACACCTCCTCGTCGGTGGCCGCGACCACGAAGGTGTCCTGGAGTTGCCCCACCACGGCCCCGAAGAGATCGCGGACAAAGGGCGCCGCCGCCTCCCGGAAGAGGCCGGGCTGGGCACCGGCCTCTCCGCCGGTCTCGCCGACCACCGTGACCATCGCGCCGCCGGTGACGAAGTTGGCGGCGGGGTCGGGCATGCCGGCCGGGCCGACGCCGCCCTGGCGCTGCACCACCTCGGCCGCGCGCAGGGCCGCCTGCGCCGCCACGTGAAGCGCCTCCTGGATGACCCGGGGGGAGCGGAAGCGCACCCAGGCCTTGGCGGGATGGACATTGACGTCCAGCTCCTGCGGCGGCAGGTCGATCCAGATCACTGACACGGGATGCTGATCCCGGGCGAGCAGCGGACGATAGGCGTCGAGCAGGGTCTGGGTGAGCACGCTGTCCCGCACGGGCCGCCCGTTGACCACCCAGGTCATCTCCTCGCGGCTGGCGCGGGCGGCCTGCGGCGGCGCGATCAGCCCCACGAGGGCGAGGCCGCTGGAGACGTGGCGAAGGTCGAGCATCTTGCTTGCGACCTCCCAGCCGTAGATGGCGCCCACGCGGTCGCGCAAGCTCTTCGCCCGGGGCGCGGTGAGCGCGGGGCGTCCGTCGTGGGTCACCGTCAGATGCACCTCGGGATGGGCAAGCGCGATGCCCTGGAGGAGACGCAGCGTCAACGCCAGCTCGGTGCGCGCCGCCTTGAGGAACTTGAGCCGCGCGGGCGTATTGAAGAAGAGGTCGCCCACCTCCACGGTGGTGCCGCCGGGCGCGGGGACCGCCAGGGGCGCCTCCGCCGCTCCGCCCTCTCCGCGAAGCAGCGCGCCCTCGACCGCGCCCTTGGCGCATGACAGCAGCGAGAAGCGGCTCACCGCGCAGATGGCGGGCAAGGCCTCGCCGCGGAACCCGAGGGTCTGGATGGCGTCCAGGTCGGCGTCGGTAGCGATCTTGGAGGTCGCGTGCCGCGTGAGCGCCCACCCGAGCTCCTCCGCGGTCATGCCCACGCCGTCGTCCCGCACGCGGACGAGCTGCCGGCCGGCGTCGCGAAGGTCCACCGTGATGTGCGTGGCCTCGGCGTCCAGCGCGTTCTCCACCAGCTCTTTGACCACGGAGGCCGGACGCTCCACCACCTCGCCGGCGGCGATCTTGTTCACCAGGTGCTCGGGCAGCGGCTTGATCCGGCTCACGCCGGGCGCTCCCGGATCAGGCGCTGCCATTCGGCGAGCAGGTTGAGCGCCGCCAGCGGGGTGAGCGTCCCGATGTCGAGCGCGGCGATGTCCTTCAAGATGGGGTCCCCGCCCGGAGGGAAGAGGCCCAGCTGCACGGGCTCGGAGCCGACGGCCGCGGACGATGCCGGCGCGCCGGCCGCGGTGAGCGCGGCCCGCTCGCTCTCCAGCTCCCCGAGGATGGCCTTGGCCCGGGCCACCACCGCGGCGGGCAACCCCGCCAGCCGCGCCACCTGGATGCCGTAGGAGCGGTCGGTGCCGCCCGGCCGCACCGTGTGCAGGAAGATGATCTCGTCGTTCCACTCGCGCACGGCCACGTGGAAATTTCGAACGCGCGGCAGCCGGTCCGCGAGCGCAGTGAGCTCGTGATAGTGCGTGGCGAAGAGCACCTTGGCCCGGTGCGGGCTCTCGTGCAGCGCTTCCGTCACCGCCCAGGCGATGGCGAGCCCGTCCAGCGTGGAGGTCCCGCGCCCCACCTCGTCCAGCAGCACCAGGCTGCGCGCGGTGGCGTTATGCAGGATGCTCGCCGTCTCGACCATCTCCACCAGGAAGGTGCTCTGGCCCCGGGTGACATTGTCCTGGGCGCCCACGCGCGTGAGGATGCGGTCCACCACTCCCAGCCGCGCGGCGGCGGCGGGAACGAAGCTGCCCATCTGGGCCAGGACCACCAGCAAGGCGGTCTGGCGCATGAACACGCTCTTCCCGCTCATGTTCGGCCCGGTGAGGATGACGATCTGGGTGGTATCGGGATCGAGGCCGACGTCATTGGGCGTGAAGGCCTGGGTCCCCGCCGCCTCGATGACGGGATGGCGGCCGCCCGTGATCTCGAGCGCACGGCTCTCGTCCAGCACCGGGCGCACCCAGCCGTGGAGATGCGCTACCTCGCCGAGCGCGGCGAGGGCGTCCAGGGCCGCCACCGCGCGCGCGGTGCGCAGGAGCGCCTCCGCCTGCGTGGCCACGCGAGCGCGGATCTCGACGAAGAGCTCGAACTCGAGCCCGGCCATGCGCTCCTCCGCGCCCAGCGCGCGGCTCTCGTACTCCTTGAGCTCGGTGGTGACGTAGCGCTCCGCGCCCACCAGGGTTTGCCGGCGCACGTAGTCCGCGGGAATCTTGGCCGCGTGCGCGTTGCTCACCTCGATG
>Ga0134127_10003386_pt1 | contig 11475 bp, 9 predicted proteins | sample KB31753_FD_96459 | JGI IMG/M metagenome (GOLD analysis project Ga0134127, IMG submission 96459) | Terrestrial soil microbial communities with excess Nitrogen fertilizer from Kellogg Biological Station, Michigan, USA - KB3-175-3 | ecosystem: Environmental > Terrestrial > Soil > Unclassified ...
CTCCGAACACTCGATCTGCTGCGTGCTGCGCGCCGATCAGGCCGAGCGCGGGCGCATGGCGGTGCAGGCGGCCTTCCGCGACGCGGTCGCCGATGGCCTGGTCGAAGGCGTGCGCATCACGACCGGTGTGGCGGTGCTCGCCGCGGTCGGCGACGGCATGGTCGGCACGCCCGGCGTGTCGGCGCGACTGTTCGCCGGACTCGCGCAGGCACGGGTGAACATCCGCGCAATCGCGCAGGGCGCCAGCGAACGCAATGTCTCGGTGGCGATCGATGCCGACGATGCCACGCGCGGCTTGCGCGCCGCGCACTCCGCGTTCTGGCTGTCGCCGCAGACGTTGTCGGTCGGCATCATCGGCCCCGGAGCGGTCGGCCGCGTGCTGCTCGATCAACTCGCGTCGCAATCGGCACGGCTGACGCGCGACTTCCACATCGACCTGCGGCTGCGCGGCGTCATGACGACGCGCGCCATGGCGCTCTGCGAATCGGCGATACCGTTTGACCGCTGGCGCGAGGCGCTCGAGGACGGCAAGTCTCCGGACATGCTGCGCTTCGAAGACCATGTGAATGCGGAGCACCTGCCGCACGCCGTCATCCTCGATTGCAGCGCGAGCGACGACGTCGCGGAGCAGTACCCGCGATGGCTTGGCGCGGGCATTCACGTGGTGACGCCGAACAAGCGCGCCAACAGCGGACCGCTGGAGCTCTACGACGACCTTCACGAGGCGCGGCGCGCCGCTGGATCGCACTACCTGTATGAAGCGACCGTCGGCGCGGGTCTGCCGATCATTCAGACGCTCCGCGATCTGCGCGAGACCGGCGACGAGATTCGCCGGATCGAGGGGATTTTGTCGGGCACGCTCGCGTATCTGTTCAACGTGTGGGACGGCAAGCAATCGTTCTCCGAAGTCGTACGCGTGGCAAAGGCGAACGGCTATACGGAGCCGGATCCGCGCGACGACCTGTCCGGAACCGACGTTGCTCGCAAGCTGGTCATTCTCGCGCGCGAGATGGGATTGCGCCTCGAACTGTCCGGCGTCGAACTCGAAGGGTTGATTCCACCGTCGCTCAGCGGCTGCAACGTCGACGAGTTCATGAACCGGCTGACCGAGCTGGATGCGCCGATGTTGACGCGGCTCGAAGCCGCTCAGACGAAAGGCAAGGTGCTGCGATACGTCGCTGCCCTCGATGCCGCCTCGTCGCGCGCGACCGTTGGCCTCGTCGAGCTCGAACGCACGCATCCGTTCGCCAACATCAACCTGACCGACAACATCGTCCGGTTCATCACCAGCCGCTACGACAGAAATCCGCTGGTCGTGCAGGGGCCTGGGGCCGGCCCCGCCGTCACCGCAGGTGGCGTGTTCGCAGATCTGCTCAGGGTCTGTGCGTATCTCGGGGCCAAGTTGTAGAATCGGGCGGCACTATGGGCTTCTGGAAGCAGCCGAAAAAGACCTTTCTGCGTCGGGCGCTGTTCCAGATCCATCTCTGGACCGGCGTCGCGGTCGGCGTCTACATGGTCTTCATCAGCATCACCGGAAGCGCGGTGGTGTTCCGGCGCGATCTGAACACGACCCTCCTCGGCAACGTCCCGGCGAAGGAAGTGGCGGCCGACGCCAAGCGGCTCTCCGAAGCGGAGCTGCGCGAGGCGGTGCTGCGCCAGTATCCCGGCTACACGATTACCCGCGTCGCGTCATCCCGTCGTCGGCTCGGGCCGACCGAGGTGACGATGTCGAAAGACGGCGAAGTCCTGCAGGAGCGGTTCAATCCGTTCACCGGAGCAGATATGGGCAACGCCCATCCGCGTGCGGTGGCGGTGATGGAGTGGTTCACCGATCTCCACGACAACCTGCTCGCGGGCGAGACCGGACGCAAGGTGAACGCTGTCGGCGGCGCGCTGCTGTGCGTGCTCTGTATCACAGGCGTCGTCATCTGGTGGCGCGCATGCGGCCCGTGGTACAAGGGCTTCTACTTCAATCCGGTGAGCAGCTGGAAGCGGATGAATTTCGATCTCCATTCCGCGCTCGGCTTCTGGGGCTTGCTGATTCTTTTCCTGTGGGGACTGACCGGGATCTACTTCGGCTTCCCCGACCAGTTCATCGCTGCTGTTGATTACTTCGAGCCCCCTGGCGAGCTTTCGGGGCAACGCCGCGGTGATCTGCTTATCGCGTGGCTTGTCCGCATGCATTTCGGACGCTATGGCGGCATGGGTGTGCGCATCACCTACGTGATTATCGGGCTGCTGCCGGCGGTGATGTTCGTGACCGGCGCCATCATGTGGTGGAACCGTGTGCTGCGCCGCTGGGTGGCAGAGACGAAAACGACGAAAGCCGCTCGCGGGCGTGCAGTTCTCCCGGTGCAGACAGCTGTCGAATGATTTGCGCCTAGTGATCAGTAATTTCAACCACGAAGGTCACGAAGGACACGAAGAATTCTTTGTACGTTGTTTACTTCGTGACCTTCGTGTTCTTCGTGGTTTGAGTGCTGCTCACTGAGTCACAAATCACCAATCACCAATCGCCCTGGCCACCCCTCGAACGGACCTCCGACCCCACGCCGACGATGTTGCGGAGCGTGCGCTCAAGCGCATCAGCTTCCGCATCATGCCGTACGTCTTTCTCCTCTACATCGTCGCGTTCCTCGATCGCGTGAACGTCGGGTACGCCGCGCTCCAGATGGCGAGCGACCTCGGATTCAGCGCGGAGGTCTTCGGCTTCGGCGCCGGCATCTTTTTCTTTGGCTACGTCATCCTCGAGATTCCCGGCTCGGTGATCGTCGAGCGCTGGAGCGCGCGCAAGTGGATCGCGCGCATCATGATTTCGTGGGGCATCCTCGCGGTGATGATGGCGTTCGTGAAGACCGCGGCCCAGTTCTATACCGTGAGGTTCATGCTCGGCGCCGCTGAAGCGGGATTCTTTCCAGGTCTCATCGTCTACCTCTCGCACTGGTTCCGCTACGAGGATCGCGCGAAGGCGGTCGCCTGGTTCATGGCCGCCATTCCCGTGTCGAACTTGGTTGGCTCTCCGATTTCAGGGCTGCTTCTCGGAGTGCGCTGGTTGGATCAACCCGGCTGGAGATGGTTGTTCATCGTCGAAGGGCTCCCCGCGGTCGTTCTCGGGTTCGTCACCCTCTTCTACCTCACCGACTGGCCGCGCGAGGCAAAGTGGCTGCCCGAAGACGAGAAGCGCTGGATTATCGGCGAGCTCGAGGAGGAGAAGCGTCAGCGGAAAGCCGTGCATCAGATTTCGATGTGGCGGGCACTTGGTCATCGCGACGTGCTGCTGCTGGTCGGTACCTACTTTTTCGCCACGGTTGGCTTTTATGGCTTGAACATCTGGCTGCCGACGATTCTCAAAGGGGCATCCGGATGGAGCGACCTGAAAGTGACGATGGTCGCGATGATTCCGCATCTGGCAGGACTCGCCGGCATGCTCGTATTCGGTTGGTCGTCGGATCGCACGGGCGAGCGGCGGTGGCACGCGGCCGGCGCGATCATGCTCGGCGCTGTTGGTTATCTGCTCGTGATTGCCGCCGGCGGCAATCCGCTGCTCGTCGTCGCGGCCTTCTGCGTCGTGGCTGCGGGCGCCGACGGATACTTCCCCGGGTTCTGGCCGTTGCCGACGGCATTCCTCACCGAATCGGCCGCAGCCGCCGCGATCGGCCTGATTAATTCCGTTGGAAACCTCGGCGGGTTCGTCGGGCCGTACATCCTCGGCTATGTGCGCACGACCACGAACTCGTTCAACATCGGTCTCGCACTGCTTGCGCTCTCGATGTTGATTGGCGCGGGATGCGTGCTATCGGTGAGACACGCGGCTGGTGGTCAGCGGAAGTAGCCGTTCAGCAGCGCGGCGATCACGGCGATCAGTGTTGTGAACTGAAACCCGACCAGCCAGAAAAGTCTTGAGTCGAATCGAGCCTCGATCCGCTCGAACTTTGTATCGACGCGGTCGAAACGCTGATTCATCTCTGTCCTGAAATCGCGCATCTCCGTGCCGAGGTCGCGAACGTCCGCACGGACTTCACCGATCGCGGCAACGTGCTCCTCGCGGCGTCCTTCCAGGTACGCGACGCGTTCTTCCAGGGTCCCCATTCTCGGGCCTCCTGCACGGGCCGTCACGGCCCGATTCTACATCGTCGTCCACAGCACACCGTGTGCCCTCCTGTAGCTCATTGACCATTCCTACCGCCGTATTGGACGGCGCAATTCTGCCGCCGCGACATGCGTTCGGCATTACAATCCGCGCAATCTCGACATGTTCCGCTGTGGTCTGTGGAGTCTCGGCGTGCTGCTCGCAACGACGACGATGCATCTGCCGACGATGGCCGCAAACCAAGCCACCGGTCGGCCCGGCGGTTCCATCAAGGTGGCGATCTACGCGAGCGTCGGTGAAGAGCTCATCACCTTCAGTGCTGACTCCGAGCGCGCGACGCTGGCGAGGCAGTCGTCGATCGTGCTCCCGGGCTTCGTTCAGGAAGCGTGGGTGTCCCCATCAGGCCCGTTTCTGTATGTCGCGTGGAGCAACGGCGGCGCCAGTTACGCCGGTACCGGCGTCACCGCTGTCGGCGACAAACACGGGATAACCGCGTTTCGCGTCGACGCGAACGGGGCCCTCCATGCTCACGGTGCGCCGGCATCGATCCGATCCCGTCCCATCCACATCACCGGTGACGCATCGCATCGCCATTTGCTGGTTGCCTACAACGATCCGAGCGGCATCTCCGTTCACACCATCAACGCCGACGGAACGATCGGCGCCGAGCAGCCGCAACCGCCTTCGCTCGACGTGGGAATCTACGCGCACCAGGTCCGGGTCCTGCCCTCGAACAACGCAGTGGTGCTCGTGACCCGCGGGAATGAGCCGACGACCACCACGCGCGAAGATCCAGGTGCCCTGAAGGTGTTTCGGTATGACGACGGCAAATTGACGAATGTTGCGTCGATTGCGCCAGCAAACGGCGTTGGGTTCCGATCGCGTCATCTTGATTTTCATCCAACGCATCCATGGGCGTACCTCACGCTCGAAGCCCAGAACAGGCTCGAGATGTACGCGGTCTCGAACGGCACGTTGTCGACGCAGCCGGTGTTCAACAAGGCGACGCTTGCTGACGGCACCGGTGGGAAGGCAGGGCAGACGGCCAGCACTGTTCACGTGCACCCGAACGGTCAGTTCGTCTACGTCGCGAATCGTGGCGCGGCCGAGGGCGGGACGAACAACATCGCCGTGTTCCGCATCAATCAGCAGACGGGAGAGCCTTCGCTGATTCAGAACACCGACACGCACGGGTTTACGCCGCGGACGTTTTCCATCGATCCGAGCGGCCGCATGCTCGTCGTCGGCAATCAGACGACGCAGTCGATTGCGGGAAACACGGTCCCCCCCAACCTCGCCGTGTTTCGAATTCGCGGGGACGGGATGCTCGACTTCGCGCAGCGATACGACCTGGCGATTGGTCGCAAGCCGTTGTGGTGGACGGGTCTGGTGACGCTTCGATAAGAGCCGTTGCCGATCGTCAGTTCCTAACCTTCGCGAAAGACGGCATCCAGCCCAATCTCGAATCCCGGCAGGAGTTCCGTCGCGAGCACGTCACCAGCGCGGCGCGAGAGTTCGGTGGGTCGTGAAAAACGATCGTCCGCCCGCCGGTAGATCCTCACAACATCAATTTCCGGATCCACAATCCAGTATTCGACTACTCGAGCACGCTCGTACAGCGCCCGTTTGATCGTTTCATCGCGCTTTCGCGTGCTCTCGGAGCCGACTTCGATGACCAGATCCGGTGCGCCGCGCACCCAATCTTTGAGAAGTTCGGGCGCGCGTTCATTGGACACATAGAGGAGGTCCGGCTCCACGACGTCGAACTTTGAAATGATCACGTCGAGCGGCGCGAGGAACACGCGTCCGATCGGATGAGCCGCCAGGTAATTGCCAATGGCCAGGTGAAGGCGGCCGACGATCTCCTGATGGCGAAGGAAAGGTGCCGGCGTCACGTAGTGCTCCCCATCGATCAACTCGTGCCGCATCCCGTCCTCCGGGAAGAGCACATAGTCGTCCCATGTGAGCTTCACGCCCGTCGGCTTCATCTCATCGCTCCCGGACACGCGCTCATTGTAGCGTCGTCGGTGCGAGTGCAATGCCACGCCTGTATCGTTCGTAAATCAGGGAGTCGACTTCCTGCCACCCGCGCGGCTTGAAATTCCTGCCGTCGGACGACGGCGGCGCTGTGGCAGAATCTGCGTGCTCGAGGAACGGCATGCAACCAACACGACGAGACTTCCTGAAGACCACCGTCGGCGCCTACGCGTCGGGTGGTGTCTTCGCGATGCCAGCACAGCGCGGCGGCGGCTTGAATCAAGCAGCTCACGATCTGACGGCCCTCTCGTTGGCAGATGCCGCGGAGCTGCTGCGCGGTCGGAAGGTCTCACCCGTGGAACTCACCAACGCGTGCCTGGCGCGAATCGAACGATTGAATCCGGTATTGAACGCGTTCATCACGGTGACCGCCGAGCAGGCGCTCGTCGACGCCAGGGCCGCCGAGTCGGAGATCGTGCGCGGAAGACGACGTGGACCGCTGCACGGCATTCCGATCGCTTTGAAGGATCTGTTCGACACGGCGGGCGTGAAGACGACGGCGGCCAGCGCGGTGTTCGCGGATCGCGTCCCATCGCAGGATGCGGAAGTGGTTCGCCGCCTCAAACAGGCGGGTGCCATCCTGGTCGGCAAACTGAACATGCACGAGTTCGCGTACGGCGATACCTCGGCGCAAACCAATTTCGGGCCGGTCCGCAATCCGTGGGACCGCCAGCGGATTTCCGGCGGATCGTCCGGCGGCTCGGGGGCCGCCGTTTCCGCGCGGCTCTGCTACGGAGCGCTTGGATCCGATACGGGCGGTTCCATCCGCCAACCCTCCGCGTATTGCGGCATTGTCGGATTGAAGCCGACTTACGGTCTGGTCAGCACCACAGGTGTGATTCCGCTCTCGTGGTCGCTCGACCACGTCGGTCCGATGTCGCGGACCGTCTCGGATACCGCCGTCCTGCTGCAGGCGATCGCCGGCTACGATCCGCGCGACACCAACAGCGTCGATGCCGTGCCCCCCGACTACGCCAAGGCCCTCGCACAGAGGGTGTCGGCGTTCCGACTCGGCATTCCGCGGGCTGTCTTTTTCGAGGGTCTCGACGTGGAGATCGAGCACGCCGTCAACGACGCCTTGCAGCTCCTTCGGCGCTTGACGGCGTCTACACGTGACGTCGAACTGCCGTCGTACCGGACGCTTCCGGTGGTCGGCGCGGAAGCGTACGCGTTCCACACTCCGTACTTCACAAAATCGCCGGAGTTATACAAGCCGGCGACGCGGCAGCGCATCGAAGGCGGCTCGAAAATCACGGTATCCGCGTACATCGAGGGAAAGCGAGAGTTGGATCGGCTGCGGCGCGCAGTGGCAGACGTGTTTTCCACCATCGATCTGCTGGTGACGCCAACGACGCCGATTCTGCCGCAGACCGTTGACGAAGCCGTGAACAATCCGACGGTGCCGGCGCCCGGCGGCGTCGCGCCGTCGCTGCGCAACACGCAGCCGTTCGACATCTATGGCCTGCCGACCATTTCCATTCCATGCGGCTTCAGCCGCAGTGGTCTCCCGATCGGTCTCCAGATCAGCGGACCTCACCTCGGCGAACCTCGAGTGCTTGCGCTCGCGCAGGCCTTCGAGCACGCGACCGAGTGGCACCGGCGCTCGCCGGACGTTTGACGCGATCCGGCGGCGGTCGTACGATTGCCGGTTGTCTCTAGTCATCAAACCTCTGCAGGGGAGATCCATGCATCGACAGATATCCGCGACCATCGCATTCATCGCAGGAGGACTGCTCATGGCGCAGGCAGCATTGGCGCTCGAGCTCACGTCACCGGCGTTCAAACAGGGCGAGAAGATTCCATCGAAATACACCTGCGACGCGCCTGGAGGCGGCGTCAACCCCGCCCTCACCTTCGGCGGCGTCCCGGCCAACACGAAGCAGCTCGTGCTCACCATGCACGACCCTGACGTGCCGAAGAACCTTCGGCCCGACGGCAACTTCGATCACTGGTTCGTCTGGGACATCGCCCCGACCAGCAAGGGGATCGCCGAAGGCGCCGGTACGAAGATGGGAATGAACGGCACAGGCAAGGCCGGCTACATCGGACCGTGCCCGCCGGATCGCGAGCACCGGTACTTCTTCCGGCTCTACGCGCTGGATGCACCGGTGACGGGGAAGAGCTTCAAGGATCGCGCGGAGCTCGAAGCGGCGATGAAGGGTCACATCCTCGCGCAGTCGGAGCTGATGGGACGTTACGAGAAAATCAAGAAGTAGAAATCCCAAGTCCCAAATCCCAAATCCCGAGATCCAAATCCCAAAGTGCCGGAGGCGCTCTGGGATTTGGCTTGCGATCCGTCAGCTCACATTGCAGGTCCGGCCGGACCTTGTTGTTGTGGCGCTCCGCTGCCGGCGCCTCCGCCCGGGCCGAACTGCGACGGCCCCGATTGAGCAAGGGCAGGGCCTTCGATCTCGGGCGGTCGAACCTCCGGAAAATGCTCCCGACGCAGCCCTCCGAGTTCCTGCTGTACGTCCTGCTCCCATCGAGCGTCGAGCGCCTTTTCTTTTGCTGCCAGGTTGTCATTCAGCTCGGTCTCGTATTGTTCCTGCTTTCTTTTGGCGTCCGGCTGGTCCTTCAGTCGGTTTTCGTTCATCTTCAGCAGCTCCCTATTGTTCTCAGCTTCTTTTTCGAGTGTCTGGAAGTGCTGATCGAGAACGTTCGCTTCGGCCATCGGCTTCAGAAGCTCGTTCACCGTCTCGTATCGTTGCGCGTTGACTTCCTTCTCGTTCTCAACACGGCTCTGAAACTGTTGCTGGCGCGCGGCCGGGTCGATGGCGGAGTTCCCATCAAAGCTGTCCCGTGTGCGTTGGTCCTGTTCCTTGATGACCGTCTGCGTTTCCTTAATCAGTTTGTCGATGTTCTTCTGTGAATCGTCTTCCTCGAGCTGTTTGGAGATTTTTCCCTGCAGGTCGGTCATTTGCGAGACGTTCTGCTCGTGAGCCTCGTTCTCCTTCTCGAGTTTCTGGGCGTCGGGGAGTTCCTGTTCCTTCTTCTCTGGCGGCGTAAATTTATCGACGATTCCCTGCAGCTTTTCGCTGATGTTGACGGGTTCCGATACCTGAACTTCCCGGAGCTTGGCCTCTACTGAGTCCGCGAACGCTTCGGCCTTTGCGGCGGCGTTTTCAACTTCGAGGCGGACCGCGTTTTGGACGCCGCCAACCCCCTGCACATATGGGACGGTGACGTTTGTTGCCCATGAAACGGCATCGCCGATGGGTTTGCTGGTCCCTCCGAGGTCGAAGTGCCCCGCGTGTTCCCCGTGTAATAGATGACCGACCTGCGTTGCTGTTTCGCTTCCGACCTCGGCGAGCTTCTCGGCTTGGGTCGCCACTTCCTCCATCCGTTGCTCGACTTTGTGCGCTTCGTGTTCGCGCTCCTCGAAGACGTTAACCTCCGATTGGCGCTCCTGCACGATCGCATTCGCGTTCTTCAGTTTCTCGGCGCTTTCGGCTACCTGCGGCTGAAGAGCGTTCCGGTCCTCCGGCGTGACGGCATTGAGCATCTCTGACGTCAGCTTGTCGTGGTCCTGTTTGACGATGCCCTGGCTGGTGCGGGCCTGGGAGAGCCTGTTGTCGGCTTCCCGCCGTTCCGTTGCCAGCTTCTCCTGTTCTGCCCGAAATTGTTCTTCATTCATCGTCGTGTCTCGCTAGTCGCCCTTCTTCTTGAGCTCGCCGAACGGTGTGTCGATCGACCCGTCCTTGTTGACATCGAGTTCGAGGTCGTTCGGGTCTTTCGGGTTGTGCAGCACGATCTTCGCGCCCGAGATCCAGCAGTCCACCGTCTCGTCGTCTACCAGTGGTCCTTTTAGCGTTGCCTTGCCGGATCTGAATTCGATGGTCAACCCACCCAGACCTGCAGCGGTCGAATAGCGGCCCTCGATTTTCCCGGCACAGGAGGCGAGTCCCGGCCGTGGCGGCTGTGGTCCCGCGGCGGTTGCAGCTCCAGCGCCGCGCCCTTGCGGCGCGGCCGCAGGTGGCGCACACGTCCCGCCCGACGGTCGCAGCATGTCGGAGCATTTGCGCCATCCGGTGAACCCCGAGCCGGACGAATCCATCTCGCAGTACGCCCCGTTGGTCTTCAGAATCCTCCCCGAAAACACGGTGTTTGCGACGTAGCGGACCTGCACCGCGTCTCCGACAACGCACGACGACTTGCCACCGGTGCCGGCCTTCTGAACCACGTTCATGTTCTCGACTTGGAGCAGCGGCACGTTGTTGTTCTGGCCGGCATTTACGTTGGCGACCGCACCGGCCGCGCGCGTGACTTCCGCGAGGATCTGCCGGCCGTTGACGTTCGTTTCAACGATGTCGCCGGCAGCAACTGTCTGCGCGCGCGCGGTGGCGGAAAACGTCAGCGCCACGCATGTGATCGTCGCAATCCGAGTGGTCATGCCATATGTGAATCGCATGTAAGAAAGCCTTTCCTCGAGTGTCGGAATTAGGTTGCCGCGGCCTCGCCGCGCAACTCCGCTTGATAGGTGCCCATCCTTGACCGGACCGCCGGATCGGCATGCGCGTACTTCTTGCGCACCTTCGCCGGCTTGCCGCCGACCCCCATCACGATCTGCAGCTCCTTGAATTCGGGGCCCGCCAGCTGCGTCGGTTCGACGATGAGTGAGGCGTCCTTCAACTTGCCTTCCTTACCGCCGTGTTCCTCGCCGCTGCGCATGCCGATCTGCTCGGCGATCATCTTCGCGGTGCCGTCCTGCAGGCTCGGATTCATGAACGTGCGCACAGCGCAGCTCCCCATCATCCCTTCGCCATTCGGATAGGCGTTCTTCATCTGGCCCACACTCTGCGCGAACATCCAGAGCTTGATGCCGTACTGTCGGCCGACTTCGAGCGCCTCTTCGACAGGCGGCATCTGCCGCAGTCGCGGCAGCTCGTCAAGCACGAACAGGATCGGTGCCGCGCCACGGGGCGGCAACTCCGACGTCAAGGCCCGAATGTGCTGCGCGATGACGACACGCAGCAGCGACAGGTACGCCTCGATCTCGTTGGGCTTGACGCAGACGTACAGCGTTGGATTGGTGCCATTGCGCAGATCCAGCGGACTCCAATCCGACAGCCGCGTCACCATGTTGATCCGCTCGCCAACCCACGCGGCCAGACTTGCCTTGGCGGTTTGCAGGGCGCCGTCAAGGGTCCGCGGATCCATCGACCCGAGATTGGAGCCCTCGTCGCGAATCGTCTGCAGCTCGGGGTTCTTCTTCGGCACCATGATCAGCCGCGTATAGCTGCTCTGCACGGTGGGCGCCACGTAGACCTTGGAGCCCAGGTCCATTTCCGCCAGCAGGAAGTTGGCCGTCGAGCGCGGCAGCAGGGTGGCGTCGATGCGGCCGGCCTCCA
>Ga0134127_10003387_pt1 | contig 11474 bp, 9 predicted proteins | sample KB31753_FD_96459 | JGI IMG/M metagenome (GOLD analysis project Ga0134127, IMG submission 96459) | Terrestrial soil microbial communities with excess Nitrogen fertilizer from Kellogg Biological Station, Michigan, USA - KB3-175-3 | ecosystem: Environmental > Terrestrial > Soil > Unclassified ...
GGCGAAATCATCGGCGGCTCGCAGCGCATGGCGTCGCACGAACTCCTGCTCAAGCGCATTCACGAGCACGGACTGCCGGAAGAGGCGTTCAAGTGGTATTTGGATCTACGCAAGTATGGCGGCGTTCCCCACGGAGGGTTTGGTATGGGAATCGAACGCGCCGTGGCGTGGATCTGCGGCCTGGAACACGTGCGGGAGACGATTCCATTTGCGAGGACGCTGCATAGGCTTTATCCGTAGTGCGAAGAACGAGGAATTGAATCATTGAGTCATCGGATCATTGAATCATTGCAAACCACAGGTGAGGCTTTCACAGGTACAGGCTTTCTTGGGTTTCAATGATTCAATCCCTCAATGATTCAATGATTCAATAATGACGATTCCTGACACCAGCATTGCTCCCAAAAAGATTCGCGTGATTGGCGTGCCCCTCGATCTGGGCCAGTCGCGGCGCGGGGTGGACATGGGTCCTTCCGCCGTCCGTGTCGCGGGTCTGGAGGCCCGCCTCGAAGAACTCGGACACGTTGTCGAGGACGCGGGCAATGTCGCCGTGGCTATCGCGGAACAGAAGAAGACCGGCGATCCGCACGCTAAGTATCTGAAGGAAATCACTACGACCTGCACCAAGGAGGCGGACCTCGTCCTAAAGACGCTCGAAGCAGGTAAAGTGCCGTTGGTCCTGGGTGGAGATCATTCAGTCGGAGCGGGAACTGTTAGCGGCGTTGCAGAGTTCTATCGCCGCCAAGGGCAGAAGATTGGCTTGATCTGGATTGATGCGCATACGGACATCAATACGCCTGACAGTTCGCCGAGCGGTAATGTACATGGCATGCCGCTAGGGGCCCTGATGGGACTCGGGCCTGCGGATCTGGGCAATATTTATGGATTTTCGCCGAAGGTTGCTCCGGAGAACTGCGTACTTGTGGGTGTGCGCGACATCGATGCCATTGAGAAAGAAAATGTCCGTCGCGCTGGAATTGGTGTTCTCACCATGCGTGATATCGACGAGCGCGGGATGCGCACGGTAATGGAAGAAGCGTTGCGCATGGCTGGGAAAGGGACTGCCGGTTATCACGTGTCGCTCGATATGGATTGGGTCGATCCCGAAGATGCTCCTGGCGTGGGCACGCCCGTCCGCGGCGGAGCCACCTATCGCGAGGCGCACCTCGCAATGGAAATCATCGCCGACCATGGCCGCATGCTCAGCTTCGAGATCGTCGAGGTAAACCCCGTCATTGACGAGCATAATCGCACGGCGGAACTGGCCGTGGAACTAGCGCTGTCCGCGTTCGGAAAGAAGATCCTGTAAAGCATTGCACCGCCCATCGCAGAGTACGCAGAGACAACGCCAACATCTACTCTGTGATACAAAATCTCTAACCCGCCAGATACCCGTAAGTGGTTTCGCCCTGCTTTCTCGGCGATCTCTGCGTGCTCTGCGGTTAAACGGTTTTCATGCTTCGTCCCGACTACAAGCAATTTGCTCGGCTGGCCGAGGAATCCACGCTCGTGCCCGTGGTGAAGTCCGTCATGGCAGACCTGCTGACGCCAGTGTCGGCATTTTTGGCAATTTCACGCGGCGAGCAAGATGCGTTCTTGCTGGAGTCGGTCGAGCGCGGGGAACAGATTGGACGCTACACATTTCTCGGCGCACGGCCTTACATGCAACTGCGCTCCTCGGGCGGGAAGGTATCGGTTGAACGCGGCCGCAAGAGCGAGAAACGCAGCGGCAGCATTTTTCAGGTCGCGAAAGAACTCCTGCAAGAGCACACGCCGGCGCACATTCCAGGGTTGCCGCCGTTTTTGTCAGGAGCGGTAGGTTTCTGTTCGTACGACATCGTTCGCCAACTGGAGACCATTGGCGACGATACGAAAGACGACCTGCACCTGCCCGATTGCACGCTGATGTTCTTCAACCGCCTGCTGGCGTTCGATCACCTGCGCCATCAAATCCACATCATCGCCGCTGCTGATGTTCGCACTGAGAGCCCTCGCAAGGCGTACGATCGCGCCCTCGCCGACATCGCCGCGATCGAGAAAAAGCTGGCGGCCATCCGTCCCGGGCAGTGGCAGCGCGCCAACGGCAAGCCAAAAGGCAAGCTCAAGGTCGACGCCAACATGCGGCAGAAGGACTATGAAGCGTCCGTCCGCAGCGGGAAGGAATACATCGCTGCCGGCGACATCTTCCAAGTCGTGCTCTCGCAACGCCTGACCTTCACGCCTGACGTGCCGCCGTTTGATATTTATCGTTCACTGCGCGCCGTGAATCCGTCGCCCTACATGTATTTCTTCAAGATGGGCGACACCCACATCATTGGCTCGTCGCCGGAGATGCTGGTGCGCGTCACCGGGCGCAAGCTGGAATACCGGCCGATTGCCGGCACTCACCCGCGTGGCAAGGACGAAGCGGAAGATCGCCAACTTGAAGAGAAAATGCTGGCGGATGAGAAGGAACGCGCCGAGCATGTCATGCTCGTGGATCTCGGGCGCAATGATCTTGGCCGGGTCAGCGAGTACGGGTCGGTCGAAGTGAAAGATCTGATGTACGTGGAACGTTACTCGCACGTGATGCATATCGTCTCCGCGCTCGAAGGGAAGTTGCGACCGGAGCTTCATGCTTTGGACGCATTCGCCGCGTGCTTCCCCGCAGGCACTTTAAGCGGAGCGCCGAAGGTACGGGCTATGCAGATCATCGAGGAATTGGAACCCACAAGGCGCGCGATTTATGGCGGCTCCGTCCTCTACGCGGATTTCGCCGGAAATCTCGATTCCTGCATTGCCATCCGCACCATGCTGATGAAGGGCAAAAAGGCGTACCTGCAAGCCGGAGCCGGCATCGTCGCAGACTCAGATCCTACGACTGAATTCCAGGAGTCCATGAACAAAGCACGGGCCGTGATTAAGGCTGTGGAAGCAGCGCGAGGAAACGCCTAACGCGCTGCCGAGCTTTGCTCGGCCGGACGCGGCGAGGGCGCCCGTCCCTACGTGTTCAAGAAATTCGCAACGAGCTTCTTTCCCTCTCCCGTCAACACACTTTCCGGGTGGAACTGCACTCCTTCGACTGGATATTTCTTGTGCCGCAAGCCCATGATGGTTTTTGTGCCATCGGACTCGGTGGTCCATGCGCTCACTTCGAGATCGGAGGGGAGCGATTTCTCTTCCACGATCAACGAGTGATAGCGCGTGGCAGTGAAGGGAGATTTCAGGTTATTGAAGACTGTCTTACCGTCGTGCGTGACCTGGCTGGTTTTTCCGTGCATCAGGTGAGGGGCGCGGATCACCTTCCCACCAAACGCCGCACCAAGGGCCTGATGTCCCAGGCAGACGCCCAAAATCGGCAATTTTCCGCTGAAATGCCGAAATAGCTCCATGCTGATGCCGGCTTCCTGGGGAGTACAAGGGCCGGGGGAAATAAGAATACGCTCGGGATGCATAGCCTCGACTTCTCCGACCGTGATCTGGTCGTTACGGCGGACCACGACATCAGCCCCAAGCTCCCCCAAGTATTGGACGAGGTTGTAGGTAAACGAGTCGTAGTTGTCGAGGACAAAAACCATGGCTTTCACATCAGGTTACAACAAGTTCGGGTGAACTTGTCCGCTGCTCTGGCTTGCAGAGAAGATAGCTGCGGCTCAAGGCCGTTCCCAACGGCCTGACTCGGCGGAGCGGAACGCGGCCTCAATCACCGCCATGTTCTTTATGCCATCGTTCACTGGAACCGGCACCTCGTGGTTTTCCCGAATTGCGCGCGAGAATAAGTCGCCTTGCAGGGTGTACTGATCGCATACCGGGAATGTCTCGGTGCTGATGGTTTTTCCGGAGAGGTCGCCACCATCGTCGATGAAAATCCGGCATGGGCGATCGTTGGGCGCATTGAAAGGAATCTCAATTTCGATGCGGCCTTTGGTCCCGACGAGGTTCATTCGCTGATAGGGCACAAGCTGCGTGCTGCATGTGAAAATCGCGTGGCCTGAAGGGAAGTCAAGAATCACCGACGTCAATCGATCGACCTTCATCTCTGGATCGCGCTCGATGAGCGAAACCACTCGGGTTGGTTCTTCTTCGTAAATGAGCCGTGAAGTCGTAATCGGATAGCAGCCGATGTCAAGCAGGCCGCCGCCGCCGATATCCGGATTGTTTCGGATGTTGGCCGCATCGCGATTGAAGTAGCTGAAGTAGCCTGTGATCGAACGCAGTTGCCCGATGCGGCCGGAGCGCACCAGTTCGCGCGCGCGCAGCCACTGCGGATGCGTCCGCACCATGAACGCTTCGCCGATTTTCATGCCGGTCTTTTCTTGCACGCGCTGGAGTTCACGTGCTTGGGCAACAGTCACACTCAAGGGCTTTTCGCAAAGCACGTGCTTGCCGGCTTCCGCGGCCTTGATCGACCAGGGCACGTGCATGTGGTTGGGCATCGGGTTGTAGATTGCCTCAATCTCCGGATCGCGCAACAGTTCTTCGTACGAACCATACGCTTTGGGAATTCCCATTGCGCGCGCGGCCTCCTCGGCCTTTTTACGGTCACGAGAGGCGATGGCGCGAATGTCGCACCACTCGCTCTTCTGCATGGCTGGGACCGCAAGCTTCAACGCAAACTGCGAAGTGCTGAGAACTCCCCAACGAACTTTATTCGGCATATGTTCCTCTCGGACAATTATTGCGTTGACTATGATAAACGCGAATTTCAGGCAATGTTGGGAGCGACAAGCCGGGAAAAAAGATTCAACCGACGTTGGTCGAACGTACGGCTGCAGCTTGTGCGCCAGCGCTGGCGGGTGCTGTCAGGGTCATCTTCATTCCATGTTTCGGCCGGAGAGTGAAGCTGGGTACCGGAATGACGGGGTGATCAGGAAGTATGCGAAGCTGAAAGCGTTGCGCCATGGTGGCCAGGAGCAGCGTGGTCTCCATCAAGGCAAACATATTTCCGATGCACTGCCTCGGCCCCCCGCCAAAGGGGAAATAAACAAAACGGGGCAGCTTCTGCATCGCCGGATCCAGCCAGCGGTCCGGATTGAACTTCTCCGGATCTGGAAAGTACTTCGGATTACGATGCATGATCCACTGGCTCATCACGATGTTGGCGCCGGCCGGAATCTTGTACCCGCGCAATTCGAAATCTTCAATGGCGGTGCGTGCCAGGCTCCATGCGGGCGGATACAACCGCATCGACTCCTTGATCACGCGGTCGGTATACGCGAGTGCGGACAAATCCGCGAATTCAGGAGATCGTCCTCCCAGTACCCTGTGCAATTCCGCATGAAGTTTCTGTTCGATCTCCGGATGCTTCGATAGCAAATACCAGGTCCAGGAAAGCGCCAGGGCCGTAGTCTCATGTCCGGCCAGCAAAAATGTCAGCACCTCGTCGCGCAGCTGCTTGTCCGACATGCCGCTGCCATCTTCGTCGCGCACATTCATCAGCATGGAAAGCAGGTCACCCGAGTCGGCGCTGCTAGCTCGCCGGGCAGCGATGATGTCGTACACCGTTTGTTCAAGCTGTCCAACCGCATGGCGAAGGGCAATCATCGAGGGGGTTGGCAGGTACCGCGCTATGGGCGGCAGCAGCATGCGGGCTCCCGTGGCGTTGCGCATCAGAAGATTCATTGCCGAAGAAATGATGTCAGTTTTCTCCGCCTCCACATTGAAAAGGCAACGAACCACGACGCGCAGCGTGAGTTGCATCATGTCCTGATGAATGTCGCGGGTCTCGCCCGGTCGCCACGACTGCAGCATCTCCTCGGTATAGGCTGTCATCACGCGCGCATAAGAAGCCACTCTCTCACGATGAAACGCCGGCTGCGACAGTCGCCGCTGGCGCAGCCAGGAGTCTCCTTCATTCGTCAGCAAACCCTTCCCGAAGAACCAGCGGCTATTCTGGACGACGCGGTCTTTTAGAAAATTTTGCGAATTACGAATCAGCACCCACTCAATCAGGTCAGGATCATTGAGGAAATAGACATGGAGCCAGATAGCGCGGTAATAGAAAACGTCGCCAAACATCTGCGACCAGCGCAGGAAGGTTTGCAGCGAGTCGCTGCTGGCGAGCGGCATGTTGCCAATCAAGAAATGCGGTTTCGGGCCGGGCGGACGTCGCATGCAGGATAGTGATGTTGAACTGTCGAGTCTACCGCGAAACCGGCGCTGAAACGGGCTGGGAAGATGGTTTTCGGTTTCCAGAACAGATTGACGGAAGCAAGTTCGAGGGTCAAACTAAATCCCGTGTTCATGAAAACGCTCTCACGATCGCTTTTATTCGCTGCAATGTTTTCGCCCTTCGTCCTGACGACGGCTTCTGCGGCCCAAACTGCTGACCCAGCGTGGCTGCGTTACGAAGGCCTCAAGAAATCGGCGACTGGTACTCCGAACCTGATTGCGATTGTCGGGCGCAGTCCCGTGCTTTTCAGTGCTGGGCAGGAGTTGGTTCGCGCGCTGGGCACCCGTCCAGCTCAACACGGCCGCGCCACATCTCTGCCGGCCAAAGATGCTTTCTTCCTTGGCACGCTGAAAGACGTGCGACCATATTTTCCCACCCTGAAGCCTTCGCATCCTCTCGGCCCAGACGGGTTCTGGCTCAAGACGGTGCAGCGGAATGGGCGCAAGTACTGGCTGATCGCCGGAGCGAATGACCGCGGAGTTCTGTACGGAACGTTCACACTGCTGAGAAGGCTTGTCCAGAAGCAGGATGTCTCGTCCCTGGACGTGATGGAGAGCCCCTCCGCCCCAATCCGCTGGGCCAGCGAATGGGACAACCTCGACGGCAGTATCGAACGAGGCTATGCAGGTCGATCCATCTTTTTCGATGGAGGCAAGGTTCGCACTGACCTTACACGCGTTAGTGAATACGCACGGCTATTGGCGTCCGTTGGGATCGACGCCTGCTCCATTAATAACGTGAATGCCGATCCCAGGATTTTGGGCGCCGACTTCCTTCCGCAGCTTGCCCGAGTAGCGGAGACGTTTCGCCCCTGGGGGGTTCGGCTGGCGATTTCGGTGGATCTAAGTGCTCCGAAAAGCGTGGGCGGTCTGAGCACCTTCGACCCGCTTGATCCGCGAGTCGCGGCGTGGTGGAAGAAGACGGTGGATGGAATTTATTCGCAAATTCCCGATTTCGCGGGCTTCGTGATCAAGGCTGACTCCGAAGGGCGATCGGGGCCTTCGCAGTACGGACGCAATGCAGCCGACGCCGCCAATGTAATTGCCCGCGCGCTGAAGCGGCACGGCGGGATCATGCTCTACCGCGCGTTCGTCTATAACCATCACCTTGACTGGAACGATCCCAAGGCAGACCGCGCCCGCGCTGCATATGACTACTTCTATCCGCTCGACGGCAAATTCGAAGATAACGTTGTCGTGCAAATCAAGCACGGTCCCATCGATTTTCAGGTGCGAGAGCCGGCGTCGCCGCTGTTTGGCGCAATGAAGCAGACAAGCGAAGCCATCGAGCTGCAGATCACGCAGGAATACTTTGGCCAGCAACGGCACCTCGTCTTCCTACTGCCAATGTGGAAGGAGACCACGCTCGACTTCGACATGCACGTGAAGGGCGTGACGCCGGTGAAAGATATTGTGTCAGGAAAAGTTTGGGGGCGAAACCTTGGCGGTTACAACGCCGTGGTCAATGTCGGTCTCGATCAGTACTGGCTGGGCCATCCGCTGGCGATGGCCAATCTGTACGGCTACGGGCGTCTGGCATGGAATCCCGACTTGAGTGCGGCGCAGATCGCCAAGGAATGGACGGAACTGACATTCGACACAAACCCCAAAGTCGTCGACACCATCATGCGCATGTTGCTCCCGTCCTGGCGTATGTACGAGAACTACACCGGCCCGCTCGGACTGCAGACTCTCACCGATATCACCGGTCCGCATTATGGTCCGAATATAGAATCCTCCGAAAACAACGGCTGGGGGCAATGGCACCGCGCCGACGCCAAGGGAGTTGGCATGGATCGCACGATCGCCACCGGAACCGGCTACATCGGGCAGTATTCGCCGGAGTTGCAGAAAGCCTATGAACCGGTCGACAAGTGTCCGGATGACCTGCTGCTGTTCATGCATCACGTGCCGTACACGTTTGTACTGCATTCCGGGAAGACGGTAATCCAGTATCTCTACGACTCACACTATTCGGGCGCCGAAGAGGCAGCGACCCTGGTAAAGGAGTGGACATCGCTTCACGGCCTAATCGATGACGCGCGCTATTCCGAAGTGCTGAAGCGCCAGCAATACCAGGCGGGACATGCGATCGTGTGGCGCGACGCCGTAGTTAACTATTTTCATAAAGTGTCGGGTATTGAAGACGCGCAACACCGAGTGGGGCACGATCCGGACCGCATCGAAGCCGAAGACATGCAGCTTTCCGGCTACACGCCCGTGGACGTTACGCCGTGGGAGACCGCGTCCGGCGGGAAAGCCGTCGCTTGCAACGGCCAGAGTTCGTGTTCAGCGAGTGTCAAATTTGATCGTGAGGCCGGAAGTTACAAGATCTCGATTCAGTACTTCGATCAGAACAAAGGCGTATCGCATTACGAACTGCTGGTTGACGATACAGTCAAAGACTCGTGGGCGGCCGATGACCATTTGCCATCCGACAAGATGAACGGCCACACCTCGACGCGCCACACCGTAGTCGGAGTTGAACTGAAACCTGGAAGCAACGTCAAGATCATAGGTAATCCAGATGGGGACGAACCGGCACCGCTGGACTATGTGGAACTTACTCGCGAACGACAGTAATCACCGGAATCTGCGCAGCGATTGACGAACCCTGGTCTACGCTCCACACTGAAACGTCATGAAAAAGTTGCGGGTAGGCATTCTTTTTGGGGGGCGCAGCGGCGAGCACGAAATTTCGCTGCTCTCGGCTGCCTCGGTCTTCAAAGCCATAGATAAAGAGAAGTTCGAAGTTGTTCCGATCGGGATCACCAAGGAAGGCCGCTGGGTCACTTCCGGCGAAGCGGAGCGACTGCTTTCCGGCAAGCCTCCCCATGAAGAGCGGCACCTGCGGGCGGGCGATCCTGAAGCCACGCCTTCTGCTGCGGTTCTGCAAAACGGCGAAGCGTTCGTCATGCCTCCCGAGCCTCACGGCGCGGGCATGCAGCCATTTCAAACCGATGCTCTCGCGCGTCGCGCATCCGATCGCGCGATCAATGTCGACGTGATCTTTCCCGTGCTCCACGGAACGTTTGGCGAAGACGGCACCGTGCAAGGCCTCCTGGAACTTGCGGACATCGCCTACGTCGGCGGCGGCGTACTGGGCTCCGCTGCGGGCATGGACAAAGATGTCATGAAGTCCCTGTTTCGCGCGGCAGGCCTGCCGATCGTGAAACACGTAACGGTGCTTCGTAGCGAGTGGGAAGCAAATGCAAAAAAAGTACAGAAGCTGGTTGAAAGCAAGCTGAAGTATCCAGTCTTCGTGAAGCCGGCGAATCTCGGCTCATCAGTAGGAATCTCGAAGGCGCACGATCGCAAGGAACTCGGCCCTGCGATCGACGAGGCCGCCAAGTTTGATCGCAAGATCGTGATCGAAGAAGGCGTGGGCGGAAAGAAGCACAAGGCCCGCGAAATCGAGTGCGCGGTGCTGGGCAACGACAACCCCGAAGCGTCGGTTGCTGGCGAAATCGTTCCCAGCGCCGAGTTCTACGACTACTCTGCGAAGTACCTGGATGAAGGCTCACAGCTCATCATTCCGGCGAAGCTGAGCAAATCAGAGATGAAGCAAGTGCAGCAGTTGGCGATCGCGGCCTTTCGTGCGGTGGATTGTTCTGGGCTTTCGCGGGTGGATTTCCTGATGGATCCGAAGTCGCGCAAAATCTACCTCAACGAGATCAACACCATGCCGGGCTTTACTTCGATCAGTATGTATCCCAAGCTGTGGGCCGCTTCTGGAGTATCGTATCCGGAGTTAATCGAGCGGCTGATCCAACTCGGCCTCGACCGCCACGCGGATAAGAAAAGAAATCAATATAGCCGCTGAGTAGTGTGATGCCGGGGCCTTCCACCCGTCTACATTTCCATGCCTACATAGCAAACTCTTCCTATCAAATACTCGGCAGCAGTCTGCCCCTTCTCCAAGGGCACAATTTCGACACTGTAGCTCTGGTTGTGAGGCCGGAACACGAGGTTGTCCCCTGCAGCCTCGACGTATCGAATTTTGCAAAGGCCGTTCACAAAGACAGCATAAATATTGGACTCGCCGCGGCGATAAGGCTGCAAAGACGTGTAGTGGCGGTCAATAAGCACCGTCGCGCCGGGCAACAGTCGTGGATACATGCTGATGGCATCAGCCTCGGCGCGAATAGCGACGAAACGCTCCCAGTCCCGACGTTTCCCCTGCACATCCGCGCGCAGTTTGCGCAAAAAACCGCGTTTGAACTTCTGAATGTCGCGCACTTTCATGCTCATGATGAGCGGCTGCATGGCAGCCACCGGGCCCTCTACTACGAAGACGTTGTCGAATTCGTCTTCGCTGGGTGGTGGAATGCTGGCGCGCTTGTTGATTTCCGCCGGATCTAGCAGATCGAGCACCGAGAGATGCTGCACGTTCAGCACTTTGTCCATGGCTTCGAGGCTCAGGCCGCGTTTACGGTTGAGAAAATTGGAAATGTGAGCCTGCTTAAAGCCGATCTGATCGGCCAATCGCAAACCCGTAAGCTCACCATCGCCAATTCGTTCGAGCAAAGTTCTGCGCAGATTCTCCTGCAAGCTCTTGAATTTCATATCTGGAGTATAGCGAATAGCTATACACTCGCCCAATCCATTTGTGTGAATTGAGAGCCGGATGAAGGAACTTTGCTGTTCTGGTTTCGGAACGGAACAAGGTTTTCCACAGGCAATCTGCGAGTTCCATGCGGCGAAAGAACGGATTGAAGCGTTCCAACCGTCACACTCAGAACAGGATGCGGTTGTCCCTTGACTTGCTTTTTTCTTGTAGCTATACAACAAACTAGCACTTATAACCCATAAGGATATTGGGATTGAGGGGAGAAAGAGAATGGGGCATGACACAAGGGTTGCGCGAACCGGACGAAACGGGCTTCCTGGAGTTTCGCCGCAAGGTGCGGGCTGCTGAGGTCCTCTCCGCGGCTATGGAGCGCCTGCTGGCGCAATTGCGCTTTAGCGGCAAATTGAGCGTAGTGGTGAGCAACGGACGGGTTCTCAAGTCAGGCTACGAAGAAGGATATTTCCGAAACCCGAGTGATCCGTGAAGGCAGCATTGATCGCCACAAACACAAATAAATAGCAAAACAGGCCACTCGTAACAGAAACGAACCCTGTCGCCGGGTTAGACCCGCGGCAGGGTTTTTGTTTTGGAAGCAGCGGAGGAAACATGGAAACACAAGAAAGAAAGCTTCTAGAGCTAGAACTGAAATACTGCGAACGTTGCGGAACGTTGTGGCTCCGTCTTCGGGGGTCGGAAGTGGTCGTTTGCAGGTCTTGTGCCAGAGCACTGGCCGGGCTACCAGGCTGGCGAGGCA
>Ga0134127_10003390_pt1 | contig 11472 bp, 6 predicted proteins | sample KB31753_FD_96459 | JGI IMG/M metagenome (GOLD analysis project Ga0134127, IMG submission 96459) | Terrestrial soil microbial communities with excess Nitrogen fertilizer from Kellogg Biological Station, Michigan, USA - KB3-175-3 | ecosystem: Environmental > Terrestrial > Soil > Unclassified ...
CTGGGGAAGCGGCTCGGGAAGAGCACGGGCCTCCTCGAACTCTACCGCAAGCAGTCCGACGCCATCGCCGAGGTGCGGGCGTACTTCAGCGCGCTGCCCGATCGAGAGGTCACGGCGGTGGGCATGGCGGTCGCGTCGGGCGATTCGCTCGACTTCGTCGAGCTCTTCCCCGACCACGCGATCTTCTCGGCCTACTTCGAGCGGCTGATCGCCGCCTCGGCGCTCGACCTGCTGGAGCGCGGCGACCTGGGGCCGCGCGCCGCGTCGCCGTTTCCCAACTCGATGAAGGGCGTGAAGCAGCTCCTCGAGAGCGCGTTCACGAGCGTCTACGACCCGCGCGACGACGGCTTCACCGTGCGTCGGGACGACGGCGCGGCCGGCCGCGTGCGGGTGGTCTCCGGATCGGTCCAGCACGCGGTGCTGTACGCGGCCGGAGCGCCCGAGTGGGAGCGGAAGGCCGCCTACGCGGTCTCGAAGGAGAAGGTGAAGAAGGCGCTCGACGAGTACGAGGCGCGGCTGAAGAACCAGGGCCCCGCGCGGCGGTCGGCGGTGATCCACGAGATGGCGTCGATCAGCTCCCCGGACGTCGTGCCCGTCCTGGTGCGCCACCTCGCCGAGACCGACTCGGCGGTGCGCCGCTCGGTGATCCAGGAGCTCGGCGCCAGCGGCGACCCGCGCGCGACGGACCAGCTGCTCGTCCTGCTCCCGCTCTCCGTGCAGGAAGGCCCCGTGTTCGCCGAGACCGTGAAGGCGCTGGCCCGCCTGGGACATCCGCGCGCCGCGGACCCGTTCCTCAAGCAGCTGGACGCCGGCGAGGCGGAGATGTCGCTCGTCCTGATCCAGGGGCTGACCGACCTGCTCCTCCAGGTGAAGCAGCGCGACGTCCTGGAGCGGTCGACGAGCCGCCTGGTGGCGCTGTTCGAGGCGAGCGAAGCGGTCTCGAAGGGCGACCTGACGATCAACGATCTCGTCGTGAAGAACATGCGCCCCGTGGACGCGACGGCGGTCATGGAAGCGGTGCGCACCGCGCTGAAGCGGCTGGTGGGGATCGAGTTCAGCGCCGCCGCCGGCGCCCGCAAGTTCTGGAACGACCGCGACGCCCGGGAGCGGTGGATCCAGATCCGGATGACCGCGAAGTAAGCCCCGAAGCGAAAATCGAAAACCGAAAATCGGGAAGAGGCCGCCTCGCTCCGCCAGGGCGTTCGCTCAGTTGAGCTTCAGGCCTTTCGTGAACCCGCGCCACTCCTCCTGGAGCTTTTCGGCCGAGCCTTTGAAGACGCCGTCGAAGCACTCGCGCGGCGTCCGGCCGTCGCGCAGCATTCCGAAGTAGCGCTCGATCAGCGGCCGGTATTTCCCGCCGTCGAACTCGTAGAAGAAGTGGATCATGGACCACGCCTGCGCGTACTTGAGGCCGACGTTGCCGCTGTAGAACTCCCGCGGGGTCTCGTTCATGATCTTGTCGAAGGTGAGGTCGGCCTTCACCTCGATCGCCAGCTGGGCGTAGGGGAGCCGCTCGAGGATCAGCCCCTTCCGGGTGACCTTGCCGTCCTTGATCTCGATCGCGCCCATGTACTCGGCGATGCCCTCGTTGTACCAAAAGGGCGGCGTCCGGTTCGTGAGCAGGGTCATGAACTGGTGGACCGCCTCGTGGTAGAGCGTGTGGGTGGTGTCGCCGAGGTCGCCGGCCTTCTCGAACAGGACGAGCTCGTTGAGGCCGGGCCAGAAGACGCCGAGCGTGTTCTGCCCTCGGTCCTCGGAGAGGAGCTCGAAGTACGTGTAGTAGTTCTCCGCCGTCATGAAGATCGAGACCCGCGGCTTGGCGCCCGGGCGCGGCGCGGGGCCCTTGAACGACGACGCGTAATGGCGCCACGCGGCCTCGAGATTGTCGCCGTACCGCCGGGTCGCCTCCGCGCTGATGTCGGTGGTGACCCGGTAGTGGGCGGTCTCGTACTCGAAGCGGCAGCCCAGCTCGCGCGGGCCGAGCCGCTGGACCTTGAGCATCCGCTGGACGGTGAGCGCCTGGCTGTCCTGCGGGTCGAGCTTCCTCGCGATGTCGAGGTCGTCCATGAACGCCTGCATGGACAGGGAGGTGGCGTAGACGCACCGCGCGCGGATCACGTAGCCTTCGACGTAGTCGGGCCTCGCGTCGAGCGCCTTTCGGATCGCCGCGAGCGCCGCGTCGGGCTCCTGGCGGGCGAGCAGGATCTGCGCCTGGAGGCCCCACGCCTCGGGGAACTCGGGGAACAGCTCGACCGCCTTGCGGAGGTCGGCGAGCGCGCCCGCGAGGTCCTGATGGTCCTGCTCGAAGATCGCGCGGACGTGGTAGAGCGACGGCACGTCGGGATGCTTCCGGATCAGCGCGTCCATCTCGCCCTTCCACTGCTCGGGCGTCTGCTTGTCCGGGATGCCGCCGATGTTCTTCTTGAGCTCCTCGTATTTGTTGTAGTCCGGCTGGAGCCGCTCCAGGAAGTAGATGTGGTCGGAGCTGAACGCCAGGTTCTCCGCCTCGTTCAGCAGCATCATCGCCTTGCGGCGGTTGCGGAACCGCTCGATCTGCTCGAGGTCGGGATCGAGCGCGCGGCGGACCATCACCTCGGTGTCGCCGATGCGCCGCTCCAGCTCCGCGGGCTGGGCGTCCCCCTCGATCTTGAGCGGGCCGTCGAGCCGGAGCTTGCCCTTCTCGATCCCGAACCCGAAGGAGCCGCGCGGCCGCTCCGCCTTGGGATCGACGGGGCCCAGGTCGGCGGTCAGCGCCTCCTGCTTGTTCACGGTGACGGTGAACTTGGGGTAGTTGACGTCGACGACGACGTCGCACGCTTTCGATGGCGCCAGCTTCGCCTTGTCCGACTTCGCGGCCTGCTTGCGCCGGTCCTTCTCGGCCGCGCCGGGCTCGATGCGGTAGAGCGCCGTCCCCGCGGCGCCCAGCTCGATCTCGAAACCGCCGCCGGGGCCGGCGAAGAGGTAGAAGGTGACCGGGCCGTCGCTGGTGAGCTTCACCGTCGCGTTGACGCTGCCGACGAACGCGACGGGGTTCTCGTCGCTGCCGCTCGAGGTCCCCCCGACGAAGTAGACCGCCGCCTTCCGCGGCGTCTCGAGCGCGGCCGACTTGTCGCCGAGCGTGAGGCCGGCGGTGAAGTCCTCGAGCTGCTTCGCGTCGTTGAAATCCCAGGAGATCAGGAGGTGGCTGTCGCTGGGGCGGCGCGCGGAGCCGCGGAAGCCGCCCTGGCCGCTCGAGAGGCGGTCGAGCACCTCGCTGAACTCGAGGACGCGCGACTCGAATCCCTGCCCCAGCTTCGCCGCCGCCGCGAAGGCGGCCTGCGCCTCCTTCCACCGCCGGCGGGCGACGAAGAAGCGGCCGCGGTCGAATTGGTCCTGGGCCCGCTTCGGGTCGAACATCGCGTCCGCCGCCGCGGTGCAGGAGGCGGGCTCGACCGTGTCCCACGTGATCCGCATCTCGCGGCCGCCCACGTCGAGGTCGGCGCCGTGGAAGGTCCACGACTTGATCACGACGTCCTTGAGGGTCTCCTTGGAGGTGAGGACGAGCGAGATCTTGCGCCCGCCGACCCGGAGGCGGGCGGCCTCGGCGAGCTGCTCCGCGTCCTTGCGTTCCTGGGCGAGCTCCTTCTTGACCTCGTCGAGCCGGGCCTGGCCCTCCTTCTTGCGCTCGGCCAGCTGCTCCTCGAGCTGCTTCTTGAGGTCGTTGCCCGGCGGGGGAGGGGGAGGCTTCTTCGTCTCGACCCGGGGCTCCGGCGGAGGCTGGGGCTTCGGTTCGGGTTTCGGTTCCGGCTTCACCTCCGGCTTCGGTTCCGGTTTGGGCGCCGGGTTCACCGCGACCTTCACCGGCTCCGGCTCGACCGGCGGCGGCTTCTTGGCGATCTCGGTCTTCGACGGCCCGCTCGTCAGGACGACGGCGGCCACGGCGAGGACGGCGACGGCCGCGACGGCGCCGAGGATCAGGAACAGTTTCGAGCCGCTCTTCGCGGGCCCTCCTTCGCCCTTTGGGGCTTGGCTACGGAGGGCAGGCGCCGGGGAGGGCGCGGGACGGGAGGCGCTCCGCGCAGGAGGCCGCGCCGGCGGCGGGCTCGGCGCCTTGGCCGCGGACGCCGGGGAAGGGGCCGCAGGGGCCGCGCGCCGGACCGCCTTTGCGGGCGCGGGCGCCTCGACCGGCGCCGCCAGCGGCGGGTGCATTCCCGGAGATTTCTGGTTGATCGCCGCGACGAGCTTCGTTGCGGCGTCGCGCGTGAGGACGCCCTGGTCCACCGCGACGGCCGCCAGGAGCTTGGTGACGCCGGCGCTCTCGAGCTCCGCCAGGACGTCGCGGCAGGCCATCACCTGCGCGGGCGTCAGCGCCCTGGACTGGATGGCCTGCCGGGCAAACTGCTCGTCGTGCTCCCGCCGCATCGCGAGGGTCCCTCTCGAAACGAGCCTCCATTCTACCGATCCCCCCGGCGGAATCGAGCGTTCTCGACCGTGGAACAAAACAAACGGTTTGTCTTGTTCACGGGAGCGGTGTAACCACGGCGCGGATTTTCCTCTTCTAATCCTGGAACCGGACGCAGGGGATTGCGTCAAAGGTGAATGATGACGACCGCGCTGGGGGCCCGGGTGAAGGAGGGATGGATGGCCGGGCTGCCCCCGCATCCCGAGAATCGGAGAAGGGTCTCGGGCGCGTACCTGTCGCTGATCGCGGTCTCCTTCTCCGAGCTCCGGAAGGATCTCGCCCACCTGGTCGAGTCGGGATGGGTCGAGCCGGTCCGGCGCCGCGCCGACGAGCTCTCCTCGACGCTCGCCAAGGCATGCGCCCGGCAGGAGCTGAACGATCTCGCCGCGGTCGCCCGCACGCTGGCCAATCTCACCCGGATCTCCCGCGCCAACGCGCTGCCGATCCGGTCGGCGCTGAACGAGAAATTCCAGGACCTGATGCGGACCGCGAACAACCTGATCGCGCTCGAGACGAAGCGCCGGCAGGCCTGACCCTCAGAGCAGCTTCGGCAGGATCTCGCCCGCCTTTCCCTGCAGCACGTAGCTGGCCCGCCCGCTGAGCGGCGTGGGATCGAGGTTGATCTCCACGACGGGAACGCCGCGGTCGAGCGCGGCATCGGCCATCGACGCGGCCGGCTGGACGAGCCCCGACGTCCCGACCACCAGCATCAGGTCGCACGCCTCCACGCAGCGGATCGCCCGCTTGAGCAGGTCGTAGGGAAGCGGTTCGCCGAACCACACCACGTCGGGACGGAGCAGCCCTTCGCATGGGCAGCGGGGCGGGATCCGGGCGAGCGGCGCCTCGCGGCTGTCGCGCACCTTGCGGCACGACAGGCAGCGGGTGCGCCAAAGGTTGCCGTGGATCTCCAGGAGGTTGCGCGATCCCGCCAGCGGGTGGAGGCCGTCGACGTTCTGGGTGATCAGCGTGAGCTCGGGCGCCCGCTTCTCGAGGGTGACGAGCGCGTAATGGCCGAGATTGGGCTTCGCGGCCGCGATCTTCTGGCGCCGCCAGTCGTACCATTCCCAGACGAGGCGCGGGTCGTTCGCGAACGCCTCCGCCGTGGCGAGGTCCTCGGGGCGGAAGTCGCGCCACAGGCCGCCCGGTCCGCGGAACGTCGGGACGCCCGACTCCGCCGAGATGCCCGCGCCGGTGAGGACGGCGATCGACCGGGCGCCGGGGAGCAGCGCCCGGACGGCCTCGAGGGTCACGGCAGCCGGCTCTCGAGGATGCGGCCGGCGTCGAATTCGAGGAGCTTGAGGACCCGCGCGCCGTCCTCGGGGAAGGCCGCGCGCGGCACGAGGCCGATCAGCTCGCCGGCGCGCACGCCGGCGCCGAGCGAGAGCGCCTCCTTCTCCACGGCGCGGAAGACGTCGAGCAGCCCGGTCCGCGTGTAGTCGCAGACGTTGATCGAGACCTGGGCGCACTTCCGGGCGGGAAGCGGGAGCCCGAGCGCCTTGATCCCGGGGAGGCCGCCGTCGCGCTCGCGGATCCGGCGGGCGATCTTCTTGGCGATCGCGACGTCCTCGGTGTCCAGGTCGACGTTGAACGCGATGAGCGGCTGACGGGCGCCGACGGCGACGCAGCCGGCAGTCGGATGGATCCGGTTCGGACCGAAGTCGGGGACGCGGGCCGGGTCGGTGCCGATCAGGTCGCGGAGGCCCTCGAACTGCGGGGCGCGGACGTCGGCCAGGTTGCGCCGCTCGGGCCGCGTCGCGGCGGATTCGTAGAGGAAGACGGGGAGCGCGAGCTCCGCGCCGATCCGGCTGCCGACCGCGCGCGCGAGCGCGACGGCGTCGGCCATCGTCGCCCCCTGGAGGGGGACGAACGGGAGGACGTCGATCGCCCCCATGCGGGGATGGTTCCCCGCGTGCTTCGTGAGGTCGATCCGCTCGACGGCCCTCAGGGCGACATCGAACGCGGCCGCTTCGACGTCCCGCGGCGACCCCGCGAAGGTGAGGACGCTGCGGTGATGGTCGGCGTCCATCGTGAGGTCGAGGACGGTGACGCCGCGGGCGCGGGCCGCGGCCGCCAGCGCCTCGCAGACCTCGGGCTTCCGGCCCTCGCTGAAGTTGGGGACGCTTTCGATGATCACGGCTCAATCTTAAACACAAAGACGCAAAGACCACAAAGGGAAGATGAGGGCTTCGTGCCCTTTGTGTTTCATCCGCTCGGGCGTCTATAATGAGCGCTTCCCCATGCACAAGATCTACGGGATGTTCGGGATGTTCCTGATCGTCGGATCCCTGGCGGGGCTCGACGTGTACGTCCTGACGCGGGCGCAGTCCCTGTCCATGCTGGCCGAAGGCGAGCTCCGCCGGATCGCCGGCGACGTCCTCGAATGGGACCAGATCTCCGCGACGATCGACAACGCCGTGGCGCTCCAGGGGACGGTGACGCTCGAAGGCGTCCGCGGCTTCCCGCTGGCGCGTCGGCTGCCGCCCGTGCAGGCGCGTCGCGCGCGGATCCACCTCCGGAGCGGCTATCCCGAGAAGTTCGTCCTGGAGGAGGTCCAGGGGGTCATCTCCGACGAGCTCTTCGACGAGCTCGTGGGCAAGGAGACCGGAAAGTCGATCCGCGACATCTTCCCCGACCCCGCGCGGCTGCCGATGCTCGCGGTCCACGGCGGCCGGTTCGAATTCCGGCTCGCGGGGATCTTCCAGGACGGGCTGCCGCAGAGCGTCGCGATCAGCGACCTGACGCTGACCCCGACCGGCGGCTACCGGTACCACATCGAGGCGGAGTTCAAGAGCGAGCTCTACGGCCGGTGGTCCTACCGGGGGGAGGTGGATCTCGACACCGGCGCGCAGCGGCTGGCGCTGGAGAGCATCGGGCTCAAGATCACCCCGGCGCTCCGCGAGCCGCTCAGCAGGGACTTCAAGGCGATCTACGACAAGTTCCTGCCGGGAGGCCTCTGCGACCTCCGCATCTCGATCGTCAAGGAGGCCAAGCAGGAAGCCGACGTCCGCGTGACGCTGGTCGCCCGCGACATGACGTTCACCTACAAGAACTTCCCCTATCCGGCGGACCGGATCAGCGGCGAGATCGACTTCTTCACCGACCGCTTCGTGATCAAGAACATGCGGGGCCACCACGGCGCGGCGACGCTGCGGTTCGACGGCGCGGCGGACGGGTACGCGTCCGAGTCGGCGTTCTCGTTCCGGATCGAGATCGACGACCTGGCCATCGACGACGCCCTGAAGAACGCGCTCGACCCCGGCTCGCGGAAGGCGCTCGAGGCGTTCTCGCCGGTCGGGCGGGTGAGCGCGCGGGGGCGCGCGCTCCGGGCGGCGGGGAAGGACGCTCACGAGCGGATCCCGCTGGACATCTCGTTCAAGGACATCTCGCTCAACTACAAGGAGTTCCCCTACGAGCTCAAGAACGTGGCGGGCGAGCTCTCGGTGGACGGCGCGCGGATCACGGTGAAGCAGGCGACGCTCCGCGACGGCGAGATGCAGGCGGTGGTCCGCGGGACGATCGGGAACATCTCGGGCGACGCGTCGGTGGACATCTCGATCGACGCGACGCGGCTGCCGCTCGACGCCCGCCTCCGGGCGGCGATCGGGGACGACGCGAGGAAGATCTGGGACCTGTTCGACCCGGGCGGGGAGCTCGACGTCCACTGGAAGCTTTCGAAGGAGCAGGGAAAGGGCGTGGTCCACCGGGCGCGCGCGCGGTGCAGGGGGAACACGGCGACGTACCAGGAGCTGCCGCTCCTGGCGACGGAGATCACCGGGGACATCGAGATGGAGCCCGGCCGGTACAAGCTGGAGCACCTGAAGGGGCGCGTGAAGGGGGCCGAGGTCGAGGTCCACGGGACGATCACCGACGGCCAGACCGCGCTCCACGTGGACGGCACGGGGCTGCCGCTCGACGACGAGGTGAAGAACGCGCTGCCGCCGGGGCTGGGGGACTTCCTCAAGCTGATCCGGCTCGGCGGCAACGTCAGCTTCAACTCGAACCTGATCTTCAAGAAGGACGGCCGGCGCCAGGCCGACGTCGTCTGCAAGCTCCTCAAGGGGTACATCGACACGGAGCCCCGGTTCGAGGACCTGGACGGCACGGTCACGCTCACCGGCTACTTCGACAAGGAGCAGCCCGAGATGATCGGCTTCATCAACTGCAACCGGGCGACGGTCGCGGGGAAGCGGATCTCGGACGTGGGCGCGAGCTTCAACACGCGCGGGTCGAAGCTCAACTTCCTCAACCTGAAGGCGACCGCCTACGGCGGCCTCCTGTGGGGCCGGTCGTTCTCGCTCGACACCAAGACGAAGGAGTTCTACGGCGAGGCGTTCACGCTCGACCGGGTCGACCTCCAGGACTTCGTGCGGGACACGAAGAGCTACTCCACCAAGGTCATGACCGGCAAGATGTCGCTCGAGGTGAAGGACCTCAAGGGCAACTCGCTGGACTCGTCGACGATCTCGGGGAAGGGCCGGCTGATGATCCGGGACGGCCAGCTCTACGACGTTCCGATCTTCCTCAAGCTCTTCACGCTGAACCCCGGCGAGCTCTTCAAGTCGCGCAACGTATTCGACGCCGGAGTGATCGACTTCGACATCAAGCAGCGGAAGATCCTGGTCGACCGGATGGCGTTCACCAGCGAGAGCGTGAGCGTCGTCGGCCGCGGCCACGTCGGGTTCGACGGCGACCTGAACCTCGTCCTCAAGCCGCGCTCCGGCCCGCTGCTCGGCCTGGACTTCTTCGTCCTCCGCTGGGCGGGGGAGCTCCTCAGCTTCCTCCTCGATCCCGTCGTGAGCGTCGAGGTCCGGGGAACCTTCGACAAGCCGGAGTTCAAATAGCTACTCCGTGACCGACTTTCCGATCCCTCGCGGGTCGCTGGTACCGATCGCGGCGTTGCCCTGGACCTCGATGGCCTGGACGTCGCCGATCCGGCCGCGGGGGAGGAAGGTGTAGCCCAGGGCGGCGAGCGCCTCGCGGGTGGGGACCGCGAGGCCCTGCTCGATGTAGATCGGGTCGCTGTCCTTCCGGAGGGGCGGCCACTGGTGGTGGAAGCGGGCGGCGGCCACGGCCTCGGGCAGCGGGACGCCGAAGTCGACGCGGTTGACGATCACCTGGAAGACGGTGGTGAAGATCGTGGGGCCGCCCGGGGTGCCGAGCACGAGCCAGAGGGCGCCGTCGCGGAAGACGAACGTCGGGCACATCGACGACAGCATCCGCTTGCCGGGGGCGATCGCATTGGCCTCGCGGCCGATGACCCCGAAGAGGTTCGGCACGCCGGGCTTGGCGGAGAAGTCGTCCATCTCGTTGTTGAGCAGGAAGCCGGCGCCGCGGACGACGAGGCCGCAGCCGTAGCTGCCGTTGAGCGTCGTCGTGTTGGAGACGGCGTTGCCCCACTTGTCGACCACCGAGAAGTGGGTGGTCTCCTCGCGCTCCTTCGGCATCGTCCCGTGGGTGACGGATCCCGGATCGGTGCGCCGGTCGGGGGAGAATCCCTTCATCCGCTCCGCGGCGTAGTCCTTGGCGGTCAGCCGCCGGACGGGGACGCCGACGAAGTCCGGGTCGCCCAGATGCTCGGTGCGGTCGGCGAAGACCCGCTTTTCGATCTCGGCGACGAGGTGAAGGTGGGCGGGCGAGTGGAATCCGAGCGGCTTGATCTCGCGGGGCTCCATCATGTTGAGCAGCTGGAGGAGGGCGACGCCGCCGGAGGAGGGCGGCGCCATCGAGACGACGCGCAGCCCGCGGTAGGAGCCTTCGATCGGCTTCCGCTCCTTCGCCTCGTAGCGGGCGAGGTCGTCGGCGGCGATGATCCCGCCGCTCCGCTTCATCTCCTCGACGATCAGGGCGGACGTCTCGCCGAGATAGAAGCCGTCGCGTCCCCGTTCCGCGATGCGGCGGAGCGCGGCGGCGAGCTCCTTCTGGACCAGGAGGCCGCCGGCGGCGCCGCGGAAGTAGTCGTGGAAGTTGTTGCGCCGCTCGCGCGCGAAGCTGGCGGCGCTCCAGCGGTCGAGCACCCAGCCTTCGTCGGCGAGCCGGATCGCCGGCTCGAGGAGCCGCTTCCATGGCAGGCTGCCGAATCTCCGGTGGGCGAGCCACATGCCGGCGACGGTGCCGGGCACGCCGGCGGCCTTCGCGGTGTCGAGGCTCAGGCCGGGGACGACGTCTCCCGCGGCGTCGAGATAGAGGTCGCGATGGGCCGCGGCGGGCGCGGTCTCGCGGTAATCGATCGACGTCTCTCCCGCGGCGGTGTGGACGAGCATGAAGCCGCCGCCGCCCAGATTGCCGGCGTTCGGGAAGGTGACGGCGAGGGCGAACTGGATCGCGATCGCGGCATCGACGGCGTTCCCGCCGTCGCGCAGCACGGCCGCGCCGGCCTCGGACGCATGGGGCTCCGGGGAGGCGACGAGTCCCCGCTCGAGGAGGGGGCGCGCCGACGGGGCGGCGCAGGAGGCGAGGACGAGCAGCGCCGCGAATACCGTTCGCATGGCGAACGATTCTACAAATCGACTGCAGAGATGTCCTCTTCCGGCCGATACATAAAACAGATAGAGAGAGAGCGGAGGAGACTTTCCATGGGCGAGACCAAGCACGTCTGCAACCACTGCGGCGGGAACAGCCTCTGGCGCGGATTCGTCGAAGGCGTGAAGCGCGTCTTCAAGTCCAAGCGGCCCGAGGACCGGCTGATGTACATCGCGGTCGAGAAGGTGGACCAGAACCCCTACCAGCCGCGCGAGTACGTCGTCGAGGAGCCGCTGGAGAGCCTCCGCAAGTCGATCGAGCAGTACGGCGTGATCGTGCCGATCATCGTCAACCGCCAGGGGAGCCGCTTCACCCTCGTGGCCGGCCAGCGCCGCCTGCAGGCCGCGCGCGAGCTCGGCTTCAAGTTCATCCCCGCGATCGTCCGCTCTCTCAACCCGCGCCAGATGATGGAAGTCAGCTACCTCGAGAACCTCCACCGCGAGGAGCTCTCGAAGGTCGACGTGGTCGAGATGTTCGACCGGATCCACCGCAAGTACCCCAAGATCGAGGAA
>Ga0134127_10003391_pt1 | contig 11469 bp, 8 predicted proteins | sample KB31753_FD_96459 | JGI IMG/M metagenome (GOLD analysis project Ga0134127, IMG submission 96459) | Terrestrial soil microbial communities with excess Nitrogen fertilizer from Kellogg Biological Station, Michigan, USA - KB3-175-3 | ecosystem: Environmental > Terrestrial > Soil > Unclassified ...
GCGAGCGCTCACGTCACTCGGCGTACGAAGCGGCGACACGGTCGCGATCTTCATGCCGATGGCGATAGAGACGGTCGCGGCGGTGATGGCCTGCGCGAAAGTCGGGGCAGTCTTCGTGCCCATCTTCAGCGGGTTCGGACCCGATGCGGTCGCCGCGCGGCTGGCGGACGCGGGATGTCGGGTGTTGATCACGGCGAACGGCTCGCTCCGCAAGGGAGCCTCCGTGCCGATGAAGGCGATCGCCGATCGAGCGATCGAGATGGCGCCGGTCGTCGAGCACGTGCTCGTGTGGGAACGGCTGGCCGCGTTCGGTGAGCCGACGTTCGAACGAGACGATCCGTGGTCGGAGGCGGTCGATGTCGATGGCGAGCTTCTCGACGCGCCGCCGCTCGACACCGAGCACCCACTGTTCATCGCCTACACGAGCGGGACGACTGGCCGCCCCAAGGGAGCGGTCCACGCTCACGGCGGGTTCCTGGTGAAGATCGCCGAGGAAGCGGCATACCAGGTCGACCTGCATCGAGGCGAGCTCCTGCATTGGTCGACGGACCTCGGCTGGATCATCGGCCCCTGGGAGATCGTCGGCGTGCTCGCGCTCGGTGCCACCGTCTTCCTCACGGAGGGCGCGCCGATGCATCCAGGGCCCGATCGGTTGTGGGAACAGGTCGCGCGGCACGGGGTGACGACGCTCGGCGTTTCGCCGACGCTCGTGCGAGCGTTGATCGCGGCGGGATCACAGCCCCGCCTTCACGACCGGAGGTCCTTGCGGATCTTGGCGTCGACCGGGGAGCCATGGAACCCTGACGCGTATCTGTGGCTGCACCGCGAGGTCGGCGACGAGCGGCTGCCGAACGTGAACATCTCGGGAGGGACCGAGGTCGGCGCGTGCCTCCTGTCGCCGCACCCGGTCGTCCCCACGAAGTTGCTGTCGGTCGGCGGTCCCGCGCTCGGCATGGATCTCGACATCGTCGACGCGGAGGGACGCACGGTTCCGACCGGAACGGTCGGCGAATTGGTGTGCCGGCGGCCGTGGCCATCGATGACCCGAGGGATCTGGGGAGATCCGGAGCGATACCTCGACACCTACTGGCGTCGGTTCCCGGGTGTATGGGTGCACGGTGACTGGGCCAGCCAAGACGATGACGGGTACTGGTACCTGCACGGACGGAGCGACGACACGCTGAACATCGCCGGCAAGCGGATCGGCCCGGCGGAGATCGAGTCGGTGGTAGCGATGCATCCGTCCGTCGCGGAGTGCGCCGCTGTCGGCATCCCCGATCCCGTGAAAGGTGAGAGCGTCTGGGCGGTGGTGATCCCGATGCCGGCCGCAGAAGGGCTCGACCGCCTCGAAGAGGAGGTCCGCTCCCTCGTCCGTGAGCATCTCGGCGGATCGTTCGTGCCCACACGGGTCATCGTCGCAACCGCGTTGCCGAAGACGAGGAGCGCCAAGATCGTTCGTCGGGCGGTACGGGCGGCGATGACCGGGGAGGACCCTGGCGACCTATCGACCCTCGAGGATCCATCGGCGATCGAAGCGATCAAGGCGGCAGCGTCTCGGACGTGACGGACACCGGCTTCACGTTCCGCTGACCGCGGTCCTCCCTAGGATTGCCGACATGCTCGCGGGCCCAGATCTCGAGCTGACCCTCCGCGATCGGCTCGCCACGCTCCGTCTGGCGGTCGTCGGTCACGTCGAGTGGGCGGAGTTCCTCCGGGTACCCCATCTCCCGATCGCCGGCGAGATCACGCACGTCACCGACCGGTGGGAGAGCCCTGCCGGAGGCGGAGCCGTGACAGCCATCCAACTCGCGCGGCTCGCCGGTCACGCGACGCTGTTCACAGCCCTCGGCGACGACGAGCTCGGTCATCGCGCAGCGGATGAGCTCGCGCGCCTCGGTCTCGATGTCCGGGCAATCCTCCGCGAGGATCAGCCGCAGCGCAGGGTCGTCGTCCACCTCGACCCCTCCGGCGAACGGACGATCACCGTGATCGGCGACCGGATGGGGCCGCGCGGCGATGATCCCCTCAGGTGGCAGGACTTCGACTTCGACGCCGTCTACTTCACGTCCGGCGATGTGGGCGCAGCCCTGGCCGCGCGGCGCGGACACGTTCTCACGGCCACGGCGCGTGCTCTCGAGACGCTGCGAGAGGCCCACGTCCAGCTCGACGCGCTCGTCCGAAGCGACCTCGACCCCGGCGAGCGATACGACGCGGGCGACCTCACGTCTCCACCCGAACTCGTCGTCGCGACCGAGCGCGGCGCCGGTGGACGATGGGAGACACGCGAGGGGAGCCGAGGCCGATACGACGCCGTCGAGCCGCCCGGTCCCGTCTTGGACACGTACGGCTGCGGCGACGCGTTCGCGGGAGGGCTCACCGCGGGGCTCGGCGCCGGACTCGAGGTCGGCGCGACCCTCGACCTTGCCGCCCGGTGCGGGGCCTGGGTAGCGTCTCTCGACGGTCCATACGGCCGCAACTGACGACAACGTCCCGCCACAGCCATCATCTGACGAGCCAATAGCCTTGAACCCGATGATCGACGGCACCTCGACCCCGAACCAGTCAACGGACCGTTCTGTGAGGCAACGCTTCACGCGACTCCGGCTGCGCTTCAGCGACCCCGCTCTCGAGTCGGCGTTCCGAGAGGACCGGTTCCAGCACAACGTCGGCAACGTCCGGTTCGGGTTCCTGGCGGGTATCGGCTTGTGGATCGGTTGGGGCCTCCTGCTGCGCCCCTACATGCTGTCGATACGCGACCTCCAGCTGGATGCGCGCTTCCGGTTCGGTCTGTTCATCCCGATGCTCGTCCTCGGGTACGCGTTCAGCTACACGCGACTCTTCAGACGTGTGTGGGAATGGACGTCGTTCGCCAGCGTCGTCGCGACCCTCGTGATCTGGATCCTCTACTCGTCGCAGATCCTCACCCTGCCCGCCGAGTACGGCTACGTCGGCGTCATCCTGATCACGGCGTTCACGTACACGCTCCTCCGGCTGCGGTTCATCCTCGTCGTCCTGACCGCGTCGATCGGCCTCGCGGTGTACCTGCCCTACGCCTTCACAGCTCGGTACATCGTCGATGTGAGCCAGGTGCTCGCGACGCTCTACATCGTCTCGTTCGGATTGCTGGGCTGCCTCGCCGCGTACTGGATGGAACGCTTCGCACGGGATCTCTTCCTACGCCAGCGAGAGCTGGACCAGGAGCGCAACCGATCGGACGTGCTGCTGCTGAACATCCTCCCCCAGGCGGTGGTCGAGCAGCTCAAGACCTCGTCCGGCGAGCGCATCGCGGAGGCGTTCGATGACGTGAGCGTGATCTTCATCGACGCCGTCGATTCCACAGAACACGCGGCCGCGTCATCGCCGGAGGAGTTCGCGGGCGCCCTCGACGCCTTCTTCCGTTGGTTCGACGAGCTCTCCGACCGGCACGGACTCGAGAAGATCAAGACGATCGGCGATGCGTACATGGCCGTCGCCGGCGCGCCGGTCCCGATGGCGAACCACGAGGATGCTGTGGTCGCGATGGCGCTCGAGATCCTCGCCGGGTCGCCGACGGTGCGGTGGCCGTCGGGAGATCCGATCGACGTGCGGGTGGGGGTCGCGAGCGGTCCGGTGGTCGCCGGCGTGATCGGCGAGCGGAAGTTCGCCTACGACGTGTGGGGCGACACCGTGAACGTCGCGAGCCGGCTGCAGGAGGCGTGCCAGCCCGGCCAGGTCCTCGTCTCGCAGTGGACGACGACCGACCTGATCGATCGGTACGACTTCGGACCGGTCCAGATGATGGACGTCAGGGGAAGGGGCGCCACGCCCGTCCGCGTCCTCCTGGGCCCGGCATCGGACGAAGGCGAGCCATCCGCCGAGCTGGAGTCATCGTGAGGCGCGCCGCCCTGATCGCCCTCGCGGTGGTGTGTCTCGGCGCGGTCGCCTGCACGTCGACGACGCCCGATGTGGCGCGGCCCTCCGATGCGGGGAAGGGCACGATCGTCGTCGGCGTCTCCGGAGACTTCGCCGAGAACCAACTCGTGGCGGAGATGTACGCGAGCGTCCTCGAACACGCCGGCTACACGGTGGAGCGGCAGTTCGATCTTCGATCGCGCGAGATCTCCCAGTCCGCCTTGGAGTCGGGGCAGATCGACCTGAAGCCCGAGTACCTGTCGTCGTTGTTGCTGTTCCTGGAGGCGAACGCCGACCCATCGGACGATCCTGCCGACGTGGCGGCAAAGGATGGTGAGCTCCTCGGGTCGAGAGGGATCTCGGTGCTGACGCCGTCACCCGCGCAGGACACCAACACCTTCGTGGCCAATGCGGAGACCGCCCAACGGTTCGGACTGACGACGATGACCTCGCTCGGTGCGGTGGCGAACCAGCTGACGCTCGGGGCGCCGCCCGAGTGCCCGCAGCGTCCGTTCTGCCTGACGGGCCTGCGCGACGCATACGGCATCCTCTTCTACGACTTCGAACCGCTCGACGCGGGCGGGCCGCAGACCGTGGCGGCGCTCAAGAGCAACGACGTACAGGTCGGGCTGCTCTTCTCGACGGACCCGAGCATCAGGGCGAACGGATTCATCCCGCTCGTTGACGACAAGCATCTGCAGGACGCAGAGAACATCACGCCGGTGATCCGTGCGGACAAGCTGAACGACGAGATCGCTGGTCTGCTCGATGCGGTCAGCGCGAAGCTCACCACCGAGAACGTCACGACACTCGTGGGGAAGGTCGTGATCGACGGTCAGGACGTTGCGACCGCGGCACGAGACTTCCTGACCGCGAACGACCTGATCTAGAGCGCCGGGTCTACCCTCGTGGCGTGACCGAGCGGTTCGACCTCGTGGTGATCGGCGGCGGCCCGGCCGGAGAACGGGGCGCTGCCCAGGCTGCATACTTCGGCAAACGGGTCGCCGTGGTCGAGCGCCAGCCCGAACCCGGGGGCGCCGCGGTCCACACCGGCACACTGCCGTCGAAGACGCTGCGGGAGGCAGGGCTCTTCCTCTCGGGCTACCGCCAGCGCGACATGTACGGGGTGAACGTGGTCGTCGACCCGGACCTCACCGTGGCGCGCCTGCTCCAGCGCAAGGACGTCGTCGAGCAGCTCGAGACCGAGCGTATCCACGCGAACCTCGACCGGCACGAGATCGAGTTGATCCGCGGCGAGGCACGCTTGCAGGGCCCGAACGAGATCGAGGTCAACGGGGCCGATCGCCTGCTCGAAGCGGAGTTCGTCCTCCTCGCCACGGGCTCATCGCCCTACCGACCGGCCGGGATCCCGCACGACGACGAGGCCGTACATGACGCCGACGGGATCCTGCGGATCGAACGCCTGCCGTCGACGCTCGCGGTGATCGGGGGCGGTGTGATCGGCTGCGAGTACGCATGCATGTTCGCGGCGCTCGGCGTCGAGGTGCACCTGATCGACCCGCGCCCCGCGTTGCTGCCGTTCCTCGACCCCGAGATGGGCGAACGCCTCGCCGCCGCGATGACGGCGCTCGGCGTACGGCTGCACCTGGAGCGGCAGCTCGATCACGTCTCCCGCACGGACGGCGGTCTCGTGGCGGAGCTGACGTCCGGTGCCGAGATCGAGGCCGACACCGTCCTCGTCGCCGCCGGCCGCTCCGGCAATACGGACGGGCTCGGCCTCTCAGACGTTGGCGTCGAGGTCGACCGTCGCGGATACGTCATCGTGGACGAGGACTTCCGGACCGCGGTGCCGAGCATCTACGCGGCGGGCGACGTCGTCGGCTTCCCGGCGCTCGCGAGCGTCTCGATGGAGCAGGCGCGCGTCGCTGTTTGTCATGCCTTCGGGTTCACGTACAAGCGCCAGGTCGCCGAGCTCTACCCGTACGGCGTGTACACGATCCCGGAGGTGAGCTGCGTCGGACTCGCGGAGGACGAAGCGACGCGGCGAGGGATCGACGTGGTCGCGGGCCGAGCCAGGTTCGCGGACAACGTCCGAGGGCAGATCGTCGGTGACCGCGACGGGATGGTGAAGCTCGTGTTCGATCGGTCGACGCGAAAGCTGATCGGATGCCACGTGATCGGCGAGCGCGCCTCGGAGCTCGTCCACGTCGGCCAGGCCGTGATCACCCTCGACGGCACCGTGGAGACCTTCATCGAGATGGTGTTCAACCACCCCACGCTCGGCGAGACGTTCAAGTACGCCGCGTACGACGCGCTCGCGAAGCTCGGCCCAACCGACCGGGTCTAGCTCGGGTTATGCGAAGGGTGCGTTGGCGAGCGCGATGACCTGCGCCGTGGTCTGCACGCTGACCTTCTGGGCGTCCTGCTCGGTCTTCAGGAAGTCGAGAAGCGCCTTGAACTTCGCCGGCTGGACCGTGTAGGCACCACAGTGCGCATCGCAGTAGCGGTGGAACACGAACTGGATCCACAGGGTGTCGCCGCCCGCGCCGACGCTCGTCTCCGCGTTCGTGACGTATGCCTCCATCGTCGCGAGCTTGGTCGCCTTCTTCGGGTTCGGCGGCGTGCGCGTGGCGTACGGGTCTGCGGGCGGAACCGTCTCGCCGAGCTGGTTCTTGCCGACGTGGATCGACACCCCTGACACCGTCCGCGCGCTGTCGTAGCCACAACCGGCGACGATCTGCTCGGCGTTCGCGTCCCACGATCCGAACGGGTAGGCGAACGACGTCGGGCTGAATCCCCATCCCACGAGCGCCGCGCGATCGTCGCATACCTCGTGCATCGCCTCGTCGGGTGGCAAGGGCTGGATGTTTGCGTGGTCGATCGTGTGTCCGCCGATCTCGTTGCCGAGCGCGGCGAGCCGGGTCAGCTGCTCGACGGTCATGTGATCGGGGTCACCGGCGGCGATCGGCCCGCTGTTGATGAAGAACGTGGCGTGCATCCCGTGGTTCCGCAGGGGCCGTCTCGCCGCGAACTGATCGAGGGTGCCGTCATCGAAGCCGATCGTGACGTAGACCGTCGGCGTGAGGACGATCGGGATAGGGGTCGGGTCGGCCGCCCCGGCGGTGGTCGTGGGGAGCACCCAACCGCTGCCGAACACGGCCAGGGCCAGCGCTCCGATGATCGTCGTCCGACGCTTGGGCTTGGTCACGGCGTTTCCCTCCCTCGGTCGTTCATCCCGGAGCCTATCCCGACGTGCCAGAGCACGCCTCGGCCGTTCGGCCGAGGCGTGATGCCCTCATCCCGTGCGGTTCGAGTGGTCGTCCAGGCGGCGGCGGAAGGATCCGGCGGACGCGACCTGCGCGCCTCGCTGTTTCACGCGATCGGCCAGCGCCTTGTCCGACGTCACGACGGTGATCTCGTGTGGGGCCTCGTCTTCGGTGACGAGCTCCACGATCTCGTGATCGGCCGCGTTGCGTCCTTGCCGCGACGCGAACAGCACCTCGATCGGCCCGTACGCGCCCGGCGTCACATCGGTCGGCCGGCGATCGAACACCACGACCACGTCGGCACCGGTGGCTTCCGCGTAGCCCTCGAGCTCGGCGATGAACCGCCGCACGGCGCGATCCGGGTCGTTCCACCACCGGTCGGGCCGGGAGCCGATCACGTTCATCCCGTCCACGAGCCAGCGTCTGGCTCGGCGTTGGCCATCTGTTCGAGGCACCGCTAGTGCGTCAGCTCCTCGCGGACGTCGCCCGCACGAGAGCCGGCCCCCTCTTCGGGTCGGCGGTCGAGATCGGCGAGCGACGGCGCCCAGATCGTGAGCACCGCCACCACGATGTAAACGGCGCCCGTCGCCAGCAGCGTCGCGCGCAGCCCGAACGCCTCGATCGCCGGGCCGGCGATGAGGACGCCGACCGGCATCGCGATCCATGCTGCGGCGTTCCCCACACCGAAGACCCGGCCCCGCATCCCGTCGGGCACGCGCTCGAGGAACACCGTGTCGATCACCGGGTTGATCGGGCCCGCAGCGGCGCCGGACACGCCCCTCGCGGTCAGCATCACACCCAGCGACGGGAACAGCGCGGCGATCGGATACCAGATCGTCGCACCCGCGAGGCCCCACGTGAACACCGTGCGTCGTGACAGTCGTTCACCGACTGCCGAATACGCGAGCGCGCCGAGGACCGCACCCGCTCCCGAGATGCCGATCATCAGCCCCAGGCTCCATGCCGTGCCGTAGACCCGGCTCGCATACACCGGCAGCGCCACGATCCCGACGGCGTCGAGCATGTTCGTGACGGTGATGACGACGGTCAGCACGAACAGCGCCCGCCGCTCGTAGAGGAACGCGAACCCCTCCTTGATCTCCGTGAGGTAATCCGTGCTGGCGCCTTCCTCGTGCACCTGCCTCGCTCGCGCGCGGGCCGGAACCCCGAACGCGATCGCGGCCGCCGAGAAGACGAACGTCGCGGCGTCGATCCAGAGCACGTTGGTGGGTCCGACGAACACGATCAGCAGCCCGGCCAGTGGAGCACCCGCAAGGCGGGCCGCGCGGTTCACGGCCGCGGCGGCGCCGCTCACCCGTTCGAGGCTCCACCCGGCGGGTTCGGCGACCTCCGGCAACATCGAGGCTCGGGCGGTCACGCCGGGTGCGTCGAGCAGGGCTCCGAGGAACACGAGCAGGACGAGCTGCCAGAACTCCAGGCCGACCGTTGCGTGCAGGAACGGGATCGCGGCCACGGCGGCGAAGCTGGTCAGGTCCGCGATGATGCTCGCGCGGCGATAGCCGAGGCGGTCGACGTACGGACCGCCCAGGAGGCCCGAGATGATCACCGGGACGATGCCGGCGGCCGCCGTGATGCCGGTCTTCGAGGCGCTCCCCGTGGTCTGCAGCACGAACCACGGGATCGCGACGAGGGCGGCCGCGTTCCCGGCCATCGAGATCGCGTCCGCGGACAGCATCGCGATGAGCGGGACGCGGGTGCGGACCGACGACCGGCTCCTCACGGGCGAACGCTAACCCGGGTCGCCCGTCCCGCGCTGACGCCCGTGAGGACGCGACCGCGCGCAGGTGCGTCGGGCCGGGATCCTGCCAAGATCATCTGCAGGGGGTCCCACGCTGGAGGAGCGCGCACAGACAGCCGGTACCGACGGCGTCGTCGACGTTTCCAAGGTCGGCCGGCGCCATCGTCGCCCGACCGGAGCGCCGCCGCCGCTGCCGAAGAAGATCGGCGCGACCGGCGTCCTTCGCCTGGCCCTGCTTGCGCTCGTCGTCATCCCCGGATGCGCCTGGCTGCACGTCAACCCGGCGCCGCTCGATCGGTTCGACGCGGCGATCACCGATGCAGTCGTGTCGCTGCGCGTGCCATGGCTCGACACCCTTGCCCGGTCCCTCGACACAGCCGGCTCACGCTACGGCCTCGCGATCCTGATGTTGCTGACGGTCGGGAGCGTCGCCTGGTTCAAGCGGTGGCGGCACCTCACGATGTTCCTGATCGCCGTGGCGCTCTCCGGCCTCCTGGCCGAGGGGCTGTTGCTCCTCGCGTCGCGTCCGCGACCGTTCGATGTCACGATCATCGGCACCTGGGAGGGCTATGCCGCCCCGTCGCTGCCGATGGGGGGTCTCGCGGTCGCGATCGTCGGCTGCGTGTACATGCTCGTGGTGCCCGGCCGCCCTCGGATGTACGCCAAGTGCTTCGGCGCGGCGATCTTGATCCTGGTCGCGCTGTTACGCATCTACCTCGGGATCGATCACTTCACCGACGCGCTGTTCGGCATCCTCGTCGGCGTCTCGATCCCCGTCGCGCTCTTCCGAGCATGGGCACCCAACGACGTCTATCCCGTGCAGTACGGCCACCACGGGAAGTCCGCACACCTCGACGTGACGGGGAAGCGCGGCGAGGCGATCACGCTGGCGATGAAGGAGCAGCTCGGCTACGAGATCCTGAGCATGAAGCCGGTCGGGCTCGAGGGCTCCGGCGGCTCCACGCCGCTGAAGATGCGGGTCGTCGACGACCGGGGCAACGAGCGGTCGATCTTCGCGAAGCTCTACGCGAAGAACCACGTGCGCGCGGACCGTTGGTACAAGCTCGGGCGCACGATGCTCTACGGCCGGCTCGAGGACGAGACCCCCTTCAACACGGTGCGGCGATTCGTGGAGTACGAGGACTACACCTTGCGCCTGCTCGGCGAGAAGGGCTTCTCGACCCCGGAGCCGCTCGACATCGTCGAGATCACGCCCGAGCGCGAGTACCTGATCGCGATGGAGTTCTTCGAGGACGCCGTCGAGATCAGCGAGGCCGAGGTCGACGACCGGATCATCGATGACGGACTCCAGCTGATCCGCAAGATGTGGGATGTGGGGCTGTCGCACCGAGACATCAAGCCGGCCAACCTGATGGTGCAAGACGGACGGCTGCGCCTGATCGATGTGTTCTTCGTGCAGGTGCGGCCGTCGCCGTGGCGCCAGGCGGTCGACCTCGGCAACATGATGCTGGTGCTCGCGCTTCGCTCCGACCCCGAGCACGTCTACGAGAAGGCGCTCGCCTACTTCACACCTGAGGAGCTCTCCGAGGCGTTCGCCGCGACCCGGGGTGTCGCCAGCCCGACCCAGTTGCGCGCCTCGATGAAGGCGGACGGCCGCGATCTGCTGGAGACGTTCCGGGGGCTCGCGCCGGCCCGCAAGCCGATAGGGATCCAGCGATGGAGCGTGCGCCGCGTGTTGTTGATCATCGCGACGGTGCTGCTGCTGTTGCTGTGCGTCTTGACCGGGATCGCACTGTTCATCCCGTCGCGCGGCGAGGTGGGGAACGCGAACTGCGGCACCGGACGGACGATGCAACTGATGGCACAGGCGGTTCCGACCGCGACCCAGCTGCCGTGCATCGATGACCTGCCCCTCGGCTGGGGCACCGAGCAGGCGTCGATCGTGCGGGACCGCGCGACCTTCACGGTCGGGATCGGATCCGACCTGACGAACCCGGTGATCGTGACACTCGCCGCGACCTGCCCCACGGACACGTCACTGCAGACGATCCCCGTCGAGGGTGGGTGCGTCACGTATCAGCTGCCGCCCGGGACGGAGCCCGGATCGGTGCCGTCGTTCGAGCCGGGCGGCGGGCTGAGGCTGATGGACCGCAGCGAGCTGGTCGCGGCCGTCGAGCGCGACGAGGACCTCGTCCTCTGCGGCGCGGACGCGCCGCCATGCGCCCCGGCGGTCACCTAGGCATCCCCAGACCCGGGTCCTCCACTGAACCTTCGCCGTGGGTCACGCGAGTGACCGATCGGAACAGACGTCACGCATCGTCGACTGGGGAGGATCATGAAGCGCGTCTCGGCACTGGTTCTGTTGGCAGCAGCCATCTTCTTGGGGGTCCCGCCGACCGGTGCCGCCGGCACCGCGAACAACGGTCGGATCGTGTTCTCTCGGTACGACCCGGAGGTGGACGACAACTACACCTACATCGTCGGCTCGGACGGCTCCGCCCAACCGCTCTTCCCGGACTTCACCTCGGGAAGCCCGCGCTGGTCTCCCGACGGCACGCGGGTCGCGGTCGTATCGGGTCTCGGTCAAGGGTGCTCTCCGACGACGTGCACGGGGAACACGGTGATCATCGA
>Ga0134127_10003392_pt1 | contig 11465 bp, 10 predicted proteins | sample KB31753_FD_96459 | JGI IMG/M metagenome (GOLD analysis project Ga0134127, IMG submission 96459) | Terrestrial soil microbial communities with excess Nitrogen fertilizer from Kellogg Biological Station, Michigan, USA - KB3-175-3 | ecosystem: Environmental > Terrestrial > Soil > Unclassified ...
CAGCAGCAGCCATGTTGGCGGGTTTGGTTGATTTTCTTCTGGCGTTCACGATGCTCTGCCTTTTGATGGTCTATTATCGTGTTGCTCTCACCGCCCAGGTTCTATTCCTGCCGGTGCTCATTTTATTGACTGCACTGTTTAGCCTGGGCGTCGGAACGTGGATGTCTGCTTTGAACGTGAAGTATCGCGACGTGCGTTTTGCATTGCCATTTTTAATTCAGTTGTGGCTATTCGTTTCGTCTGTCATTCTTCCCTCGACTTCAATCCCGCAAAAATGGCGTTGGTTACTCATGTTGAATCCAATGTCCGGGATCATTGAAGGTTATCGAGCCTCGCTGTTTGGGCTTCCGTTCGATTGGCCCGCGCTCGGCGTCGCATCTGTTCTAACCATAGTGGTCCTGGTCTATGCGATCTATGCTTTTGGACGCGTTGAGCGCAGTTTCGCGGACATCATTTAGTTCTGTCGAGGGGGAAGATTCGCTTGAACATCTGGATAACGGGCTGTAGTGGATTTCTCGGCACAAGGTTGGCCAAACACCTCGCCAATCAACATAACGTCACGGCACTCTCGCGGCGAGACTGCGAGGCGGCAAGCCAATCCGTCAAAATCGATCTGACGACACCTGAGTCACCCCGCGTGATCGAAAAGTTAACCGTGCGGACCGGCACTCCTGACGTAGTCGTTCACGCCACGTCTAAAGAAGCCGGTCCCGGTGCGTTGATAGACTTTGTCAATGCGAACGTTCACTCGACCTCAAACCTGATCGAGGGATTGACGCAACAACCACCACGCCTGATTATTTACACCTCGACGCAGAGCGTGTACGGCCGGCCGTCCCTGATCCCTGTCGATGAAGCCAGTCCTGCGGGCGGCACTCTACCGTATGGCGCAACGAAGCGATGGGCCGAACAATTGCTCGAAACGTTTCAACGCTACTCTCGAATCGTTGTGCTGCGTCTACCGAGCGTCTACGGCGCGGATCAGCAGGATAGTTTTATCGACCGCCTGGCACGCATTGCACAACGCAACGAGCCGATCGAGCTCGACTCACGCGGTGAACTGGTCCGGGATGCGCTTCACGTCAGCGACGTTCTGCGCGCGATAGACAACTGTATCTCGCAACCACCCGCGGACAGCTTTACGATACTCAACCTCGGCTGCGGCAAACGAACCACCAGCGGGGAATACGCGCGCGCCCTCGTTGAAGCACTCGGCAGCAGCAGCGATATTATTCCTATCGATCGCGAAGCATCCGACTTCGATCTTTACGCCGACATCTCCGCCGCGCGGCAACAGATTGCTTTCGCACCGATGTCCCTCGCGGAGTCCATGAAGGTTTATGCAGACGAACTACGAATATGACTAAACAGCCTTGTGCAACCGCTGACTTTTGAGGCAAGCGACCCAGACATGCACTACCACTTAATCGGAATTTGCGGAACAGCAATGGCTTCTCTGGCCGGCATGCTTCAGGCGCGCGGTCATCACGTGACCGGCTCGGATATGAATGTCTATCCGCCGATGTCCACGATGCTTGAACAACTCGGCATCAACGTCTCGCACGGCTTCAATCGCGAAAACCTCACGCCCGCGCCTGATTGCGTGATCGTCGGGAACGCGATCCCGCGTGGCAATCCTGAAGTCGAAGAAACACTCAAACGCAAACTTCTCTACCGCTCGCAGGCTGAAATCGTTAAAGAAGAGTTTATTCGTGGCCGGCACTCACTCGCAGTCGCGGGCACACACGGGAAGACGACGACCACGAGCATCGCCGCGTGGGTGATGGACCAGGGCGAGCTGAATCCGAGTTTCCTGATTGGCGGCGTAGCACAGAACTTCGGCAGTAGCTTTCGCGTCACTGACAGTGATTACTTCATCATCGAAGCCGACGAGTACGACACTGCTTACTTCGATAAAGGCCCGAAGTTCATGCACTACCTGCCCGAGCTCGCGATCGTCAACAACATCGAGTTCGACCACGCCGATATCTATCGCGATCTCGACGCAGTGAAACTCGCGTTTCGCCGTTTCATGAATCTCGTGCCTGAAAATGGGCGGCTTATCGCAGGTTGGGACAGTCCAAACGTGCGAACGGTAGTTGAGTCGTTTGGCGAAAAGCTTTTCACGCGCCTCGAGACTTTCGGGACTGACAGCAGTGCGAAGTGGCAAGTCCGTAATGCGGACTTCGGCGAAGGACTATCGCGGTTCGAAGTGTTTTGCGAGAACGAATCGTGGGGAGAGTTTCAAACGCCGCTCGTCGGAGAGTTTAATCTGTTGAACTGTCTCGCCGTGATCGTCGCTGCTGACGCGTGGGGAATCAGCAAGGAAAAAATCGGAAGCGCGCTTGCGAGTTTTCAGAACGTGAAGCGACGAGCGGAAGTGCGTGGCGAGGAGCAGGGGGTGCTCGTGATTGACGACTTTGCCCATCATCCGACAGCGGTTCGCGAAACGTTGCGCGCCTTGCGTGCCAAATATCGCGATCGTCGTTTGATCGCCGTCTTCGAGCCGCGCTCGTGGTCGTCGCGACTGGCTGTCTTTCAGGACGACTACGCGAATGCTTTCACGGCAGCTGACTACGTGGTCATAGCATCCGTTTTCGACAGCGAGAAGGTAACAGAAAAGGGACGCGCCCTGGATACACGCGCGTTAATTGACGCGATCTCGCAACAAGGGAAACCCGCCTTTGCCTGGCCTGACGCCTCTCAAATCGTCACGCATCTGGTGCCTGAGCTCCGCGAGGGCGATGTGGTGGCGATTATGTCAAACGGAGGCTTCGGCGGGATTCATGAAAGAATCCTCAGCGCCCTCCAATCGAAGTAAAGTTCCCTTCCTAACTCCCTTATGTCCCTTCACGCACACACTTTAACGAAATCTTCGTAACGCTCTCGCACATATAGTCCTTTAAAAGGGTCTTCGCTAAAGTAGGGAGGCCCCCTCTCAGTGAAAAACTTTTCCATCTTTGAGCAAGCCCTGAAATTCTCCGGCAGTCCAGGCGTCGAGAACATTGGGGAAATTGCAAGTCTTGCGCGGCGCGACTTCGTCGAGCGTGAGAGTTTTATCTGTCATACCACCACCGCCTCGGTTGAATACGGGTGCCTGATGATCGAAAACGCCATCCTGCTCCGAACAAATCGCTCGGGACGGGTCTATGCCGGCGTTGAAAAGTTTTCGGCACTGCAACCGATCATCGATCGTTACATGCGCATCGCGGACGTGTCTGAGACGGTTTATTTGTTCGGTTATGACGATTGGAGACCACCGCGTCACCCAAACATCAGGCTGATTACGTTAAATCAGGACTTTCGACTCGCCCGCGAGTGGTTTGTAATTACACACTCGAAGTCACTGAGTTGCGCACTCGTGGCTTTTGATGAGGTCGGTTTGGATGCCACGCCTGAACAGATCAGGTACTGGGCGTTGAAGACGAGTAACGCGCAACTTGTTGGCGACTTGGCCAACGCTGTTGAAGGCGTGATCGATTGGTCGCTTGCCGCTTAGTTTTATTGAACAGTTTTCGATTCGGCGATGGGTCGTTCGATAAGTAACGGCGTTGTCGTCGTCTCACTCTGCCCGCGCGGGGTTTTCGGCGCTTCGACGTTTGATGTCAGCACGCGGCGAATCCGTTTGGGTAGCAGTTTGCCCGCGAGGAGTGCAGTCGCTCCCACCAACTCCACCACATCTCCACCACCACGCCAGTGCTGGCGCACGACGCGAGGATCAGTCACGGTCATCAGTCGCAACAGCGTCAACGAAATCAGATAAGCATCGTCAACCTGGCCGACAAACGGCAGCATGTCCGGAATGAAATCGAGAGGCATGAAGGCGTAGACAATCGCTCCGGCAACGAGCAGTCGCTCCTTTGCCGGCACTCTCGGATCCACCATCAAGCGCGCGGAAAGCAATAGCAGGTTGGGGATAACGAGGAGCAGGTTGGTCATGCGACTTCGCAGGTTCAATTCTGACATGCCGAGGATTATACAGAACCGTGCTGATCCGTGTAATCTGTGGCAACATTAGCGTCCATGGACATCCTCGATCGAATCCGACAACGGGCCGCGTCAAGGCCGCAACACATCGTTCTGCCCGAAGGGAATGATCCACGCACGGTCGTCGCGGCTGCCGAAGCGACGAGCCAGCGTATCGCCCGCATCACTATCCTCGGCGACGACGAAACAATTCGCACGATCGCCAATGACAATCGGCTCGATCTCGGCGGTGTCGCGATCATCGATCACAAGCGTGCGGCCGATTTCGAGAAGATGGTCGCCCTCTTTCACGACTTACGGCGCGCCAAAGGCCTGATGGCCGACGAAGCACGGACGCTCCTATCTGATCCTTTGTACTACGGTAACCTGATGGTTCGGTCCGGACTCGCTGATGGTTCGGTTGCCGGTGCGACGAACACAACGAGTCACACAGTTCGTGCGGCGCTTCATTGCATCGGCGTGCGATCGGGATTCAAGCTCGTCTCGAGTTTCTTTTTGATGGCGCTGCGTAATAATGAGTTCGGACACGATGGGGCGATGATTTATGCGGACTGTGGCGTCGTGATTGAGCCGAGCGCGGTCGAGCTAGCCGAGATCGCCCTCGCGGCCGCGGACTCGTGCCGCGCATTACTCGGTACGGAGCCTCGCGTTGCGCTGCTCTCATTTTCGACAAAAGGAAGTGCGAAGCATCGGTTAATCGACAAGGTCATGGAAGCGACGCGCACGGTGAAGGCCCGTGCGCCTGAGTTGCACGTCGATGGGGAGCTACAGGCCGATGCGGCGTTGATTCCGGCGGTCGCGCAGTCAAAAGCGCCCGGATCGGCAGTCGCAGGACGTGCTAACGTGCTGATCTTTCCGGATCTGCAATCGGGAAACATCGCTTACAAGTTGACGGAACGGCTCGCGGGGGCCACTGCCATCGGCCCGATTCTTCAGGGTTTAGACAAGCCCGCCAACGATCTCTCGCGAGGCTGCACGGCGCGCGACATCGTCGACGCAATCGCGATCACGGCCGTCCAAGCCCAGGCCCGAAAAGCATAAGCAGCCACAAAAAGGCACAAAATGAATTTGGACTGAGCGAAGCAAATCTATCTTCACTTATGTGCTTTTTGTGCCTTTTTGTGGCAACGTTCCTTCTTTGAAGGCATCCAACAGCCGATTTCCCACAATGTCTTTGCTGAAACGCACAACTGGACTTCTCGTGATCGCGGCGTTTTTCACACTTGCCGCCACGCAGATCTCCAGCCAGGAACCGGGCAAGCCTCAGCCTTCGCCATCTCCCACTCCGGACACAGTCAAAGTTTTTACCGAAGAAGTCCGGCTCCCGGTCGTCGCCTTCGACTCTTACGGACATTACGATCCCACACTCGAGCTCAACGATGTCCTTGTGCTCGAAGACGGCGTTGCCCAGCAGATCCGCAGCGTCAGGCATGTTCCTGCCAACGTTCTCTTCGTGCTCGATACCGGCGGCGAAGTGAGTGGCCTCGGCGGCATGTCAAAGAATACGAAGCTCACCCGGGACGTCGCGTCGCAGCTCGTGATGAAGCTTGAAGACGGCGCGTCGATCGCAGTCATGCAATCGGGAAATGCTGCTGAGATGTTGCAGCCTTGGACCATCGACAAGTCTGCCGTGCTGCGTACGTTGAAGAACAAACTGATCTCGTCAAAACGGTCGCGCATCTCTGAGGCCATTGCGAACGCGGGTGTGCAGATAAAAGATCGTCCCGAGGGAAGCCGTCACGTAGTGATGATCACAGACGGTGTTGACTCGCCGGGGAGCAAAGTCGATCGGGCTGAAGCGATGAAGCAGTTGGTCGCCGCGCGTGCCACGGTCCACGTCATCAGCTACACAGAGTTTGTGCGACAGAAGAGCGAGACGAATTCGTCTCGAATTAGCGCAGGGCCGCGTCCGGCGAGCTCTGATCCGATCAGGGCTACTGATCCGACACAACCTCCGGGTACAAATCGATCCCCGTCGTACAGCATACGTGTCGGATTTGATCCGCCGATGCGTCGTCAGCGCAAGGTGTACGAAACTGAAGTGAAGAAGAGCCAGTTGGTTTTGAAGAATGTGGCTGACGAAACAGGCGGGAAAATGATGCTGCCGATCAATAGTCAGGAGATGCTGGCCCAGGCCAACGAGGTCGCGCGCGCGATCGGCGCTGAATACGTTGTCACTTATCGACCGAAGCGGCCGCTTGCCGAAGCGAAGCCGGGTGAATACCGACGCATCGAAGTCGCCTCGCGCCGCGTCGGGCTCAGTCTCCAGGCACGCCGCGGCTACGTTGTGCCTCAAGTTCAGAACTAGCCACAAAAAGGCACAAAAAGCACATAAATAAAGACGATGTTTGCGCGCCAACGCAATTACATTTTATGTGACTTTTGTGCCTTTTTCTGGCAGATCTATCTGACCGCTGCTTCGAGGCCAGCGTCCATCATGCTCATTACTTGTCGCACGTCGAAGTGATCAGGCTTCGGCATCAGCGACTGGCGGTGCAACTCTTCCCAATCTTCCTTCGGCACACGATGAAAAGCCTCGACCACTTTCGGATCGAACTGTCGCCCGGCCCAGTCGTCCAGCTCCTGCGCTGCCGCTTCGTAAGGCTTGCCGCGTCGATACACGCGATCACTCGTGATCGCGTCGAACGCATCGGCCACTGCAAAGATGCGCGCGCAGATGTCGATCTCTTCCTGGCGCATACCGAGTGGATATCCGGTGCCATCCCATTTCTCATGATGTTGGGCCACGACGCGCGCGGCTCCTTCAAGGAACTCTATACCGCGCAGGATCTGTTGTCCGTGAAGCGGATGTTCGCGCATGCGCACCCACTCTTCTTCCGTGAGCTTTGCGGGCTTGCGGAGGATTGAGTCGGGCACTCCGATCTTTCCGATGTCGTGCAAGAGCGATCCAAACTCGAGTGCCTTCATCTCTGCGGTGCTCAAGCCATACTCGCGTCCGAGTCGCAGGCTGTAAGTGACCACGCGTTCTGAGTGTCCGTGAGTTTCTGAATCTCTTGTTTCGAGTGCTGCTGTCAGTGCTTTGAGTGTCGAGCGGTAGGCGCCTTCGAGTGAGTTCAGTGCTTTGTCGAGCTCGACTGTTCGCTGCTCAACCAGTTCTTCGAGGTGGTTCTCGTAACGTCGCTTCGCTACGACGAGATCGTGATGTTCGAGGGCGCGTTTGACGACTGCCTCCACCTGCCGCAGATCGAAAGGCTTCATCAAATAGTCGAATGCACCGAGACGCAGTGCGCCGATCGCACTCTCGACCGTCTGCATGCCGCTGATCATCACAACTACGGTATCGGCTGAGAGCGCCTTTACGTGGGGAATCATGTCGAGTCCGCTCATGCCGGGCATCGTGATGTCGCTGATCACGAGCTGAAACTCGGTTTCGTGAAGGTGAGCGAGTGCTTCCTCCGCAGAGGCTGCCCGCAGGCACTCGTAATCTTCACTGAGGAGATCGGCGAGGATTTCCGTAATCTCGACTTCATCGTCAACTATCAGAATCCGGGGCGACGCAGTTGTCGGCATTGGGTTTCTCCTGAGAAAAGGCAGGGCATTAGCGGCTAGAAAAGATAGTAGAGCTCACCAGCTTGTGAGAGTTCGTGGGTAAGGGGCTGGGTAGACCCCGCCAGTACCTGGCTCAGGCATTCTAGCCCTTTTGTGGGCCAAGTGGCAAACATGTTTTTACAATCGACTTAAACCCGTGTCATTCAGTGATTTAGGCGGAGGAAAGCTGAGGGTAGTTCTGGCAGTTGCGCTACTTTCAAAACGGCCTTATCATGTGCATCCTTCACGCCGGAGTGGCGAAATTGGTATACGCACCAGACTCAAAATCTGGCGAGCTTCACTGCTCATGTCGGTTCGAGTCCGACCTCCGGCACCATCCAAACAACGTGATCAAATGCAGCGAAAGCCATGATGGCTTTCTGATCGAAGTGGTTCGTTAGACCATAGAATCCACTTTTCGAGGAAACCGCATGACAACAAGTTTTGTCGATCTCCCGACGCTCGATCAGGACGACGTAATAGAGGCGATCAAACATTTACGTGAGGACAATCCACCTCCCCCTGGAGCGATGTTTCCGATTTTGCCTACGGAGAATCGCTACGGCTTTCTGTTTGAAGATCTCCAAACCGATCCCGCGAACCTACTGAGGCCGGACTGCAACACTGTCGCAAATCTCATCAGACTGGGAGAGGTGATGGTTGATGATCCGAGCAATCCTAAGCTCGACTCAGACATTCCCTCGGCATACACCTATCTTGGCCAACTCATCGACCATGATTTGACCAAACAATCCTTCGGCGCAAATCCGAATATCACCGATAGGACCATGCCTTTCGTACCCTTACGTCGCAATGAGATCGACTCATTGTCAAACATTCGCACCGTTGGATTGGATCTCGACTGCATTTATGGCCCGGCAATTGAAGTCGGGCCCCCGTATGAGATCCTCCGAGATCCGGTGAACAAAGAGAAATTGAAACTCGAACGAACGGCCAAAGCACCTCCTAAGCCAGAACTTCCAAGGGAAAAGAATCCTCCGCACCCGGCACTTATCGGAGATCGCAGAGATGATGAAAACCTGATGGTTTCGCAGTTGCATCTGGCTTTCATACTTGCGCACAACAAACTGGTCGACCTCGGCGAGACATTCGAACGCGCACGTCAGATCCTGCGCCGGCATTATCAATGGATCGTCGTGAATGACTATCTCTTGAGGGTCTGTGATCGCACGATCGTGAAGGCTGTACTGGATGGAAAACTCAAGCTTTTCGATCCGCCGGACGATAACACGAAGATGCCGCTCGAATTCGCCGTCGCCGCGTTTCGTTTTGGTCACAGCATGACCCGGGATTTTTATAATTACAACAGCACCTTCGAAAAAGCTCCTCTATTTCAGTTGCTGCTCCCAGGTTTCTTAAATCAATATCACCACATTCCCACTGAATGGACCATCGATTGGAAGCGATTTACCGACGGCCGCAACATGGCGCGCCGCATTGACACTAAACTCGCCCTCGGCTTGAAGCGACTCGAGAATGGCAGTGGCCGCGCGATGCCGCTCAGCCTGGCCAGCATTGATTTGCTGAAAGGGTTCTTGCTGCGCGTGCCGACCGGCGAAGCGGTGGCCAAGCGACTTGGTGCCACTCCACTCTCGACAAGTCAGATATTTAAACTAATAGGCAAGGATCAGGCGCAGGCTATTGTTGACGGAAAGTTTGAAAAACGGACCCCTCTCTGGTTCTACGTTCTGGTTGAGGCGCAAGAGTCGGGGGGCAGCCAATTGGGCCTTGTCGGTAGCTCAATCGTTGCCTCAGTAATGATTGGCTTAGCACGCCAAAGCCGGGACTCCTATCTAAGAGTCCCTGGGTTCAAGCCTACCCTGGGAACTGGCTCACGATTTAAGCTGCCGGACTTATTCAAGTTCGCGGGCGTTTAACCATTCTGAATGAAGGAGAACTAAATGATTAGCGAAAACATTGCCGCCAAAGCCATGGACATTCAAAATGAAGCTGTGGCCTTCGAGGCCGGCGAAATCAACGCGACACCTATCGCATCAGAGGTTCGGCTGAAGTCAACCCTCGCCATTATTCAAGGCCAACCCAATACTGCATGGAGAGACTACATGAAGCTCTTTGCGAAGACTGATGACGAGCTAAATCGCTTGGTTAACAATGACGGCAACACTGACAGACAGCAGGCGAGAGCCTACCTGGTTGCGAACGGCATGTGCTCGATGGGAACAGGACGCAGACTCATCAACGGAGTAGGCAACAGGCTCGACTGACTCTAAAACCTTCCGCTTGCATGTCGACCGCAGCCGCACACTTAAGAAGGGCACAAACTCACAACGCTAAGTGGGTATCGTTGTGCGATAGATATCTACCGATCCGCTGCAACGATTCTATTTGGCGTTTTAACCAGTTTCCGAATTCAGACGATCCCGAACAAGGGTGGAAACTGCACGTCTCGGCAACAATTCTTTCTGCCAACCGAACATTTATCAGAGTCGCCTCATATCTCGAGAAAACGAACGTCATATTTAAGGCGCCTCATTCTCTCGAAGAATTGTACAAACTGAATTCCGGAATGTATTACGGTTACTCGCAGGTCGGAAAATTTATCACAGTGTATCCGAGGTGTGATGAAGAAGCTGTGGAGATGGCGACAGAACTCGATCGACTGACTGACGGTTTGTCAGGCCCAGTTGTTCCATTCGATTCACGGTTTAGTCCACGCAGCAGCGTTTACTATCGTTACGGTTCATTCAGCTTACAGATGCCAGACGGCAGTACGGCTGCGATTCGAGATCCTGAGGGCCGATTGGTCAAAGATTCATGGAACAAGCCCGATTGGGTTGTTGATCCGTTTGCCCAACGACAAACTACATCATCAGATGGAAGCTTCGCGAGCACACCATTCAGGGCCATGAGAGCTTTGTCGCAAAGAGGTAAAGGCGGTGTGTATCAGGCGTTGGACTTCCGATTCGATCCACCGCGACCGTGCATTCTTAAACAAGGCCGCTCCGGTGGTGAGATCTCCTGGGACGGAAGAGATGGCGCCTGGTTGCTGAGAAATGAGGCCAAGACTTTAGCGAGTTTGGCGAAAGCCGGTGTTGAGGTTCCGGTGACGTATGCGAAGTTCAAAACACAACAACACCAATATCTGGTGATGGAACACGTCGAAGGAGAATCACTCCAGGCGTTTCTCGAGAAACGAGAAAGACGATTGCCTGTTCGTCGCGTGATCGATCTGGCTAAACAGATTTCATCTTTGGTAACGCAAATTCATCGCGCCGGATGGCTTTGGCAGGATTGCAAGCCGGCAAACTTGATACTCACTTCCAATGGAAAACTCCGCCCGCTGGATTTTGAAGGAGCGTGTCCGCTCAAACAACCTATTGCCCTGGATTGGCAAACACCGGCATTCATCGCTCCACAAAACCCGAACACCGGGAACTCTGCCTCAACAGCGGAAGACGTCTATGCACTTGGGGTTACTTTTTATTACCTCCTGACCGGTCGCCTGCCTGAGCGGTCGAAAAGAACTCACAAGCTGACACTAGGCCGTCCCGTGTCGAAGCAGTTCCGCGAACTCATTGAAAACCTTCTAAGTCTCGACCCACAACGTCGACCGGGCATCGAGGAAGTAAATATGCTGCTCGCATCGTGCTGAAGCGGCTTAGTTAGCGGAGGATGCAGGCAAGTTGTAACGTTGGACCAGTTCGATGAACCGCGGATTTGTTTGCAATCCCGGAAACAGTGGATCCGTTGCGAGGAATGGAAATGGTGCATATCGCTCTTCGGCGCTCTGCTGCAGCCGGTCCAGCGCCTCAGTCATCCGTCCCAAACCAATATATATAAAGGCGAGCTCTTGCGGCGGAAGATTCTTCTCCTGCTGAAGCTCTTCGAGCACTCGCTCAGCGTCTTTATACTTTCCTGTTATGCCATAGGTATAGCCAAGAAATGCA
>Ga0134127_10003393_pt1 | contig 11465 bp, 11 predicted proteins | sample KB31753_FD_96459 | JGI IMG/M metagenome (GOLD analysis project Ga0134127, IMG submission 96459) | Terrestrial soil microbial communities with excess Nitrogen fertilizer from Kellogg Biological Station, Michigan, USA - KB3-175-3 | ecosystem: Environmental > Terrestrial > Soil > Unclassified ...
GTAGCTGCGACGCCTAAAGAAGAGACTGCGTTAGATGCCCCACCTATCAATACTCCATGCTGAGTGACAGCATTACCTGTTATCGGCGACGTGCCATTGCCGGTTAGAACGCCTGTTAGAGTAGCTGCACCAGTTCCACCATTAGCAACACCTAAAGTCCCCGAAAAAGCTATAGTTACCGTGGAACCTGATCCGCTAGTGGTGATATTAGTTCCACCCAGAATATTAATATTGCTTGCGGCTGTAGTTGCCACGCCAGAATTCGTGGTGAAAGTTAGACCCGTTGAAGTGATCGGATTCACCCATGTCGAACCATTAAAGACATAAAGCGTCCAAGGATTAGTAGTAGTATCAAAATATTCTTGCCCCAACTCAGTAAAGAGAGTCACTACTGGAGCTCCCGAACCTTTTTGAGCAGATGCTAAACAACTCCAAACTCCTGAAATCCCGTATACGATTGGCATGATAAAACTCCTTTTAAAAACTTATCTATAGCGATAAATAAAAGGATTAGTCAAATAATATTTTGGTATGTTATAACTGTGATATTAGTTGTTATTTAATTACGTTTTCGTTATAATATATTGGAGATCAAACATGACCGAAGAACAAAACTTTTATTCAGTACCAGAATTTGCCAAGAAACTGGGGGTTCACCCTCAGACTGTCCGTAAAGCGGTTAAAAATGGCCGTATTAATGGATTTCGTGTAGGGGATGGGCAATCGAGATTTAGAATCCCTGCATCAGAGATACAAAGGTTAGGGATGTTTGATCTAAAAGAAGTAATTAAAAAAATTAAAGCGGAGGATTTATGAGCGTATTAGGAATGCTTCTTTTAATCGTGATATTTTTGAATATAAAGATTTAGAATAAATTATTATTATTGAATTAAATCTAATTCAATAAAATCATTTTCTTTTAATTCTTTCTGTAGTTTTTTATCTTTTTCTAGTTTTTTATTTAACTTAGTAGCTGAATTAACGGCAGCGGGCACGTTTTCTTGTGAAATATTTCTTACTAAAACTCCATATTCACGTCTCAATACGGGACTTTGCATAACATGACGGATTATTCTAGCAGCCCATAGCGCTGAAGCTGCCGTTCCCAAAGCTGCTACGCCTGGTATAATTTTTGCTGCATCAATACCATGACCTAATAATCCAATTACTGCACTATTTTGAAGCTTTTTAGGAAGCCATCTCTCCACAAACTGACTCATATTATTAGCTTGTGCTCCAGCCGCATAAGCCTCATTAGCTTCCCTATGCGCATTCAAAGCTATAGGATCATGAGCTAAACCATCTGCAATCGCTCTTTGATTGGCTTGTCTGATTGGATCTATTTGATAATTGGCAAAATTAATATCTCTATAATTTTGTCTTAAACTATTCAGTTGAACTTGAAATGCTGTCAATTCTTGAACTGGAATGACACCTCCAGGTTGTGCCTTGGACATAATTGTATCAATTTGCCCAATCAATTGAGCTTGAGCAGGAGAAGGTTGTCCGCCCAAACTTAATTCATTACGAATGGTCATAAGATCGGTGAAAAGATTACCAACCGGCACTGTAGTATTAGGTGTTATTCTAGCATCTCGTTGTTGGTAAAGTCCTCTCGCAATTTCTCTTGGATCTGCTCTTCCTAAGAATCCGGCTAAAATCATAGCTCCCAACCCCGTTGCATGTTGTGCTATTTCACCGCCTCCATAAGTTTTAACGCCTTCACGAGCCGTTTTATTTACGGCACTTAATCCGAGATCAGTAAAAAGTTTTCGCGCAAAGGTTTGACCAGCGCCAGTAGGATTCCCTACAGCTAAATTTCCGGCCATAGTAAAGATTTCGTCTATACCTTTTTCAATGGCGCCCTGGGGTTTCGTATACCCTTGCGATATTTCATCAGATGCTTGCTTAAAGATATCGGATGATCCGAAAGGTTCGTCTATCAATTTTTCTTGGACGTATCTGACAGGCCCTTTAACTGTACCTTTTAAAGCTTCTGAAACTAAACCTTGTGCCTGTTCAGGCAAATAAGAAGTTCCCTTCTCAATAATGGTATTTTCGATATTCTTTCGGAGATTTTGAGCATCTCCATAAGCACCTAAAGCACCTTCACCGAAACGAGCTGCTGATCTGACAAGACCTCTGGCTGCTGTGCCTGCATAACCTTCCTCAGAAGCATCATAATCTGTAGGTTTAAATTCTTGTCTAGGCTCTGGGATAGTATCCAAATCCAAAAAATCAGGAGACTTCATATTTTTTTAGCTCCTGGAGGAAGAGGTTTTTCTTCTTTCCATCCTCCAACCTTACCATCTTTTGTTTCTATAAGAATAAAACCAGGATAATTTTCTAACTTAGATCTTTGAGTTTCAATATAACGTGGTTCGTCAAGGGATCGGTAATTACCTTTAGTTATATCTTTTAGATCTTTAATAAATTTTTTCTGTTCTGTGGCTTCCCATTTTTTGAATTCTTTTTGAGCAGCAGATTTGAATTTGCCTTTGGGATATTTACCTGAATCTTTAAGCTGGTTTCGAATTTGATCATATTTATCTTTAGCATCTATCCCAAATTTAACTACACGGAGTTTGGCGGCGTTAGAGCTTCTTGGCAAACCGGTCTCTGTTAAGCTTTTTTGGATTTGCTGTTCCAAAAATTGATTAGGGCGACCTCTAATGGAATCAAGAGAACTTATAAGGAATTCTTTCGCTCCAGTTGCAGCAGCAGCAGATCCTGGAGTTTCCCAAGCCTTAATTCCTGTCATTCTTCCGAAATCAGCTTGACTTCCAGGATCTTGTTCGCCTGAAAGAACTGCATTGACCAATGTATTAAAAGAGGCTCTTGCGATAGCTTTTTCAGGAGCTTCGCCTACTTCTTCGAAATGTTTTTCGTCGATCTTTTCGAGTTTATCGTTTTGCCTTTCTTGAAAGTTCCGCTCTTCTCTTTTTTCTCTTAGACCTACATCTCTCGAATGCTCAAGGCTTTGTCCAAAATCACGGTCAAATAATCTCGCTTGGGCTATCTCGGCATCACTCATTTGGGTAGCATCAAAACCACCTTGATTTCCTTGATCCATGCCTTGCATCTGTGCATTCTGCATGTTTCCACCTAACGAAGAGGCTTCTTCACCTTGATCAAACTGATCCATTTGATTAGGTCGACCTTGATTGCCGCCTCGCTGATTATTTAAAAAATTATCAAAATAGCCTTGTTTCTTTTCCCAAAGTTCATTTTTGGCTTGATTCTTGGAAGCTTGAACAGCTAATGCTTTCAGAAGTTCAGGATCTTCTCTTCCGGTTATTTTCTTTCCTGTCATCTGTTCGATAAATCTAGCTGTCTCATCTTGCTGGGATTTTCGAAGCTGTGCAGCCTGTTGCCCCTGCAAATATTGTCCAATGCCATTTCCAACGGTATTACCGACGTTGGAGAAAGCTTCCGAGAACATCTCGCCAGTAGATCGGTTTCTTTTTTCTGGTATTATTTGAATAGGCATAAAACTCCTAGATATGTTTCCAATTACGTCCTGAAACAGCATCAAGACAAGTAAAATATTTGAACCCATAAATTTCAGAAATTTTCTTTACCGATAAACCTTGTTTATTCAAAGATCTCATTTCTAAAACAATACTTTCATTTAAAACGGCCATATTGTTATTTTCCCCTTTAAATTGGAAAACAACTTTTTTATTCATCATATCTCTAGTATTTTCTTTGTGTGTTCCTAACCATAAATGATCTGGATTGCAACAACTAGGATTATCGCAACTATGACAAACAATTTTATCTTTTGGGATATCACCTTTGAATACTAAATATGATAACCTATGTGTAGTAATCCATTTTGCATAAAATGTAGTAGTTCCATAACCTGAAATCATTTTTTTCTTTTTCCAATTCCAACAGTTATTCTGATCCATTTCTATATTATTTTTGAGGCGTTCCTTTATTTTTAAAAGATACTTTGGATCATTGAGAACGATTTTCTTAAGCATATCTATCCTTGAATTCCCCATGCCATATTTCGGAGATTATTTGTGCCACCTACTGGGCTGCTAGACCATGTTCTTGGCAAGTTCGCAAGCTGTGACCAATCAGATTGAGGAGCTTGTCTGCCGCTGAATCCTGCGCCAAATTGGGAACCAACATTAGCTCCCATAGCTGCTCCCATAGGGCCACCGGCAAATCCACCTATGGCTGCGCCTGCCAGAGGAGCTGCGGTGCCTAGAATGCTCTGAAGAAACGAAGGCTTCTTAGGCGCTTTCTCAGTGAGGAAGTTTTCATAGGGACGCTGATTAAGTAGATCATTACTCATGTTCCATAAATCTTGTTGCGCTTGTCTCTGTAAACCTAAGCGCTGAGCCTGTAGATTCTCGGCGAAGTCATTAGCCGCCGAGTTCTGCGTGATGTTGAAACCTGATCCATGCCGACCGCCTAAGCCAGCTCCCGAAAAACGAGAGACATTCCGTCCCTGTAGCTCACCGAACTGACGTAAGGCGGGCGCCTCTAACTGATCAAAAGCCCCTTGATCACCGCGTGCTACGCCTTGCATGGGTGAATTCTGAAGATCTTGGAATTGTTGCTGGTGAAGCTGCATTTGTTGAGGAGTATAATTCTGGATTTGGCCTAATTTGTAACCTTTGGGGATCTTATTTCCGGCAAAGCCTGTTGCACCGACCATTGATGTCATAGATTACCTCTTTTTCTTGAATCTAGCAGTATTAAGTAGTAACTATCCATTCTAAAATTATTTGTCCTTTTGTCACGGTTGGAGCGCCGGCGCCGGCAACGAAAACAATCTGCGTCGCCGTGATATAGAAAACTATCTGACCAGCAATCGCCGTCGGGCTTCCATCAATGAATCCATACCAATCAGTACCATCTGTGAAGTCACCCCATTTACGAGTGAATCGATCAATCTGAACATAAGGTAGATTATGATTAATAGCCGCCGTTGAAGTGACAAAATAGACTTGTCGTTGCACGATCTGACGACTTTGAACTGATCCTGAGAACCAAACATCACCGACAATAATGGGCGTATTAATCGTGAATATTCCGATGGTTCGATCGTTAACACGGTTGGCGATGTCCAGATACATTTTATCTAAGACGATACCAAGCTTTTTTGGTTCCTCTGTCGGAAAATCTAACTGATTCGGCAAGTAAGGCGTCTGATTAAAATTGGTCATGACAATATAGGCCCGCGTTCGACGGTTAACTGAATACCATGTAGGATTATTTCGGCTGTAGCCAAATCCAAGTCTCGCATCTGCGCATCCGAAAGAGTGATCCCTAATTGAAAGGTGTCTCCGATTAGGGAAGTATTCACTCGATGCCAGATCTGCGCTTGCGTCTCAGCGGTGGGCATCTGAAGGTTAACATTAGCTGGCGTCAATCCCAAATTTGTTAATTCGGGGCATGTAAACAGAGTTTGACTATAGATCAAGCTGTTGTTGGTTGCATCCGGCGAAGGCACGATAGGATCTTCATTCCAAATCGAATCTGCGTCTTGGCTGAGATTAATATTAAGCGTCACTTGACCCAGTTGCGTCGTATCAAAAAGATATTTCTGCACTCCGAGTCTAACCTTGCGGCCTTCTTGCCAGTAAACAGGAAACTGTTTCGTCTGAAGAAGAGGCTGAGTTAACCGGCTATATTTTCCTAGGCCAAGATAAGTTCCGGCTACGAACTTGATATCGACATCGAAAAGGTTGGCTCCTGAAACTGAAGTTACCTTTCCAATTTTACCATTCAAAAAGGTAGATCCTATAGCCTCCGAGAAATAAAGATAATCGCCAATATTCACGCAGTGATTGACGGAAGTTATGCGCGTATATCCAAGCCCGTTGTTGGCTATAGCTTGGACGTCTCCTGAAGGAGCCTCGCCGGTATCGTTAGTCCGCTTGAGCACATAACCCTGAGGATTACCACATATGATGGATGGAAACTGAGCAATAGTGCTACCCGCATTCCAAGGCTGTCTCCATTCGTTCCAAGTCTTAAAAGGAAGAGTTAGCCAGGTAAGGTTTTTACCTTCCCTATAGGTTCCCTGAGCAGTCCAGTTCTCACGGAAAAGAGCCCATGTATTATCGGTGTAATTGAACAGCAGCGTCGTATTAGGATATTTCCAGGAACCTTGACCGGCCTGACCATTGCCTGTCGGATAGGTGAAGAAAATCAATTCTTGGAAGAAATCCCTGACGGAATTAACTCGTTGAACGCCATTATTCGAGCTCTGGATTTGGAAGATGATATCAGGGATCTCGACATCTACGCGATCAGCTGACTGTTGAGTGGTGAAACATAAGCCATATTGACCTATGTCTAGCATCCCTTCATCCATCGTGATAGCCGAATAAGTAGCCGAGGAAGGTTTCTCTGAATTAATAAGATAAAATTGAAAAGGCTGAATATCATTTCCGGTATAGATCAATCTTGTTTTTTTTCCAGTGCCACCAAAACCAACCAAATAAACATCGCCATTAGGAACAAAACTAATAGCGGGCTGAGAGATTCCAGCGGATTGATATCCACCTTTGCCCGCTTGATCGACATAATAGGCAGTGCCATCGAAGCTTTCAGTAGTGGTTGGACTGGTGGGAACCAATGAATTATAATAAGGAGTACCATTCCACGAATATATCACAGTATCTTGAATTGGTCGCTGATAAACTATCCCGTTTGATGATGCTATCTGCGGCCCGAAGAAAAGAAGCCTATCTTTAAAATTGATAATCGCTAAGGCGCCAACGAGATAATATTTATCGAGGTTAAGATCATTTATGGAAGTGACGGTTGCTGTTAATGGCGGCGCGAAGTTTACCCATCCCAAGCCTGTTCCTGTTGGCAAACCGGTGCCGGCCGTTGGATCTCCGTCATACCATCTGATCCCATCTTGACCAACTATGGAATTGGTTAGCATCATAGCTATACCGGTTCCTGAAACAGTCTGGTTGCCCGTGAAGTGAACTGTATATTGACCCGTTGCGGCTCCTGTAATATCTGAAACTTTACCATTCAAACCATTAATGGTACTTCCAGCAGGCCATTCATTAAACCAAAGGACATCATCAATAATTAATGACGTAAAGTCCGCTCCAGCCAATGTTTTAAAGGTGAAAATTATATCGGCCGTTCCCGAACCAGAAACATAAGTGCCAAGAAGAATAGGAAGCCCAGGTTTATTATTCGTCGCCCAAAAAGCGCTTTGATAGTTTGTGCTCCAAAACTGTGAATCATCCGGCGCTGACCATACAAATGGCGTGTTAGTCCCTTTATAATAGCTCACGTTATACCACGTATTTCCGCTGGCCTGATTGATCTGATAGGCTCTCTTAGTATCGAATCCAAGCGTGAGAGGATATTTATTATTCGAAGTATTCGAAACGAGATCTTCCAAACCCATGACGGGTAAATCAGGATAATATGAAAAGGTTCCATCCAAGACTGAAACGCCGCCACCAGCAATCGTAACGTCACCAGTCGCGTAGTTAATGGTGCTACCTGGATCTGCGACACCATTTTTTAATAGAGTGCCATCTTCAATAGCCGGTTCCGTGTAAGTATTAACCCCGACCGTAAAAGTAATTGAGCCAGGCACGATGGTGGAATTAGCTTCCAAGCTGAGCCCAGAAACAAGATTCGTAGCTCCCGCAACTAAAGTTAAACCGGTACGCTGCCAATTATGAGTTGGGGACGTAACCATGACTACTTGGACATTTAAACGATCTAAGGTATCAGTCCCGCGTTTCTTTTTAACGCGACCACGCCAGACATAGAAATTAAAAAGCGTCGCAAATGAATCGTTGTCAATATCGGGAGGATAGCGATTATTTTTAAGACCCTTGGCGAAGTTTCCAATAAAGATTTGCTCGGCCATTAGATCTCCAAGATCACGAATTGATAGAAGAATGGCCCTAAGAATGGCCCTGCCGAAACTGTGATGGTCAAAACTGAGGGCGTATATGAATATGAAACAACTTGTGGCCCTGCGTTGCTAGATGCACTCACAAAAATAATTGGAAATGTACTTATGACAGCATTCGTTGCTATGTTGAAATTATAAACGTTCTGGATCGTATGAGCACCAACCGTCACGTTGAAAGAATTATTCAGAACAGGAGGCGTATTCACGACAGACGAAGAAAAATTAGCAAAGGCTCTGATTGAGGACATCGGGAAAATACCATTGGCATTTCGGTAGAAATTCTGCGCCACTGTCGATGCGCTTCCTTGCGCCTGCGCCATAGTCTGCGCATTATTCGTATAAGCGACCGAAAGCGGATCTGTAACAGTCCCAGGAGCTGTTATATTGGAATAAGTGACTTGCTTATGAAAGCCGTTGTTGGTGGCTCCTGGAGCGATATGATCGACCGAAACATAGCTAATCAGGTTCGCAAAGTTTGCCTGCATGATCGGAGCATCTAAAGCAGGATCATTATTGACGTTCGGAATAGTTCCATCAACTGGATATGCCGTAGGAATAGGGTATGACATTAAGCGTATCCTCCAAAATTTCCACTCGCTGAGTTGCCCATACTGTCATCATTTGTCATGTAAATGGTTGGCGTGCGAGTGCTCGTAAAAATTCTCTGTGATCGTTTCCAAACTAACATTTCTTGTTCTCTAAAAAGAGGTTCATAAAAAGCAAACTGTTCCAAGTCTCCCGTATCCGAAAGTATCTTCCTAGCAGCCCCACGAGCAATATATTCGGACATATAGCCATAGGTAACTGGATCGGCTAGATTCAAAAAGGCAGCGGGTGTCATATAAGCTTCGAGTTCGACGAGATATTGCTGCGCTGGGGGAGCACGTAAAACCAGAGTATTATTATAAAATAAAACTGTCCTTGGAAGTCCTGTCTGAAAGAAATAACATTGCGCGTTTATGTTTACGCCAACCGGTACGATTGATTGAAAATAGACTACACAATCGCCCGTGAAATAATTCACCGTATTCAGAGTGATGGAGTAGCCTTCGGGAATTGGTCTGTTTCCAAAAGGCGCTTTACCTGGATACATGAACAGTCCATAGTTTACGGCGCCATCTAAAAACTGTCCGCTATCCGTAACGACCATACTTGCCCCTGAAGCATTCTGCGTCGTGATATAGACTCCAGGTTCTACCGAAGTCACGGGGACTTGCTGAATAGTTCCAGGGCCACCTGATCCGATTGCTGTCATCGAATCCACGACGGGCGGATCTATGTTACCAATATCGGTAGCAACAGCGACTATACCCCCAATATCAATATGTCCACGGATGATCCCCTGAAAAGGAGGATTCTCAGGAAGAGCAACTTCAGGAAGAAGACCTAGATTAAATGTATAAGGGCCACGTGTACCATTTCCCACAGCGACAGTGGAAATATTCTGTACAAAGTTTGGATAGTTAGCATAAAAGTTTTTCTCTAGAGTGGTGAAATTAGCTTGGACACCGGAAATATAAACAGGATCTAAAAATCCCTGATAGACAGGATAAAGTCCGATATTTTGACCGCTGCCAGGCGGTGCCGTTTGAACATCATAAAGTGGCATGTTGTAACGGTCTACGCCTGGGGCGGTTTGGAAGCTATATTTCTTCTTAAGATCGAATAGCTGAATTCTCGCCGACACGTCCATAATATAGAATCTATTGATATAATCAATAATCAACTGATCAGTGACAACCGCATTTGATGGTGCCTTAATGATCCGTCTAACATACGTGATAATGTCGGATAAGAGATTCAATTTATTAAATCCTTAAAATGTTTTAGAGCCTAAGAAAACGGTTTTTTTCTGGCTCACTGGATTTACTTCTAACCTTGAAACGGTATTATCTACAACTATAGAACCGTGATAAGTACCGAAACCATCCGCACTAACAATCGTGCTTTCTTGGGAGATTAAACGGTGATAGTTGCAGCGTGAAATCTGCTCGGCTAAATGGCGTGGCCCCCAGATCGGTTTATTGGTCGGCACTTGCCAGAATTCTGCCGGTAAGCCAGGATACGGCTTAGTCCAAACTTCGATGGCTTCACCGATCATTTCTTTGTTCTCTGCGATGAATTGAACGTACTCTTTCGAATGTTCCCATTTCTCACGGAAGCGCTCGTTGAAATTCTCGACGGAACCGATGCTTTTAACGGGCTTTAGATAGATATCTTTTGCCTTAGCGATCTGATTCTGTGAAAGCTGCGTCTGAGGTTCTGTCTCCAACTTGGGAGCTTTATTCATTTGATCCAGCGTAAGCTCTTTTAGCTTCTGATCATATTCTTCAAACTTCTTAGCTAAGCGATCCATCTCCGATTCAACAGTCGGAGCTTTAGGACGCCCTCTTTGTTTATTTGCCACTGGCACTGGGGCTTGATCTGTTACTGATACTGACATGTATGTGTCTCCTTACGAAACGTTATGGAAACTTCCTGGGATGGTAGTTCCTGTGTTTAAATTTCCTTGGGCGTTTATATCCCCTTGATTGATGTCACCGATTGCTAAGACTTGGCATGAATTAGCGCCGGTTGGCGTCACAAAGGGAGTCATTTGCGTTGAATCTATTGAAACCACGAATTGGGAAGGCGTGATGATCTGAATTATATATCCAGTTAGGCCATTCAATTGTCTGGTGCCGGAATCTGTGGTCATAACAAATCGCACCTGCTGACCTACAACATATTGATTTGGGAAGAGAGTCATCACGGTCGTATTTAATCCCAGAGATATTGCCAAGATAATACCAACTTGAGGCTGATAAAATTGGGGTTGAATTGGCGGATTGGAATATGGCGGTGTCGGATAACTGATCACTGTATTGGTCATTATATCTTCCTCAAAAAAGGGGGAGGAATAAACCTCCCCCTAGATTCCTTTTATTTGTTAAGGACTAGAAAAATCATGAAGATAAGCTCTGTAATAGATCGTATCTCCAGCCGTACCGGCAATTGTTGGGCCGATAATAAAACCTGCTGAGGTGTTATTAACATAGGCGCCTTGAATCGCAGGGCCGTTGACTGTATTCACGCCATTAACAACTGGTGGAGGATACAAGACCGATCCAGCAGAAATCTGAACGCCACCGGTGTTGACATCGCCTACAGCAACCATCTGCGGGAAAGTAAGACCAGGAACAGACGCAACGGTCTGGTTGGTATTAAATGCCGTGAAAGCGCTGGAATTGATGTTAACAACAACAGTCGTCGAATTAGTCACGCTAGTTACGTATCCATAGATCGGAGATCCAGGGATAACAACGTTTGGCAACGAATTCAACTGAACAGTACCCCAGACGGCTGGGATTCTGAATGCTACTTGCTGACCCACAACTAAGTTGTGAGGAGCAGTCGTAACGACAGTCGTAGACGAAGCAAGCGTTAAGCTTGTGATAAATGAAACGCCTGGTGCGTAAAGATATGGATACAGAATCTTGCGAACTTGAGCGCCTGTTGGCGAGCCAGAAAGAGCCGTATAGTTCGATTGATTCGTATTCCA
>Ga0134127_10003394_pt1 | contig 11463 bp, 11 predicted proteins | sample KB31753_FD_96459 | JGI IMG/M metagenome (GOLD analysis project Ga0134127, IMG submission 96459) | Terrestrial soil microbial communities with excess Nitrogen fertilizer from Kellogg Biological Station, Michigan, USA - KB3-175-3 | ecosystem: Environmental > Terrestrial > Soil > Unclassified ...
ATATGAAAAAGGAACCCGATTCCGAGGATCCACCAGCGAACGCGACGAAAGAAGATCGCGAGTGGAAAGAGCAACTCCCAGATGAGCACAAGCGCCACGGCATACGGCAGATATTGCCGCACCTGTGGCAGCCAGAAGGCAGTGCGGAAAGCGGTGTCGTGCAGATTGTCGAGTGAATGAAAGATGGCGAGGGCCGGCAGATTGTCGGGACTCAGATATTTCCATCCAGCGACACGGAGCTTGATTAGCGCAGAGCTGACATAGACCCATGCCAGCAACAACTGCATCAGTAGAATCGGATAGGCGTACGCAAAAGCCGGCCGTTGCTTCTTCGTCCTGCCGAGCCGGCTGTCTATCGAAAATGCGTCGCCGCACGGAGTGAACGCAAGCACCACGAGGAAGTAAACGGCGATCATCTCGTCGTGATTGAAATGCCCAAAGCTACGCAGCAAGCCCTGATAGAAGGCGACCAGCACCAACGAGGTCTTTGTTGAGATCACCGTGAGAAAACCGGCCGTGCTTAACAGCAGCGACAGGACCATCAGCGTTTTCAGAGTCAGTATCCCGCCGTGTGTTTGTAGCCCGTCGTAAAAGCTCCACGGCAAAAACCTCATCACGCCAGTGGGCCGAAGGATGGTGGGCGGCAGTGATCCGAGTGCTGAGAAAGAAGTGAAGACGGTTGTAAAAAGAAACAAGCCGTGCACGCAGAAACGCACGACACCAAGCGCAAAAGGGCTCGCGGGAACAACGCGATTTACAATTCCTTGCGCCACGATTCTATGAATTTGTCGTAATCAGAATAACGACCACTCTCCCAACGATACATGTCAAGCCGTATCGCCTTGAGCCGTTTTGGCGACGACTCCGGCTCGCGTTTGTTGTAGAGATCGCCCCAAGCCTGGAGCAGATCCGGGATACGCGCACCCGGTGGAAGGTTATCAACGCCGCCGTAACTACGCAGCATCTCTTCGTTCCGCGGATGGATCGATTTGAGACTGAAGGCCTGGTTGCCGATAGTCGCGTTGACCATGGTCCAGGTGCGACTGTAGAGCGCGCCGGTTAGCTCGATTGGTGCTACGTCGATCGTCTCTCCCGAGATCGTTTCGCCGCGCAGGATGCAGTAGCTGCGCCCACGCTCGAGGTCTCCGCCGGCCATCATCACGTTCCACGCAGCGATGGGATAAAGATTGCGCACCGCAAGGAACGCCCAGAACAGTGGCAGGAAGAGGGCCGCCGTGAGAATGGCGTACTTGATAACGAGACGCTTTTCAGCGTCGTCAACGGGCGCCAAGGAGCTTGTAAGTTTGGAAATTATCGACAATTCGCTGCACGCTCGAGGTGGCTTTGTCAGTTGTTATTTCGTAGTTGGAAGTTATGTCGGCGACGATTTCCCCCATCGTCTTGCCTTTTTCGAGGCCCTTCCAGACGACCATGGCCGTCTCGTTCAGTTGATAATATTTTTTCGTGTTGAGATCTACGAGAATGCCTTCGCCGCCGTCGAAGTCGGTGACGACGACGTGTTTGCCTGGGATTAGATCGTTCATACTATTTATCCTGTATATCTTGTCAATCGTGTAATCCTGTCCAATCTATTTAGACAGGATTACATGATTTGCAGGATTAACAAGATTCTTCCAGCAGCCGATAGGATTCGCTGGCCCATCGCTCGCTCATCTCGCGGACGAGATCGGAAGCAAGGTTTTGTTTTGCCTCAGCATCGTCGACGAACGCGCGCATTCCGGAGGCTTCTTTTGAATAAACTCTACACGTGCGCGCGATCGTCTCCAGTTCCTCACTCGAGAGACTGACCTTGAAAAAACTCAACACACTGGCAATCACGGGTACAGACAGTTGTTTGTAATTAAGCAACATGCTGTTGCCGTTCGCAAGATTAAACGCGGTCGAGTAAAGGCTTCCGATAGTCCTCGCACACAATTCCTCCAGACTCATCGCAGCCACCGCGGCAGGTGAAGCGTCAACAATCGACGCGAGCACGCGACGATCGTTATCGATGAGCCATGGCGGCACGTCTTTCATGTTCGAAACGATTGTTTCTACTGGATCTCTGTAGAGAAAGAGCCATGGCACGTCGGGCCAGATGCGTTTGACACGTTCGAGCTGGGCGAAGCTGCAACAGGCAAACTTGATGAAGAGATGACGCTCGTTTCCGGTGCGACGTTGCGCGAGCGCGTGGACCACACCGCGCAGGAACACTGAATAAAGCGACTCTTTGATCGGGTTATCAACGTCAGTGATGAACCGTGCGATCAATTTGTCGATCGCGTTTGCTTCAGACAGAACTATCGAATCAGAAATTGCACGGCAGGCGTTGGCAACAAGTGTCGATCCGCAACGCGAGGAATGAAAGATGAACCCGGTTGGCGACACGCCATCGATCTGCTTCTCCAGTTGCAGCAGAACATCAAACTCCGTGAACAGCTCGCGGCGGCTTTCTCTTCTTGCACGCTCGACGGTCTGCTGAAAGAACGGCTCCGACAGGCTCACGCCCGACATGTCCATCCACCACAACCCCGGCCGCCCCTCGACGACGTCGGCATCAACCGGCAACCAGCCCTTTAAATCCGTGCTTTGATCTGCGTCCATCCGCGGTTAAATATACTTAATGCCACGGAATCTTCCCGAAGCTTTGCAAACAGAACATACACGGCGAGCCTACATAAACGTCCGGTGCGTCTAGCACTGCGAGCGCATCTTTGCGCCGCTGCAACTGTGTAGCCGCGAGCAGCTTGAACTTCTCATACGCAGAAGCGAACGACTCAACATTCAAATCAGCCACCACATCTCGCTCCTCAGCGCCACCACGAAAACCAGACAAATTGCAGCACAACGACAAGCGCCCACGATAATCGATGTTCATGCTCACGCCCGCCAGCGGCGCGCACGGCGGACGCGTCTCGTCGACATTGTAGTAACCCACATCGATTCCGATATTCATCTTGAAGATCCGCGCGAGAATCGCAATCTCCTCTTCAACGGCACGCTGCTCCTCAAGGCTCAACGCTGAATCGTCCGCAACGGCATTTGAAGTCGGCATCACATGCACGAGGTGCAACGAAGCCGCTCCCATCCTCGCAGCGAAGATCGCGATCTGTTCAAGCTGGCCCACCAGATCGCGCCGAATCACGATCTTGATTGCAAAAGGAAATTTCGACATGTAGCAACGAGAGAAGGCACGGACCAAACGATCAAACGATCCATTTCCACGCCAGCGATCGTGTTCTTCGCGCGTTACGCCATCCAGGCTGAAAGCAACATGCGAAACGGCGGCACGGTTTGCCTGGAGCGCGGGCCAGACTCGCTCGAAATGCCAGCCGTTAGTAACAAAGCTGACAGACAGGTTCGCATCGCCGATGACTCGAAGTGTTTCCGCAAACTCAGGATGAAGCGTCGGCTCGCCACCGGTGAAACTGATCCGCGTGACGTTAGCGGAAGTTTGGGCCTCGCTGATTACCCGTCGCAGCAGATCGAGCGGGAAAAATTCGGCGTGTGAACTGTAGAGATTGTCGTCCGAGCGAAAGCAGTAACTACAGTGAAGATTGCAAATGTTGGCCAGCTCGACGCTTAAACGTCGTGGTCCGTAATCGCCGTCAAACGTTTCAGAAAAGTTAGTCACAAAAAGGCACAAAAAGCACAAAAGTTAAAAAGAGTGGAGGGCCACCCTTAAGAAAGAAGCCGCAAAGCCGGGCTCTAACAGATCGCTACCAGCGAAAAGATCGAAGCCGCGTGCCTGATGAGCCAGCGTCGAAAGGAGCCCCAGGTTAGCGCCGGCTATGGGCGTGTCGTAGGTGGCCCACGGGCACGCTCTGATCAAACGCGTCATGGTCTCGGCTTGAGTGAGTTTGTTCATTTGTGAACGCGAATCTCGATTGAGACGAATGAAAAGCAACGAGCCAGGCGATGCCTGGTCGGTTCGTTTCAATCCCAAAGCAGCCTGGGGCTCAAAGCAATGCTTAACCTGCGCTCCCGCTTCGCTAATCGCAAAGAAACTGCGAAACCCTCGCGCTTCAACCGCACCACCAACTAGCCTCAACAACAACTCATCATCCGAGAGATAAGACCATCCTGATGTCGCCAATTGCAACGCAAGCGTCGACTTGCCGCTGCCCGATGGACCAACAATCAACACGGCTTTCCCGCTCTCCGGCTCAACAACGCCCGCACTGTGCAGATCAAACAATCCGTAACGTCTCAGTGCCGCACAAACAGCAAATGACGACGCTCGGCCGACCAAAGGATCCCCGGGGCGAGGCGGCTCAGAAAACGAAACCTTAACTGTGACTGAACTACCGTGTTCGAGATGGACCACCGCGTCGCCAAGCTCGAGATAGAGCTCGGCGCCGTCTGTGTAGCACTTTCCGCCGTCAGCAATTTCGAACTGATTCAGATTGCGCGGAGTTCTCGAATGCGTTTGTGCAAAAGAGAAACTAATCCGAATATCGGGCGAACTGTCGGGTGAGGAGACTGGAGTGAGTTGCCATCCCGCAAAAAGCTCTACGATCAGGTTACGTAGTTCGACGTCGAAGCACTCGATAAATAGCAACCGACCGGCGACCGAGTAAAAAATTTGGGACGCCGGCCGGTTAAAGACCTGAATAGCTTCCATGCAATCGAAATTTCTATTGCTAGTTGGTTACGCCGCTCGTAGCCGATTGAAAGAACGTGGTTGCCTCAAGGACATCAACCGGAACCGAGATTGCCGGTTCGACAAACACCTTCTTAACTTCGCTGCATTCCCCGCTTACACCATTCCCGCTGTGCAAACCGGCGGCTTCTTCGTTGATAATCTCGTTTTGCTTAGCCAAGTTTAGCTGCCTCCTCGGGTATTGTTGCTAACTATATGTTCTCGATCGGACGGTGGCAACATAAAAGTTGGCCCAACGTCCCAATCTTCATATCTAATTCTCCTGAGTCGGTTTTGGCGGCTCAGCAAGAACCATACGTAAAGCTCGTCGTTCGGCGCGTGTAAGATCGGCCCGAAGGTACAGCCGAATATGGGGGGACAGTTGCCGGAGTACATCCTCTACCGGAAGCTTTGAAATGTCGGCATCAACTACCGCAATATCCTGTGCTTGAATGTCAACCGGAATACCAAGCTCTTCACCAATTTTGAGCACCACTAAAGGCAGCGGCTGCTTCTTTGCTTTTACAGACAATAAATTATCTCTAAACGCAATTCGAAGCGGTTGCTCCTCGACCTTCTTTTTCTCGTCGTCAGTTTCCGGCTCAACTCCGTCTTCAGTGTTGCCTTCGATCAGCATCGATTGCGACACGCCGTTTACAACGGCAGTCAACGGGGGCTCACCCTGGTTCGCATCGAAGAAGTAGATGCCGAGTGCTTTGGGCGGCGAGCCTGAGCCGGTTTCGATCTCGTAGTCAACGTAAACGGTTGGCGACAACAACTGCAAAGCAGGTTCGAGCGTCAGCTCGTTGAACTCAATCGTCAGCAACTCGTTCTGTCGTTCTGGTCCAAGAAAGACAGGAACCTTTAGTTGTTTCGAGAGTTCTTGCGCGACCTCTGACATCTTCGCCTTTTCCGCTTTGACGGAGATGTTTATAAGCGGGCGGGTCTTTACTTTCACAACATACCGCAGCTTCGCGCTTGCTTTCGCGTCTGCCGGTTTTGAATCTTTCTGATCCTGCTTTGCGCCGGCTTCAGGAGTGGCGGGCTTCTGCGCAAGCGAAGTGGTGACAAGCGCGAGGCAGACCAGTACGCTCAAAGTAATACCCTTCGCATAGTGACACAAACCCGTGCGTTTCAACTTTTGATAACCTTTTTCTTGCGTAGTTGAGCGGTTCTGCTCCGGCGAATGACCACGCCTCCCGTTGCCGTGAAACTAACACGTGCAAAAAGATCCGTCAAATTTTCGTACGAAACAGACGAAACGGACGCGTGAGGTAGTACGCAAAATTCAGGCTGGGCGGAAGTGAGCGGGAACCCAGATCGCTATCGGTGGGACGAAACATATAAAGGAGATAACGGGCGCGGGCGCTCAGCGTCTTTCGCACTCCGATGTTGTACTTGAGAATCTCGCGCGACGTGGCGGGCACGTGCGTCGGGCCATTGAAGAGATGTGCGATGATGTTGTCCGCAAGCGACGACAGACGTGGATCTGAATCACAGCGCTGCTTCACTTCAGCCGGGACGGGCGCGTCGAGAAGTCGTTCAGCGAGATGCACGCCGAGCAGGAACATGCGTTCAGTATCAGCGCTTGCCGCACGTTCCAGCAGCACGGCCCAATCCAGTGGCCGTCTCGTAATCAGCTCCGCAACGTCACAGATCCAACCCAGCCGCTCCCAGAGATGGCGCGAGCCATGCACACACAACGAGAAGAGCAGAGCTTCAGCGGAAAACGTTTTTACTTGTGTACCGTTGAGATCGAGCGAGATGAGATCCTGCCACAGGCGTTCACCGCTCACGGTGGAAGCGAAGAGATGTGGCGCGACTTCCCAATGCAGCTCGACAATCAGCCGGTGGTTGTCGCGCGAGAACTGCATGTTGTGCTGCGTGCGTAGCAACAAGTTCTGCTGGTCCAGGGAAAGTGACTTGGAGGGCGTGTAACCTTCGTTCAGCAGGATCTCGCGTGCTTTCAAGACGTCAGACTTCTTGACGATCACGTCGAGATCGACGAAGCGTCGCAAAGCAACGTCGCCGTAGGCGAAGAGACCGAGAACCGGACCTTTGTAAGGAATCGCCTCGATGCCGGCAGCGGCGAACAATGAAATCAGGCGGCAGAGTTCGGCGGTGAGTACGGTGTTGCGTGCTGAGTTTTCGATGTAGTGCTTTTTGAGTTTGGCGAGAAACGGTTGTGGGACCAGATCCGGTGCATGCCGTTCTAGCTGAAGGTAGACCAGCGGCACAACCGAGTGTCGCCGTGCGAGTTGAAACACGTATTCCCAATCAACCTCACCCTCCGTCGTTCGCGCATAGCTAAGTAATAAGCTAGCCGCGGATTTACGCGGAAAAACGCTGATCTTACTCATTGACTTTTAATACGGCGAGGAAGGCTTCCTGCGGGATCTCGACGCGGCCCACTTTCTTCATCCGCTTCTTGCCTTCTTTCTGCTTCTCGAGCAGCTTTCGTTTACGGGTGATGTCGCCGCCGTAACACTTCGCGATCACATTCTTCCCGAGTGCCTTGACCGTCTCGCGCGCGATCACTTTATTCCCAATCGCCGCCTGAATCGGCACTTCAAACAGTTGCCGCGGAATCAACTGCTTCATCTTCTCGGCGAGCGCGCGTCCCTTGGATTGAGCCGTGCTGCGATGAAGAATCAGCGATAACGCATCAACCGGTTCATTCGCAACGAGCACATCGAGTTTTACGAGATCGCTTTCCCAGTACCCCGCAAGGTTGTAGTCAAGCGAAGCATAACCACGCGATACCGATTTCAATCGGTCGTAAAAATCGAGCACGATCTCATTCAGCGGCAGCTCATAAGTGAGCATTACGCGGTTGGACGTGATGTACTCAAAACCTTTTTGCATCCCACGCTTCTCTTCAAGCAACGGAAGAATGCCGCCGAGATGCTCATCGGGCGTGAGGATAACGGCGCGAATCACCGGCTCTTCGATCTTCGCGATACGGCCCGGATCGGGCATCTTGGCTGGAGAATCAATCTCCAAAACCTGCCCGTCCGTGGTTGTTACGACATAACGGACACCGGGAGCAGTCGTAATCAGATCGAGATTAAACTCGCGCTCCAATCGCTCCTGCACGATCTCCATGTGCAGCAATCCGAGAAAGCCGCAGCGAAACCCAAACCCCAGGGCCGTCGACGACTCAGGTTCGTAAAAGAACGACGCATCGTTGAGTCGCAACTTATCGAGCGCATCGCGCAGCTCTTCGTACTGGGCCGTGTCCACGGGATACAAGCCCGCGAACACCATCGGCTTGATCTCCTGGTAACCGGGAAACGGTTCCTTCGTGGGACGTGCAGCTTCGGTCACGGTGTCGCCGATCTGAACGTCGGCGACAGCTTTGATTGAGGCAGTGAGAAAGCCGACTTCGCCGACGCTTAAGTGATCGATCGGTGTTGGCGTGGGTCGATTCACGCCGAGCGTTTCAACCTGGTGGTCCCGATGTGCATTGAAGAATCGGATCTTCATGCCCGGACGGATCGTGCCGTCGATAACACGAAACAGAACGATCACGCCGCGATAAGAGTCGTACCACGAATCGAAGATCAGGGCTTTGAGCGGCGCATTCGGATCGCCTTTCGGTGGCGGAATGTCCCGCACGATGGCTTCGAGAACTTCCGCAACGCCTTCACCTGTTTTGGCGCTGGTGAGGATCGCGTTATGAGTCTCGAGGCCGATGAAGTGCTCGATCTGCTCGATCGCTTTTTCAGGCTCCGCGCCCGGCAAGTCGATCTTATTGATGACCGGAATCAGCTCGAGATTGTTTTCGATCGCGAGGTAAGTATTCGCAAGCGTCTGTGCCTCGACGCCCTGCGAAGCGTCGACGATCAGCAACGCGCCTTCACACGCAGAAAGCGATCGCGAAACCTCGTAAGAGAAATCGACGTGTCCGGGTGTGTCGATCAGGTTCAGCACGTACTTCTCGCCATCACGCGCTTTGTAATCGAGCCTCACCGCATGCGCTTTGATCGTGATGCCGCGCTCGCGTTCCAGGTCCATGTTGTCGAGCACCTGGTCCGACATCTCGCGTTCAGACAGGGCTCCGGTGAGCTCGAGCAGGCGGTCAGCGAGCGTCGACTTACCGTGATCGATGTGGGCGATGATCGAGAAATTCCGAATACGAGAAGGATCCATCTTAATACAACTTTAGTCGGGCAAATTCTCGTTGATGTAAGCGCGCGCTTTTTCCGCCGTGTTTACTGAATTGATGAAATCAGTGTTGCGCTGCGCCCAATCGATGTGTTCGTAAATAAAAGTCTGGTAATTGTCGCCCGGGGTGTAGTCTTCGCCCATCAGGCCGATCTTGATCGAGACCCGACGGATCAGTTCTGCGTCACCAGTCTTACCGGCGGCTTGATACAACTTGTGCTTGTCGTCATCAGACAATGAAGACGCTGATGTCGATGAAGAGTTAGACGAGTTGTCGTTGGCGTTTCTGTTGGTCGTGAAATCTGAGTTGTCATTCGAGTTGGAATTGCGGTTAGTGCTGACGTTGAAATTGAAGTTACGATTGGTTGCCGCGCTCCTCGTGAAGTAATAGATCAGGCCTCCGGCGATTGCGACCACGATCAACCCCAAACAGCCGGCGCCACCACAACCGAGAGCGATCTTCTGATTTCGATTCATCTGTTTCCTCTTTTAAGAGAATTAGCCACAAAAGCACAAAGGTACTAATTTATCTCACGGTTTTCATCCAGGATATACAGCGCGCCAGGTGATCGTGCATGGTTGACGCGTCATCGTTGTGAATGTCGCCGTGACCGGGCAACACCCACTGAAATTCATAACTCAGAAGCTTTTCCATCGAGCGAGTCTGTTCGGGCCACGAGTACCAGGCAACGCTGCGAAATGCAGTCAGCGTTTGCTTCAGCGGTGACCACGCCAGGTGATCGCCGGTAAAGAGAAACTTGTTGCGGTACAGAAAGACGACGTGACCACGCGTGTGTCCCGGCGTGGGAATCACGAGCAAGTCGTCATCAAGCTGCCTCGCCTCTTCGCCGCGAATTACATGCTCGACACCAAGACGACTCGCGCCGTCGTCCGCGTGCATGACTCTCTCACAATTGAATCTCTCACGAAACAACTCGTGCGCGGCGACATCGTCTTTGTGCGTGAGAAGCATTTGACTGACGCCGCCCAACGCTTCGATCCGCTTCACGAGCTGGCTCGCAAATCTCGGGGAATCGATCAGGATGTTGCCGCCTTCGCTGTCTGGCCGCGTGATCAAATAGCTCCAGGCGCCGAAGCTCGATTCCGACGTGAAGCCGCAGAAGTAAACGTTGTCTTCGAGCAGGAAGGGAAACGCGTCGATGCCGAGATGTGCGTCGTGTCGTTCGGTTGCGCCGATCGAACCGGTCGGACACGAAACGAGCGCCATCATCGCGAGCTGTGTTTCAGCGTCTGTTTCCGGTTGATGATGAACGCTGCACTGGTCGCCATGATCGCGAAAGATTCCGGGCGCCAGTTGACTACACGTCTCGCAATCGATGCACGTGGAATCGACAAAGAAGTCGCCGGGGACATTCTCAGGAAGACGTTGTTGCAGGCTCGCCACGAAAGACATAGTAGCCACAAAAAGGCACAAAGTCACAAAAGGTTAATTCAGCATTTTGTGACTTTGTGCCTTTTTGTGGTTAGAGATCGAATTCGTTGATAAGTCGATGTAAATACGATCTACTGATCCCAAGCTTCTTCGCGGCCGCGACTTTGTTCCCCTCAGACTGCAACGCGCTCATGATCATTTTTTTCTTCACTGCTTCCACCGCGCCTTCCAGAGTGCTTTCGTCACCGGGCGTCGTCCCCGGCAGCACGCGCAGCATCTTCTCAGGCACAAATTCCAGCCCCAGCGTCGAGCTGCTGCTCAACACCACCAGACGCTCAATCAAATTCTCCAGCTCGCGCACGTTCCCCGGCCAGTTATACTCGAGCAAGACTTCAACCAGCGCAGGATCCAGCTCCGGTGTAGACTGTCCATATTTTTGCGCCGACTTCGCCGCGAAGTGTGCCGCAAGGATCGGAATATCATCAGGACGCTCACGTAACGGTGGCAAAACAAGCGGCACTACATTGAGCCGGAAAAACAGATCCTGCCTGAATCTCGATTGCGCCACTTCCTTCTCGAGGTCGCGATTGGTGGCGGCGATCAAACGGATGTCGATTGTTAAGGTCTTCGTCCCGCCCACGCGCTCAAACTCGCGTTCCTGCAACACGCGCAAAAGTTTCACCTGTACAGCCGCGCTCAAATCGCCAATCTCGTCGAGAAAGAGCGTCCCTCCATTGGCCAACTCGAAACGGCCCTTGTGACTTTGCGTCGCGGAAGTGAAAGCGCCCTTTTCGTGACCAAACAGTTCCGACTCGATCAACGCCTCGGGCAGCGCCGCGCAACTCACCGCCACGAATGGTCCATTACAACGCGGACTCTCCTGGTGAATCGCACGCGCAAGCATCTCTTTGCCGGTGCCGTTCTCGCCGCTCAATAACACGGTGGCGCTCGTTGCCGCGACTGACCGCGCCTGCTTCAGCACGCGCTCGAGTGCCTGGCTTGTTCCCGTCAAGTGAGCAAAGCCGGGCGGACGCGACAGTTCCTCGCGCAGTCGTCGATTCTCGATTTCAAGCTGACGCATGCGCGCCGCCTGGTTGACGATGTGCAACAACTCCGCCGGATCGAGCGGCTTTTCAAAGAACCCGTACGCGCCACGCTTCACAGCCTCCAAAGCCGCGCGTTTGGAATCGCTGCCGGTGATCACGACTACTTGCAGCGGCGGATCCTGCGCACGCGCGACGTCGATCAACGCCAGGCCCTC
>Ga0134127_10003396_pt1 | contig 11462 bp, 8 predicted proteins | sample KB31753_FD_96459 | JGI IMG/M metagenome (GOLD analysis project Ga0134127, IMG submission 96459) | Terrestrial soil microbial communities with excess Nitrogen fertilizer from Kellogg Biological Station, Michigan, USA - KB3-175-3 | ecosystem: Environmental > Terrestrial > Soil > Unclassified ...
GAAGCTCGGGATGTACTCGAGCTTGTGGAAGAGCGTGAGCGGCTGGACGGGGATCCAGTCGACCGAGTAGGCCAGGCGCGGTCCGAAGAACTCGCTCGACCCGGTCGTCTTGTAGTTCTCGTACACCCACACCAGGCCGGCCTCGGTGGAGAGGTTGAAGGTGGGGCGCTCGAACCACTGGTAGCCGACGCCCGCGCCCGGGGCCAGCCGCAGCTCCAGCTCCGCCACCTTGTCGCGCTCCGCCTTCGTGCCGAGATAGCCGTAGAATTTCTGGGTGAAGAAGTGGTCGTACTTGGCCAGGGCCATCGCGTAGTCGATCGTGGTGGACTTCTCCCGGGTGCGCGGGTCCTCCTGCCGGCCGTAGGAATACTCGGCCGCGAAGGTGAGGCGATCCCTCGGCCAGCGCTTGGACAGCGAGCCGCGGAAACCGAGCTGCTCGGTGTCCGAGTTCCCGGTGGTGAGCAGGCCGTTCAGGGAGAGGGATCCGGTCCAGGCGGGCGGACTGTTGATCGCGCTGATGTCGGCGATGGCCACCGGCTGCGGCGGCGCCCCGGGTGCGGGCGCGGTCTCCACGTAGCGATCGGGCCCCGCGCCCACGTCCGCGCTCACCGGCGGCTGCGCCTTGACGCCGACCTCGACCGGCGCGTCGGTCGAGAAGGTCTTCACCTTCGACATGTCCACCACCACGTCGCCCGCGCCATCGGTCTTGATCGTGAGCTTGCCGCCCGTCGCCTTGAGGATCTTGCCGGACAGCCGGTCGCCGTTGAGAAAGAGCACCTCGTCGCCCCGGGCCGGGCCGACCGGCGAGAGGACGAGGATGAACATCGGAAGGAAGGCTAGCGTCAACCGTCGCATGGATCGGGCCCTCGCTTGGGATCGTGGTGACGTCGCATGGGACCATTGTTGCGCCGGGGGCAAGCGGAACCGGCCGCATTTGACAAGCGCGAGGCCCCTGGCCGACAATCAGCACCGCCGCCGAGCCTCCGATCGCCACGCAAGTCCCCGTCGGGCCGAGCGCCCGGGAAAGGTTTTCCGTATGCGAGCCACCACGCGCCTCCGCCAGATGCTCAACGCCCCCGGGATCATCGTCGCGCCGGGCGCCTACGATGGATTCTCGGCTCGTCTGATCGAGGCGGCCGGCTTCCAGGCCGTCTACATGACCGGCGCGGGCACCGCGGCCTCGCATCTCGGCCAGCCCGACCTGGGCCTGGCCACCCTCACCGAGATGGCCAACCACGCGGGGCATCTCGCGTCCTGCGTGTCGCTGCCGGTCGTCGCGGATGCGGACACCGGCTACGGCAACGTGCTGAACGTGGTGCGCACGGTGCGGGAGTACGAGAAGGCGGGCGTGGCGGGGCTCCACATCGAGGACCAGGTGGCGCCCAAGAAGTGCGGGCACATCGCGGGCAAGCAGGTGATCCCCACCGAGGAGTTCTGCGACAAGATCCGCGCGGCCTCCGAGTACCGGACCGATCCCGACTTCGTCATCATCGCCCGCACCGACGCCCGCGCGGTCACCTCGCTCGAGGACGCGATCGACCGCGGCAACCGCTACGCGCAGGCGGGCGCCGACCTGATCTTCTTCGAGGCGCCCCAGACCGAGGACGAGATCCGGCGGGTCGCGAAGGAGATCAAGGCGCCGCTGCTCGCCAACATGGTCATCGGGGGCAAGACCCCCGCGATCAAGGTGGCCGAGCTCGAGCGCATCGGCTTCAAGATGGTGATCTTCCCGGCGGTGTGCATGGCCGCCGCGGTGCCCGCGATGGAGAAGTCGCTCGCGTTCCTCAAGGAGCACGGCACCGACTGGCAGCCCGGCCCGGTTCTCGGTCCGATGGACATCTTCCGGCGGGTCGGATTCGACTGGTGGCACAGCATCGAGGAGAAGTTCGCCGGCCGCTGATGTCCCGCACGCAGGCCCCGCTCTACGTGGAGCGCCCCTGGCTTGGCTGAGCGCGCCGGTGTGCTCGTCGCCTTCTTCGCGGCCACCTGGCTCACCGGGTTGTCGCTCGCGACCGCCTTCGCGGCCGCGGCCTACGGCTTCGGCCGCACCGTGGAGCCGGAGCGCACCGACCTGATCAGCCTCGCGATCTTCGGGGTGATGGGGCTGGCCTCGCAGGCAGGGCTGCTGCTGGCGCCGTGGGCGGCCACGCGCGGTCTCACGTCGCGGATCATTGCTGCGCTGCTGATGGGGCCGGCGGGCGTATCGCTGAGCATCTTCGCGTACGAGGGGGTCACGGGCGACGCGGCGGGGTCGCCGGTCTGGGCGGGGAGCTGGGCGATTTACCTCTGGGGCGTGCTCGTCTACGCGGTGGCCTACGTGGCGCTGGTCCGTGGAGGGCTCGGCCGGGTAGGGGAGACGTAGCCTTTTTTTGTGGTTGCGTATACTCAACAGGTGATGTGTAATACGCCCCTGGTCATCTTATAGAGCCCCATATGGCTATCCCGATCGAGTCCTCACCTCCGCCAGGGTGGGAGCGCGAGGGGATCGACGGCCTGCTCGGTCTGTTCCCCCCGGGTCGGCTCAGCGAGATCGTCGGTCCCCGATCCTCCGGAAGTAGCAGCCTGCTCCTGGCCCTCATCGCCCGGATCACGACTTCTGGGAGTCAGGGCGGCGGCCAGGTGGCCTTCGTGGACGGGATGGACGCGCTCGACCCGGCTTCCGCCGCGACTGCGGGGGCCGATCTCTCTGCGCTGCTGTGGGTCAAGTGTGGGGGCCGGCTCCGGGTCGGGCTCAGCGCCGCCGATCTCCTCGTCCGCTGCCCCGGATTCGCCCTGGTGGTGCTGGACCTGGACGAGCTCGGGCCCATGCCCGCCTCCGCCCACGTACGGCTGCAGCGCGCGGTGGAGGGCACCGATACCATCCTGATCACCCGGAGCGCCCGCCATCGCGAGGGCAGCCCCGCCTCCCTGATCCTGGCCACGCGGCGGCTGGCGCCGCACTGGATGGGGCTGCGCCCCCTCACCCGCCTGGCCGGGCTCCGCTCCGAGGTCTCCATCTTCCGCTCCCGCTCCTCCCACGCCTCTCGAGAGGGCCGCTGGACGCTCGACTGGACGCTATGACCCGCATCGCCTGCCTGCTGATTATGAATGAACCCGCGGGGAATGAACCCGCGGGGAACGAACCGGCGCGCCCCGCGCTGCTCCAGGTGGCGCTCGCTCATTCCCCCCGCGTGGAGGACGCCGGCGCCGGCCTGATCTATCTCGACGCGTCCGGGCTCGAAGGACTCTTCGGCGACGAGTCGCGCCTGGCCGCGCGGCTCCGCGACGCCGCCGCGGCGGTAGACGTGGAGATTCGCGTGGGGATCGCGGAGAGCCGCATCGCCGCGCTGGCCGCCGCGCGCCTCGGTTCGGGGGTGACGATCGTCGAGCGGGGCGGCGATGCCGCGTATCTGGCTCCGGCGCCGCTGTCGCTGCTCGACCTGCCGGAGGAGACCGCCACGCGCCTGTCGCGCTGGGGGCTCCGTACGCTCGGCGAGCTGGCCGCGCTGCCCACCGCGGGGCTGTTCGAGCGGCTCGGCGGCGACGGCGTCCGGCTCCAGCGCCTGGGCCGCGGAGAAGATCCGCGCCCGCTCGTCTCGTGGCGGCCGGGGCCGCTCTTCGAGGAGTCGGCGGCGTTGGAGTGGGGGATCGAGACGCTCGAACCGGTGGTGGAGCGCCTGCGCGAGCTGGCCGCCCGCGTCTGCGCGCGGCTCGGAGCGGCCGGGCTCGCGGCCGACGGGTTCGAGTGGACCTGTCGCCTCGGCGACGGCCGTGCTCACGAGGGCGCGCTCACCCCCGCGGTGCCCATCACCGATGCCGATTCGGTCGGCGGACTGCTCCGGCTGGCGCTCGAAGCGCGACCGCCGCGCGGGGTGGTGGAGGCGCTCACGTTCCGCGCCCGCCCGGTGCGATTCGCGCCCGCGCAGGAGTCGCTCACCGATCGCTCGCGCCCGGCTCCCCGCCTGCTCACCGCCACCTTGAATCGCCTGGTGGCGCTGGTGGGCGCCGACGCCATCGGCGCGCCCGCGCTGCTCGACACCCACCGTCCCGACGCCGTCGTTCTCGCCGGATACTCCTCCGAGCCCTCCGCTCCCCGCAGAGACTCCCGCCCCCCCATTCCCCTCAAGGGAGTCTCTCAACATCCTCCCTCTCCCCTCGGGGGAGAGGGCAGGGTGAGGGGAGACACGCTCGCCCTTCGGCGGCTCCGTCCCGCCCCGCCCGCGTCGGTGACCATGGCATCCGGCCGGCCGGTGGCGGTGCGCTCGGCGCGCCTGGCGGGCCGCATCGTGGCGGGGGTCGGTCCGTGGCGCGTCTCGGGCGAATGGTGGAGCCCCCACCCGTGGCTGCAGGACGAATGGGACGTGGAGCTGGCCGACGGGACGCTCTGCCGCCTGGCCCACGACGGCTCCGCCTGGCGCCTCGAAGGCATCTACGACTAGCGCCCGGTCGCAGGACTGTCCGTGTTCGTCGAGCTGCATGCCCGGAGTGCCTTCAGCTTTCTCGAGGCGGCGGCGCTGCCCGAGGCGCTGGCCGAGCGGGCGGCGCGGTTCGGGCAGCCCGCGATCGCCCTGCTGGACGCCGACGGTGTCTACGGGGCCCCCCGTCTCTATCGCGCCTGCACGCGGCTCGGTCTCTCGGCCCTGGTGGGCGCCGAGATCACGCTGGCCGACGGCAGCCGGCTGCCGCTGCTGGTGGAAGATCGCGAAGGGTACCAGAACCTCTGCCGGCTGCTGACCCGCGTGAAGATGCGCGCGCCGAAGGGGGAAGGCGCGGCCACGTTCGATGAGCTGGCCGAGTTCGCGGGCGGCCTCGTCTGCCTGACCGGCGGCGGCCGCGGCCCGGTGGCGGCCGCGCTGGCGCGCGCGGGCGCTCCCGCCGGGCGCGAGTGCCTCGAGCGGCTCGTCGGGATCTACGGCCGGTACGATGTCTTCGCCGAGCTGCAGCGTCACCTGAGCCGCCCGGAGGAGGCGCGCAACGAGTGGCTGCGGGCGGAGGCCGCGCGGCTGCACCTGGCCCCGCTCGCCGCCAACGAGCCCCTGCTCGTCGCCCGCAAGGACCGCCCGCTGCTCGACGTGCTCACGTGCATCCGCGAGCACACCACGCTCGAGGCGGCGGGCCGGCTGCTCGCGCGCAACAGCGAGCACTTCATGAAGAGCGGCCCGGTGATGGAGCGGCTCTTCGCGGACTGTCCCGAGGCGGTGGCGAACACCGGCGAGCTGGCCCTCCGGCTCGGCTTCACGCTGAAGGACCTGGGCTACCGCTTCCCCGAGTACCCGCTGCCCCGCGGCGAGACCCCGCTCGGCTTCCTGCGCGCGCTGGCCCACGCGGGGGCCCGCGGCCGGTACGGCTCGGGACCGCTCGCCGAGAAGGCGCGGCGGCAGATCGAGCACGAGCTGGCCCTGATCGGCCGGCTCGACCTGGCCGGGTATTTCCTCATCGTCTGGGATCTCGTGCAGTACTGCCGCGCCCACGACGTGCTGGTGCAGGGGCGCGGCTCCGCGGCCAACAGCGCGGTGTGCTACGCGCTCGGCCTCACCGCGGTGGACCCGGTGGGCATGGAGCTGCTCTTCGAGCGCTTCCTCTCCGAGGAGCGCGGCGAGTGGCCCGACATCGATCTCGACCTGCCGAGCGGCGACCGCCGCGAGACGGTGATCCAGTACGTCTACGAGCGCTACGGGCGGCTCGGCGCGGCCATGACCGCCAACGTCATCACCTACCGCGGCCGCAGCGCGGCGCGGGAGGTCGGCAAGGCCCTGGGGCTGCCCGCCGACACGATCGAGCGGCTCTCCCAGCTCGTGAGCAACTGGGAGTACACGGATCCGGGTGACAGCCTGCTCGCGCACCTGGGCGAGGCCGGCTGCGATCCCGCGGAGCCGCGCATCCAGCACTTCGCCCGCCTCTGGAGCGGCATCCAGGATCTGCCGCGGCATCTGGGCCAGCACTCGGGGGGGATGGTGATCGCCCAGGGGCGGCTCGACGGGGTGGTCCCGCTCGAGCCCGCCACCATGCCCGGGCGCAGCGTGGTGCAGTGGGACAAGGACGACTGCGCCGCGCTCGGCATCGTCAAGGTCGATCTCCTGGGGCTCGGCATGATGTCGCTGCTCCAGGACGCGCTCGAGATGATCCGGCGCCGCGGCGGCGAGGTAGACCTGGCCCATCTCCCCCAGAACGATCCCAAGGTCTACGCGATGCTCCAGCAGGCCGACACCATCGGGGTCTTCCAGGTGGAGAGCCGCGCCCAGATGGCGACGCTGCCGCGCCTGCGCCCCGAGCGCTTCTACGATCTGGTGGTGCAGGTGGCCATCATCCGTCCCGGGCCCATCGTGGGCGACATGGTGCATCCCTACCTGCGTCGGCGCGCGGGGCGCGAGGCGATCACGGTGCCGCACCCGGATCTCGAGCCCATCCTGCGCCGCACGCTCGGGGTGCCGCTCTTCCAGGAGCAATTGCTCCGCATGGCGATGGCCACCGCCGGCTTCACCGGCGGAGAGGCGGAGGAGCTGCGCCGCGCCTTCGGCTTCAAGCGCTCGGAACGGGCGATGCGGGAGGTGGAGGTGAAGCTGCGCACCGGCATGGCCCGCCAGGGCATCTCGGGCGCGGCCGCCGAGGCGATCATCCATTCCATCACCGCCTTCGCCCTCTATGGCTTCCCGGAGTGCGTGGTGGGGGAGACGCTCGTCATCGACGCGGAGACCGGCCGCCGGGTCAGGATCGAGGACGCGGTGAAAGGCAACGTGCCCCTCACGCAGACCCTCGCGTGCGATACGGATCTCAAGCTTCGAAAGCGCCGGGTAGTCGCGGCTACCGCGAGCGGGCCCCGGATGGTGCATCGCCTCCGCACGGCACTGGGCCGGGAGCTGCTGGCCACGCCGGAGCATCCGCTGCTCACTGTCGACGGCTGGCAGCCGCTCGGAAGCCTGCGTCCTGGCGATCACATCGCGGCGCCCCGGACCATACCCGTACCAGGGCTGAAGTCTTGGCCGTCATATGAGCTGGGAGTCCTCGCTGATCTCATCGCTGAGGGGAACTTGTGTTACCCCGGGACTCTGTATTTCTACACAACAGATCCGAAGCACCGGGATGAGTTTGTTGATGCGGTAGAGCGGTTCGACAATACGCTGGCCACAATTGCCCGTCATCGCAGTTGTTTCAGCGTTCATGTGCGTCGGCGCGACAGATCGAAGCCAATCGGAGTAGTGGAGTGGGCGAAGCGCCTCGGCCTCTGGGGAGTAAGTGCGCGCGGCAAGAGGCTTCCTGACCCGGTATTCGAGCTTGGTGATGCGGATCTGGCGCTGCTATTGGCCAGGTTATGGGAAGGGGATGGGTCTCTGTCTCTGGCAGGACATGCGTCGTATGACACTGCTTCACTTCAGCTTGCCGAAGGTGTCCAGCATCTGCTTCTTCGGCTTCGCATAGTGTCTCGGCTCTATCGGCGAACACATCCCTATCGGGGTCGAAGAGTAACCAGTTTCGTTGTCACCATCACGGGAAGAGACAATCTCCAACAGTTCAATAGGCTGGTGGCGTGCCGCTTCCTGGGGGCTCGAAAGCGCTCGATGGCCGAGAAGATTTCGATCGCGGCCGCCCGGGCTGGGAGTGGAATGACGTGGGACCGGATTGAGCTGGCTACTGATCTCTCCCCGCGGGCACTCTGCTGGCCAGACAAGTCGAAGCGAGGGTATCGCCGCTGGGTGATCGAACGTCTGGGTCGTCATCTTCACTCCTCGGAGCCAACGAGGTTGGCTGTGTCGGACGTGTACTGGGACCGGGTGGTGAGCGTGGAGCCGGTGGGAGTGCGGGAGACGTACGACCTGACCGTGGAGGGCGATCACAACTTCGTGGCAAATGACCTGATCGTCCACAACTCGCACGCGGCCAGCTTCGCGCTGCTCGCGTACGCGAGCGCGTATCTCAAGGCGCATCATCCGGCCGCGTTCTACGCGGCGCTGCTCAACAATCAGCCGATGGGCTTCTACGATCCGGCCACCATCGTCGGCGACGCGGGCCGGCACGGGCAGGGGATCCGGCCCGCCGACGTGAACTTCTCGGACTGGCTCTGCGCGATCGAGCCGGACGGGGTGGTCCGTCTCGGGCTGCGCTACGTGCGCGGGCTGCGGGAGGACGCGGGCCGGCGGCTCGAGGCGGCGCGCCGGCGGCGGCCCTTCGCCTCGGCCGAGGACGTGATGAAGCGTGGGGAGCTGCGCCGCGACGAGCTGGCGCAGCTCGCGCGGGTGGGCGCGCTCGCGAGCCTCGAGCCGGAGCGGCGCGCCGCGCTCTGGGAAGCTTCGCTGGCGGGCCGGCCCGCGGGAGCGCTCTACGAGGACCTGCCCGCGCGGCGGGATCCCTCGCCGCTCCGGCCGATGAGCGCCGAGGAGCGGCTGGTCGCCGACTACGAGGGCACCGGCCTCACCCTCGGGCCGCATCCGATGGCCTTCCGGCGCGGTGAGCTGTTACGGATGCGGGTGTCGCGCGCGACGGATCTCGCCGCCTTCCGCCATGGGGCCTGGGTGAAGGTGGCGGGAGCGGTGGTCGTGCGTCAGCGGCCCGGCACCGCCAAGGGCTTCGTCTTCCTGAACCTGGAAGACGAGACCGGCCTGGTCAACGTCATCGTGCGGCCGGCGCTCTTCCATCGCCATCGGCTCGCCCTGGTCAACGAGCCCTTTCTCTTGATCGAGGGCACGCTCCAGCGTCAGGACAATGTCACCTCGATACGCGCCGAGCGGCTCGCTCCGCTGCGCCACCGGCTGGCGAGCGTCCCTTCCCACGATTTTCACTAGCGAGCGCGGTCACCGCGGTCAGGAACATGCGGAGCGCCGGAGTGTCCGGCTTGTCGCGCCGGCGCACGAGGCCCAGGCGCCGCACGAGGGCGGGGGAGAGCGGCCGCATCGAGAGCGCGCCCGAGCGCACCTCGTCCCGCACCGCCATCGCCGGGCTCACCGAGACCCCGAGCCCCGCGCCCACCAGCTTCTTGATGGCCTCCTCGTTGCCCAGCTCCATCACGATCCGAGGCCGCGCCCCGCCACGACGGAACCAGCCGTCGATCACCCGTCGGATGGTGCCGCCGCGCTCGTAGACGATGAGCGGGTGCCGGGCGAGCTCGGCCGCGGTGAGCGCGCCCCGCCCGGGCCACCCCTGCCCGGGCGGGCCCACCGCCACCAGCGGGTCGACCAGCAGCGGCGTCACGAGGAGCTGGCGGCCGGTGACCGGCAGAGTCACGAGGGCCACGTCGAGCTCGTTGGCCGCCACTGCGGCCGCGATCTCCGGCGCGTTGCCGGTCACCACGATCAGCTCGAGCTCCGGATAGCGCGCCCGCATCCGGCGCAGGAGCGGGGGCAGCAGATGGATGCTCGCGGTGGCGCCGGTGCCGAGACGCAGCCGCCCCGCCACCACCCCGCGGAGCTGGCGGAGCGCCTCCTGCGCGGCCTCGAGCTCGGCGAAAGCGCGCCCCGCGTGCTCCAGCAGCACCGTCCCCGCCGGGGTGGGGAAGGCGCGCTTGCCCACCCTCTCGAGCAGCGCGGTGCCGCAGCGGGCCTCGAGCTGGCGCATGTGCAGGCTCACCGCGGGCTGGCTCAGCCGCAGGCTTTCCGCGGCGCGCGAGAAGCTGCCGTGGCGCGCGATCTCCCGGAGGGTCCGCACGTGGGCAGGATTGAGATCCATCGACCCAAAGTATTTCTCATCGTCGGTATGAGGACAATCTATTTCCCTTATGGCACCCGGGCGGGCAGACTCGGGGGCAAGGAGAGATCTTCATGGGCGACGTGACGATACGCCCCGCGACGCCGGACGACGCCGCGGGGATCTGCACGATCTACAACCAGGGTATCGAGGACCGCATCGCCACCCTCGAGACCGAGCTGCGCACCCCCGAGGAGCGGCGCCAGTGGCTGGCCGCGCGCGGGCCGCGCCATCCGGTGGTGGTGGCGACCACCGACGGCCAGGTGGTCGGGTGGGGCAGCCTCAACGCGTTCAATCCGCGTCCCGCCTACGGCAATGTGGTGGATCTCTCGGTCTACGTCGAGCGCGCCTGGCGGGGTCGCGGAGTGGGGAAGGCGCTGCTGCAGCACGTGCTGGGCCTCGCGCGCCAGCTCGGCTATCACAAGATGGTGCTGGCCACCTTCCCCTACAACGAACCGGGCCTCGCGCTCTACCGGCGGATGGGGTTCAGCCCGGTCGGCGTGTACCGCGAGCAGGGGAAGCTCGACGGCCGCTGGGTGGACGTCCTGATCATGGAGCAGCTTCTCTGAGCCATCGCTGGCGCGTCGTCGCCACGCTCTCCGTCACCGAGGTCGTCTCCTGGGGCATCCTCTACTACGGCTTCCCGGTCTTCCTCGCCTCGATGGAGCACGACCTGGGCGCGTCCCGCGCCGCGGTCACCGGCGCCTTCACGGTCGGGATGGGGATCGCGGCGCTCGCCGCGCTGCCGGTGGGGCGCTGGCTCGATCGCCGCGGGCCGTGGGCCCTCATGACGGCGGGCTCGTGCCTCGGCACCGCCCTGCTGATCGCGTGGTCCCGGGTGGAGAGCCTCCCCGCGTTCTACGTGGTCTGGACCCTGATGGGCTTCGCGCTCGCCGCCACCCTCTACGAGCCCGCGTTCGGGGCGGTGGTGCGCTGGTTCCCCACCGAGCATCGAGACCGAGCGCTCACTATCGTGACCCTGGCGGGCACGCTCGCCTGCACGATCTTCATGCCGATCGCGGCCTGGCTGGTGGAGCACGGAGGCTGGCGGCAGGCCTTGCTCGTGCTGGCCGCGCTCCTGGCGCTCTTGCCGATTCCGTTGCACGCGATCGGGCTCCGGCGCCAGCCGCCGCACCTCGACCGGGTGAGCCGGGGCGCGCCGCGCGGCCCGGGGGCCACGCTCGGCGAGGCCAGCCGCACGCCGATCTTCTGGGCGCTGGCGGCGGCCTTCGGGGTCGCCAACTTCTCGACGACCGCGGTCACGCTGCACCTGATCCCGTACATGGTCGCGTACGGCTGGTCGCCGGTCACGATGGCCGCTTCGATCGGCTGGATCGGCGCCATGCAGATTCCGGGGCGCCTGCTGTTCGTGACGGTGACCGCGCGCTTCGGCGCGCTCGGGGTCACGATGGCGGTGTTCCTGGCGCAGGCGGCGGGTCTGGCCCTGGTCGCCCTCGCGCCGTCGCTGCCCGGCGGCCTGGTCCTGATGATCGTGGTGCTCGGCGCCGCCAATGGCATGGGCACGCTCGCGCGCGCCAGCACGCTCGCCGACGTCTTCGGCGCTGGCCACTACGGGAGCATCGGCGGCGCGGTGGCGCTCGGCGCCAACGGCGCGCGCGCGGCCGGACCGCTGGGCGCCTCGCTGCTCTACCTGGCGCTGGGCGGCTATCGCCCCGTGTTCTGGACCCTGGCGGGCGCGCTGGCGGCGGTCGGCGCGGTGGTGGCGGTGGTCGCGCGCGACGTCCGAGAGGCCGCCGCGGCTTCCGGAGCGTAAACCGCCGGGTCGCTTGTCGGTTCGCGGTACGATA
>Ga0134127_10003401_pt1 | contig 11445 bp, 5 predicted proteins | sample KB31753_FD_96459 | JGI IMG/M metagenome (GOLD analysis project Ga0134127, IMG submission 96459) | Terrestrial soil microbial communities with excess Nitrogen fertilizer from Kellogg Biological Station, Michigan, USA - KB3-175-3 | ecosystem: Environmental > Terrestrial > Soil > Unclassified ...
ACTCTCCGGCTTGATCTCGAGATCGACTTTTTGCGGTTGTGACAAGTAGTTGCGCACGACGACCGGCAGCGAAATCTGATCGCCTTCGGTGAGCACGCGCGGCGGATCGTGTTCGACGAAGAACGGTTGAAAAGATTTGATGTCTTTTTCAGTTGTTCCGATTCGACCGTCCTCGGTGGAACCGATCACCATCATCTTCCACGTCGTGATGTTATCGGCAAGTTTCAAGTTGATCTGGGCGCGTCCCTGTTTGTCGGTTTCGATCGAAGGTTGCCAAAGCAGTGTTTCGGGGAAGTACTCTCGCAATCGTGGTGTGGACATGTGTTGCGAGCCGGATCTGGTAACGATTTTACCGAGTTCTGTGACGCTTTTGGAGACCGACACGGAAGTCGCCTGAGTTTCCGTCGGGGATTCACCACCGGTCACAGTTACGGTCTCAGCCACGCTGCCTGGTTGGAGGCTCACGTTCAGTTCGGTGATGTTGTGGGATAGGACAACGACCTGAGTGATCACACTCCGCGTAAAACCAGGAGCATCGAAAGTGAGCTCGTACGACGCTGGTGGCAAACTGGCGAAGCTGTACTTCCCGTTTTCGTTGGTGGACGTTTCATAGGTTTCGCCGGAAGGTACGCGCGTGGCCTTAACAGTTACTCTGGAAATTACAGCGCCCGTGGGATCGGTGACGACGCCAACGACCGCGCCGTTAGTACTCGAAAATACGACCCTTGAAGTAGGTACAACGGGCGCAGCGCCACTGCGAGGCTGTTCTGAAATGACACCAGTGAACGTGGCGACGGAAAAATCGTCGCTGGTTCCTGCTTTAGCATCTGGTCCAATGCTACGCATCACGACAAATCCCAACGTTTGTGTGACAGGCTCGACGTTCGTTCGCATCGACCCGGCTTCGCCAGAATTTGCACGGTGCTCGAGCTGTACGCGGTCTGTGTAAATTGATTGGATTTTATAGGTGCGGTAATAAGGGTGGCCCCAGGGATCTCGCAAGTTTTCAAACGAGTCTTCCAGACCGCGAAGCGCCTCGCGCAACTCCTGATCAGACTGCGGAAACGTATTTGTCCGGTTGAGATTTTCGGTGAGAGCAGCACTTATTTGTGCGCGCGGCCCGCCGAAGTAGTCGATTGCAGACCTCCAAACGGTGAAATCATCCAAAACATACTGCTCATGTATCGAGAATTGCTTATCTGGCCCACCGCTGCGGACATTGAGTACGAATTGACTCTCTTGCACCTCAAAGTCCAGCCGGTATGGTTTACCCCATCGATCATAAATTCGGTCCCAATCTAAACCGTCGATCGAAACTTCTTCTTTCAGTGTTGTTGCGTCGCGAATGAATTTACCTGTTCGGTGGTGATAACGCGTGACGGCCCTGTCGATTGTTTCACCTATCGAACGAAAATAGGGCCAGATCATTCGCTCGACAACAAAATCATCCGGAGTGTCGTAGCGTTTATCGGCGCCGCTGCTAAAGAGAGTCAACGTATCGTTTTGCTTATCGACAGAAAACTGGGCGTGGTAAGACACACCCCACGGATCTCGTAAGCTGTTGAAATCGATCTGCGATTGCGACAGCGAATTGTGCAGCTCCGGCTCGTTCGTGGGATATCCCATCGTGCGCACGTACTGGTCTGACAGAGCTGCTTTCACTGGTCTGAGTTGTTCTTTGATTGCGTCGCCAAACAGCTTTGCGGCATCCTGTTCGAATTCATCGCTGGAATAGAATTCCGGAACGGCATTGTTGACGTTTCTCAGCAGCACCGCCGCCACCAGATCCAAATCTGAAGAGATGGGTTGTGATGTGTTGAGGCGCTGAAGATCTCTTACGCTCACGCCCGCTAATTGATTATCGAGGCCGAGGAATCGCTGGATGGAGTTATCGAAGCCGTAAGATCCGCCACCGAAGTCCTGTTCAGTACGAAACCGCTCGACCACGGCCTGGTCCAACACGACCACGCCCAACGCGCTCTCCTCGCGATTCTCAGCCGAACGCACACTGAAGTTGAGCTGCGCGTCTTCACCAGGCCGGTACGTGTCTTTGGAAGATCGCACGTCAACATTCAGCTCGGAATTGTATGGATACAGGACCGTGCGCATCCCGACGAGGCTCCGTGATTTCGCAGACTCAGGATACGCAACAACGCCTAAGGTATTTTTGAACTCGGACCTGAAAGGGAAAGTGATCGAGGCACGACCGTGGCGCAGTTGTACGCGTTCGGAGCGAATCAAACCCGTCTCTCCCGCCAAATCAACAACTATTGTTTCTTCGGTACCCGTCGCGGTAATAACAGCATTGATTGGTTCGCCAGGACGGTAGATTGTTTTATCAGTCTCAACACGCACCCCTGGGTCATCATCCAGGTGAAGCTCTTCCGTGCCGGATCCTTTTCGACCACTGGAATCTGAAGCGGAGAGAATGACGTCTACCTCGTTTGTGTCTTCGAAGTCTTTTGGCAAACGCGTGTTGATTCTTGCCAAGCCATAACGATTAGTAGTGACTGTTGCTATGCGCTTGGTGATGTCGGGGTTATCAACGTCATCAGTAAACGTGACCTTCACTTTGCTGCGCGCCGGGGATCCATCGGCAAAGAACGTTGACACGTAGAACTGTAGCGGCAGTTCACGGTTGTAGCTCCAGTCGTAAGTTTCTATGACATAGACGTGGATCGGCTCCTTTGTTACGCGCAAATCAAAACGGCGTTGTTCTGTTCGGTTGGTGGTGGGATCAGTGAAGTAAGCTGCGTAAGTGATGTCTTCGAAGCGCCGGTAATCAGAGTCTGCCAGCTCTTTGTGATCTGACCTTAGATTAAGGTTGGCAACAAAGGCCCCATCGGCATTTGTTTCGCCTTTTTGTTCATCCGCTTCTGTAAGCTCCCATTTCTGTTCGCGATAATTCCACTCGCGTTCAGATTCACGCACAACGCGCACTTTCCCTCGCAACACCGGCTGCCCAAACAGGTAATCAGCCCTGACTGTGACGGTTGCGTTCTGACCCGGCAGATAGAACTTTCGATCCAGATCCACGTTGACCTTGAAGTTGGGCAATTCATAACGACTGATGCGAATGTTTTGTGCTGTTTCGTCGTCGCCACCATCAACACCTACCAAGATCCGGTAATCTCCGAGGCGCGTGTTTTCCGGAATGCTCCAATCAGCGCTGGCGATCCCAAAGCGCGAAGTAGTTTGGACAGTGCGATACAGGATTGCTCCCTCCGGATCACATATTTTGAAATATGTTTCGTGGTTCGCCAGCACTCGCCTCGAGGGAGCGAGGAGGAGAGCACGAACATGCATGACCTGGCCCGGTTGGTAGAGCGGCTTGTCGGTGGTGATGAGAATGCGCGCAAACTGATCAACGAGAACGTCACCTTCTGTCTGAACAACAATTGCACCTTTTCTACCGGTTACCTGAAGCTCACCGCCGGAGTGCCGGATGTGATGGGGAAATTGTGGAAAGCGCGGCGGCAACTCAAAATCGAATAAGGCATGACCTTTCTCGTTAGTGAAATCGGAACGACTGAGCTTCACGGTTTTGTCGTTGTCACTGTCGAGAGTGACCTGGGCGTCAATGCGAACATTCTGAGCCGGACGGTGTGTTATGGGGTAAGTTGCTTGAACGCGGACACGATATCGATTTCCTTCGCGCACCATCTGTGCCGCCGAGACTTTGAGCTCGAAGACATCCGTCGACATCTCTGACACAGAGATGATTCCATCGGCGAGTGTTTCAGCAGGAGATTCTTGAGGACTGATCCGGTAATGCAGTCGATACCAAAGTATTCGATTACGTTCTTTCTCATCGGAGCTTGAGAACGCAAATGGCAGAGACAGTCTGAGCTTTTGGCTGCCGCGAGCTACCGCTTGAACCCGAGTCGTCGTTGCTATGCTGTTATTGCGTGGGTCGAGGAGCTCGAGTTGAATGTTTGCATTTACGGTGCTGGTCGACGGGTTCTCAACCGCGAGTAAAACCTCCACCGGAGCTTTTTCAAGAAGAATGCTGCAACCGGTCTCATTGACTCTTAGCTCGCCACGCGCGCGCGTGAGTTGGACCAACGAAAGAAACAGCACACCAAGGCACAATAGGGAAAGAAGCCATCGACGGCTCATAGCTGCCTCCAAAGACACACTGCCACAGAGTGAAACTGACAAGTTTCAACTGACAGCGACTCTTTTTATGTTTCGGTTTTAGAGAGCCCTGGGGATAACTCGTGCTTCGTACTTTTTCATTTCCAAACGATCGCGAGAATTGGCTTGCGATTTCGGTCCTGTGATGCAAAAAACCGTATCTCGGTTGTGCTGAGTAAATTTTTGAGTGTGCAATCGTATGCGAGTGCGACGGCGTTTCGTGGTGTAGAATGACCATGCAACCCGATTAATGAGTGGACAGTGACTGACCGAATCCGGCGTGATTTTGTGTTCTTCAATGGAGGTATAACTAATGGTTGGCGAGACGATTGACGGAACTTACCGGCAGACGAATTTGTCGAATGAGTCGAAAGAGTATTTGGCGAAACGTGAAGAGCTGCGACTGGCAGAAATCGAGTTACGAAACATGCGCGAAAGGGTCGCCGAGTTACGCCGGCAACTGCCGCCGGGTGCGAACGTGGAGGACTATGAGTTTGTCGAGGGACCCACGGCGCTTGACGAAGGTGATGCCCCGATAAGGAAGGTGCGACTAAGCGAGTTGTTTACCGCGCCGGATCGTTCGCTCGTGATTTATCACTTGATGTACGGAAAGAAGCAGACCACTCCCTGTCCGATGTGCACCGCATGGATCGATGGCTACAACGGGATCGCTCATCACATCGCCCAAAATGTCGACTTCGCTGTTGTGGCTGCGGCTGATGTTCCGGCGTTGCGCGCATACGCGCGGACGAGAGGTTGGGACAAACTCCGTTTGCTGAGCGCAGGCGAAAGTAGTTTCAAGTACGATCTCGGCAGCGAAGACGCGACCGGACATCAAGACTCGACGATTTCCGTTTTCACGCGAGACAAGGAAGGAACACTGCGTCATTTTTATAGTGGTCATCCATGGCTGGCTGACGACATCAAAGAGCGCGGCATCGATGAGTTGAGTCCGATCTGGAACCTCCTCGATTTGACGCCACAGGGACGAGGGAGTTGGTACGCGTCCCTGGATTACGGCACCAAGGTGCAAGCGGCGCGACAGTAGGTCGTTGTAGGGGTGGCCCTCCGTGGCCGCCCCTACACTCGTGCCATTGGACCATAATGATCCTCGCAGCTGGTCCATGCTCCGGAAAAATGGTTTTGTCTTCCGGATTTTGTTGCCCCCTTCGGTCTATAAGAATTAATAGAACCTTCAGGTATCCCACAGCGTTTTCACCGCATCATAGGCGTCGTTCTAAGATTTTGGCGCCTCGCACTCAGTTCAACCCTTAAAGGAGATCCACTCAATGAGAGACAAGACAGAACCACGTGCCCCTGAAGCGTCCGAGAAGAGCCTGCCGTTCTTCGCGCGTTTCCTCGAAGGACAAGACAGCTCGAAAGATTCCTTCATGACGCTGAAGTATCCATCCGACCGCGACGAGATCGATCAACGATTTGAGTACATCTCAAGCAATAACGGACCGCAATAAACAAGAAGTCAGGGTATTGGCCCTCGTTCGAAGCATTCGCGGCGATAGTTCCGTCGTGCATTGCCAATCAAACGTGGGCCATACCCTTTGCATTACTCACCTCGGACGCATGCCTCCAATAGCACCGCGCGACGCCGTTCTATTACTGACGCACAGCGGCGATTTTTACACTGTGGATCTCGTCTCACAGGCTCTAGCGCGCAGAGGCGTTCGTCCCATTCGCTTCAACACAGATCTCTTTCCGTCATCAGTCAAGCTCTCGGCCCGCGCGGGCGACGAACGTGCCGGACATCTCTCTACGGAAGCGGGAGAACAGATTTCCGCTGCAGAAGTGCACGCCGTCTGGGCGCGTAAGCTCTGGTCGCCTCGCATGTCGGATGACCTTGACGAGCGTTATCGCTCAATGTGCGTCGGAGAGTCCGTCGCCGCGCTTGAAGGTTTTCTCGACGCGCTGCACGACGCGCGTTGGGTAAATGATCTCGAGCGCCAACGCGACGCAGAAAACAAACAGCGACAACTCCGGCTGGCTGCGCGTGCCGGCCTACGCGTCCCGCGCACACTCGTCACAAACGACCCCACCGAGGCTCGACAGTTCTTCGCAGAGACTGAAGGCCAAACAGTCGCGAAGCTTCTACGCCCACTCGCCGTCAGCATGGACGCCGTTCAGCCTTTCGTGTACACGAACCGCGTCCGCGAAGACGACCTGGCCGGCGCCGGTGCGCTACGTCATAGCCCGATGGTGTTTCAAGAGTTGATTCCGAAAGCGTTCGAACTGCGCGTGGCTTGTGTGGCGGGCAACGCCTTCGCAGGTGCGCTCGACGCGAGTGGCACATCGCGCGGGCAAACGGACTGGCGGCTCGTCGCACCCGAGGAGTGTCGCTGGGAGATGGCCCAACTCCCTACTGAAGTCTCAAGCGGCCTGCAGACTTTGATGTTGGAACTCGGCCTCGTCTTCGGCGCCGTCGATTTGATCTGCACTCCTTCGGGCGAATACGTTTTCCTTGAAGTCAACGCGGGCGGCGAATGGGGCATGCTCGAACGAGACCTCGGCCTTCCCATTTCTGAGGCCATCGCCGAAGCGCTACTCGGATGATTCGCTAATGAAAGTTTTCTACTGAGAACTGTTTACTTCTATGTCCATTCTCATCGTCACACACAGCAACGATAACGACAGCATCGCGCGCGTGGCTGAGGCCGTCTCCAGCAAGGGTGGCCACACAATCCGCTTTGACACGGACCGCTATCCGACCGATGTGCGTCTCACCGCTTACTACGGCAGGTCGGGCGTCGAGCGTCTCATACTTACAAATGAAGAGGGCGAGTTTGATCTGCGCGAGGTCACAGCCGTCTGGCACCGGCGCATCAGCTTCGGTGCAAATCTTCCCTCGGAGCTCGACAGGCAACTGCGCCACGCGTCCCTCGGTGAAGCGAGTGCGGCCGCTCACGGTATGCTCGCGAGTCTAAAAGCCTTCCGCGTGGACCACGTACATCACATCCGTCTGGCGGAGAACAAACAGCTTCAGCTACAGGTGGCCCGTGAACTCGGGCTGAACACACCGCGCACCCTCACAACGAACGACCCCACCGCCGTCCGCGCGTTCGCAAAGACTTGCGAGGGCGGCATGGTCACGAAGATGCTTTCCTCCTTCGCGATCTACGAGGAAGGAAAAGAACTCGTCGTCTTTACCAACCCCGTGAGGCTCGAAGACCTCGCGGACCTCTCGGGAATCAGCCTCTGCCCCGCAACTTTTCAGGAGCTGGTACCCAAGTCACTCGAGATTCGTGTCACGGTCGTAGGCCGCCGCGTCATGTCTGCGTGTATTGACTCGCAAGTCTGCGCCCGCGCCGCTCACGACTGGCGACGCGACGGCCTCCGTTTGCTTGAAGACTGGCAGCCCTATCAACTCCCACTTGAGGTCGAAGAAAAAATCCTGCGCCTCACGGATTACTTCTCATTGAACTACGCGGCCATCGACATCATCCTCACACCCGACGACCAGCACGTATTTCTTGAACTCAATCCGTGCGGCGAATTCTTCTGGCTCGAACGCACTCCAGGCCTACCCATCTCCGATGCCATCGCAGACCTTCTCCTGGCATTTTAGCCACAAAGAAGCACAAAAGATCGGCGGGATCTTTTGTGCTTTTGTGCCTTTTGGCTAGTTGAGTTAATTAGCCGGGCAACTACTGTTAGTCATGTCTTTGTCGGTAATTACAAAAGTTCTTTTCCTGTCAATGTGAAAATGAATCACTGCCTGAGCCTGGTTAGTGCAGCGGTTGAACTGGGCCTTAACATTAGTGTCTTCGAGCACCACCAAACATCCTTGTTGGCTAACCGTGCCGCCGCTGCTGCCCAAGGTGGTTCCGTCCGTCTGGATAAACTTGTAGGCGCCCGTCGTCGAGTTGAACTGGAATGAATTCCCATTGCCGTCATCTGTGAAGCAAACGTCGAAGTCGATAAACGAGATCTTGGCGACAAAGGCGTCAGAGTTCCCAGCGAGTACTTCCCGGAACGTGTGAGTGTTGGGAAAATCGCCGGAAAAGGTTTGCCCGGTAAAGTAAATACTTCCGGTCGGGTCAACCCATATCGCACTCCCGCCGTCGGTATTGCTGCCTCCAAAGTAGGTCGAGAACAAGAGGTCCGTGCCGGTTGCGTTTAATCGCGTGATGAAAGCGTCAGCGCTGCCTCCCCCAAAAGAGCTCTGAATTGCGTCCGCGGTTGTGGGGAAATCGGATGAACCGGTCTGTCCTGCAACTGATGCATTCCCTGCGCTGTCCAGTCCGATATCGCTTCCGAAATCATTCGCGTCCCCGCCAAGATAGGTTGAATAAGCGAGGGCGTTGCCGACCGCGCTCAATTCCGTGACGAACGCATCCAGGCCCGTAGCCTTCACGGTCTGAAAAGCGCCGGGCGTAACCGGGAAGTTTAACGAGTCGGTGGTGCCTGCGACGTATGCGTTGCCCGCCGCGTTAATGGCAATGCCATTGCCATTGTCATTTCCGCTTCCGCCCAAAAAGGTTGAGTAGACGAGCGCCGTCCCCGTAGCGTTGAGCTTCGTCACGAATGCATCCCTGAAAGCATTGAAAGAAGTCTGAAACGCCCCGGGCGTGATGGGGAAGCCGGCTCCCGCTTCACCTGTCACGTACGCGTTGCCCGCGGAGTCGATGGCAATGTCCGCACCGAGATCGAACCCGCTTCCGCCCAAAAAGGTCGAGTAGACCAGCGCCGTGCCTGTCGTGTTGAGCTTTGTCACAAACGCATCGCTATTGCCCCCGGGCACAGTCTGGAACGCGCCTGGTGTAGTGGGATAATTGGCAACGCCTTGGCCGGTTATATAAGCGTTGCCTGCCGAGTCTACGGCGATGCCGCTTCCTGTGGTAGGACCGAGATAAGTTGAGTAGACCAGCGCCGTGCCCGTCGCGTTGAGCTTCATAGCGTATGCGCAAAACTCATCACCCCCGACTATCGTGGTGCTGAACGCGCCCGGCGTAGTTGGGAGGTTAGCCGAATCGGTCAGTCCTGTAACATAAGCATTGCCCGCTGCGTCCAAAGCGATATCGTTGCCTGAGTCCCTGTTATCGCCGCCAAAGTATGTCGAGTAGATGAAGAACGAGCCTAGAACGTTCATCTTTGCCACGAAGGCGTCAGACTCGCCGATGCCGGCTTTCACAGTCTGGAAGGCGCCTGCTGTTACGGGGAAGTTTGTTGAGAGCGTGCTGCCTGTTATGTAGGTGTTGCCTGCCGAATCGACTGCGATGCCATCGCCTCGATCCATGCCGCTGCCTCCGAGGTAGGTAGAAAAATCAAGTGTAGGATCGATGACGAGGGGTTTGCTTCTATCGTAATTCGCGACTTGAAACGCTATTTGTTTCTTGCCTTTGATGAGGTAACTGGCCGGTATGATTCGCCTCGCATTGTTAACCTGCTGATAGGCAACGGGCCGGCTCTGTCGAATCTCTCCCGCATCCGTGCGCAGAATTAGATCGCCTTTCTCGTCTACGCGCATGCCGGTTATACCCTCAAACCCGAGTGTTATGACATTCGGATCCGCGCCGGGAGAAACTATGAAATCGTATTCCAGCAGGTCCTGGTTCCCATAAAAAACAAGGTCGACTCCACGGTACACGCCGGAAGACTTTACCTTCGCGAAATTCGGGACATTAGTCTTCCACTTTCGCGGATCGCTGCCGATGAAATAGTTTGTTTTGGTGACCAGCTGTTCAAGCCCGGTTAGATTTGCCGCGGCGTTGCCTCCCAGCAGAGTTGCTTGCAGCACAGAGGCGGATGCGCGTGATCGATCCTTATTCTTGTTGCGTGGGTCCGCAACGGCGAGGGTGAATGTGGTCGGGGCAAGCGACAGGCTATAGCCGCTTCCGCGAGATGTGAACTTTACCTTTTCGTCGACTTGGCCGTAATTGGCCACGAAGCTCAATGGGATTTTAGAGTAGGACTCTTTAACCCTTGCTAAGTCATAACGAACGGCGGGAGCTTTAGAGCCGTTGTCTGACGAGGAATACACATGGACCGGGGCTAAATTTAATAGCCCTGTCAGGCCGGTCAATAGGGCCAGTAGCGCAAAAATATGTCTTGTTTTCACGTGGGAGTTCTCCTTAACTACCCTTAAGGGTTCTTTTTTTCGCAAGGTTCAATCCGAATGCTGTTGGAGACTATGGCGCGTAATGTTAGCCATTTGTCGAGCGCGGGGCAATCCGAGCCCTCCGATCGAAGTAAACATTTGACTGGCGAGCCCGGCGGGAATATTGTCTAACGGTTTTGCGACTCGTCCGGGCCATCCCGAGATTCGGAATAAACCACAGAGCTTGGTAGCGTCTGTCCGCAACCTACCGACGCAAACTCCATATGTCGATGAACTTAGTAAAACAACCTGTGGCCCTGGTCCAGATGCCGTGGGGTGCTGTATCCCAGGCCTCTATTGCTTTGGGCATCCTCAAGCAGCTCGCGCAGAAGCAGGGTTTTGCTGTCGACGTTCACTATCTCAATATTCAATTTGCCTCAATGGTGAATTTCGAGCTCTATGAGACTATTTCAGTTAGATCCGCTCTGGATCCTGAATGGTTTTTCTCCTCGGCGTTGTTTGGACCCAGTGGCCTTGGTTTGATAAGGAACAGCTGGGACGACCTACTCCACACTGAAACTGGCGCACAAACAGTCGAACGACTAAAGGCCCTCACCGGATCTGAGAGCAAGTGCCGAGAGATTGCGGATGAAATCATTCCCGAGTTTATCGATGATTGCCTTACTCGGATTGACTGGTCGCAATACAGTGTTATCGGGTTCTCAACCACGTTTGCGCAGACTATTTCGTCATTGCTGTTGGCAAGGCATTTGAAAGACCGTTACCCAAATACCAAAATCGTCTTCGGCGGGGCTAATGTCGATTCAGAAATGGGTTATGAACTGCTCAAAGCGTTCGAGTGGATCGACTACATTGTCCATGGTGAAGGTGAGGAAGTCTTTGGGCGATTACTCGACAATATTAGGTCGGAACGGTACCTGGAACACGTGCCAGGGATCTCGATGCGCAATGGATCGGACGTCATTGCTGGTTACGCTGACTGCCAAATGCTGAAGGACCTGAACGACTCACCCATTCCCGATTACTCTGATTATTTCGCGGAAGTCGAGCGCACTGGATTCGATCGCCTGGTCCAGGTGCAACTTCCTTTTGAGTCATCACGCGGGTGCTGGTGGGGCGCGAAATTCCATTGCACGTTTTGTGGATTGAATCGGGATACGATGTCTTTTCGCAAGAAGACTCCCGCGCGCGTGTATGACGAGTTGTTGGAACTCTCCGGTACATATCGCTGCCTAACG
>Ga0134127_10003402_pt1 | contig 11444 bp, 12 predicted proteins | sample KB31753_FD_96459 | JGI IMG/M metagenome (GOLD analysis project Ga0134127, IMG submission 96459) | Terrestrial soil microbial communities with excess Nitrogen fertilizer from Kellogg Biological Station, Michigan, USA - KB3-175-3 | ecosystem: Environmental > Terrestrial > Soil > Unclassified ...
CCACGAAGGGCGCGATTCATTAACCACGAAGGGCGCGAAGGTCACGAAGAACCGTTCGTGGTTTAGAAATCGTCCGTGGTCGGGCGGACCGCCGATTACAGCAATAGCGTCTCGACGCGGTGGGCGTGCACCATATCGATGCACGGGGACCAGGCGAATACGGTGAAGCGGCCGTCCTGTCCGGCGACCAGCGCCACCGAGTCGCGCTGATCGTGGACGAATTGTGCCGCCGACAGGTGCCGTGTGCCGCCGAACGTCGTCGGATTCATGACCATCGGCGCGTTGCCCTCGACGGGTTCAGTCACCGTCATCTGCTCGACGACCGGCTGTCCCCGGCGCCGCACGATCTTCGCGCCGAAGGCAAGGACCTCGTAACTGGAGGTCATCAACGTTGCGCCGTCGACGGCCGTCAGCCCGGCGACGGCATCGACCGCGCGGTTCAACGAGTCCTCCCATTGCGCATGATGTTCGCCGTCGCTGGTGCTCTCGACCAGCTGCGCCAGTTCGGAGAATGGCGGACGTGCCGCGTAGGAGATCGGCTGCAGGATCGAGTCGCGCCATGAGTCGGTGCCCGGCGGCACCACAACCAGCAGGCCACCGCGTCGATGCGCTCGCATCGACACCGCGAGCTGCACCAGCACGTTCACCGAGCCGTTCCATGTCTCCTGCGACTCGAAGCCAAGGAGCGTACTGAGCAGCGTCGGGCAATCAGGCATCGCCGATGCCTTCTCGTCGATCACTTTGATCCGATCGCCCTCCAGCACGACGACGTTGACGAACTTGGCTGACTCGAGGCCGCGGCGATGCTTGACGACGATCAGCCCGGGCTCGACGACTTCGACGACGAAACAATGGACCGGGATCGCCTGCACGGTACCCCACACGCCGAGCGTGCCGTCGAGATACGAGACGCCGAGGTGAATGCCGGGCCGCTCGACCGCGGGCGATACCCGCGTCAGCACGGCGGGATCGAGTGGCAGCGGACGCTCGAGGACGAGCGGATGCTGCGCATCGGCCGGCGTGAGGAAGGCGAGCGAGATTTTCGGCAGGTAAGCTTCCTCGCGCCGCAGGCTCGCCCAGAACGCCGTGTCGATCATCGCCTCGATCGCCGCCTCGTCCGGAATCGTCTCGACGGCAATCGCTTCGGCGCCACCGTTTAAGTGCTGATGTGAGGAGAAATGCGTGTAAATGCGGGGAGCCACCAATCGCGCCACGGCGTACGCGCGTTCGTTCATCCGTTCATTATCCCTTCGAACCTTTTGACGTCGCCGCGCCTCCTGGATAACAAGAGGCGCTGTGACGACGTCCATCCAGGAGATGCAATGGGCGCTGCGGGCGCAGGTGGGCGATCGCGAGGCGCTCGAGCTGTTGCTGCGCAGCGTGCTGCCATCGCTGCGGCGCTATCTCGCTGGCCTGGCCGGAGCCGCGGACGGCGACGATCTCCTGCAGGACGTGATGGTCATCATCATCCGCAAGCTCGGAAGCCTGCAGGATCCACAGGTGTTCCGTCCCTGGACGTTCCGCATCGCGAGCCGCGAAGCGTTCAGGCACCTGAAGAAGCGTCGCGCCTGGATGGCGAAGCACGAAGATGACTTTCAGTTCGACAACGTGCCGACACCGGAGATTCGGCCATCCGGAGAGGAGCTCCGGCAGCTTCTGGCGATCGCCGAAATCTCTCCCGCGAGCCGCGCCGTGCTGATGCTGCATTTTCAGGAGGATCTTCCCATCGCCGACGTCGCGGCGATTCTCGACATCCCGCTCGGAACAGCGAAGTCACGCCTGGCGTACGGGCTCGCCTCGATGCGTAAACACATGAAGAAGAACGGAGGCTCACATGGCTGAAGACACAGGAGATGTCCTGCGGCGGTCGCTCGACGCGGTCGATCGTCACCGAAAGCGATCGATTGCGGGGCTGGTGCTGTTGACCGTGCTGTTGCTCGTCGTGTTCATCGTCGGCGCCCATTCGGCAGACAGGGTAGAAGCGGTGCTCGCGCATTTCTTCATGCTGCTCATCTGGGTTACGGCGCTGACGCTTGTCGTCGTCATTCAGATCACAGCGATGACGAAACGGATTCTGCGCGCGATCGAGTTGGCGTCGAGGCGGACCTGAAGGTCCGCCTCGACAAGGTCCGCCTCTACAGGTCCGCCTGTACGTCCCGATCCTACGTCTCGATCCGATTGCTACCGACCGCTGACGTACGCGTTCTGTACGAATCGCGGAGTGCACACGCACAAGAACACGAGGTCTTCGTCGCCGACGTTGGTGATGCGCTGCGGCACGTTTGCCGGAATCTGTACGACGTCACCCTCGCTGACGATGGTTGGCGGCAGGTCGCCGACTTCCACTCGTCCTTTGCCGCGAACGATGATGTAACGCTCGACGATGCCTTCGAGTCGATGCCATGTGGTGGCCACACCCGGACGCACGCGCGCCCGCGCAATTGAGACATCAGGATCTCCCGCGTCGTTCGACACCTCGAGAATGAAACAGTTCTCCTGAGTCGGGAATTCCTTCGACGGGTCCGCGCGACGGATCTCAGCCTGCACCAGAAGAGCGTAACGGCATCGGCGTCCGCTTTGCACGAACAACGGGTGAAAGAGGAAATCCCATGGGATATTCACTGACCGATGACCTCCGCGGGGCAACCACGTGGTCAATCGTGCTGAGCGCGCTCATCATGATTGCCGGCTTCCTCGCCATTGCGCTTCCGCTGATCGCCGGGATCGCGGTCACCCTGATTGTGGGGTGGATGTTGATCTTCACCGGTGTGCTGCATATCGCGTTCGCGTTCCGCGCCGGACATGCCCGCATGGCGGTGTGGCAGGTGCTCCTCGGCCTCGTCTACGGCTTTATCGGCGTCTACATTCTGATGAATCCGGTTGCCGGTCTTGCTGGGCTGACGTTCGCGATCGCGGCGTATCTGTTCGCTGAAGCCGTGCTCGAACTGGTGCTGGCGATTCAGCTTCGCCCGGCGGCCGGCACTGGCTGGCTGATCTTCGACGCGATCATCACGTTCATCCTTGCCGTGATGATCTTCTACACCTGGCCCTCGAGCGCGGCCTGGGTGGTTGGCGTGCTCGTCGGTATCAGCATGCTGTTCAGCGGCATGACACGTTTGATGCTGACGCTTGCCGCTCGTCGCATCGTCGCGCCCGCCTGAGACATCAGGATCCTTCGCGAAGGTTCGATCCTGTAGCGACCGGGCATTACGCCCGGCCGCTACAGGCGGAGGAGGAAGCCCTCAGGGGTGCTCCTGCGCGACGGGCTTCCACGTCATATCCGGATTGAACCGCTCCATCTTCATGAATCGATCGAGCGTCGTCGGACCCAGGTCCTTCTCGTAGACGACGCCATCGTGGCTGACGATGAAGGTCTTGACGCCGGTCTTGCCATATTCAGCCGGCGCCGCGGCTAACGCGAAGCCGCCAATCATCACGTCTTGCACGACGAAGTCCATCTGGCCAAGCGGTGCCGCTGGTCCTTGACCTTTCAGCACCTTGAAGAAATAGCCATGGTACGGCTCGCCGCTCTGATAACCCTGCGCGATTGCGCGGGCGACGTTCTCGCCGACCGGACCGTCCCATGTGCCATCGGCCTTCTGCCATGCCAGACCATCCTGCGTGCCCGGCGTGCTGACGATGCGCTGCGCGTACTGGTTCACGTCGAACCGTTCGCGCTTCTGAAGCGCGTATTCGTGCTGCGCCTCCACGTAGCCGTTGCAGATCGCGATCGCGTCGAGCTCGTTGGCGCCAACCCGTCGATAGGTGATCTCCTGTTTGCCGGCCGCGGTGTCGAATGACCACTTCGTCCCCCGCTTGACGATCGGGATCGGAAATGGCCAGTCGTCGTTACCCACGAGCAGAAACGCGCGAGTGCGGGTCTTCGGGTCGATCGAGACCTGCTTCTTTTCCTCGGCCTTTGCCACAAAATCCGCAGCGCGCTGTCGGTCCTGCGCGCTTTCACCGGACAGGACGACATTCTTGAACTCGGGGCCGAACATCTGCTCGAGCGCATTCAGGTCGTACTTCGCCGCGGCGTCGACCAGCGCATCGGCGGCTCGCTGGGGCGAATCAAATGTCCTGAAGCGTCGCGTCGCAGCGACGGTTCCCGCAGTCCCTACGGGTTTCTGCGCACTCGCATCAAACGCCGTCGTGAAGTTCCGAGCGAGGATTTCCTGTTTGCCGGCTTCAGTGTCGAACAACCACCTGGCTCCATGCCTCACGATCGGAATCGGAAACCGCGACGCCTCGTTGCCGACCAGGAGGACTGCACGGCTGTGCGTCTCCGCGTCGACGGACACGATCAGTTTTTGGTCGGCCTTCGCCACGAAGCCCGCAACCCGCTGACGACCCTGCGCGTCATCACGCGACAGCACAACGTCCCGGAACGAAGGGCCGAACAGTTGTTCGAGTCTGTCGATGTCGAACGTCGACGCCGCGGCGACGAGCGCGTCACCGGCCCGCTCGGGCGAACTGAACGTCCTGAAGTGTCGAACCTCCTGCGCCCCCGCATCGAGCGTGATTGTTGCGAGGCACAGAGACATCGCGGTCCCGACCAACGCTGTCTTCATGGTCCTGCTCCTTCGAAATACTCGTGGGCTTGACGATGTCATCGCCGACCTCCACCGCGCGAACCGCCGCCACCGCGCGAGCGTCCGCCGCCACCGCCACCGCCGCTGAAGCCGCCGCTTCTACTTCTGCTGCCGCCTCCTCCAACGCTGGACGAGCCGCGGCTGCTGCTGGCACGCGCGCTCGATCCACTGAATCGATCGGAGCCGCCCCCGAAGGCGCCGCCTCCGCTGCCACGCGAGATATCGCGGCTGCCGATGCGATCGCCTCCGCTGGGAAGCTGGGTGGGTCGATTGCCAAGATTGCCGCCGCCCGCGCGGCCGCCAAGATTGCCACCGCCGCCCGCGCGTCCACCGAGATTGCCACCGCCGGCGCCCCCGCGGTCGCCGAGGCCGCCACCGCCTGCGCCCCCGCGGTCGCCGAGATTGCCCCCGCCGGCGCCCCCACGGTCGCCGAGGCCGCCGCCCGCGCGATTACCCAGGTTGCCACCGCCGGCACCCGCGCGATCGCCCAGCCCGCCAGCAGTGCGGCCCGATGTCCCAACGGCGCCGCTGCGCACATTGCCGCCCTGACGCTGCACCTGTTGCCGCGCGCCCGCCTGTCGGTTTGCCAGCGAGTCTCCGCGCGCGGTGCCGCCGAACTTGTTCGCAGTCGTGCGGTCACGGTAGGGCGCTCCGCCGCGATGCGCCGCGTTGTGCTGCCAGTTGCCGCTTCGGTTGGCAACGTTCCCGGCGCGGTTTGCGTTGACGTTCGCGTTGCGGTTGAAGTTGTTGTTGTTGTTGATGTTGATGTCGTTGTCGCCCCAGCCGGCGTTCCATCCCCATCCGCCGCCCCACGCTGCACCCATCGCGACGCCAACGCCAAAGGAGATCGCCGCGCCGGCGGCGTAATAGCCAGCAGGCGGGTAGTAGATGGGCGGGTACGGATAGATGGGCGCGCCATAGACGACCGTCGGGTTGTACGACGGAACGTAGACGACCTCTGGATCGGCCTGTTCAATCACGATCACCTGTTTGCTCTCGACGACTTCGGTCTCCACTCGTTGTTGCGGCGTCGATTTCAGGTTGCCTGTGTCCTCAGCCTTCCTCCGCATGCGCTGTACGGCATCCATGACATCGCCTTGCTGGGCAAGAAACGCGTTGCCGAGGTCTGTCGTCCACTGAATGTCGTCGGTCAGCCGCTTGACGACGTCGGGGAGCGCCGCCATCGCCTGAATGCTCGGGTCCCACGGCTGTTTCGCCGCGGCGTCAGCGAGCGCCTTGTCCTTCAATCCCGGGTTTCTCGCGAGCCACTGCTGCAGCTGCATCAGTTCCAACGGGTAGGTGGACGCCGCCAGCGTTTGCGCCAGCAACGGGTCTGGGTACAACGCAATCGGCGCCACGAGCGAATCGAGTTGATCGGCCGGAATGCTCGACGCTTCGTCGCCTGAAGCAGACGTCTGCGTCGGCGACTGCGCACGGGATAACACAAGAGCGAAGGTGTCGCCGGGCACGATCGCTACGGCGCAGAGCGCCGCAAGCAGAACGCGTATGCGTTGAACACGACGTTTCGGATTCATATCGACGTGAAAGCTGCAAACCGCGGCCCGCAATGGTTCACGCGCGGTGTAGCGGGTGCGAGCGGTTGAGAGTTCTTCACTCACCAAATGCCGTGAGCCACTAACCATCAATCACCCACGAGGTATAGACTCCGCGCCAGGAGGCCTCATATGCTCCGAATCGCTTCAATACTCGTGCTCGCGATCGGGCTCTCGGTCGCAATCCCCGCGCAGCAATCATCGACAACGGGACCGTACAAGGTGCTGAAGAGCGCCAGGGTCGGCGGCGAAGGGAATTGGGACTACATCTATGCTGACGTTGCCGGCCGGCGTCTGTACGTTCCGCGCCGCGCGCCAGCCGTGCCCGCCGGCACGGAGGGACCTGCGCCCGCGTCAACCGTTCGTACGCGGCTGTCCATCTTCAATCTCGACACGCTCGAACCCGCCGGTGAAATCGACGGCGTCGGAGGGCAGGGTACGGCCGTCGATCCGAAATCAGGCCACGGCTTCACGAGCAGCCGGCCGGTCGCGATGTTCGACACGAAAACGCAGAAGTCGATCAGGACGATCGATACTGCCGACGCGCAGGGCGACGGCATCGTCTTCGATGCCTTCAACGAGCGCGTTTATGTGTTCAGCCATCCGACAAAGGACGCGACGGTGATCGACGCGAAAGACGGTACGGTGCTCGGCCGAATCGATCTCGGCGGCGTGCCGGAGGAGGGCGTGGCCGACGGCAAAGGCCTGCTCTACGTTGTCATGCAGGACCCGCAGGGAAGCGTCACGGTCGTCGACGTCAAGACGATGAAGGCGATCGCGCATTACCCGTTTGGCGACCTGGTTGGCGGGTGTAACGGGCTTGCCTTCGATGCGAAGAACAAGGTGCTGTTCGCCGCATGCGCCAGGTCGGGCAATCCGCCGGACACAAAACCGCAGATGGTGATTCTGAGCGCGACCGACGGAAAGATCCTCAAAACCCTGCCGCTTGCAGGCGCATCGGATGGCGCGATGTTCAACCCGTCAACGATGGAGGCCTACAGCACACAGGGCAACGGCACACTCACCATCGTCAAGGAGACGAGCCCGACGACGTTCGACGTCGAACAGAACCTGCAGACGATGAACTTCGCGCGGACGATCGCGTTCGACAGCAAGACGGGGCACATCTTCACGATGGCGGACGAGCGCGGCCCGGCGCCGCCGGCGCCGCCCGGCGGACGCGCGGGGCGGGGTGCTGCGATTCCCGGGACGTTCACGATCCTCATGATCGGGAAGTAGTTTCAAGATACGAACCACGGAGACACGGAGGTCACGGAGAAAAACTTTTGAAGACTCCGTGTTCTTCGTGCCTCCGTGGTTCGTTGCCGTCATGAAGGCGGACTTCAGAATCGAAACCCAAAGGACACGCGCGCTTCGTTGATGTCTGAATGGCCAGCCGACAGCAACGTATCGAGCACGTTGTCCGAGAAGAAGCGCGTGTACCGGTAGCCGAGCGTCGCGACCACGGGCCCACCTTGCAGGATGACGCCGGTCCCGAGGGCGCCGACGTTGCTGGTAGTGTTGACGAACCGGAGCGCGAGGTTGGTGTGCGCATCCGTCCTTGCCGAGCCGAGGCCGCTGACGCTGGTATTGAGACGGGCGGCTCCGAAAAGCGTCTCGCCATAAACGCCAATGTGGCCGACAGGTCCGGTGCTGAGACGCACGCCGCCCTCACCGTAGAGCGCGGATCTGCGGACGGTGACCGGCGATACGGTCATCAGCGTTTCGATCATCGACGGAAGCACATCGTTGATGTGGCCAACCTCGCCAATCAATTGGATGTTCGGTGTGAGGCCAACGCCCACCGTGCCTCCGACCGTTGGCGTCAGCGACGGAGCGGTCGTCAGACGCAGCCCGCCGAAGCCTTGAATGAATGATTGATTGGCCTGAGCAAAGGCGGGAATCGGAAGGATACAGAGAGCGGCAAGCAGAAACGCGACGCGCATTGGAAACCCCCAATCGCGCTGGCGACATGCTGCGGGGCAAAGGCGGTGCCGTCGAGCTTGCGTGTCAACCCGCGGATTTAGCGCGTGTTTTCGATGGTCTTTCGCGGAGTGTTCACCGGCGCGGACAGGAGGTGGCCTACCATTGAGATTCGACATATGAACCAGGCAGCGGTGGTGTTCGAACACGTATCGATCGCCTTCGGCGACCACGAGGTGCTCAGCGATATCAACTTCCGCGTCGCGAAGGGCAGCATGATGATGCTGCTCGGCGCCAGCGGCGCCGGCAAGTCCGTCATCCTGAAGCTCGTTCTCGGACTCCTCTGTCCGGATGCGGGTGCCATCTACGTGAACGGTGACCGCATCGACAAGATGCGCGAGACCGAGCTGCTGCGCATCCGGGCCGACATCGGCATGTTGTTCCAGGAAAGCGCGCTGTTCGACTCGCTGACGGTGAGCGAGAACGTCGGCTATCGGCTCGACGAAGAAATGCACGTGCCGGATGATGAAGCACAACGGCGCGTCGAAGAAGTACTCGGCTTCGTCGGCCTTCGCGAATACATCGACCGCATGCCGTCGGAGCTCTCCGGCGGCCAACGTCGCCGCGTCGCGATCGCTCGCGCGATGGCGTCGAAGCCGCATCTGCTGCTGCTCGACGACCCGACCACCGGCCTCGATCCGATCACGGCCGTCACCGTCAACGACGAGATCGTGAAGCTGCGGGATCTCGAAGCGGTGACGTCAATCGTCGTCACGCACCAGATACGTGACGCGTTCTATGTGGCCACGCACGAGGCGGTACGCACCGGAGCCAAATTGGACATCGTGGCGGCGGATGCCGCGCAGTCGCGCGAAAACGCGGAGTTCATGGTTCTCCACGAAGGCCGCATCCTGTTCCAGGGCAGCGGAGCAGAGCTGCTGGCCTCCAACGACAGCTACGTGAAGGAATTTGTCTATATGACGCTGCCGCCCTGGTAGCGACGGGCGTTACGCCGCGAAGCTCCATCGATCGCGGCCCGCTCGCTTGGCCGCGTAGAGCGCCTGATCCGCGCGCGTCAGCACGTTGTCGAGCCGGTCGTCGTCCGGTCGCACTTCGGTGACGCCGAGACTGCACGAGCAACGGACACCGTCAACGGGTTCGTCGATGATGATGGAGTGGCAGCTTTCAGTGATCCGGCTCGCGAGGTGCTGTGCCGCCTCTGCCGGCGTTTCAGGCAGCAGCAGCGCAAACTCCTCGCCGCCGAGACGTCCGATGACGTCGGAATCGCGGCAGGTCTTGCGTAGCATCGTGCCGAACTGATTCAGCACGCGGTCGCCGGCCTCGTGGCCGTAGGTATCGTTGATCCGTTTGAACAGGTCGAGATCCGCCATCAACAGGCTGAACACCCGATCGTAGCGGCACGAGCGCGAGAATTCCTTCTCGGCGAGGTCGAACCACCAGCGGCGCGAATAGACACCCGTCAGCGCATCGGTGCTCGCCAGCCTCGCCAGACGATCGCGCGTCGCCTTGAGCTCGCTCACGCTTCGCGTCAGGCTCTGCTGGAGGTTTGCGACCCGGATGCCGACACCGATTCGCGCCTTCAGCTCCGCGAGATCGATTGGCTTGATCATGTAGTCGTCGGCGCCCGCGCCAAGGCCGGCGACGAGATCCTCGCGGCTGTCGCGGCCGGTGACGAGAATCACGTAGATACCGGCGAGGCGCTGCGTGCTGCGGATGCGGCGGCACAGCTCGAGGCCGTCGAGATTCGGCATCATCCAGTCGAGAATCGCCAGCCCGGGCGGTTGCACCGAGTTCAGCTGCTGCCAGGCCACGTCGCCGTCGTGTGCGACGATGACCTCCATGCCGCTGCGGGCAAGCGTGGTCGACAGGATGGTGGCGGTGATCGGGTCGTCGTCTGCTACCAGCGTTCGCATGGCGAGGCAGCTGTTCGCAAGCGAAGTGCCGGGCTGTCCGCGCACGGTTGCACGTGTTTGCCCGCGCAAGAACGTCAGGTCCGCGCGGAATCCGCTCACTTGTGCGCGGCCGCACGCGCAGGGTCAGACCCCGGTGATGTGAGGGTTGGGGGTCAGACCCTGGTGACGAGGCGACTCAAGGGTTGAGTCGACCCATCACCGGGGTCTGACCCTCCGGGTACACTCACCTGCAGATATGAAAGTCATTTCCGTCAATGTCGGCGAGCCGCGCCAGGTAATGGATGCCGCCGGCAACACCGTGCTGACCTCTATATATAAGGTGCCGGTCGAGGGCGCCGTCCGCGTCCGGCAGGCGAACATCGACGGCGATCGGCAGGCGGACCTTGTCAAACACGGAGGACCGCGCCGCGCCGTCTACATGTACCCGTCGGAGCATTACGACTACTGGCGCCCGCAACTGCCGGACATCGATCTTCCGTGGGGTGCCTTTGGTGAGAGTCTGACGATCGAAGGGCTGCTCGAAAGTGATGTGCGGGTTGGCGATCGGTTCCAGGTCGGTTCGGCGGAGCTCGTCGTCACGCGGCCGAGGAAACCCTGCTTCAAGCTCGCGATTCGGTTAGGACAGCGAGACATGGTCGCCCGCTTCCGCGCGAGCGGCCGCAGCGGCTTCTACCTGAGCGTCGCGCGAGAAGGCGAACTTCGCGCCGGTGATGACATCGCACGGCTCGAGCGCGGCACCGGCCCAACCATCCCCGAAATGCTTGCGGATTACAACGCGATGCAGACACGCATCGCGCTGCCGATGCCGATCGCCGACGAATTTGATCCGACGTCCGCCGCGTACGTGGCTCGCGTCGAGCCGATTACGGACGCGGGCGGCGCGCTCGAGTCGCAGCGTGATCGTTTCACTTCGCGCCTTTCACGGTTGTCCGGCGAGCAGGCCGCATTTCGATATGGGCCGGGCAAGTGGAGCGTCAGCGAAGTGATTGGGCACGTTTCGGACAACGAGCGCGTGTTCGCGTACCGGCTGATGCGGATTGGCCGTGGCGATGACACTCCGCTGCCCGGGTTCGACGAGAACATCGCGACACCCGGCGGCGCGTTCGACCGCCGCGCGCCTACCGACCTGCTCGACGAGTGGGTGAGTGTTCGGAATGCGACGCTGTCGCTCGTGCGCGGAATGCCGTCGGAGGCGTGGGCACGCTACGGCCGCGCCAACGATCACCTCGTGACCGCGCGGGCGCTCGTCTACATCATCCTCGGCCACGTCGAGCACCACCTCGCCGTGCTCGCCGAGCGCTACCGCGTCTGACTTCGTCAGATTGGCGGTGGTGCATCCTTGTACTTGGCGTACTTGCCGAGCGCGAGTCCGAGCGCATAGATGAGAGGGATGACAAGCCGCCGCACCAGGGGCGGCATTTCCAACATCCCGAACTCGGTGC
>Ga0134127_10003404_pt1 | contig 11437 bp, 11 predicted proteins | sample KB31753_FD_96459 | JGI IMG/M metagenome (GOLD analysis project Ga0134127, IMG submission 96459) | Terrestrial soil microbial communities with excess Nitrogen fertilizer from Kellogg Biological Station, Michigan, USA - KB3-175-3 | ecosystem: Environmental > Terrestrial > Soil > Unclassified ...
CGAGCAACACTTCGGCGCCCAGCAAGGCCGTGGCGCGCGCGTTCTCGACGATGTTGTTGTCGTAGCAGATGAGCACGCCCACGCGGCAGCCGTGCGGCGTATCGAACACCGTGTAGTGGTCTCCGGCGCAAATATTCGGGTGCTCGAACGGGTGCAGCTTGCGATGCACCGCCAACGTGCCATCCGGCATGGCGACGACATAGGCGTTGTAGACGCCGTCGGCGGCACGCTCGAGCAACCCCGCGCCGATCGTCATCGCGTGCGCGCGCGACAGCTCGCGCAACGCGCGCGTGCTGGGGCCGTCGGGCACCGGCTCGGCCAGTGCCTCGAACGCCGCGCCGGAGAGTTTCCGCACGTGCCAGTAGCCCGTGAGGCACATCTCCGGAAACGCGAGCAGCTCGACGCGCGACCGAGCCGCCTCCGCCGCGAAGTGCCCGATACGGTCGAGGTTGTAGGCCTTGTCGCTTGCGGCAGCTTGGAACTGGACCGTCGCCACACGAATGTCGCGCATGGAGAAAAGGATGGAGGTCTCGTGGCAGTCGCGCCACACCGTCGCGCGCCGGCCACGTCACTTTGCCGCGGTCCGCTCCAATCCGTGCGTCCGTAACGAGGCACGGCGCTTGCCTTCCCTGAGATCCGGCTGATCCAGATCAACTCACGGGGGGAGGCGTAATGAACACGTTGAAATCGCTCGCCGCGCTGACGGCGATTCCCGCGGTCGTGCTGCTGGCAGCGAGCTGCGCGACGCGCGACAACGCGGTGGCGCCGGCGATCGGCACGCCGTCGTACCACTATGACATTCTCACCTGCCAGGGCTTCAAGATGACCGGCGGCGGCCGGATCGATTATCCGCCCGGCACGGCCGACAAGAATCCGCCGGCGAGCCACCAATACGAGACCTTCGGCGCGCACGTCATCTCCGAGCCCAACGGCCAGACCGACGAGCTCGGCCACTGCAAGGGCGCGAAAGGCTCGCTCGAGTGGGTCGACCATCGTCCCGAATTCGAGATCAACGGCCGGCCGCTGAACCTGCATTCCCTCGAAATCACCTGGGCGGACCTCGCCACCGACACCGACTGCAGGGAAGGCGGCGTGCGCTGGGGCGGCATCCTGGTGATCAAGAACACGGGACAACAGTCGCAGTTCGAAGTCTTCGATTGCGATAATGGGGAGCCCGGTGCGGGTCACGATGGTTTCGGCATCCGGTTGTGGGACTATCCGTACGAAGTGTTGTGCATGGATCCAGAACTGCCGCCCGCGGAGCCGTCGTGCACGCTGACGGGCGGCAACCGGCAGTTCCACCCAACCCACTAACGAGGACACCATGAAGATCCAAAACCTTGGGCGGGGACTGCGATTCGCCGCGATGGTCCTGCCACTCACCTGGTTCGCGCGCCCGGCATTCGGCCAGGCGCAACGCACCGCCACGGCGCAGGCGTTTGGCGTTTCCGTGAGCACAACGCTGGTCAATCAGAAGACCCCGTCCGCGACGGCACCGGCCGAGGGCGGAATGGTGCAGACCGACGCCGCCGACGTCAGCGTCACCGGGCTGGTCTCGGTGCGCAACGCGTACGCGCTCGCGTCGGGATGGTCCGACGATGGCTACTCGGACGCTGTGAGCAGCGCGTCGCTCGGCCAGGTCAACATCTTGAACGGACTCATCACGGCGAACGGCGTACTCGCGCTCGCGACCACGACCGCCGCGGGCAGTGACGCCGACGGCTCGACGCTCGCCAATCTGTACGTGAACGGCGTGGGCATTAGCGCGCCCGCGGCCAACACGCGCGTGGACCTGCCTGGCGTAGGATACGTCGTGTTGAACGAACAGATTGCGACGGGTTCGGGGATCACGGTCAACATGATCCATGTGTACTTGCAGCAAACCGGACTGCTCGGCACCAAGCCTGCCGGCGAGATCGTCGTCGGGTCGGCGTCCAGCAGCGTGAATTAAAGCGTAGCCGTCTCCGCCACATCGGGGGCAGTCCTGGAACCTTGGGGCTGCCCCTCTATCTTCTTTACGCATGCGTCTGCTCATCGCTGGGCTCTGCGCGGTGTTGCTCGCCGCCGATCAACCCCTGAACGTGCGCCTCGGCTACCCGCCCGACGCCAAGCTGCTCATCATCAACGCCGACGATCTGGCGATGTCGCACTCGGAGAACGACGCGAGCTTCACCGCCCTCGACCAGAAACTCGTCACCTCCGCCACCGTGATGGTCCCGGCGCCGTGGTTCGGCGAGGTGGCCGCCTACGCGAAGACGCATCCCGACGCCGATCTGGGCCTGCATCTGACGTTGACGGCCGAGTGGCAGACGTTCCGCTGGGGACCGGTGACGCCGCGTAATCTCGTGCCCAGCCTGGTCGGGCCCGACGGGAATTTCTACGCCAGCACGGACGAATTCGTCCAGCACGCCAAGGTCAACGAAGTCGAAACCGAAATCCGCGCACAGATCGAGCGCGCGAAGGCGATGGGCGTGAACCCCACGCATCTCGACGCGCACATGCACTCGCTCTATGCCACGCCGGCGCTGTTCGCGGTGCTGCGGAAAGTGGCGAAAGAATACCGGCTGCCGATTCGCATGGCCCGCAATGACGTCCCGTTCCGGGATCTGCTCCGGTACGTGGATGCGGGTGATCCCTTTCCCGACGCAATCTTCTCGCACGAGGGCGACGACGTACAGCCGGCGAAGTGGAAGGAGTTCTACCTCGACATCATCAAGAATCTGCAGCCCGGCGTGAACGAGCTGTTCGTGCACCTCGCGCACGACGACGCGGAGATGCGCGCCGTCACCGTGAACTTCGACGATTGGGGAGCCGCCTGGCGTCAGCGCGACGTCGACGTCATTTCCAGCCCTGAGTTTCGGAAGGCCCTCGCCGACAACCACATCATCCTCATCGGGTGGCGCCCGATCCAGCAACTGCTCAATAGGTAACGGGGATCAGCTACTTCCTCGCGCTGCTCTCGGCCGGCTTCTATGGCGCGGCCGATTTCACCGGCGGCCTCGCCACACGCCGCGCCGCGGCGCTCCCGGTCGTTTTCATCTCGCAAGCAATCGGACTGGTGCTGGTCGCGCTGGCCATCCCGCTGCTTCCGGCCGCGTCGCCCACCCGCGCCGATCTGTGGTGGGGCGCGCTCGCGGGCTTCACAGGCGGCATCGGTGTCGCACTGCTCTATCGCGCGCTCGCGATCGGCACCATGTCCGTCGTCGCGCCCGTCACCGCCGTCGTCGCCGTCGCGCTCCCCGTTCTCACCTCGATCGCACTCGGCGAACGCCCAGGTGTGCTCCCGCTGATAGGGATCGTGCTCGGAATTGCGGCGATCACCTTGGTAAGTCGTCAAGCAGCAGGGCCGTCCGGCCGTCCGACCGTCCGACCGTCCGGTCTCACCCACGCCTTCCTTGCCGGCATCGGCGTCGGCCTGTTCCTGCTCACGCTCGCGCAAACGCGCCGCGAAGCCGGCCTCTGGCCACTGCTCACCGATCGCATCGCCTCGGTCGCGTTCTTCGCGATTCTCATTGCCTCGAGTCGCGCATCGCTCCGTCTCCCGGCGAATCCGATGGCGCTCGCCCTCACCGGTGGCGCGCTCGACATGACCGCCAACGCGCTCTATCTGCTCGCGGTCCGCATCGGCCCGTTCAGTCCCGTCGTCACGCTCGCCTCGCTCTATCCCGCCAGCACGGTGCTGCTCGCGCGCGCGATCCTGGGTGAGCGTCTGAGCGCGTGGCAGGCGGCGGGCGTTGTCACGGCGATCGTGGCTGTCCTGCTGATCGTCGGGGGATAGCGACTAGCTGGGAATCGAGATCGCGCGCGCTTGCACCACTTCGGCACGAGGCGGCAGCGGCAGCGGATCGGCGGACTTGGTGTGGAACGCGAGGCCCTTGTAGGACACGAGATAGCGCCAGCCGCGCTGGAGAAACCCCGCCGGCGCGATCACCACCAGCGGCTCCTCCTGCTTCTTCAGAATGCGCAGGAACTCGCCCGCGTCGAGACGAACCAGGACACCGGACGCCTTGATCGCGTCGGCGATCGCGGCGGCATGCGCTGCGCTGTGGGCCATCATGTAACCTGCGTCATGCCGCTTTGGACCACCAGCGCTGGCTGGCCAGCAGCACGATCAACGGCACCGTCGCGAGCGCGGCGACCCACGCCAGTCCCGCATACTCCCACGTACTCACGACGACCCCCGCCAGCGCGCCGGCGCCGGCTCCCGCGAGTCCCATGATCAGATCCGACAACCCCTGCGCCGAGGCGCGCAGCTCGAGCGGCACCGTGTCGGTGAGCAGCGTCGAGCCTGCGACCATCGTGCACGACCAGCCGAGTCCCACCGTGAAGAGTGCGGCGCCCAACCGCACGTTGTCGTAGCCCGCAGTGCCCGCGAGCGCGCACGCCAGGAGCAGCAGCACGATCCCCGCCACGATCACGGGGCGGCGGCCGGCGCGGTCGGTCAGCCAGCCGATCAGCGGCGCGAACGCGTACATCCCCGCGATGTGCACGCTGATCACCACGCCGACGATGCGCAGCGTGTGCGCCGCGTCGTGCCCCGCGCTGCGGATGTGCACCGGCGTCATCGACATGATTCCCACCATCACCATGTGGCCGACGGCCACGGCCGTGAGGCCGAGGACCGCGGGCCCGCGCGTGCGTACGGCGCGCCAGCCATCGCGCAGGCGTCTGGGCGGACCGTCGCTGCTTGCGGTGCCCGCGACCAGCGCGGGGTCGGGGCGGAGCAGGGCGAGCAATGCGATCCCCGTGATGACGAACATGATCGCCGAGATCAGGTAGGGAGCGGCGAGCGTCGGGATCCCGAACGGTGCCAGCGCGGTGCCCGCCGGCGCCGCGAGCGGCGGCCCCGCCACGGCGCCGATCGTCGTCGCCCACACGATCAGCGAGAGATGGCGGCCGCGCAGCGTGGCCGGCGCGAGATCGACGGCGGTGTAGCGCGCCTGCAGATTGGCCGCCGTCGCGCCGCCAAACAGGAAGTAGCCGAGGAACAAGAGCGGCAGCGCCGCGTGCTGCGCCGCGAGCACCACGAGCACTCCTCCCACGGCCGCGACCCCGTACGCGGCGGCGAGACTCGGCCGCCGGCCGTGGCGATGCACGATGGCGGTCGCGGGAATCGCCGCGAGCGCTCCGCCGACCACCGCCGCGCTCTGCGCGAGGCCCGACAAGCTCACGCCCGCGAGCTCGGCGGCGAGCAGCGCGCCGACCGACGATCCGATCGACACGCCCATCCCGCTGACGATTTGCGTCGCGAACAACAGCCGCAGCGTGCGGCGCTGGATGACGGCGGTTTCTGCGGGCTGCACGGCGGCCATGCGAAAAGCTACGAGCAGACTGCGACGACGACTACTTGACCGTAAACGTCACCGTATCCGCGACGAGCGGGTTCAGCGGTACGTGATCCCAGCGCGCCAGCAGCGCGATCACCCGATGCGGCCCCGGCTTCAGTGACTCCAGGACGAATTGGGTCTGTCCGCGAGCCAAATGAACGATCCCGGCACTCCCCTGCGGGATCGTATCGTTGAGCCACGTCAGCTCATGATCCACGAAGAGATGATGATGGGTGGAGCCCGTGTGCTCGTCGCTGGCGGGAGCGATCCGTACCCCCGTTGACCTGAGCTTGATCGTGACGGGACTCGAAACCGTGGCGCCGTTCAGGGGAGTTGTAATCTCGACGGTCATTGGCGGCGCCTGGGCTGACAGCAATCCAATGGTCACGGCTGCGATGACGGTTTTCATGGACCACATCCTGGTTGGTGTCTTCCGAACATGCAGGTCCGCGGTCCCGATCTTCATGATGGAGTTGTGAAGATCGCTTCACGCGCACAGTCTTTAGCTCCATGCTCACTCCCGTCGCAGTTTTCGCCGCGCTCCTCGTGCAGTCTGCCGCGCCCGCCGCGCCTGCCTCGAGCGTTCCCGCGCTCGGCCCGCTGGTGGCGCGTCCCGCGAGCGAGCTCGAACAAGTCATCGAGCGCTTCTCGACCGATCGCACGGCGCTCACGCGCCGCTACGACGCCGACGATTCACCCGACCAGCGCCGCAAGATGCGCGAGCTGTATACGGGCTGGCAGTCGAATCTGCACGACGTCAACTTCGGCAAGCTCGGGCTCGAAGGGCGCGCCGATTACATCCTGCTCGATAACTATCTGAAGCATCAGCTCGCGCTGCTCGCGCGCCGCGACAAACAGCGCGCCGAGACCGCGCCGCTGCTTCCATTCGCCGACAGACTACTCGGCCTGCAGGACGCGCGACGCAATCTCACGACTGTCGATCCGCCCGGCTCGGCGCGCGCGCTGGCCGCCGTCGCGCAGCAGGTCGATAGCCTGCGCGCCCTGTTCGAGCCCAGCCGCGATTCGGCATCCAAAGCGAAGCCGCAGACGACGCGCACCATCGCCAATCGCGCGGCCGGCGACCTCGACGATCTGCGGGAGACGTTGCGGGCGTGGTTCCGCTACTACGACGGCTACGATCCGGTATTCTCGTGGTGGGTGAAGGACCCGTGGCAGAAGACCGATTCGGCGTTGGCGCGTTACGCGCGCACGTTGCGCGAGCGTGTCGTGGGGTTCAAGCCGGGCACCGCGCAGAACGCCGGGCCGATCGTGGGCGATCCGATCGACGCCGCCGGGCTCAAGGAAGAGCTCGCCTACGAGATGATTCCGTACACGCCGCAGGAGCTGATCGCGATCGCCGAGCGCGAGTACGCGTTCAGCCTGCAAGAGATCAAGGCCGCGGCGCGCGAGCTGGGGTTCGGTGACGACTGGAAAGCGGCGATGGAGAAGGTGAAGAACACTTACGTCGATCCCGGCCGCCAGCCCGATCTCGTGCGCGATCTCGCGAAGCAGGCGCAGGACTTCTTCGACCAGCACGATTGGGTCACGATCCCGCCGCTCGCGCGCGAAGACTGGCGCATGGAGATGATTCCGCCCGAGCGCCAGCGCGTATCGCCGTTTTTCCTGGGCGGCGAGGTGATCCAGGTGTCCTATCCAACGGCCGAGATGACGGACGAAGAAAAGCTGATGAGCATGCGCGGCAACAATCCCCACTTTTCGCACGCGACCGTGTTCCACGAGCTGAATCCCGGCCATCACCTGCAGGGCTGGATGAGCGCGCGCTACAACTCGCATCGCCGGCTGTTCGGCACGCCGTTCTGGAACGAAGGCCAGTCGCTGTACTGGGAGATGTTTCTGTGGGACCACGGCTTCCAGGTGTCGCCCGAAGACCGCATCGGCGCGCTGTTCTGGCGCATGCACCGCAGCGCGCGGATCATCTTCTCGCTGAACTTCCACCTCGGCAAAATGACGCCCGAGCAGGCGGTGCAGTTCCTCGTGGATACCGTGAACTTCGAGCGGGCGAATGCGGAGGGAGAGGTGCGGCGCTCATTCGGCGGTCAGTACGGGCCGCTCTATCAGGCGGCGTATATGATCGGCGGTCTACAGCTGCGCGCGTTGCACGCCGAGCTCGTTGACACGAAGAAGATGACGGAGCGCGAATTCCACGACGCGGTGTTGCAGGGCGGCCCGATGCCGATCGCGATGGTGCGCGCGCGGCTGCTGCAGCTGTCGCTTACGCGCGATGGTCCGGCGGCTTGGAGATTTGCGGAGAAGTTGCCGGCGCCCGTGTCCCGGGCTCGGCGATAGCCTGCGCGAGGGCGTCCATCTGCCGCGCGCGCAGCCGCGCCCAGCGTGGCAACCGCAACGCGCCGTTCGCCACGAACAACGTCCCCGCGGCGGCGAGGAACAGCACGCCCGACATCGCATCGACCAGCGTGCCGCTCAGCGCGGTGATGAGCGCGACCACTCCGGCTGTTCCGAACGCCACGAAGCCCGCGGCGATCGAGGCCTGCGCGCCACCGTGCATCGTGCGAAACCGCAGCCGGTGGCCTGATTCGGTGGGCTCGAGCAAGACCTGCAGATTGCCGTTCGTCCATTGCCGCAGCGAGCCGTCCGAGCGCGTCGTGCCGCGCGCGTCGAACACCTCGCGCAGCTGCACGACCAGGCGCTCCCACTCCTCGTCGCTGAGCCGGCGATGGAGATTGACGGTCCGGGCGACGCCGATGGGGAGTCCGAAGAATGTCCGCCCGACGCCGCGATGCACGTCGAGCGCGCGCGCCGCGCCGGCGATCGCGTCGGGCGCGATGCCGACCTCGTGGCCGATCGCCTGGAGATCGGGGAGCGTCAGCCCTTCATCACGCGGGACGTCCGGCTGCGCATGGGCGAGGGGGCCTTCAGTGGCGGCGCGGAAAATGGCGGCGATTTCGGTGTTGTTATAGCGGCGCTCGGCCATAACAACAGTATAATCGCGTTCCGGCTGATCCTCAGGGGTGCGTCGTCAACCTCGCCTCGATGACCGAGTGATCGCCGCCTGACGCGAACTTGATCGTGCCACCGAGCTGACGCAGGCGCTCGCGCACGCCGGCAAACCCCGCGCCGGTGGTCAGCGCATCGTGCAGGCCAAACGGCATGGCGCCCTGGATCCTGACCTCGAGGAGTAGCTCAGGCCCGTCGAGCAGGCGCACGAGCACGTGTCGCTGACTGCCGCGCGCCACGACGTAGTTGAGACACTCCTGTACGAGCCGAAACAGGACGATCTCGCTGTCACTGGACATGGCAATCGGCTTGTTGGGCAGCTCGGTGCGCACGGTCAGGAGCTCGCCGGATATCGCGCCGGCATACCAGCGCAGCGTGTCGACGAGCCCGGTATGCTCGAGCCGCGACGGATGCAGCATGCCGGCGACGCGCCGAATCTGATCGGACGCTCCTTCGACGCGCGCGATGCTGTCGTCCACATCCTTGAGCAGCAGGACGTCCGGAGTCTTGAGATGCGCCTTCACGCGGTAGAGACTGCCCAGGACCGCGGTGAGAGAGACGCTGGTTCGATCGTGGAGCTGACCGGCGAGGCGCTGGCGCTCCTCATCCTGCATCATGAACAGGCGCCCGGACAGCTCGCCGATCGCCGCCTCGGCTTTGCGTCGTTCGGTGAGGTCGCGCGTGATCTTGGCGAACCCAATCAGCTTGCCGGTATCGTCCCGCACCGCCGTGATCACGATGTCGGCCCAGAAGCGGGTGCCGTCCTTGCGGACGCGCCAGCCTTCGTCTTCCACGCGGCCGTTGCGCATCGCTTCCTGCAGCAGCTCTTGCGGCCGTCCGCTCTTTTGGTCCTCGGGCGTATAGAAGCGCGTCATCGGCTGTCCCACGATCTCGTGCTTCGTATATCCCTTGATGAGACGCGCGCCCTCATTCCACGTCATCACTCGGCCTTCGGGATTGAGCATGAAGATCGCGTAATCGCGCACGCGCGCGATCAGCAAACTGCAGAGTCTGTTTTCTATATCTGGATCGTGCGGATCCGTCGCGCCCGTCATCGTAGTCGGCTTTCCGTGATGGATCTAGATAGTACCGCGCCGACAGCCGTAGGATTCAGACCTCACGGAATTAGCTCTTACTGGGGAGAAGATTTCTCGCAGATTTGTCGAGGTGAGATACGCTCGTTATTCCGTCGTCGCCGTATTACTGCTGTCGCTATGTGGCGGTGCTGCCACAGCCCAAAAGCCGCGCGTCATCGTCACCACCGATCCCGAGCTCGACGACGCCAATTCGTTGATCCGTTATCTACTCTACAGCACCGACTTCCGCACCGAAGGCCTGATCTACGCGAGCAGCGGCTTTCACTGGAAGGGCGACGGCACCGGCAAGAAGATGTCGTTCGCAAACCGCGAGTACTCGCGCTGGGGACTCGACATGTGCCCGTGTGAGTCGTGGCGCTGGGCGCCGGGCGAGCGCTTCATCGATCGCGCCGTCGAGACATATGAGCAAGTCTATCCGAATCTGCGCGTGCACGATCCGGGCTATCCCAAGCCCGCCGAGCTGCGGGAGAAGATTCGCTGGGGCAACGTCGAGTTCGACGGGGATATCTCGAAGGACACGCCCGGCTCCGATCTGATCAAGGCGGTGCTGTTGGACGACGAGCCGGGTCCGATCTTTTTGCTGGCGTGGGGCGGCCAGAGCACGATCGCGCGCGCGCTCAAGTCGATTCAAGAGCGGTACGCCTCGACACCCGAGTGGCCCGCGATTCAGCAGAAGGTCTCCCGTCGAGCCGTGCTCTCGCCGTCCGGCGACCAGGACGACACCTACGCGACCTACATCAAGCCCAATTGGCCCGACATCCCGACACTTCCCGCGGGCGCGGGTGGTGTGGCGCTGGGTTACGCCGCGCAAAACACGGCCAGCGCCGAGAATGTGAGCTATTACACGGCCGACTGGACGAGCGAGAACGTCTCGAGCCGAGGACCGTTGGGCGCGCTGTATCGCGTGTGGGGCGACGGGAAGCAGATGGTGCAGGGCGACATCTTCGACTACTTCGGTCTCTCGGGGCTCACCGCGGAGGAGCTGAAGGCGCGCGGCTACATCGTCTGGACGCCGCCCCGGCCCAAGGGAGAATTCCTCGGTGAAGGCGACACGTTCACGTTTCTGAATCTGCTCGCGAACGGTCTGCGGGCGTACGAGACCGAGACTCCCGGCGGTTGGGCGGGACGTGCTCAGACCGGCAATCCCTTCGGCGGCGGCGCCGGGTTTGCGACGATCAATAGCTACGACGATCTGCTGCGGCTGATGGAAGGCGTCGCGGCGGCGGAGCGTCCGGCGTCACCCAATCCAAACTTCACACCGGCCGCGCAGAACGACTTCGCCGCGCGCATGCGCTGGTCGGTGACTCCACGGTACGCGGACGCGAACCATCCACCTCACGTCGCGATCCGCGGAAGAGGGAGCATCACGGCTCAGCCCGGCCAAACCATCCGCCTGAACGGTTCGGTTTCCGATCCCGACAGGAACGCGGTCACAGTGCGGTGGTGGCAGTGGAAGGAGGTCGGCACGTATCCCGGCGAGGTAGCCTTTGCGACCCCTACGAAACTCTCGACGTTGCTGCAGGTGCCTGCTGATGCCACTGAGGGTCAAACGATCCATCTGATTCTCGAAGCCACCGACAACGGCACGCCCGCGTTGACCCGCTATCAGCGGCTCGTCGTGCGCGTGCAGCCATAGTGAAAGGACACCTCATGACCGACCGTCGCAGCTTCATCACCGCCATGGCCGCACTCAGTGCCGGCGCCTCGCTCGCCGCAGCGGCGGAGCCGTCGCCCAAAGCGCCGGCGTCCGATGCCTGGCTCGATCAGCTCAAGGGCAAGCACAAGCAGCTGTTCGACGCGCCCGATCCCGATGGCGGCACGCTGCTGCGCCACGCGCGGGGCTATCTCGATGTGTGGCGTGACTCGTACGCCGTCCCCGAGCGGGATATCAATGTCGTGGTCACGCTGTACGGTCGCACGATGGCGCTCGGACTGCAGGACGCGATGTGGGCGAAGTACAAGCTGGGCGAAGCGCTCAACATCATCGATCCCGCGACCAATGCCCCGCTCGCGCGCAACTGGTTCGCGCATCCGCAG
>Ga0134127_10003405_pt1 | contig 11436 bp, 12 predicted proteins | sample KB31753_FD_96459 | JGI IMG/M metagenome (GOLD analysis project Ga0134127, IMG submission 96459) | Terrestrial soil microbial communities with excess Nitrogen fertilizer from Kellogg Biological Station, Michigan, USA - KB3-175-3 | ecosystem: Environmental > Terrestrial > Soil > Unclassified ...
ATGGCGTTCAACGTCCGCATCATGCCGGTAAAAGTCGTCGATTCCATGTGGGATGACATCCTCGGCAGCCCATTCGAGGGAACCGACGATGTGGTTGCGCGAGGCGTGCACTACGCTGTCGACAACGGTGCAAAGGTCCTCAACATGAGCATTGGCCGGTCAGGTGCACCGAGTCCGCTGCTGCAGGAAGCAATCATCTATGCCACCTCGCATGGTGCGTTTGTGTCGATCGCGGCCGGAAACGACTTCGAACGCGGCAATCCGACGGAGTGGCCTGCGGCGTATGCGAACTCCATCCAGGGTGCGGTGGCGGTTGGCGCCACGGGTCGCGATCGCCAACGCGCCTACTATTCGTCCACGGGGCCGTATGTCGAGCTGGCCGCGCCTGGCGGGAACCAGCGGATCGGTGGAACGACGGCGGGTATCGTGCAGCAGACCTACGATTTCGCGTTCGTCGATACGTTCGTCAACGGCCCGGCACGCTACGGGCCCCCGCGATTCGACATCTTCTCGTATCAATTTCTGCAGGGAACGTCGATGTCCACGCCCCACGTGGCGGGGTTCGCGGCGCTCTTGATGCAGCAGGGGATCGCCTCGCCCGAGGCTGTCGAAGCCGCAATGGAACAGTTTGCGACCGACCTTGGCCCCCCGGGGGTTGACCAGCAATACGGTTACGGCCTGATCAATCCCCGCGCATCGCTGCGCGGCCTGGGATTGGCGAAATGAACCGCGGTGCACTCGTCGGTGCCGTCGTGATCCTCTTTGCGGCGGCGGCACCGTGCCATGCGCAGAATGGGATCGTAATACGCGGTTTCGCGGACGCGGGGCTGACGGTCTTCTCGGCAACGCAAAGCTTCAAGGCGATCCTCGGGACGCCGGCAGGGGCGGTGGTCGGCGGTGGCGTCGAAGTCGGTTTGACGAGGCATCTGTTCGTGTCGCTCGCCGCGTCGCGGTTCAGCCGAACCGGTGAGCGGGTGTTCGTGTTTCAAAACCAGGTATTCAAGCTGAACGTGCCGGACACGATCACAGTAACGCCGCTGCAGCTGAGTGGCGGCTATCGTTTTCTCGGGCCGCGCCGCCCCGCTCGACTGACCCGACCCGCCCGCTTCACCCCATATGCTGGCGGCGGCGTCGGCTGGTATCGACTCAGCGAAACGTCCCCAGCGTCGACCTCTGGCGACGACGAGAAGACGACACACGCTGGTTATCACGTCCTCGCAGGCGTGGAGACTCCCCTTCGCAGATGGATGGCTGCCGCCGTCGACGCACAGTGGGCGTTTGTGCCGAACGCCTTCGGTGATTCACCGGCAAGTGTCGCCAGGCTGTACGACGAACACGATCTCGGCGGCTTCACCTTGAGCGTCCGAATCATCGTTGGACAATGACCGAGTTCCGACGGCGTGTACTGTCGGCCGTTCGGCGAATTCCCGTCGGTCGTGTCGCAACCTACGGTGACATTGCGGCGCTGGCGGGAAAGCCGCGCGCGTCACGCGCCGTCGGCAACATCATGCGAGACTGCAGGGAGCCAGGCGTGCCGTGCCATCGCGTGATCGCCGCGGGAGGGCTGCTTGGGGGTTACGGCGGGAACCTGCAGCTCAAAAGGGAACTGCTGCGAGCGGAAGGAGTTGAGGTCGGGATGGGTCGCGTGCGCGGCTTCGAGCGCGCGCGGTGGCGTCCCACCCCTGTTCGCGACAGTCGCGGAAGCGGACGGTCGCGTCCGTCTACCGCCGGCGGCGGGTTTTCTCGCGGCTGACCGCGGTACCGATTTTCCGCGCGGCTTCGCCCGCACGGCTGCGGACATGACCGGCTACTTGATTCGCTTCGCCCTTGGCCCGCATCTCCCGGTTGCCCGTCGCGCGGCCGGCAACTTCCTGCGCCACACCTTTGATCTTCTGTCCGACTCCCTTTACTTCCTGTTCGGCTGCCTTTCTGCGGAACGTTGCCATGCACTTTCCTCCCTGAAAAGCCCTGTTAAACAAGAAGTGTTCCGTTTCGTCACTTCCACGCGATTCACGGGCAACGCGAGCGCCCCTCGCCGCCGTCTAAGCTGCAAGGAGACGTGAGAACCGCCGACCTGGAACTGGCAGCGCGGTGCCGGGCCGGTGACGCCGGCGCGTTCGAGGAGTTGTATCGCCAGCACGCCAGACGCCTCTTCGGCCTGGTGGTTCGGATGATCGGCTCGGTCGAAGATGCGGAGGATCTGCTGCAGGAAGTGTTTCTCCAGGCGCATCGCAAACTCTCTGGATTTCGCGGCGATTCCGCGCTCGGCACGTGGCTGTACCGGCTGACGATGAACCATTGTCTGGACCATCTGCGGGCTCGACACGTGAGGATGAATCGACTGACCGATTCGTTGGACGACGACGCCTCCGAGGAGCCGATGGCGCCCGCTCCCGTCGTACCCGCGGCAGTGAGCCGCCTCGATTTGGAACGTGCGATTAAGCTGCTGCCCGAGGGCGCGAAAGCGGCGTTTCTGCTGCACGACGTGGAAGGGTTCGAGCATCGCGAGATTGCGCAAATCCTCGGGATCTCCGAGGGGACGTCAAAATCGCAGGTGCATAAAGCGCGTATGAAATTGCGCACGATCTTGAGGCGATGAGCTGCGAACTGTACGACGATCTGCTCGACGACTATGTCGACGGCGTGCTGGCAACCGGTCACGGCAGCGACGGGCGGTTCGCCGCCTTCGCGCAGCATTTGGCCGTCTGCGGCCATTGCCAGGCGCTTGTCGCGGACCTGACCAGCATCAGGGTCGCCGCATCGACGCTCGACGAGCACATCCCGCCGCCGCGCTTGTGGGCGAGGATCGCCTCGTCGATCGATGAGCAACAGCGGCTGCCATGGTGGCAACGTCAGCTCGGCGGTGCGTACTCAGCGTGGGTGCCCGCTGTCGCCGCCGCCTCGATCATCATGCTCCTCGCAGCAGGTGTCTGGAGCGCCTGGCAACAGAGACGGGTTGAAACGGCGCAACAGGCAGCCGGATCCCTGTCAGACCCCGTATCCGTCCCGGCCGAGCAGCATTACGAGCAGGCGATTGCAGGCTTGCAGCTGCTCGCCGATGCCCAGAATGCGACACTCGATCCCGAAACACGGGCGGTGCTCACGAAGAACCTGGCCGTCATCGATCGTGCCATCAACGAGAGCCGGGCGGCGCTCGTGCAGGAGCCGGCGAGCACGCTGGCGCAGGAAAGCCTGCTCGATGCGCTGGAGACGAAGGTCGCGCTGCTGCAGGATACCGTCGCGCTTGCAAGCGACTCGGGTTGGACGCCAGAGGACGCGCCCGGTGCCGCAAAGGAACTGAATCAATGAGCTACGCTGCGCGTGTCGTGGTCGCGGCGCTCGCCGGCGTCATCCTCGCGCTGCCGGCCGCCGCGCAGAACGAGATCACCGAGCGGTTCTCGAAAACCGCCCACCTCGATCAGAACGGCACGTTCGATCTAACCAACGTCACCGGCGACATTGTGATTACCGGGACGACCGGACGCGATGTCACCATCGAGGCCGTCAAGCGGGTGCAGCGACCGAACCCGAGGGCTGCGCGCCTCCTCCTCGCGATGATCGACATCCAGGTGACCGAGCAAGCCAATCGGCTCGAGGTGCGGACGATCGTGCCGCGGCCGCGCAATTTTCCCGGGTCAGTCGACTTCACCGTGACAGTTCCCGAGGACGCCAGCGTAATCGTCAAGACGATTACCGGCAGTATCCGAGCCAGCAACGTCAAAGGTGAGCTGCGCGCCGATACGGTCGCGGGAAGCATCGCGGCATCGGGCGTTCGGAAGCTCGCAGCGCTGAAATGCGTGACCGGCGACGTCGAGATTACCGATGCGGGCGCCGAGGATCCTGTGACGGCGTCCACCATGAGCGGCAACGTCATGGTACGGGGCCTGAGAGCGCGTGCCGTGCAGCTGACGTCGGTCAGCGGGAACATCCATGTTGAAGATGCGCAGATCGAACGGCTGATGGTGAAAACGGTGCAGGGAAACCTCGACTACACGGGCGATCTCGCGCGCAGCGGCCGCTACGAATTCAATTCTCATTCAGGTGACATCCGGCTCGTCCTTTCGGGCAATACCGGATTCGAAGTGCTGGCTAACACGTTCAGCGGGATGGTCCGTTCCGATTTCACGTTCAACCGCGGACGTTCCGGGGCCGAAGGCGCCGGCGTGCAGGGACCTCGAACGCTGCGCGGCGCATTCGGCGACGCCAGCGCCATGGTTGCGCTCCGCGCCTTCAGCGGCAACATTTCGCTGTCGCGACGATAGCGTCTGTTTTCTTTCCTTTTCAGAGCCGAAACCGCTAATATCGGTGCCGGCGATCCCAGCGCCGGTTCTTTCAATAACCCCATTTTCCGGATTGAGGAGTCTCATGCTGCGTAAAACGCACGTCCTGTGTGCCGGCCTAGCGATTCTGATTCTGGTGTTCGCCGTCGCATGCGGCAGCGACAATCCGGCGCCGACAACGCCGTCGCCGAGTCCCGCACCGGCACCTGCGCCTGCACCGGCCCCGGCGCCCGCACCCGCTCCGGCTCCGGCACCTGCGCCGGCCCCGGTCCCATCGCCACCACCGGCTCCGCCAGCGCTCTCGTCGTTCACGATCTCGCCCTCGAGGATCGTGTCCCAGCAGGAGGCGACCGGGACTGTCACCTTGACGACCGCGGCGCCGAGCGGCGGCATCACGATCGATCTGTCGACTTCCGATCGCGACACGGCGCGTCCGGCGTCAAGCTCCGTGACGGTGCCGTCAGGATCGACGACGGCGACGTTCAGGATCGAATCAACGACGGTCGCCACCTCAACGGATGTGCAGATTACCGCGCGATACCAGAACGTCGCGATTAATCAGATCATCCGCGTCACGATACCGCCGCCTGTGGCCCGCTTCACCATCACCGGCGCCGCACGTGGCGAGGACAAGTGCACGCTCACCGGCGGCGGCGACAACGATTGCCGCGTTGATGCGAGCGCATCGGGCGGTGTCGCACGGTTCTACATCTACACGTACTCAATCGGCTCGTCGACCGTGACCGACGGCAAGACCGACCGCGTCGGTGATGCCGATATTCCGAGCGGCTGCGACTTCTTCAGGGATCACAGCACGAACGACGACAGCGGCGACAAGTACCTGAATGTCGATGTCAGCCTGCAGATCGAGGATCGTGAAGGGGCGAAGAGCTCCGTCACGAGGAAGACCGTGCGGTTCTACACCGCCGGAAACTGCGGTTACTAAGCTATCCGACCGCCATCAAGTCGAACTGCTCGTGGTGAAGCTGGACATCCGGCTTCACCGCGATCTCCCTCCCGATTGACTGCTTCAGCTCCTTGAACACCGCGCGCTCTTCGTCCCTGAGCGCGCGGGCGATGTCAGGATTGACGCGCAGGACCAGCGTCTGGCCGTCAAGGTCGGCGCTGATTTTCTTCACCTCTGACAGGATTTCGTAGCAGATCGTCGAGCGCGACTTGATCACCGCGCTGCCGGCGCAATAGGGACACGGCTCCGTGAGCACGCGCTCCAGGCTCTGCTTCACGCGCTTGCGCGTGATGATGACGAGGCCGAAATCCGACACCTGCAGCGCTTTCGATGGCGAGCGATCCTTCCGCAGCTCCTGCTCCACCGCCTGAAACACCTTCTGGCGGTTCTTCTTCTCTTCCATGTCGATGAAGTCGAGCACGATGATGCCGCCAAGGTCGCGAAGGCGGATCTGTCGGACGATTTCCCTGACCGCCTCCAGATTGGTTTTCAGGATGGTGTCTTCGAGACGGCCGGCGGTCTTCTTTCCGACATACCGGCCCGTGTTGACGTCGATTGCGACGAGCGCTTCCGTCTGATTGATGACGATCGAGCCACCCGACTTGAGCCAGACCTTGCTGCGAAGCGCCCGATCGATCTCCGCCTGGACGCCGTACTCCTCGAAAATCGGGTACTCCTTGTTGTACAGCTTCACCTTCGGCGCCAGCGACGGCATGATGCGCTCGATCAGCTCATAGACGCGGCGGTACTCCAACTCGTTGTCGATGCGGATCGCCGAATATTCCTCCGTCAGCAGGTCCCTTAACAGCTTCGCCACCAGGCTCTGCTCGCGGTAGACAACGGCAGGGGCGCGAGAGGTCTCGGCCTTCTGACGGATCTCCGTCCAGACTTTGTGGAAGTAGCTCAGGTCCGTGACGATGTCGTCCTTCGGCCGGCTTGCGGCCGCCGTGCGGATGATCACGCCGCCGGCGAAGCCGTGCTGCTCGCGAAACTCACGAACAATTCCGCGCAGCCGACTGCGTTCGTCGCGCGATTCGATTTTGCGGGAGACGCCGACGTGGTCCACCGTGGGCATGAACACGAGGAAGCGCCCCGGCATGGTCGCGTGCGACGTGAGCCGCGCGCCTTTCGTGCCGATCGGCTCCTTCGCCACCTGGACGACAATCTCCTGGCCTTCCTTCAGCAGCTCCTCGATTTTGGGTTCGGGTCCCCGCTCCCGATCACGACGAGCGCGGCTGCCGGGTCCGGCTCCGCTGACACCACCGTCGCCGGCACCCGGCCCACGTACGGCCGATGTGGGGCGGGTTCCGCCGGACGAACCATTTGGAACGGCGGACCCGCCATCGTCATCCTCCGTTTCGAGGCGGTCGAATTCCTCGGCGGTGGCGACGACGTCTGAAACGTAAAGGAATCCGTCGCGCTCGAGACCGAGGTCAACGAACGCCGACTGCATGCCAGGCAGTACTTTCGATACCCGGCCTTTGTAGAGATTGCCGACAACGCCGCGCTGATGCTCGCGTTCGATGAAGATTTCGGCAATCTGATCGTCCTCGAGGATCGCGACCCGTGTTTCGTGGGCGCTCGAGGAGATGATCATCTCCTTGGTCATGCCCGAAGCTCCAGACGAACCGTGCGACGTGCGCGGGACGGAGTTCCGCCGATCGCACCAGGAGGCACGTCAGGAGGATCCACATCAGCGCGATCAGTAGCATGGTCCGTGTAGGGGCGGGTCGTTCGACCCGCCTTCCTTAATTCGTAAAGCGACGCATCCGCACGTTGAGAATCAGGCCGAACGCCGCCAAAGTGGCAATCATGGAGGAGCCGCCGTAACTCATGAGCGGAAGCGTCAGTCCCTTGACCGGCGCAAGGCCGGCCGACATCGTCACGTTGTAAATCACCTGGAATGTGAAGCTGGCCAGAACCCCCAGCACCAGGTACGCCCCGAGGCGATCTTTGGCGAGCCGTGCCGCCTCGAGCGCGCGAAGTATCACGAACAGATACAGCCCGAGCGTGACGAGCACGCCCGCAAAACCCTGCTCCTCGGCAAGCACCGAGAAGATGAAATCGTTGTGCGCGACCGGCAGGAACCGCAGCTGGCCCTGCGTTCCCTTGGTAAACCCTTTTCCCCACAGGCCGCCGGACCCCACGGTGATCCGTGCCTGAATCTGCTGATAGCCCGCGCCCTTGGCGTCCTGCGCGGGATCGAGAAACGTCGAAATGCGTTCGCGCTGATAGTCCTTCAGCGCGAATTTCCAGGCGACCGGCGCGACCAGCACGCCGACGAGCGCGAGGATGCCGACGATGCGCATCGACATCCCGGCGACGTAGGCAATGGCAAAGACGACCGGAATGAGCGTGACCGCCGTTCCGAGGTCCGGCTGTCGCGCGATCAGAATGAGCGGCACGGCGGTGATCGCCGCCGCGATCGCGAGGTCTTCGCGGGTGATCGCGCCGCGGCGACTCTCGCCGAAGAATTTCGCAAGCACGAGGGCCAGCGCGGCCTTGGCAAATTCCGACGGCTGCAGATTGACGACGCCGAGATCGATCCAGCGCCGCGATCCGCCGCGTACCGCGCCGAAAAACAAGACGTACATCAACAGCAGGAGAATGCCGAGGTAGATCCAGTGCGATTTGTCGGCGAGCGAACGGTAGTCGACCGTCAGGCAGATCGCCATCGCGAACAGGCCAAAGATGATGCCGTAAATCTGCGTGTAGTAGATGCGCGTGAAGCCGCCGGTCGCGCTGAAGATCTGCGCGAGTCCGATCGCGCACAGCGCCAGGATCCCGGCGAGCATCGCCCAGTCGACGTGGTAATAGAGCCTGCGTTCGAGCATCTCAGTGGGTGTCGTTCACGGGTTCTTCCGGAGGCGGTGCTCCCGGCATGTGGCCCAGTCCGTACGGATCCGAGAAGTCGAACTGCATGTCGGCGGGCGTCGGCGGAGGCGGCAGCGGACGCCCTTCCTTCTTCGCAAAGAACGTCGCCACGATGTGACGTGCAACCCGCGCGGCGTTCGGACCGTGGACGCCGTGCTCGAGGAACACGACACCGGCAACCTCCGGCTTGTCGCGCGGGGCAAAGAAGACGAACCAGCCGTTGTCGCGCAGGTCCTTGCCCGAGCGTGCCGCCGCGACCCGGCCGGCATTGGAAATCACCTGCGCCGTTCCCGTCTTGCCCGACACGTCGTAGCCCTGGACGCGAGCGCGGTTGCCCGTCCCGCCGCCATTGACCACACCCCAGAGGCCGTCGCGAATTGCCTGCAGCTTCTCGGGGTGCAGTTCAACTTTCGACTGCGGCGCTGGCGCCGACACCGGTTTCCAGCCGTGGCCGTCATCGACGGCCTTCAGCAGATGCGGCGTCACGCGGGTGCCGCCATTGGCGAGCGTCGCCGCATACACCGCCATCGACACCGGCGTGACCGACACCTGTCCTTGTCCAATCGCCACGGAAATGGTTTCGCCGGCGTACCATTTCTCGTGCATCTTCTCCTGCTTCCATTCGGTCGACGGCACCAGACCAATGGCTTCGTTCGGCAGGTCGATGCCGCTCTTGACTCCAAGTCCGAGCAGCGTCGCCCACTTGTGAATCTTGTCGACGCCCAGCATGTTGCCGACCGTGTAGAAGTACACGTCGCAGGACTGTTCGATGGCCCGCCGCAGGCTGATCGTGCCGTGTCCGCGCGGATTCCAGCAGCGGAACGAGCGTCCATAGAAGTTGGCGGATCCGCCGCAGTACACCTGGAAATCCGGCGTGATGATGCCTTCCTCCAGCGCCGCCATCGCCACGGCCATCTTGAAGGTTGAGCCTGGCGAATAACGACCCTGAATCGCCCGATCGTTCAACGGATGCTGGTCGTCGCTGGTCAACGACACCCAGGTCGCGCGGTCGATTCCAGCGGCGAACGTGTTCGGATCGAAAGCCGGCTCGCTGACATATGCCAGCACTTCGCCCGTGTTCGGATCCAAAACGATGGCCGCGCCTGCATTGGTCAAGCGCGCGTCATGTGCCGCCTTGAAACCATCGTCGACCGCCTTCTGCACGTCGTAGTCGATCGTCAGCTGCAGGCGCTTGCCTTCGGTCGGCGCTACTTCTTCGAGCGTACTGATCTCGCGGCCGAGGCTGTTGACGACGACGACCCTCGCGCCGTCCTGTCCCATCAGGAGCGGGTTGTAAATCTTTTCGATGCCGGCCTGACCGACCAGATCGCCACTTTTCAGCGAATCGTCCGCCGCCACCATTGCGTCGCTGACTTCGCCGACGTACCCGAAGAGATGCGCGGCGACCCCTTCCGCGGGGTACTGGCGGGTCGGTACCTCTTCGACGACGACATCCGGCAGTTCGAAATCGAGACGCCGTGCGGTGATCGCCGCCACCTGTGCGAGCGACGCGTCCTCGACAACGATGATGGGCCGGTAGCTCGGTTCAGACTTGTGCCTTGCGACGATGCCGCGCAGGGTGTCGACGTCGAGACCCGCGACTTCTGACAGCATCCGGATCGTGCGGTCGAGATCCTTGGTGTGCTCGCGGACGATGGAAATCGTGAACGAGTGACGGTTGTCGACGAGCACCTGGCCGTTCCGGTCGTAGAGCACGCCGCGCGGCGCGCGCAGCGCGAGCGTCCGCTGATGATTGTTCGCGGCCATCTCCTCGTATTTGGCGTGCTCGACAATCTGCAGGAGCCAGAAACTGATGCCGAGCGCGGCAAACACGACCACGCACGCCACCTGCAGCACGGTGAGCCTGACGGTGATACGCCGGCGATCTTCCTGTATGGCCATATGGTTCCGAGCCGACCTCTACATGATCAACTAAATGATCAACGACTCGACCGCTTGTATCTTCGACGTTCCATTACGCCCGGCAGCGATTCAATAATCGCAAATGCGACGATCCCGACAACGGCGTTGGCGATGGCCTGACTGAGCACCGCCGCCCAGGGCGACGGAAACTGCTTCAAGCCGAGCAGCACGTACATCCCCATAAAGAGCGCCGAATGCACCAGCGTCGCAACGATAAACATCACAAACCGCGGGAACGCCGCGGTCACAATGAATTGTTGCCCGATCACACCAGCGGCAAACCCGACGATCGCCTTGGCCAGCCCACCGATACCGACCGTACCGCTCGATAATGCATCCTGCACGATGCCTGCGGCGCTGCCAGCCAGCATCCCCGTGACAGGTCCGCTCGTCAACGCGACGTAGACCACAACCACAAGCACCAGGTCGAGCGCCGCCGTCCCGCCAACGAGAAACCGCGCGAGGCTCGTTTGCAACGCCAGCGCCAGAGCTATGGCTATTAAAACCCCGGCTGCTTTCACCTAGTGATCCTGATCCGCGGCCGCGACGCCTGTCTTTGTGGTGGAACGGGGCGTCACGACGATCAACACCGCTTCCAGCGCCGAGAAATCGACTGCCGGGCGGATCACAATTGAGCTGTATTGTCCCGCTCCCCTCTTTACGGATTGTATCTGACCTATTACAAAGCCTTTAGGGTAGATGCCGTCGATTCCGGAGGTAACAACCACATCCCCGGCTTTCACCTCCGAGGAGCCGGAAACGTAATCCATCCGCAGTTCGTCGGCCCCGGTTCCTGTCACAACGCCCTGGGCCCGTGTGCGCTCCACCAGCGCACCGGCGGCGGCGTTCCGGTCGATAAGCAGCTGAACCTTCGCCGCTCGCGGGCTTGGCTGGATGAGGCGGCCGACAATCCCGGCCGGTGAAATGACAGCCATGTCGCCGCCCACGCCCTCACTCGTCCCCTTGTCGATGGTGATCGTGCGGAACTCGGGACTGGCGCCGCCAGCGATGACATTTGCGGCTGTCGTCGACAGGTCGCTGCTCGTTTTCAGCTCCAGCAGTTTTTGAAGAGACTGCGACTGCTGCGCAAGACTGCGCTCCTGCTGCAGGCGGATCTGCAGGTCGCTGATCTGCCGCTTCAACCGCTCGTTTTCTTCCTGAACCTGCTGAAGGGCGAAGTAGTCCTGCCACGACGTGCGGACGCCGGTCGTGACGGCGTTCGCGACCCGCTGCACTTCCGAAAAAATGCCGAACACCGCGTCTTCGAGCATCGGCACACCGCGTTTGGTGGTCACCTGCGTGGATATCAGGATGACGTGACCAACGACCACCGCAAGGAAGAAGTAACCGGTACGGCGGCGGATATCGATGACGGCCATATGTCAGCTGACA
>Ga0134127_10003407_pt1 | contig 11427 bp, 9 predicted proteins | sample KB31753_FD_96459 | JGI IMG/M metagenome (GOLD analysis project Ga0134127, IMG submission 96459) | Terrestrial soil microbial communities with excess Nitrogen fertilizer from Kellogg Biological Station, Michigan, USA - KB3-175-3 | ecosystem: Environmental > Terrestrial > Soil > Unclassified ...
GTCTCTGCTGAATAGTTATGCTGAACGATTTGCCCACGACTTCCTGGCAGTGATGCCACCAAGACAGAGCTCAGCGGAAATGTAACTCACTTCCATCAGGATATCTTGATGTGTGCGGCAATGACGCAGATGAATCTTTCGGCGCGCGCCTATCATCGCACGCGAAGCGTGAAACGCGCGCGCACGATTGCAGATCTGGCGGGATGTGAGGAGATCCAGTCCGTGCATCTGGCAGAGGCATTGCACGCTTCGCGGTAGACCGAAGTTGATGCACAGCACTATGTGATGAGGCAATAGAGTTTTTACATCCAATTAATCTTATATTCTATGAAAGCTGTTGGATATGCTGTTTCACTGACCATATCCTCTCCCCATTGACGTACTTCCGCTTGGTATGCTAAACTGAAAGTGCTTTCATTCCATCTTTCATTCTAGGATCCTATATGTCTGCGTCAAAAAAGCCTACCATCTACGATGTTGCCAAACATGCCGGAGTAAGCATTACAACTGTCTCTCGCATGCTCAATGCCCCAGATAAAGTTAATTCTAAAACTCGCGAGAGAGTATTAGCTGCGATCGATAAGTTGAGTTTTATCCCAAAAGCAGAGGCTCGAGCCCGAGCCATGCAACATACCGGACGTATCGGTGTAATTACCCCTTTCTTTACCGCGCCATCTTTTATACAGCGGCTACGCGGGATTGCTGAGACTTTATCCCCCAAGAATTATGAGTTGGTTATTTATACCGTCGATTCCAGCAATCATTTGCAAGGATATCTTTCCAGCCTGCCATTGACTGGCAACCTGGATGGTCTCATCATTCTTTCACTGCCAATTGGAGATACTGAAGTGCGCCGCCTGATAGGTCATGGAATGCCTACCGTACTCATTGAATATCCACATCCCAAATTGAACTGTGTGGAGATTGAGGATGTGGAAGGCGGCCATATGGCAGCCACCTATTTGGTAGGGAAAGGCCATCGCAGAATCGCTTTTTTGGGCGATACAGATCTGCCCGAGTATTCTATTCACCCCGTAAGTTTACGTTTAAATGGATTTCGGCAGGCTCTAAAGGAAGCCCGCATCAAATTACCGGAAACATTTGTGCGTCTCGCCCCTTATTCCCAGGAACAAACCCGCCAGGTTGCTAGAGAACTGCTTGGCCTGCCTGAGCCACCGACTGCCATTTTTGCTGCGACGGATTTCCAGGCATTGGGGGTGCTCAAGGCTGCACGCCAATTGGATATCAAGGTGCCGGAACAACTGGCTGTTATTGGTTTCGATGATCTGGACATGGCTGAATATGCGGACCTCACAACCATTTCTCAGCACTTGGACGAGTCGGGGAGGTTGGCGGTGGAAATATTACTTGCCCAGATAGAATCGCCTTCCAGACCACCCAGACATGTCAAGCTTCCCATCACATTAATAGAACGCCAAACTGTATAGAAATTAGATATTGACTCTGCTCTTGAAAAATTGTATACTTACAATGAAAGTGCTTTCAAGATACCACTAACACGAATGCAATACTTTCTTTTCTTCAATATTCAAGTTTAAGGAGGTTGACATAATCTAAAATCAAAAAACAAAAATCCTAGTCATCATATCGAATCCATGCTCAAGCTGAAAAAGGAGAAAGAGAAATGAATAAGAAATCCGTAGTTTGGTCTTTGGTAAGTCTGCTGGTTTTGGTATCTATGTTGCTTTCCGCCTGTGGCGCTCCCGCGACCCCTGCTGCTACTGAAGCTCCTGCCGCTACTGAGGCTGCCACCGAAGCTCCTGCAGTGACTGAAGCTCCTGCCGCCACCGAATCTCCTGCAATCGCGGGCCCGAGCTGCGGGACGGATCCTGTCGTGTTGAAAGCCTCCTTCGAGACCGGCTTCGATATACCCTTCAAGCTTGCCGAAGAGTTCACGAAGCAATACCCGAACGTCACCTGGGACATCAGCCAGGATCAGTTCGCGAATCTCATCACCACGACACCACTCGTTCTTGCTAGTGATAACCCGCCCGATCTTCTTCGACTGCCAACGATGGTCTCGTTCGCAAAGGACGGCCTTCTGAAGAACCTGGACGACTACGCTACTGCTTTTGGCTGGGATAAATGGCCCGTGCCCCAGCTCAACCAGAACCGTATCGCACCGGACGGCACCCGCGGTTCAGGAACCCTCTACGCCATGGGTCTCAACTATAGCCTGACTGGTATCTTCTACAACAAGGAGCTTGCAGCGCAGATTGGTATGACCGAGCCCCCCAAGACGGTCGCCGAGTTCGACGACCTGCTTGCCAAGGCCAAGGCGGCCGGGCTTCAACCGATCATGGAGTGGGGTAGTGCCAAGAGCGGCATGGGGCTCGCGTTCCCGCTCCAGAATCTGATGGCCGCCTACGGCCCGGTCGAGCCGATCAACGACTGGATCTTCCAGAAGCCCGGCGCGACGATCGATACGCCGGCGAACCTCCGCGCTGCTGAGCACCTCGAGGAGTGGATCAAGAACGGTTACTTCCCTCCCGACATCAACGCCATCGAATACACTGACGCTGCCTCCCGGTTCACGCAGGGGGAGGGTGTTTTCACCTTCAACGGCGACTGGCAGAACACCGGCTACGAAGCTGGCATGCCCGGCAACGTTGGGTTTTTCCTGATGCCACCCGCTGAGGCTGGCGGCGCGCCCGCTGCGATGTCTGCACCGCTGACCTATGGGATCGCGGCCAACGCTAAGAATGCAGACTGTGCTGCCTTCTTCTTTAACTGGGTCGGATCAAACGATGCGGCTCGTACTATCAACGTCAATATTGGTGGCTCGAACCCGGGCGGCCCGTTAGGGGCTACGATGCCCTCTGCTCCTGAAGGCTCGGTTACGAACGAGACACTGGCTGCCGGACCCGTCGTGGGCGAGGCCGGCACTTCGATGGACTTCATCGCCAACGCAACGAGTTCCATCTTCGCTCAGGGTTGGACGCCTGAGCTCCAGAAGATGGTCGGTGGCCAGCAAGACGCTGCTGGTCTCCTCCAGGCAGTTCAAGCCGAGTACCTACGAGAACTGACTCAGTAGTAATAGTAAGAGTGAGAACCGCGTGACGATGCCAGCACCTTCCAAATCAACGGAGATAACACAATGACATCAGATGATCGTCACGTGGCTCCCTCGCACTCTCGGTGGATCTTCCTGCACAGGAGGATCCACCGAGAGACTATCATTGGCTGGCTGTTTGTCCTGCCGGCCCTCGTAATGTATGCGCTGTTCGTGCTTCAACCCCTTGTGCTCACGGTTCGGTACTCGTTCTACAAGTGGAACGGCGTCAGTCCTATGACATGGGTCGGATTGAAGAACTACGTGACTATCTTCCAGGTTCCCGACCTGATCGGGACGATCTTCAACGCGTTCTGGCTTGTCATGTGGTTCAGCTTCATTCCTGTGGGCCTCGGTCTCGTCGTCGCGAGCGTGATCCACCGCGTGGCGACCGGTCGGCTCGGAGCGATAGCCCGGACCGTTCTGTTCCTGCCCCAGGTCATAGCGCTCGTCGCTGCCGGCATCATCTGGGGCTGGCTGCTGTCCCTCCCGGGGTTGGTCAACCAGATCCTCAAGGCAGTCGGGCTCGGCGCAATCACCCATGCCTGGCTCGGCGACTTCGACTGGGCACTCCCGGCCGTCGGCCTCATCGGAATCTGGGTGCTGTTGGGATTCTGTACTGTCCTGCTGTCGACCGGCATGACAAAGGTAGATCCATCCCTCTATGAGTCCGCGAGGATCGATGGCGCCGGCTGGTTAAGTGAGTTCGTCGCGATCACCGTCCCGCTTCTCAGATATGAGATCGGCGTGTGCCTGACCGTCACGGTGATCGCCGCACTCGCCGCGTTTGACATCGTCTATGTCTCGACCGGCGGCGGGCCTGGCAACTCAACGTCGGTTCCCGGGATCCAGATCTACATCCTTGCCTTCTCCCAGCGAGCTATTGGCCTGGCGTCTGCTTTGGCTGTTATGCTTATGATTTTGGTTATCGTGGTCATCCTTCCTATCCAGTGGCTGAACAGGGAGAATAAAATATGAGAGTTGCTCGCGGTGAGCTCTGGGCAGGCCGATCCCTCCTCCTGGCACTGATGGCGTTCATGATCCTGCCCTTCATCAGCATCTTCATAACAGCGCTGCATCCTTCAGGGACTGTCCCCAGCGGGCTCGAATGGCCCGCGGACCCGCAGTGGGGCAACTTCGTGGAGGCATTCAAGGTTGCGGAGATGCCCACGCTCCTATTATCGAGCACGTTCATTGTCCTCGCTGTTGTGCCCGTTTCCCTTGTCATCTCAACGATGGCCGGGTTCGCCATAGGACTCCTGCGGATCCCCGGCTCGAGCGTGCTCCTCTCCCTGTTTGTGTTCGGGCTGACGCTCCCATTCCCGGGGATCATCATCCCTATCTACTTCCTGGAGCGGGCAATGGGGATCTACAACACGCGGCTCGCGATCGTGCTGCCGCTGGTCGCCTTGTACATGCCCTTTGCCGTCTTCTGGATGCGCGCCCACTTCGTCAACATGCCGACCGAGATCTCAGAGGCAGCACGCGTCGACGGTGCAACTACCTGGCAATTGTTCTGGCGCATCCACGTCCCGCTGGCGCGGGCGCCGATCGCGTCGCTCGGGATCCTCATGTCCATCTGGACGTGGAACCAGTTTCTCCTTGCGCTGGTGCTCGTCGAGGACCCGACGCAGCGAACGATGGCCGGTGCGTTGGGAGCGTACCAGGGCCATTACGCGACCAATATCCCCTTGTTATGCGCCGGCACGCTACTGATCTTGTTACCCACTCTCGTCATCTTCGTGTTGTTCCAGCGCCAGATCATCATGGCGCTGCTCCAAGGTTCGGTCAAGGGATGAACAGCAGAGCTTGGGGTAGCGGTGTGCTGTCATTCAGCCTACCGGCTTAGAGGCTTAGAAAGGTAGCGCCTGGGCTTGCGAACTATACAGTGTTAGTTGCTTTGCTGGTGTTCTTTGCTTTCCCAATCGTCTTTATGGTGGTGATGTCATTCACTGTTTCAATAGCGTCGTAGCCCTATCTTGAGCTATGGTATTTCTCGTATTTTCCAATGGAGCGAAGTGCTCGTAGATTTAGGAGAACGTTCGAATCTCACTGAATAGAGAAAATCCAATATCCATGTTAAACAATCCAAACATACAAGGTATGTCCGACGGGCATCGGCCTGCTTTTCATTTCTTGCCCATCAATAACTGGATGAACGATCCAAATGGTTTGATCGAATGGAATGGTCAGTATCACATGTTTTACCAGTACAACCCTCACGGAGCATTTCACGGTACCATCCATTGGGGGCATGCCATCAGCCGCAATCTGGTGCATTGGGAACACCTGCCAATTGCGTTAGCGCCAACACCTGCTGGGTTCGATAAAGATGGATGCTGGTCTGGTTGCGCCATCAATAACAACGGCGTTCCGACCCTTTTCTATACTGGCGTTCATCCGCAGGTTCAATGCATGGCGACTAGTTCCGATGAGAACCTGGTCATCTGGCAAAAATATCCGCAGCCTGTGATTGCTGCACCTCCTCCTGATATCGAAGCCCATGCAGGCGGGGAGATCCGTGATCCATTTGTGTGGAGAGCAAAAGATCAATGGTATATGTTGCTGGGTTCCAAAATAGAAGGGGTAGGGGGCATAATTCTCCTCTATCGCTCGTCGGACCTGCTTCACTGGGAATACCTTCACCCTTTTCTCAAGGGGGATGTGAGCCAGCAAGAACCACTTTGGACCGGAACGATGTGGGAATGTCCCAATCTACTCGATTTTGGCTCAAAGCATGCACTCATCATTTCGCCTCAGGCAAATACTTTTGATCATCTGAATCCGATCTACTTTCTCGGCGATTGGGAAAACGAGCGTTTTCAGGCGGAGCAGGGGCAGATTCTCGTACATGGGAAATATTTCTACGCCCCTCAAGTGATGCGCGCGAATGATGGACGCTACATTATGTGGGGCTGGATCAAGGAGGGACGCAGCCACGAGCAGGCCCATGCCGCAGGCTGGAATGGCGTCATGTCATTGCCTATTCATGTTTCAATTTTGGCCGATGGCAAACTTGGCCTCGAACCGGTCAAAGAATTGGAAGTATTACGCCAGAAGCAATATCACTTCGAGAATCTGAACATCACAGCCGATGCCAGCTTGTTTCCAAACATCCAAGGCGATTCACTCGAAATCGCGATACAGTTTCCACCAGAATTGAAATCCGAAGTCGGTCTCATCCTGCGCGCATCCATTAGTGGCCAGGAACAAACCCGAATCATATATCGGCCCGATCAGCAACAACTTGTCATTCATCACTCCAACCCCGCCCCCGATGTGGACATTGACAACCAACTCGCACCCCTGGCCCTCTCACCGGGCGAATCCCTCACCCTGCATGTTTTCCTCGACCATTCGGTGCTGGAAGTATTCGCCAATCATCATACCTGCCTGGTCGGCCGTGTGTATCCCTTTGACACAGCCAGCAATCACCTTGGCCTTTTCGTGCAGACCGACGCTGTCACAATTCCCACCTTGGATATTTGGAAACTCAATGATATCTGGAAATAATACGAGAGCAGCTCCTTGGCATCATCATGTAGAGGAAAGTGCGAACAGATTTGCGTGTAAGCCAAAACATGAAATATGTAGTGCTTGAAATAACTATAGAAAAATGTATGGCTTTTTGTCCATAAGATCTTAATGATTGACTCTCCTGGAACTAGCAAAACGTTGCTTGCGCGTGCCCTGCCTGGTAATTGCTCGCTATCAACATCGAAGAGTCTCTGAATATAGGCCGCTTACGTTGCCATCTTATCAAAACTGGACTTAAGAACAGGATACAAGTTTTGATAGATCGAATAAGCTTGATGATAGGGCTCAGCATCCTGTGGATTGGGTTGTGTTGTTCCAGTAATTTTGATGACCGCTTTACATGCGGATTGAACATCTGCCCAGGCGCCGGCGCCCACACCCGCCAGTAAGGCTGCGCCGTATGCCGCGCCTTCGGTTGTATTGACAGTCACCAACTCTGCTTCCAACACTGACGCAAGGATCTGTCTCCACAACGCGCTCTTCGTCCCGCCGCCCGAAGCGCGCACTTGCGTAATGGCGCCCAGCCCCGCGTTTTGGATCAATGTAAAACTGTCCTTCAACCCGAAAGATACACCTTCAAGTACAGCACGTGTCATATGCGCGCGGCTGTGGCGGAGAGTGAGCCCGATGAACGCGCCGCGCGCCAATGGGTCTGGATGAGGGGTACGTTCCCCGCTGAGATAGGGTAGGAATTGCAAGCCCTCAGAGCCCGCAGGAACAGACACAGCATCTTGCAATAAATCATCAAAACTCATTTCGGGCGCGAGCGTATCACGATACCACTGCAAACTTCCCGCGGCAGAAAGCATCACGCCCATGAAGTGCCACATGTTTGGCACCGCATGACAAAACGCATGCAGCCGTCCGTCAGGCTCGATCAACGCAGATGGAGTCGTCGCAAATACAACGCCGCTCGTGCCAACTGTTAATCCAATCACACCAGCTTTAACTGCGCCCACACCCACTGCACCCGCGGCCTGGTCGCCACCTCCTGCCACGACGGGCGTACCCACTTTCAGTCCAGTTAAAGAAGCGGCTTCATCGGTCACATGCCCGGTGAACTGAGTCCCCTCAAAAGTTTGCGGCATCCACTCCCTTGGAATATCGAGCGCAGATAAAACCTCATCAGACCAATTACGCGACTTCAGATCGAACAGTACCGTGCCTGCGCCATCGGCCTTGTCCATTGCATATTCGCCGGTGAGTTTATAGCGAATGTAATCCTTTGGCAGTAAAACATGTTTTGCCTTTGCGTACACCTCCGGCTCGTTTTCCTTTACCCACAAAATTTTTGGCGCGGTGAAACCTGTTAGCGCAACGTTGCCCGTGATTTGAATAAATTTTTCCTTCCCAATCCGCTGATGAATTTCATCACATTGACTCTGCGTGCGCTGGTCATTCCACAGGATGGCAGGACGTAAAACGTTTCCCGTTTCATCGAGCAATACCAGCCCATGCATTTGACCTGTTAGACCAATTGCAGCGATTCTTTCCCCGCCGACACCTGCCTTTTCCAAAACAGATCTGATGCTGACTGCGACCGCCTCCCACCACTCGCGCGGATCCTGCTCTGACCACAGCGGATGCGGCGTCTGCAATGTATGCGGCGATGAGGCGACTGCAACGACTTTCCCCTCTTCATCGATCAAAAGAGCTTTACTAGATGTCGTCGAAGTATCGATGCCAAGAAAGTATTGTTTTGTCATGGATCCACTCGATTAACGATTCTTCTTGAAATATACATCGGCAAGGACAGCTAACACCAAGACAATCGCTTTCAATACATACTGCCAGGCGGGAGCGACATTCATCATTTGCAAACCCGTAGACAGACTCGCGATGATCAGCGCGCCAATCATGGCGCCTGGGATGGTGCCTACCCCACCGAGCGTGGAGGTTCCACCCAAAATACAACTGGCAATTGCATCTAATTCATAACCGGTACCAGCCGCAATTGTTCCGTAACCAACATAAGAGGCTAACACTACACCAGCCACCCCAGAGAGGAAACCCATCAGCACGAAAATTTTGAAGATCATGCCACGGATACTAATACCGGAGAGGCGCGCGGCATCCCTATTCCCCCCAATGGCGTAAGAGTAACGACCGAAACGTGTATTATTCGAAACATACATCATGATCCCCGCCGTAATCGCAAGCAGCAACACCGGGTTTTGGATGCCTCTATATTTGTTGACGCTAAATATATAGATCAAGATGATCAAAGCAATCATGCCTGTGGTCAAAAGATCCACATAAATATTTTGTAGCTCGAAACCGTGTTTACGTTTGTTTTGGCGGGCTCGGAACATATTCCAGAAGAGGAACACAATCGCGGCGATCCCTATGATCCAGCCCCATGCTACCGGAATATAACCCTGTGCGATCGTGGAAAAGCCGGGCTGGTTCGCGGGGATCGTTTTCCCTTCCGTAACCAACAAGACCAAGCCATTGAACAGCCAAAGACCACCCAACGTCACAATGAAAGATGGAACACGTAAGTAAGCAATGATATAACCTTGTATCGAGCCAAACGATGCCCCAAACAGCAGACCAATCGTCACAGAGAGGATAGCTGCCAGAATTGGTTGGTTAGGCAAATAGTGATACCAAACATTTGCCTGTAAATAAGCCACAATCACCGAAACAAAGCCAGCCAATTTGCCAACGGAGAGATCAATATTGCCGGTAACGATGACCAGCACCATTCCAGCTGCCAGAAAACCCGTGACAGACATCTGGCGAAAAAGATTCGAGACATTTTGAGGATCTAGGTACGTACCGTTCGTGGAAAAGAAAAAGATCAGCCAAATGACAACCAAAGCCAGCAAGATGGTATAGGTCTGAACGTTTCGACGTAAGGCTTGAGAAAGTTCAGAAGTGAACCTAGATTTCGATTGGGCGGTTTCGGGAGCAGATTCAGTAGCAGAATTCATTGGGTTACCTCTCGAATGATTTGACCAGTTTTTATGAGGTGAGACCAGTAGCCAACGCCATCACTCGTTCCTGGTCAGCCTCGGCAATCGGCAAAGTAGCAGCGGAGCGCCCGCGGGACATCACCATGACTCGATCGCTCATGCCAAGCACTTCTTCCAGTTCACTGGAGATCATAATAATTGCCACACCTTTCTCGGCTAGATCGTTCATCAATTTATATATCTCGTATTTGGCTCCTACATCGATACCGCGTGTAGGATCATCCATGATCAGAACCTGAGGATTGGAAAGCAGCCACTTGGAAATAACTACCTTTTGCTGATTGCCGCCTGAGAGGGTTTCAGTTTGCACCTCCAGGCTGGGCGCTTTGATCGCCAAGCTTTTCGCCTGCTGTAGGCTTGCTTTTAATTCTGCATCGGCGTCGATGCGTAAAAAGCTGGAGAATTGATTTAGGTTAGGCAATGAAATATTTTTCAAGATCGATTGGATCAACACCAGCCCCATTCCTTTGCGATCCTCAGGGACCAGACTCAAACCAGCATCGATTGCTTCTCGAGCGCTTCGAGGCATGATCTCTTTGTTTCTCAACCTAATTTTGCCTTGGACGATTCTGCCATACTCCCCAAACAATGTCGTGACGAGTTCGGTACGCCCGGACCCCATCAGTCCGGCTATTCCAAGGATCTCACCGCTTCTAACGTTAAAACTTACACCGTTCAAGACTTTGCGTCGGGCTTCGTTCGGATCCACTGCATGAAGATCCTCGACTTCGAAAACCACCTCACCGGGAGTTCGATTTCCCTTCGGAAAGCGTTCTTTCATCTCGCGACCCACCATGAATCGAACTAATTTCTCCAATGTGAAAGCCTGCGTTGGCTGCGTGGTGATAACCTTGCCATCACGCATCACCGTGACTGAATCAGTAATGCGAAAAAGTTCTTCCAGCTTATGGGTGATATAAATGCAGGTAATACCATAGGATTTAAGCGTTTTGAGGATATCCATCAACTTTTCGACCTCAGTTTCGCTGAGGGCGCTGGTTGGCTCATCCAGAATCAAAACGGTGGCATTTTCGGAAAGAGCTTTAGCAATCTCCACCATCTGCATCCTTCCCACGCCCAGCGCTTTTACTGTCTCATCAGGAGAGATATTCAACTGATATCTGGCAAGGATTTCACGTGTCTCCGCATAAAGTTTTTCCCAGTTAATCACCCCGTGTTCCACCGGTTCGCGGCCAAGGAAAACATTTTCACCTACTGACATGGTTGGAACCAGTGTCAGTTCCTGATAAACAATGGCGATGCCTCTCTCAGATGCTTTACGGATCGCACCTTGAGCGAGCATTAATTCCTCGCCATTGTAGATCACGCTGCCTTGAAAAGTTCCATAAGGATAAACCCCTGAAAGGATTTTCATCAGTGTGGATTTGCCAGCGCCATTTTCCCCACATATGCCATGAATCTCACCACGCCTGATCTGAAACGAGACTTCCTTTAACGCGACCACCCCTGGGAACTCTTTGGTTACATCCTTAAACTCAAGAATGACATCATTCTCCACGGTGAACTCCTGCGATCGAAAAGGTCTGCTTCAATGATACCGCATTGATAAGATTCCCGGCCTCCAAATTTTGGAGGCCGGGAAATTATTAGGATATGAATCTATTCCTAAGGTTTCGGGGGACGATCAGCTTCTGGGATGTCGCGATAGACATCGTCGTAGCTTTGGAAACCACTCTTCACGACCAGGTCGTAGACATTGTCCTTATTGACCTGTTGGACTTCCAGGAAGACACAAGGCACTTCACCGGTCTTCGTGTCATCGACGGTCAGTTCAGCCAGCGTGAAATTCTTCATGCCTTCGACTGCCTCGCCCTTCAA
>Ga0134127_10003408_pt1 | contig 11427 bp, 10 predicted proteins | sample KB31753_FD_96459 | JGI IMG/M metagenome (GOLD analysis project Ga0134127, IMG submission 96459) | Terrestrial soil microbial communities with excess Nitrogen fertilizer from Kellogg Biological Station, Michigan, USA - KB3-175-3 | ecosystem: Environmental > Terrestrial > Soil > Unclassified ...
AGATCTTGAGGTTGACCGTCTTGCTGCAGGGCAGCAGGTCGAGGGTGCCGGCGAAGATCGAGCGCACGCGGTAGGTGCCCCTCGAAGGCCGCTTGAACGCGGTGTGGTAGGCGGCGTCGGGGATGAGGTCGCCGTCGAGGTCGCCGATCGTGCCGATGTTGACGACGCGCTTGGTCACGACGACCCACTTCGTTCCCTTCTGCTTCAGGAGGGAAACGGCGACCTGTGCGCCCGGGGCGGCGGCCTCGAGGATGCCCTTCGCGGTCACCTTCGTGGCGGTCTTGCGGGCCTTGAGGGTCAACGCGGTGAACGTCCGGTCGTCGTTGGTGATCGTGCCTGTCCCGGTGCCCTTGTCGATCGTGGCTCCGTTCGGGTTGGAGAGCAGGACCGTGAAGGTCTCATCGCTCTCCTTGAGGACGTCGCCGACCACATCCACCGAGACCTGCTGGGAGGTCACGCCTGGCGCGAAGGTCGCGGTGCCGCTGGCGAGGACGTAGTCGGTGAGGGCGTTGGCGGTGCCGTCGGCCGTTGCCCAGTCGACGGTGACGGTGCTGTCGGAGGCGCCGGCCAACGTGATGTCGAAGGTGGCGGGGGTCAGGCCCAGGTTGCCCTCGGCGACCGACGTGTCGCCGATCGACGCTACGGGGAGCGCGTCGTCGTTCGTGATCGTCCCCACGGCTTGCCCGTCGAGGATGCTCGCGTTGTACTCGGAGGACAGATCGAGGGTCAGGCCCTCGTCGGACTCGTGTGTGTCGTCGTTGGTGACCGGCACGTCGACCTGCACGCTCGTCTGACCGGCAGGGATGACCGCGGTTCCGGAGATCGTTGTGTAGTCACTGCCGGCCAGCGCGGTGACATCGGTCGTTGTGTAGTCGACGTCCACCTCTTGACCGCTCGCGGTCGACAGCGAGATCGTGAAGGAGAGGGGTCCGGCGTTCTCCGCCACGCTCGCGTCGGCGACCGAGATGGTGGGCTCGGGGTCGTCGTTCGTGATGGTGCCGAGGCCCGTGTCATCGGTGACGGCGATCGTCGAGTTGCTCAGCACGAGCGAGAGCGTCTCGTCGGCCTCGTCGAGCGTGTCGTTCGTGATCGGGACGTTGACGGTCTTGGTCGTCTGCCCGCTCGTGAAGGTCAGGGTTCCGGAGGTCGAGGTGTAGTCCGTGCCTGCGATAGCTGTGCCGTCGACGGTGCTGTAGTTCACGGTCTGGGTACCGCCGCTGCTGCTGGTCATGACGACGCTGAAGGAGAGCGGACCCGTATTCTCAGCGGTCGAGGCGTCGAGGACCACCAGGGAAGGCGGACCCTCGTTGTCGATGATGGTTCCGATGGCCTGTGCGCGAGTGATCGTCGCGTTCACGGGGTTCGACAGGTTGAACGCGAACGTCTCGGTTCCCTCGCTCATCGTGTCGCCCAGGATGGGCACGTTGACGGTCGCGCAACGGCATCCACCGGAGGAGAGCGAGGCGACGCCGGACGTCGCCGTGTAATCCGAACCGGCGGTTGCACCAGGAATGATGTTGGCGGTCGCGTAGCTGACCGAGACGGCGCCTTGGCCCTTCGCACCGCTCCAGGAGATCTTGAAGGACATGTTCTGCTGTCCGGCGTTCCCCTCGACGATAGAGGCGTCGGCTACCGAGATCGTCTTCGCGCGAGCTGCGAATGCCGGGGTCGCGAGCGAGAGGGGGACGACGGTCGCGATCAAGCCGACGAGCAGGGCGCCGGCGATGCTGCGACCGAAGGTGGTGCGGTGGGCGGAACGCTCCTCTGTCATGGTTGGACTATCGGGCTGGGGGAGGCCTGGAAGCATCCCTGAGAAGGGCGGTTCCTACCTACCGAGCCCAGCACCCGCCCGCTACCGGCGGGCATGTACGCCGTTCACCGGCTCGGTCGGTGGACGGGGGTGGAAAGCCCCCAGTCACCTACATCCCTTGGCGGCGCCGTGCGCGATGTGCCACGATGCCGTAGCTATCGATAGGTAGCCCCGTGGTGACCGGACGATGCGTGTCGTCCGGGCGGGTCCGCGGACGCGGATCCGTAGGGAAGCCGGTGTGATTCCGGCACGGTCGCGCCACTGTGACCGGGGAGCGAACCCGACGAGAACCACTGGGGTCTGTGCGTCGCAGGCTATCTGGCCGAGCGGCGGCGATCCTGGGAAGGCCGGGGGAGCGTCGATCCGGGAGTCAGGAAACCTGCCCTGGGGCTCTGATCCGACGACCGCGCGTTCGGTCGGGAAGGAGTCCAGATGCACCGGTCCCGCTCCGTGAGGAGCTCCGTCCTCCTCGCCCTCATCGGCTCGTTGGTTGCCGTCGGGTGCGCTTCGAGTACAGCGACCGAGTCCGCGGGGGAGGCGACGTCCAGCGCGACGGTTGCCTTCCCCGTCACTATCGACGCGGCCAACGGTTCGGTCACGCTCGATGCGCAGCCGACCAAGATCGTCTCCATCTCGCCCACCGCGACCGAGATGTTGTTCGCGATCGGCGCCGGCGACCAGGTGACGGCGGCCGATAGCTACTCGAACTACCCGGCCGACGCACCCACCACCGACCTGTCGGCCTTCGAACCGAACGTCGAGGCGATCGCGGCGTACGAACCCGACCTCGTCGTGTACGCGAGCGACCCCGGGGACCTGCAGAAGTCGCTCGACAAGCTGCACATCCCCGCGCTGATGGAGCCCGCGGCGGTGACGCTGGACGACGTCTATGCGCAGATGGCACAGCTGGGCGAGGCGACGGGTCACGTCAGCGAAGCGGCGACGCAGAACGACGCGCTCGGCGCGAAGATCGCCTCGACGGTCGCAGCAATCGGCGACGCCGGGAGCGGTATGAGCTACTACTACGAGCTCGACGACACGTTCTACTCCGTCACGTCGAACACGTTCATCGGCAACGTGCTCGGCCAGCTCGGACTGACGAACATCGCCGATCAGGCGAAGGGAGCCAGCTCCGGGTATCCGCAGCTCTCGGCGGAATACATCGTCCAGCAGGATCCGAGCTTGATCCTGCTCGCCGATACGAGATGCTGTGGGCAGACGGCCGCGAAGGTCGCGAAACGCCCGGGCTGGCAGGACCTGTCCGCGGTCGGGGACGGCGGCGTCGTCGAGCTCGACGACGACGTGGCCTCACGGTGGGGGCCGCGCATCGCCGACCTGCTGCAGCAGGTCGGCGATGTCGTGCAGGCACAGGCCGCGGCATGAAGCACGCCTCGCGGCTCGAGGGCACCCACCTCCTCACCGGGACCGCGCGGCCTTCGGCCGCGCGGTCCCGGCGCCGCGCCGCGCGCTGGACCGTCATCGCGCTCCTGGTGTTGTTCGTGGCCGTGGTGGTTGGGCTGTTCGCCGGGGCGATCCGGATCCCGCCTCTCGGGATCCTCGGGTGGATGGTCGGGGACGGCTCGCTGACCGAGCAGCAGCGCGCGATCGTGTCGCAGCTCCGGTTGCCGCGGGTCGTCCTGGCGGGGCTCGTCGGTGCGGCGCTGTCGGTCTCGGGCTGCGCGTATCAGGCCGCCTTCCGCAATCCGCTCGCCGATCCGTACCTCTTGGGTTCGGCCGCCGGAGCGGGTCTTGGCGCGACGGCCGTCATCGTGCTCGGCGTCGCCGACGCACCGCTCGCCCTGCCGGCCGCGGCGTTCGCGGGAGCGCTGGGTGGGGTCGGTCTCGCGTACCTGATGGCGTCGACCCGAGCGGCGGGCCGGACCTCGACCTCGCTACTGCTCGCCGGGGTTGCGGTCGCGTCGTTCCTCACCGCGTTGCAGACCTACGTGCAGCAGCGCGATACGAACGATCTGCGCGCCGTCTACTCGTTCATCCTCGGGCGGCTGGGAACCGGTGGATGGCACGAGGTGCTGCTCGCCCTGCCGTGGGTGGGCCTGGCCTGCGCGGTGCTGCTCGCCTCGCGTCGGATGCTGGAGGTGCTCGCGCTCGGCGATCTGGAGGCAGCGAGCCTCGGCGCGCACGTCGCCCGCGACCGCGCGATCGTCGTGATCGCCGCCTCGCTCGCGACCGCGGCTGCGGTCGCGGTGGCCGGCCTGATCGGGTTCGTCGGCCTGATCGTGCCGCACGCGGTCCGGATGGCGACGGGTGCGAGCAATCGGCTGGTCGTCGGCCTCTCGATCCTGTTCGGTGCGGCCTTCCTGATCCTGTGCGATGTGCTGGCGCGAACCGTGGTGGCGCCCGGCGAGCTGCCGATCGGCGTGATCACGGCGCTGATCGGCGCGCCGTTCTTCGCGGTCGTGCTCCGACGCTCGGGGGCCGCACGATGATCGAGGTGCGAGGGCTCCGGGTGTCGCGTGGCCGCCGTGAGGTCGTCCACGGCGTCGAACTGCAGGTCGACCGCGGGTCGTGGGTGTCGATCGTCGGGCCCAACGGCGCCGGGAAGTCCTCGATGCTGTTGGCGATCGCGGCGCTGCTGCCCGCGAGCGGCGAGGTCGCCGTGGACGGCCGCCGCGTCCGCGACCTCCCCGTGCGCGAGCGGGCGCGGCTGCTCGCGCTCGTCCCGCAACAGCCGGTGATCCCCGACTCGCTGACCGTCGCCGAGTACGTGCTGCTCGGTCGAACGCCGCACCTGTCGCTGTTCGGCTCCGAGGCCGGACGCGATCACGAGCTCGCCGCGGCGATCCTCACGAAGGTGGATCTCGCATGGGCTGCCGACCGCCTGGTCGTGACCCTGTCGGGTGGGGAGTTCCATCGGGCGGTGGTCGGACGCGCGCTCGCGCAAGAAGCGCGGATCCTCCTGCTCGACGAGCCGACGAGCGGTCTCGATCTGGGACACCAACTGCAGGTGCTCGAGCTCGTCGACGAGCTTCGTCGCACCGACGGGATCACCGTCGTGTCGGCGATGCACGACCTGACGCTCGCCGCCCGATTCGCCGACCGGGTCGCGCTGATGGTCGACGGCGAGCTGGTCGCGGAGGGCACGCCCACGGAAGTCTTCCGTCCCGAGCTGCTCGAGCGCCATTACGGGATTCCGGTGCACGTTCTCCGCGGCCCGGGCGGCGAGCTGATCGTCGTGCCGGCCGATCGGGAAGCGGTGCGGCCGTGAGCGCCGAGCCGCCTGTCCAGGCTCCGCACCGCGCGACCCGACGGGCGCCGTCTCTGGTGATCCTCCATACCGGCGACGGGAAGGGCAAGACGACCGCGGCGATGGGGATCGTGATGCGCGCCGCGGGTCACGACCAACGGGTCGCCGTCGTGCAGTTCATGAAGTCGGGTCGATGGCGATCGGGGGAGCGCCTCGCAGCCGAGCGTCTCGGCGTCGACTGGTCGGTGATCGGCGACGGGTTCACGTGGGACAGCGAGGACCTCGATCGCGCGGCGGAGGTCGCCCGCGAGGCCTGGGCCGAGGCAGCAGCCCTCATCGCCGCCGGCGGGCACGACGTGGTCGTGCTCGACGAGGTGACCTACTCGATGACGTGGGGGTGGCTGGCGACCGAGGATGTCGTCGCCGCGGTGCGCGAGCGTCCGGAGCACGTCTCGGTGGTGCTGACGGGACGCGATGCCCCACCCGAGCTGGTCGAGCTCGCCGACACGGTGACCGAGCACGAGAACGTGAAGCACGCCTTCAACGACGGCGTGGCGGCGAAGAAGGGGATCGACTTCTAGATGGCGATGACGCTGGTGCTCGGCGGCGCCGCGAGCGGGAAGTCACGCACGGCCGCGACGCTCGCGTCAGCGACCGGTGACGCGGTCACGGTGATCGCGACCGCGGAGGCGCTCGATGACGAGATGGCGGCGCGGATCGAGCGGCATCGTCGGGAGCGCCCGGTCGGATGGACGGTCGTCGAGGAGCCGCTCCTTCTGGAGAAGGCGGTCGGGGATGCCCGCGGTCTCGTGATCGTCGATTGCCTGACGCTGTGGGTCTCGAACCTGCAGGGTGCCGGTATCGGAGACGACGAGGTCGCGTCGCGCGCCCAGGGGACCGCGAAAGCGTGCGCCACGCGAGAGGAGCCGACGATCGTCATCTCCAACGAGGTCGGCTCCGGCATCGTCCCCGTGAGTCCGGTCGCACGTCGCTATCGCGACGCGCTCGGCCGCGTGAACCGGATCTTCGCCGAGCGAGCTTCGACCGTCGCGTTGATGGTCGCCGGTCGCGCGGTGAGACTGTCAACCACATTGACCATCGAGGATCTGCGTCCATGAGTGTGCTCGGGTCGCTCCTGGTCGATCTGCCCGACCCCGACGAGGTCTCTCGCGCCGCGGTGGCGCAGCGGGCGGCGTCGGTGCTTCGCCCGACGGGCGCGCTGTCACGACTCGACGACGTTGCCGCGTGGCTCGCCGCGTGGCAGCGGACCGAACGACCGGCGGTGGAGGATCCGCACGCGGTCGTGTTCGCAGCCGACCACGGGGTCGCCGCGGCGAGCGTGAGCGCGTACCCGGCGGAGGTCACCGTGGCGATGCTCGATGCGCTGGAGAAGGGGGCCGCGACCGCCTCCGCGATGGCCACGGCACTCGGCGTGACGCTGGACGTGGTCGACGCGGGAGTGGGACAGCCGACCGGCGACCTGCGTTTCGAGCCCGCGATGGACGCCCGGCGGTTCGATGAGGCCGTGCGGTTCGGTGTCGACGCGGTGCGGCGCGCCGACGGCGCCGATCTGCTGGTGTTCGGCGAGATGGGGATCGGCAACACGACCGCGGCGGCGGCGGTGGCAGCCACGTTGTACGACGAGCCGGCTGCGGCGTGGTGCGGGCGGGGGACCGGCCTCGACGACGCCGGCCTGGCGCGCAAGATCGAGGCCGTCGACGCCTGCCGAGCGCGCGTCCGAGCCCGAACGGCAGATCCCATCGAGATCCTTCGCGAGGCTGGTGGGGCCGAGCTCGCCGCGATCGCAGGTGCGGTGGTGGAAGCCAGACGTCGCTCGATCCCCGTGGTGCTCGATGGATACGTCGTGACGGCCGCGGTCGCGCCGCTCGCCGTCGCGCTGCCGGGCGCGCTCGCGCACGTGATCGCGGGGCACCGCAGCGCCGAGCCTGGGCACGGCCGGTTGCTCGAGCGGCTGGGGTTGCGCGCGCTGCTCGAGCTGGATCTCCGACTCGGTGAGGGAACCGGCGCCCTCGCCGCGGTGCCGCTCGTGAAGGTCGCGGCCGCGGCCGTCGTCGAGGTCGCGACCTTCCAGGAGTGGGGACTGGCGTGAGCGCCGGGGTGTCCGGCCGCCCGCGTGGCTTCCGCGCCGGCGTGTCCTTCCTGACGAGGATCCCGGTGTCGGCGGAGATCGGCGAGCGCGACATCGCGGCGTCGGTCGCCTGGTTCCCGGTGGTCGGCGTGGGAGTGGGTACCACGAGCGCCGCCATCTACCTTGCGGCGTCGAAGCTGTGGCCGTCACCCATCGCCGCGATCCTCGCCGTGGGCGCGAGCATCGCGATCACCGGCGCGTTCCACGAGGACGGCCTCGGCGACACGGCCGATGCCTTCGGCGCGGCGTCGACGGGTCGCGATCCGGAGCCGGTCTTGAAGGACCCCCGCATGGGCGCGTTCGGTGTCGTCGCGCTCGTGGTGGATATCGGGGTGCGCGTGACGTGTGTCGCCGCGCTCACGCCGCGCGCCGGAGCGCTCGCCTTGATCGGCGCGCACGCGTTGGCGCGCGGCGTGAGCGCGGGAGTGGTGGTGAGCGCGCCGAGCGCAAGTACGGGCCTCGGCTCGAGCTACGCCGCGCTCGCTCCTCGGTGGCGCGGGGTCGTGGCCGCGGTCGTCGGCACGCTGGTGGCGACGCTGTGTCTGGGCATCGGCGGCCCGCTCTCCCTCATCGCCGCCATCGGGCTCGCCATCCTGGTGACGCGCTGGGCGGCACGCGCGCTCGGTGGGGTGAGCGGCGACGTGCTCGGGGCGATCGAACAGCTCGGTGAGATCGCCGTGCTACTCGTCGTCGTCGCGCTGAGCGTGCAGGGGTCTCCTCCGCCCCTCGCCGGCTAGGCGTCCACCCCCGGGAGGATCGCGAGCACCACGCCGTCTTCGAGTCGAACGCGCGCGTGCGTGTCGACGAGCTCGTTCGACAGACCGAGCGAGGAACCGGGTTGCAGGTCGGCATCGTGCAGCGACCATCGAAGGCCGTCGGTGGTGATGCCACGCGCGACGCCGCCGACCGCGTAGAGGCTGACCAGCTCACCGATCGCGCCCTCGAACGTTCGGTCGTCGCGGATCACGTGCAGGGTGGCGTCACCGAACACCGCGTCGACCTCGATGCCGGCCCAACGCTCGGACCCGAGCAGGAACGCGTTCCCCAGCAGGTGGTCGAGCCTGCCGCGGTCGCCGCCGACCACCACGATCCGACGCACCTCCGCGGCGACCGCCGCCTCCATCGCGAGCTCGAGGTCGGAGGCGTCCTTGTCCACCGGGTGCCGTTGGACGGAGCCGCCGCTGGCTTCGACCCGAGCGACCGCCTCCGGCGATGCAGAGTCGAGATCTCCGACCAGGAGATCCACGTGGAAGTCGAGACGCTCCGCTTCCGCGACGCCTGCGTCGGCGGCGATCACGAGCACGTCGTCGGGCAGGGCAGGCAGGCTCGCGCGCGCGGGACCTCCTGCACAGAAGACGAACGCGGCTTCGGCCATCGGCTCCCTCCGCCAGCATTACCTGGGTCAGGTTCGCGGGTCGCCGGCGCGGTAGCCGGCCTCTCAGCCCGGTTGTCCGAGCTCCCCGGTGGTGCCTCCCGAGTATAGGTCGCAGCCTGTTGGGCCGAGAGAGGGTCAGCGGATCGACGCTACCGCGATCGTGCGGACGATCGAGTCTTCGATCGCCACGGCGGTGCCTTCGGGCAGATCGTGCGTGAGCACCGAGAAGGCGACCAGTGTGCCGGCGCGTGTCGTGACGTACCCGGACAGGGTTGATGCCGGTCGGATGAACAGCGTGCCGGTCTTCGCGCGCACGGGCAGGCCCGCGAGGCGCGAGCCGAGGGTTCCATCTCCGCCACTCGGAAGAGACCGTTCGAGCGCGGGGAACCAGCGTTCCTGACGCGCCGCGAGCAGGAGCGTCACCATGCCGACGGCCGACGTCTCGTCCTGATCGGAGAGCCCGCTCCCATCCCGCACCTCCGAGGTGACGCCGAGTTCTCGAACCCACCGCTCGACCACTGCGGCGCCCGATGCGGTCGATGCGTTCCCGTCGAGGCCACCGAGGTACTTGGTCGTGAGCTCGGCGTAGAGGTTGTCGGACTCGTGGTTCTGCTGCACGAGGAGCGACGACAGGACAGGGGAGCGTTCGCTCGCGATCGGTTCGAGTCCACGGGGAGCTGCACCTGTCCGCGCGACGCCATCGACGTGGACGCCCGCCGACGCCAGCGCATCTCGGAACGATGCAGCGGCCTCCGGCTCGGGCGAGGAGTCTCCACCATCGAGCCGCAGGGCGGTCGGTCGCGTGACGTACATCCGCGAGATCCCTTGAAGCCACCCCGGTGCCCACCACCCGCGATCGAACGCGCTCGTGTCGCCGATCACGTCGCCGGTCACACGCGTGATGCCCTGGTGCCGAACGGCGGACGCCAACACCGCGAGATCGCCGGGTGTGAGCGTCGGGTCGCCGCCGCCGACGAGCCAGAGGTCTCCACGGACGACGCCGTTGGCCGGCTTCGACACCGCCGCCGCCTGGGTCGTGAAACGGAACGCCGAGCCGAGGAGATCGAGCGCGGCCATCGACGTCAGGAGCTTCTCGTTCGATGCCAGCACACGAGGTACGTCACCGAGGTGTGCGTAGACGATGCGGCGACCCGTCCCGACCGCCACGGACACATCGCGTCCCCCGATCGTCGAGGTGATAGCCGAGGCCCACCGGGCTTCGCTCTGCACGTGCGAGACCTGGAAACCCTGTGTCTGCGCGGGTGTGTGTGTCGGTGATGGACCCGGGCGTTGACCCGCCATCACGGGGGTCGGTGGATCGCTCGCGCGTGGAGTGTCGGTGGTCACGAGGGACGTGCACGCGACCTGGGCCACGATCGAGCACGCGATCAGGGCAGCGTGTGACGCCTGCCGACGGAACCCGACGGCAGGTAGCCTCGTCACGTGCTTCCCATCCTGATCACCATCCTCATCATTGGGGCGGTGCTCGCGGGCGTCTACTTCGTGGGTTCCTTGCGGTCCGAGGAGAAAGCCAAGCCCGGTCAACGGCGATCCAAGACCGGGCTCCGACAGAAGGCCGGCCAGAAGGCAAGACCGTCGGACCGCCGCTCCCGGTTCCAAGAGCCGCCGCTGTGGATCCGGAAGCTTCCGCTCGTCCTCCTGATCGCCGCGGTCGCGGCCCTCGTCGTCGCGCTCGCGCAGTTCCGCGTCGCGAAGAGTCAGGCGACGCCGGTCATCGTGCTCGTGATCGATGCCTCGAACTCGATGGACGCCACGGACGTCCAGCCCAATCGGCTCGCCGCCGCTGAAGGTGCGGCGCAGGGGTTCCTCCAGCAGCTACCCCCAGATTTCGCGGTCGCCTTGGTGTCGTTCGCCGACACGCCCCAGGAGCTTGCCGCCCCCACGACGAGCCATGATCTCGTGAGCAAGGCGCTTGCGGATCCGCCCCGTGGCCAGGGCACGGTCATCGGCGACGGACTCACGACCGCGTTGGACGAGATCCAAGCACAGTGGGCCGGATCCAGCGAAGGACCGGCGGCCGTCGTGTTGCTGTCCGACGGCAACGACACCGGCAGCAAGGTGACTCCGCAGGACGCCGCCAACCGCGCGGCGAGCCTCGGGGTGCCGGTCTATACCGTCGTCCTCGGGCAACAGACGTCCGGTGGCGGCGGCGCGGACGTCGGGTTGCTCCAGGGGATCGCGACCACGACGGGCGCGCAGATGGCGACCGCGGAGACATCCGGCGAGCTATCGAACGTGTACGACCAGCTCGGTTCGCAGCTGTCGTCGCAGCTCAAGATCAGCAGCTCGGCGCAGCTGTTCGTGTTCCTCGCCATCGCGCTGGCGATCGGTGCTGCAGTGGTGCTCCTGATCCTGACCCTGCGACGGCAGACCTGACCCTCAGCTCTCCGGCTCTGTGACATCGGCGACCGTCGCGTTGGTCGCTCGGAGCAGGTCTGCTGCGGTCATATGCATGTTCACCCCGTGCGCGCCCCCACCGATCGCGACGGGATCGCCCGGCGCGCCGACGCTCGCGTCGGCGATCACCGGCCACTCGTGCGACGAGCCGAAGGGCGTGATCGCGCCGCGCTCATAGCCGGTGGCGTCCTTCGCTTCCTCGGCGTCGGGCAGCGCAAGACGTCGGGTTCCGAGATGGGCGCGCAGCTTCGGCCAGTCGATCCGACGGCCCCCGGGCACGAGCACGAACACGTAGTCGTCTGCCCCGCGGCGCACGACGATCGTGCGGAGGAGTTGCCCGAGCTCGATCCCCTGCAGCGACGCGCTCTCCTCAGGGCTGTGTGCCCGCTCGGTCCGTTCGATCTCGAACGGGATGCCCGCCGCTCGAGCCGCCGTGGTGCCGGGGGTGTCGGCGCTCACGCCGCGCTCCG
>Ga0134127_10003409_pt1 | contig 11421 bp, 5 predicted proteins | sample KB31753_FD_96459 | JGI IMG/M metagenome (GOLD analysis project Ga0134127, IMG submission 96459) | Terrestrial soil microbial communities with excess Nitrogen fertilizer from Kellogg Biological Station, Michigan, USA - KB3-175-3 | ecosystem: Environmental > Terrestrial > Soil > Unclassified ...
AAGATAATTATCTGGGGCAGGTCAGAAGCCGTAGCCTGGCTTGACCCGAAATCAGTTTCTGGTCTTTTTGATCGAGAAACGATCCAGAAAGCCACGAAGGTGCTTTGAGTTGATGGGGGGTGTGGGGGGGATGGGGGGGGGACCAGTCCTGTCTAAGGAACCTGCCAGATGGAGCCGTCGGAGTATTGAATACGAGTTACGATAACCTGCTCCGTGAACGGAAAGGCCTCTTTACCGTCGAGCATTCGAGCGCTAACTGTTTTCACCGGGGCTGACAGGTATAAGACACTCACTTCCCTGGTCTTGCCCGGCTTGATGTTCTCTTCACTTGTAAACTGGTGGCGGGCTACCACCTCATCAGTTTTCGGATCCAGAAAAAGGTAGTCCCAATCAACCAGGCTAACGGTTTTCGAACCTGTATTAGCAAGCACGACTTTGTACCGGTAGCCGTCGCGCGGCCGCTCTGCCTTCCGCGCCTCTTGTGTTGCGGCGTCTTCGAGCATCTTTGCGGCGCCCTCTCTCCGGCCAACTTCTGCATTGTTTCCGGTGTTCCGCGCCTGCTGAATTCGTCTCTCATTTTCGACGCGCTCGCGCATTGCCTCGTAGTTCTCGCCAGAAATACCCCTGGGTTTCTCCCATCCAGGCAAGCGTTCTCTCCGCCAACTGAATTTGACGACCGCAAGAACTTCGGAACCAGACGCATTCTGCTGTGGCTGCGGCTGAGTCCCGTGGAATGCCAAAATCAAAAGCAGGAAAGATAAAGCCTTCATCGCCTTCCTTCGAAATCGTGTCTTTCTTGGAGTTGAGCCAAGCCCCCGTCGCGTTATTTCGCTGCATTATATAGGAAGAGAGGCACCCCCAGACGGGAGTGCCTCTCAGAAGGGCCTCGAGGGGCCGAATGCAGGAAGGACGAAACGCCGACCTTACATTAGAAGCTGAACTTCCCGCCCAGGGTGATGGTCCGAGTGCCCCAGTTGTTGAGGTTGAGACCAAAGTTGCCGCTGTTCATGTTGCTGGTCGGGTTACCGTAGTTGTCCTGATTGAAGGCGTTCAGGAAGTCGGCAGTGATCCTGAAGTTCTTGGCTTCGCCAAACCTGAAATTCTTAGCGACACTCAGGTTTGTGTTGTAGAAGCCGGGACCGCGGAACGTGTTCTTGCCGAGGCTGCCATTGCCCAGCGAGTTTGCCTGAATCGCGCCCCTCCCAGTGAAAATAAGCGGGCCGGCGGTGCTGGCCGCGTTTACTCGTGGGACGAGGAACGCTGGGTTGTTAGCGTCGAAGGTGAAAGTGCGGAAGTTCCCCGTGACGGGATCAAGGGTAAAGATCCCGTTAGGGTTGAAGTTCGGGCGATCGCCGACGGCGCTGCCGTTCCCGTTGGTATCGACGCCAGTAAAGATTGTGAAGGGTTGGCCAGACTGCCTGGTCGTGATTCCTGAAATCTGCCAGCCCCCGAAGACCTGCCGAAGGAACGCGTTGTCCTTCGCGAACCCCGGTGCTGGGACTTCATAGAGGTAATTCGCGACGAAGCGGTGTGTGCGGTCGAAAACAGACAGACTCTTTTCGCCATGAAGCTGGAAAGTGTCCTGCGGTGCCTGCGGCGTGGAATTAGTGATTGCAGCAACGCCGAGCGATTCGTCGTTGTTGCTCATGTTCCTGCTGAATGTGTAGGAAACACCGAACTGCAGGCCGCGAGCGAAACGCTTGTTGAGCGAAACAAAAGCAGCGTTATACGTGGACTGGGCACCGGGGCCGATGAGCACACGCGGGCCAGAAGCGGGCGCCACTCGTCTCGCCTGCAGGCTCGGAATCGCCTGTCGGGCACGAACGGCCGCGGCTTGCGCGTCGGAAAGAAGCGCCGGGTTCATCTGCAGCTGCCGGACCTGATCGAGTGCCCGGCTGCCGGTGTATCCCACCTCTAACAGGTAGTTACGAGAAAACTCGCGCTGCACAGACAAGCTGAAGAGCTGAGAGTACGGCGTTCTGGCGTCGACCTGCGTGTTGATGAACTGGGCAAGTGGGTCGAAGACCGGTGGGGTTAGCGGAACTCGAGCCGGGAATTGATCGACGACGTTGTTTATTAGTCTGTTGGTAGTAAATGGGAAGTTGCCGGCATTAACGACCAGGATGTTGTAGAACAGCAGGTCGTAGCTGATTCGGTAGCCGCCGCGAATGACGGTGGTGCCGTCACCCATGAGCTTTCGTAAGAAACTACCTTCCGCCGGACGAGGACTGTAGGCGAAGCCGAACGAGGGCGCGAAATTATTGTTGTCGCGCTGCACGGGGCCCGGAATAGCAAAGGCCTGGTGCGCAGGGTCAGGATCACCGAAGAAGCCAAGCGGGATACTGGCGTTCTCGTACCTGAGGCCGAGGTTGAGGGTCAAGTTCGGAGTCACACGCCAGTCGTCTTGCACGAAGTAGAACTGCTGCCACTGTTCGGCAAGAAAGTTGGTTGGAGAGGTCGCCTGCGCGAACGAGAAGGCGGAGTTGTTGATATAGTCCGCCAGATTATTGAAGACGTACGTGCCCTTCAGATCGAACCCAGACTTATTGAAGAGCTGGTTGAAGCGAATGTCTCCGCCAAATTTCAATCCGTGATTGCCGCGAGTCCAACTCAAAGTGTCAGACAACTGAAAGTAGTTGGTCACTCGACTCTGCGGGAAGTTACTCAACCCACCGAATGAGAAAGCGCCGCTGACGGTTGTCGTCAGCGTATCCGGATCGTTTTCAGGGAAATTTAGGTTACGGCGGATATAGGAGCCACGCAATTCATTGATGATATTGGAGTCAAAGACGTGGGTCTCGCTGAGCGCTAGATTCTGGTCGAAAAGCGCCTGGGCTCCTGAGAAGAGGGTACCGAATGTCAGATTACTAATGACGTTCGCATCCTCCGCCTGATTAGTGATGTAGCGGATTGTCATGTTGTCGTTCTGGCTAAGCTTGTGATCAACCCGGGCAATGAAGGTCTTGGTGTCGTTTGGTTGAGGGACACCGAGGTTGGTTGTGCCGACCTGGATCGGAACCCCATTGATTATGGTGTTCTGAACGCCGGTGAAGATTGGATTCTGCGCGTAGACGCTGTTGAGAAAGCCGAGCTGGTTTAGGACTCCTTGGCGACTAGCTGCAGACTGCGCTGTCGGGATAGTGGCCGTCGGCGTGCGCAGCGGGATCGACTGGAGTGCTGCGAAGCCTGCCGCGGTCGGAATTGTAACTGAAGCCTGAAGTACTCCGGCCGAGCGCGTGCGGTCACCTTGGAATCCGAAAAAGAAGTGGCTGCGATCGCGGCCGTCGTAAATGGAGGGGCCACCCTCGCCGAAGCGTGGCAGGTGAATTGGTCCTCCAATGGTGAAGCCGAACTGGTTGCGATTTGTGCGCACCGGCCTGGTCAGTTGGTTCCGCTTCTGGACATTGTCGAGCGCGTTTAAGCGGCTGCCACGGTAGAACTCAAAGGCGTCGCCGTGATAGTTGTTGGTTCCTGACTTCGTGATGATGTTGATCTGTGCGCCGGAGTTTCGTCCGTACTCAGAGCTATAAGGATTGGTCTGAATTTGGAACTCGGCCACGGCTTCGGGAAAGACTGGCGTGGTCGAAAGCGTCACCGTGATGTCGTTGTTGTCCGAGCCGTCAATAGTGAAGTTGTTGTTGCGCGCTCGTTGGCCGTTTGCCGAGATGCCGTCCGCGCCCGGGGCGCTGTGGACATTCGGAGAAAGCAGCGCAAGATTCAGGACGTTGCGGGCGGCTGATAGAGGCAGTTCCTCTGCTTGACGCTCCGTGACGGTCAGTCCGATGGTCGGGTTCGTCTTGTTGAGCGTGATGGCCTCGGATTGAGCAGTAACGTCCACTGTTTCCGTTACGCCGCCAGCTTTCAGTTCTGCGTCGAAGGTGGTCTCCAGTGAGGTTTGGACCACGACTTCACGGTTTTCGACCTTGGAGAATCCTGCCGACTCGATCACGACCGAATAGGTTCCGGGTTCCAAAGCGCTAACGCGATAAAAACCCTCTTCATTGGTCGAGGTTTCCCTCGACTGGTTCGTCGCGTTGTTTTGAACGCGGACCGTTGCACCAGACACGGAGGCGCCTGCCGCATCGCGGACGGTGCCGTTAACAGCGCCACGCGTCAGCTGCGCACGAGCGCCAATAGGCAATGACAAGATACTAAAGATAGCTATGGCCATCCCTAGCAAAAGCTTGAAACCAGGAAGCCGACTACGCATTTCATTTACCTCCCAGGTGGCTATTCGGTTGATTGATGTTTGAGTGGGCGCAGGTTGTGCGACAACCGTGTGCTCGTGGAAAACGGTCATTATTAGAATCTGCAATCATCATGCCGGAAAACGTGGTCATTGCAGATAAGCGTTTTGCTTGCTTTTCGCTTCCGCGATCGAGTTACGGGTCAGGCTGATACTGTAAGATTTTGGATAAGATTAAGAATTTGCATTTCCCTATAAAAGGGCAGGCGAGAGGGAATTGACGATCCCAAAGTTGGAATGAGTCAGAATCCAACCCGCTAACATGGGCAAGGGACTCGGACTCGCCTTCTTATTCAAAAGCCTTTATCCAAAAATCCAGACCAATATCCAAAATCTCGCCCAAGACTGCTCCCCTCGATCTCACCCTGAGCAACTCAAATGTACTTGTGATTGAGGTTAAGAGAGAGGATCAACCTTAGAACTATACGGCATGATCCTTGCTATTTTCTGATTGCTTCGAAGCAGACTTGGAGCCCTCTGCAGCTGAAGAAGCAATCCCATCTACCGGCTCCGCCCAAAAACAATTTAAGGAGGAACGCATGAGGAGAACTCCCCTGCTTTTCACGCTCACAGTGTTTGTGTGCGGTTTCTTGTTCTTACCTTCAGCGACTGCCCAAACCATTAACGGCAGCATCTCGGGTTTGGTAACCGATGCGAATGGCGCCGCTATTGCGGGAGCAACAGTCACGGCTACCAACACTGGTAATGGTCAAAGCAGAGACGTTACGACCAATGAGGAGGGTTTGTATCGTATCTCGAGCCTGGCTATCGGTAGCTATTCAGTCAAGATTGAAAAATCGGGTTTTGGATCTGTAACTGAAGACACGCGAGTCAGTGCGGGCGCCGACACAGCTGTCAATTTTAAGTTGTCGGCTGGTGCAGTTACGGCCCAGGTTCAGGTTACTGACACTGGTGCGATGTTGGAAACAACTCAGAGTCAGGTAACCAAGACCATCGATCAGCAGAAGATTCTCGAGCTCCCGGGCCGCAACGCCCAAGCCGGCTTGGCTCTGCTTAATCCTGGTGTTCTTCCAAATCAGAATGGCCGCCCGGGTTCAGGATTCGCTGTTAATGGTAACCGAACTCGCTCCAACAACTTCACTATCGACGGAGCCAACAATAACGACCAGTCCCTTTCCATACCTCGACAGAACTTGCCACCAGAGGACCTGGGTGAATTCCAGATCATCACCAACACGTTCTCCGCTGAATACGGTCGCAATGCCGGCTCATACGTCAACCAGATCACCAAGTCGGGAACAAATGAGTTTCACGGAATCGGATTCTATGCCTGGGACGGTAACGGTCTCGACTCGCTGACGACTGGTCAGCAACGAAACTTCAACGCGCAACGACTAGCCAATCCAACGCTGTCGGACAAGGACATCCTGCGTCGCGTCAGAAGTGTGACCGTCAGAAATACCTACGGCTTTAACGTTGGCGGTCCCGTGGTGAAGAACCATACCTTCTTCTTCGGAAGTATGGATTTCCAGGATTTCCGCCAGACGGTTGGTGTCGCGACGCGTCCAGCCTTAACCGCTGCCGCGCGAGCAACCCTGCTGGCTAACGCCGGACTGTTTGCTCCGGGAGCTGCTAACTACATTCTGAATCGCTATCCGGTGGCTAATGATCCGACGTCAAACGGTTCATTAACGATCCGCAACTTCAACGATCCTTCAGCTGGGTGCCAAGCCAATCCGAGCACCTGTCCTGTTCTCTTTTCGCTCCCGTTCCAAACCTCAAACCGGTTCCTGGGTCAGGGCGCACTTCCTTACGGCACGGACTTCGATCGCTACCTGGCAAAGATCAACACAAAGATCAACGACAAGGACCAGCTGTCATTCCGCTACTTGCTTGATCAATTCAATGATCCAGGTACGCCGGCGAGTCTTGAGGGTGAGGAACTGGGACAGGTCTCTCGTAATCAGTCGTTCACCATTAACGACGTGTACATGCTGACGTCCTCGTTTATCAACGAGTTTCGTTTCACTTACAGTCGCCGAAAGATTAGTTTTCCAGAAAACTACGGTACGGCTTTCGATGTCGGCGGCGCGCCAGCAAACACGGCTTTCACGTTGGGCAACATCAACTTCCCGCAGTTCCGCACGGACAACGTGTTCGAGCTTACCGAGAACATGGCCTATACGACGGGGAACCACACCTTCAAGTGGGGCTGGAACGCATTGCGCTATCAGCTCAACAACTTCTTTGCGCCAAACTCCCTCGGTTCAGTTTCTTATCCTGACCTGAACAATATGCTGTTTGATCGGAGCGCCACCATTCAAAAATACAATGGTGACGCTGCCCTGAATGCCATCACTTACGAACATGGCTTCTTCGTGCAGGATGACTGGCGGTTGAACCCCGACATTACGCTCAATCTTGGTCTGCGTTACGAATATGTGACCACGCCGTTCGGTTACTTTTCGAACGCAAAGTCAGACATCAATAACTTTGGCCCAAGTCTCGGCGTAGCCTGGAACCCAAAGAAAATTGCTGATGGCCGTTTCGTGGCACGTGCCGGTTTCCGCGTCGCTTACGACCAAATTTTCCAAAACGTTCTCTTGAATGTTTCACGGAACTACCCACGTGGGTACAGCTTCGGCCAAACCATAACCGGAGCCAGACCCTACAACGGATTGCCGGCCATTGCGCTCCTGACACCTGAGCAGGCCGTCAACACATTTGGTCTCGACCCGAGAACCTTTGAGTATCGGTTGTTCTCGCCTAATAAACGCATTAGTCAGCCGAGATCAATGCAGTGGACCCTCGGTGTCCAATATCAATTGGGCAAGGACTACGTTGCCAAGGCAGAGTACATCACCACTAAAGGAAATAGTTTGGTTCGTGAGTATGAATCCAATTGGGGATTCTTCGCGCCAATCGGAGCTTTTGCACCATGTACGACCGCTCAACTCACGGCTAATCCCGCTTGCAACAATCGAGGCCGTCTTGACCCGACCCGTGGCTCAATCGTAATCGGCGATGGAATCGCTGAGTCGATCTACCACGCTGGCCAATTTACTTTCGAGAAACGGTTCGGCAAGATCCCTTTCTTTGGATGGGACCTCGGAAGTTCGACCTTCAATGCGAACTACACTTACAGCGCGTTTCTCAGCAACGGTGACGATATTCTCGGGGGAGGTAGCGGACTAAACAGAACGGTGCCTTCTGATCCTCGAAGTTTTACCGGGGATTATGGCCGGTCTGGATTTGACCAGCCACACCGCTTCGGCGTCAGCTCAATTTGGGTATCGCCTGAGGTGTTCAAAAGTAACGGGATCCTCAATCGCGTTTTCAGCGGCTGGGAGCTTTCCGGTATCGTCACGTACGCCAGTGGTACCCCGTATTCGGTGATTAGTTCGCCAAATACTCTGGGAATCATTCCTTCGGGACAGCTTGCAACGGTGCAGTCCACGCACCGTGTTGGTGTGAACCCGAACGGAATCCCGGGTACGTTTACGACCGCAACCGCGGCTGGAGTACTTGCTAATCCCAATGCCTACTACATCGTCTATCCGACGAACTCAGGTTTGGGTAACACGCTTGGCGCAAACACCATAAGAACGGGCGGTACTCAAAACACCGACATGGCTGTAGTGAAGAACATCAGAACATTTGGAGAGAGTCAGCGCCTGCAGTTGCGCGCTGAGATTTTCAATCTGTTCAATCATAGAAACTTCACCTCGATCCCGAGCAGAGTTCTGGCGTCCAATTCCGATCCGACGTTGTTCCTTAATCTGGGACGCGTTAACTCGATCACCGGTCGCAACTTCCTGTTCGGCCTGCGCTACTTCTTCTAGTTTGCTTTCCGGAGCAGTCTTGTCCGGTAATCGCGCTAGCTCCTACTCGTCGGTCTGCTCGGAAGCGTAGACCGACGAGCTTTCTTTATTTCCAGACAGAGATAATGAGGCCACTGAGTTGGCACCCGAGCTGATCTAATGCGTTGCCGGATTCTCTCAATTACTTTTCTATCGTTCTTGTTGACCAGCCTTGCCCTGACATCTCACGCCCAATCGCCCTCCGCCACTTCCAGCCAACAGGAGAAAGAAGCTGTTCGCACCAATACCCGACTGGTGCAAACAGACGTGTCTGTCCTCGATGGAAATGGACAATTTGTTGGAGGACTAAAACGGGAACAATTCGAACTGCGAGTGGGCGGCTCGCCGCGACCAATCCTCTTTTTTGAGCGCATAAAGGCCGGCAGCTCAAATGAAGAAGCGCAAATTCGCGCAGCGCGTGGAGCTAATCTCGCTTCCGCCGGAAGTGGGACCGCCATTCCTCTCGATCGGGGACGTACTGCAATTTTCTATCTTGATGACTATCACCTCGCTCCGGACAGCATCCATCGAGTTAGGGAATCATTGATTAGCTTTGTACAACGTGAAATGCGGCAGAACGACGAGATAGCAGTCTTCTCCGCAAGCGGTCAGCTACAGTTCCTCCAACAACTCACCAGTGAAAAAGCGGTGTTGCTGGCAGCCCTCAACAAGCTCGGCTTTCGCAACTTCACAGTGACCGACAGCGGTCGAACTCCAATGACTGAAGCAGAAGCGATGGCTATCACTCGTGAGGATCGCCGCGTGCTCGACTACTTTGTCGAACAGTTTCTGAGGGAATCCGAGCCTCCGCGACGTGGCCCCGCCACCTCGCCCGCCGCCCTGGCAACAACATCGAGGAATCGCGGCCAGGCAGAAGCAACTGTGAAACTTAGGGCCCGGCAGGTAGTCGATCAGACTGCTGGCGTTTCCGCGTCGACTCTATCCGGCCTCGAGAATCTGATCCGCTCCTATTCACACCTTGCCTGGCGCAAGGTGATCTTCGTTATCTCGGACGGTTTCCCGCTAAATGTTGGATATCAGAATCTTGATATACGACGAGTAATAGACGCTGCAGCCCAGTCCGGGGTCGTTATTTGTTCGATTGATGCTGGTGGCTTGTCTACCGGCACAGCTGACTCGTCAAAGAAGACTGCCTTTGACGTGACGGGAAGGTTGGCTGGAGTCGCAGCTGGCGCGCTGGACGATCGTCAAAAAGTCCTGCACGACTTGGCAGTTAGTACAGGCGGCACGGTTACCTTGAGTTCCAATGCTCTGCCTCAGACGTTAAACGAAATCCTTTCCCAGACGGCCGACTACTACCTCATCGCCTGGCGGCCCGAAGAGAGTGATCTTAAACAGGGCAAGCCCCAGCCACTTGAAGTTAAGGTAGTCGATCGATCCGGTCTGAACGTGCGCGTAAGAAATGGATTCTCGGTGGAGACTTCGTATAACCAGCCCGCTGTTAAGTCCGGCGGGAAAAAAGCGAAAGTAGATCAGTTAACTCGCGCCTTGCACGGCCTGTTTCCTGTCACCGATCTTCCACTCGCGCTCTCGGTAGGATTTACGGATAAAGCTGACAAAAGCTTGTCGTTGGTCGCCACAGTTGAAATTCCGCGAGAGGTGCTCGAGATCAAAGAGGGTTCTGATAGCGAGTTGCAGTTAGTCGGCGTAGCAATCGATGAACAGGGCAAGCCTGCAGCCGGGTTTGAGCAAAACCTGACAATCACGTCTGCAGCGGACAAGGTCATTTACAATCACGAGCTAAACGTACCGTCCGGGCTTTACCAGGTTAGGGTTGCTGCTCGCGACAAGAGTGGCAGGGTAGGAAGTGCGAACCAATGGATTACCATTCCGGTGCTTAAGGGTGGACCCTTCGTTTTGGGTAGTGTGTTTGTCGGTGACTTTAACGCTTCGGATAATTTGAGAATCTCCGGCGCGCACCGCTTCCTTCCCAATTCGCGACTTGGAGTTCTGGTATATGTTTACAACGCGCAGACCTCGCCGGCCCCGGATGTCGGGCTGCAGTTGCAAATTCTTCGTGACGACCAGCCCGTGTTCACTAAACCCACAGTAAGGATCGACACCAAAGACCTTACAGACCTGACACGCATTCCTTACGCACAGGATCTGGATTTGAGAGGACTGCCCGCCGGAAACTACGTTCTAAGGATTACGGCCATTGATCGAATCAGCAAGAAAACCGCCAGCCAGTCGTCTCGTTTCACGATCTATTGACTCCTCAGTCCTGACTTCACTACCTCGAGCTCAAAGTGCAGTTCCTTACCGCGGCAAATGTTGCTGAGGTAAAACTCCCAAAACTTGCGCGTGAAACGAAATGCCGGCCACTGCTGATCGAGATTTGTGATCAACTCGAGGCCGACAGCTCGCCAAAGGTTGGCCAGGCTAACGTAGGTTCGCACTGGTCTTAGTTCGACAGACGTATAGAAGGGAAACGGCGTGCGTTCGGGCATAAAGCACGTAAAGGAGTAGCTGTTGAAGTGATTGCGATGCGTAGGATCCGTGGCCCAGTCGGGGTTTGAGTAGTGAGGAGTGACTATTCTGATGCGCCCGCCGGGCTTGGTAATGCGGTGCAGTTCAGTCACAAAACTCATGACGTCCGGCACATGCTCGATTACATGACGGCAGATGATCTCGTCGAATTCACTGTCCGCGAAGGGATAGGGGATAACACCTAGATCGTGAATCACGTCTGCGTGAGCTCGCGGATTGGAATCTATTCCAATCGCACCGGGATGCTTGTTCTGCCCACAGCCGACATCGAGAATTCTCTTCGCAGTTTGGGTTGACGCTGGCAGGTCTCGTGATGAGGCAGTCATCGGAGATTAGTAACGAATTATCGTGAACTTACTTGCGCCTTGTTAGTACTGGCGGACACAAGCTCCCCAAACGAATTCATATCAACTGGATAAACAGGCATATCGAACTTCTCGCGCAACTCCGCGAGCGACATCCCGTCCAGCAGAATCTCTTCGTCGCTCTTAAGCGTTGATTGTGGAATTACGACAAAATCGCCACGAATGCGCTCGCTCGCGGCAAGCAAGTCGGAGCCAGTTAACAGCCCCGCCACAGCAACGTCACCGCCAAAATAGTTGTTCTCGATTCCTTCGACATGAAGCCTCGTGCCGGCCTGCAAGTTCAGTCTGGAGATCTGTTCTTTCAGGATCGGCGCGAACATCGTTCCTGTCAGAATTGTGCCGTGGACTTTTCCTGGTTGAGTGAGTGGCCGGCGTTCGATTTTCTTCAGTAGTCTCTCAAAATCGTTGTTGAAGGAGCGCACCATCCCGATGCCGTCTTCAATTTGCGGATAGTTACCGTAATGGGTCTTACTCGGAA